>Ga0129299_1002852_pt1 | contig 11394 bp, 12 predicted proteins | sample ConPoolayeCmetaG_FD_94477 | JGI IMG/M metagenome (GOLD analysis project Ga0129299, IMG submission 94477) | Hot spring microbial mat communities from California, USA to study Microbial Dark Matter (Phase II) - Cone Pool mat layer C metaG ... | reverse complement strand
GTTCGTCATCCTCGACATGGAGGCCGGAATCGAACACCTCGGTCGCGCGACCGCCCGCGCGGTCTCGGCCATGGTCGTCGTGGTCGAGCCCGGGCTGCGGAGCATCCAAACGGCCCTGGCGGTCAAACGCCTGGCTGCGGAAATAGGCATCACCCGCGTCTCCGCCGTCCTCAACAAAGTCAAAGACTATGGCGTGATCGACCGAATCCGAGAAGGGCTCGGTGATGTTCCGCTGGTCGGAACGATTCCTTTCAGCGAAGCCATCGCTCGGGCCGATCTTGAGGGACGCGGAGTCTTCGACGGATCGCCCGAACAGACGGAACTCATCTGCGGTATCCTCCGACGCCTCATGCCCGATCTGAACGTGTAGCGCCCGCACCACCGATCTCGGCGGCCGGCAAGTACTCAAGTCGTGAATTCAGGCGCCCGCACGTGGCGCGGGTCCTTTCGGAACCGGTTCACCGGAATTCTTGAGCAGGCGGATCACCTCTTCATACCGTTCGGGCCCAAGACACTCCCTTGCCGCCTTGCACCACGTGACGCAATTCGGTGTCTGCTCGGCGAAGACCATGGTCCCGCAGTTGGAACAGCGTCGGCGCTGCTCGTCGGAGAAGATCTCCACCGGCGTGCGGCATTTTGGGCATGGATGGATGGCGGCCTTGAGGTCTCGCGAGTCCTGCCCGGGACACTTGAACATATCCGAACCCCTTACCACGCCGACAGTTGTAACAAAATATGAACCCACTTCCTGTACAGGCAAACTAGTACCACTATACCAAATTATTCTTCGCCGTCAAGCGCCTTTGGGGGTTTGGTTCAATGTTCCGTTCATGGGGCGACACACGCCGAGCCGAGCGGCACCAGCCGTCGGTCCCACGTTCCGTCAGTTGAACCATGACTCTTCTTGTCGTTCAACGCGCCTTGTCGGGTCGTCCCAGGTCCCGGTGGCAGGTCTGCCTGGCCGTTTCAATCTTTCACCGTTGATCGCCACGTGGTATACAGAACGTAGTCATGTCTCTGCGGGGTTGCCCGCGGTGGCTCGGATGGGTTGAACGATGCACGAGCTCTCGTTTGCGGAACAAATCCTCGAAAATGTGGAAAGGATTGCCCGCGAACACGCCGCCGGCAAGGTGATCCGCATCCGTCTGTCCATAGGGGAGATGCTTGGCCTCAACAAGGAGAGCCTCACCTTTTGCCTTGGGGCGGTCACCGCGGGAACGATCCTGGCCGGGGCCCGGATCGAGTTCGAGGAAAAGCGCGCGGAGGTGGACTGCCCCCGGTGCGGGCGGTTGCCCGTCGATCCCGTCGGCGTGCCGATGTGTCCGTTGTGCGGCCAGCGGGGGCGGTTCACCTCGGGTACGGAGCTGATCATCGAGGAGATCGAATTGGATGAGCCGGACGCTCAAGCTTGAACAACAGGTCAAGGCGAAGGGCTGGGAAGTCGCCGAAGAGATCAGGAAGACGTTCCGCCGATACGGGGTCTTCGTCGTCAACCTCATCGGGTCACCCGGGGCGGGCAAGACAAGCCTGCTCGAAGCAATGGCCCCTAGCCTCGCCGGGCGCGCCGCCGTCATCGAGGGCGATCTCCAGACGGACGAGGACAAAAGGCGGGTCGAGAAGGCGGGCTTCCGGGCCTACCAGATCAACACGGCGGGCGCATGTCATCTCGACGCGGGAATGATCCGTGACGCACTGACCGGATTCTCGCTGGACGGCGGCGTCGAGCTGCTCTTCATTGAGAACGTCGGCAACCTGGTCTGTCCGGCCAGCTTCGATCTCGGCGAGGACGTCAAAGTCGCCGTCGTTTCCGTAACCGAAGGCGACGACAAGGCGGCCAAGTATCCCACGGTGATGCGGGTTTCCTCGGCCCTGGTCATCACAAAGACGGACCTCCTGCCGCACGTGGCGTGTGACGTCGATCGCCTCGCCCGGGATGCTCGGGCGCAGCGGCCGGACATGACGATCTTTTCGACCTCCGCCCGAACGGGCGAGGGCATCACGGGTTTTCTGGGGTGGGTGGACGGCATGGCCCGCGTGCGGCGGGGATCGGGCGCCTCCGAGCCGATCGGATCGGATCAACAGATCCTCGGTAGGTCTTCGCCGTAGGGCATGTCGACGACGCGCTCGGCGCCCCATCGCGTCTTCAGACTCACGGCGACCGACCGGCGCCGGGTGACCGTCCCTACGATGGCGGCGGCGCGTCCGCCGGGAATGCGTCGCAGAATCTCGACCGCCCCAACCGCGTCCCGATCCGGCACGAAGGCGACGAATTTCCCCTCGTTCGCCGTCGTCAACGGATCGAGGCCCAATGCCTCGCAAGCGACGCGGACCTCGGGTCGGATGGGAATGGCGGCTTCTTCAAGGATGATGCCGACACCCGAATCCTCCGCCAGTTCCACGCAGCAAGCCGCCAGACCACCTCGTGTCGGATCGCGCATGGCATGGACTTCGATGCCGCCGTCGATCAAGGCCCGCACGAGCGGCCATACCGATGCCGAGTCCGATCGCACCGGCGTCTCGAACGCGATCCCTTCGCGATCGCTCATGACCGCCACACCATGCTCGGCGATGCTCCCACTCAGTAGAACGCGATCCCCTTCATGAAGGTTGCGGGGGTCGGGTTGGATGAGTCGTCTGCCGATTCCGGCGGTGGTGATGAAGAGCTGATCGGCCTCACCGCGGGCGACCACCTTGGTGTCGCCGGTGATGATTCGCACGCCGCACGCACGGGCGGCTGCTGCGGCGGACTCGATGACTCGCTTGAGGAGTCCAAGGTCCAGTCCTTCCTCGATGATCAATGCCATGGACAGCGCCAGGGGTTCGGCGCCGCAGACGGCCAAGTCGTTGATCGTTCCGTGCACGCTGAGGCTGCCGATGTCCCCCCCGCGAAAGAACAGCGGTTTGACCACGAAGGAATCGGTGGTGAACACCAGGCCTTCGACGCCCGGTACCGCGGCACCGTCGGAGAGTCCTGCCGGAGAGCCGCCCAACAGCGGAACCAGCGTGTCCTCAATGAGTTCCCGCGTCAGCGCACCACCGCCCCCGTGGGCCAGGATGATCCGGTTCTCACCCATACGTGTACCTTGCCGCACAAGACCCTTCGGAGGATACCATGCACGGTCCCACGGGGTTCCGCGGCGTACACTCCTGTCGGAACAGCGGACACTCCGGCGGATGAATCAGCCCCCTCAAGACGTCACCGCAACGGCATCCCGGAGGTTGGACCGACGGCATTTCGGGCAACGGGTACCGCTCGGCCGCGTCGAAGCGGGTGAACGCCGGCTTGAGCGTCAGCCCGCTCCGCGGGATCACACCCAGGCCGCGCCACTCGGCATCGGTGATGTCAAATACCCTCGTCAGCATCTCCCAAGCTCGCCGGTTCCCGCCCGGTTTGACGGCACGTGCATATTGGACGAAGGAGCCCGGGCGCCCTTCGACGATGCAATCCAAGAGCATCACGATCGCCTCCAAGACGTCAGCGGGCTCAAATCCCGTGACGACGCACGGCACGGAATAACGAATGGCCAATCCCTCGTAGGCTTCCGGACCGATGATCACGGAAACGTGTCCGGGCGCGAGGAATCCGTCGATCCTCGAGCCGCCCTGGAGGACGGCCTCCATGGCTGGGACAATCAACTTGTGCGAAATGAAGAAAGACAGGTTCGCTACCCCCTGATGGTCCGCCTGGAGGATGAGCGACGCCACGCCGGGTGAGGTCGTCTCGAACCCCACGGCGAGGAAGACGACTTCCCTGCCGTCTTCCCGCCCGGCCAGTTCGAGCGCCTCCATTGCCGAGTAGACCACCCGGATATCGGCGCCGGCCGATCGCTCCCGTTCCAACGAAGAGGTCAATCCCGGCACGCGAACCATGTCGCCGAATGTGCAGAGGGTCAGCCCCGGCCTGCGGGCCAGGATGAGGATCCGTTCGATGTCCGATTGAGACGTCACGCAGACAGGGCACCCGGGGCCGGAAACAAGCTCGATATTCGGCGGCATCAGTGATCGCAGCCCGCTTCGTCCGATCGCATGGGTATGCGTTCCGCAGACCTCCATGATGCGGATGGGGCGGGCGATCACGGCAGCCCGTTGACGGATGCGGGCGAGCAACGGTTCGGGATCAAACGGCGGTGCCGGCATGGTCGTCAATGGCCGCGAGCAGCTCGAGGGTCTGTCGAGCATCCTCCTGCGACAGTCTCTCAATCGCAAACCCGGCGTGCACCAACACCCAGTCTCCTACCTCGGCGCCCTCAAGCAGGCTGAGGTCGGCCTGGCGAACGTTGCCCAACAGGGTCACTTGGGCACGCCGGCCGGTGATCTCAACGATCTGCGCAGGCATGGCTAGGCACATCGTGACCTCCAGGCGGCCACCGCGGCTTGGCCCAGACTGATTCCTCCATCCCCCGCCGGCACAAGTCGGTTCAGCAGGACCTCAAACCTCCTGTCCTCCAGCAGGGGCACCAGACGCTCCACCAGCAAGGCGTTGGCGAACACGCCCCCGGACAGGGCGATCGTCCGCAGGCCGGTGTCGGTCCGGATCCGTTCGCACATCGTCATTGTGACGCGCGCGATCGAATTGTGGAACCGTGCGGCGCATACCTCGACCGGCGTGCCGTCACCTCTGTCCCCCACCAGGGCGCGAAGGATGTCGCTCGCGCGGATAACGAACCGGCCGGACGGTTCGCGCTCGATGCGTGCGGGGTAGTGCCCCTCCTCGAATTCGGCCTGCCAAGCCCGTGCCTCCAGTTCCATCGGCGCCTGGGCGTGATACGTGTTCAGATCGCAGATGCCGAGCAACGCGCTCGCGGCGTCGAAGAGGCGACCCATGCTCGACGTGAGCGGGCAGTTCACACGGCACACAATGAGCCGCTCGGCAACATCCCTCTCAACGCCCATCAAGCTCGGTAACCACTCCCGCGCCAAGTCGTCTGCGCGCTGGCCGAATGCCGCCCTCAGATAGGAGTAGGCCATTCGTGCCGGCCGGACCGCTGCGGCGTCGCCGCCGGGCTGCGGGACAGGTTCCAAGTACCCGACCCGTTTGAACCCCCCGAGGTCGCACACGAGGAATTCACCGCCCCAAAGGGTTCCGTCGTCGCCGTACCCCATCCCATCGAAGGCCACCCCAATGACGCGGTCGGTTCGCCCGGCCTCCGCGAGGACCGAGGCCACGTGGGCATGGTGGTGCTGAACGGAGACAACAGGAAGCCCGCACCGGCGGGCGTATCGGGTGGAGCGATACCCCGGGTGCAGATCGCAGACCACGACGCGGGGGACCACCGCAAGCACGTTCTCAAGATGCTCGATCGCCTGCAGAAAAGACTCATAGGCGGCGGTGTTCTGGAGGTCCCCAATGTGGTGGCTCAGGAAGGCCTGACTCCCTCGCGTGATGCCGATCGTGTTGTTCAGTTCAGCCCCCGTGGCGAGGATCTCACCGTCGGTGGTGTCGACCGGAAGTTCGACGGGAAACGGCGCATAACCGCGGGAACGTCTCAAGAAGCGCGGTGTGCCGACCATCATGCGGACCACGGAATCGTCGGTCCGGATGTGAATGGCACGGTCGTGCAGCAGGAACCCGTCGGCCAAGTCGCGGAGGCGCTCGAGCGCGTCCGCGTTGGTATACGCGATGGGTTCGTCGCTGATGTTGCCGCTGGTCAAAACAAGGGCCGCCAGCGGCCCGGTCATGAGCAGCTCGTGAAGAGGTGTGTAGGGCGACATGACGCCGAAGCAGGCGCTTCGCGGGGCGACCTCTTCCGCAATCCCGTGGTTCGCACGCTTTCTGAGCAGCAGGATGGGGCGCTCCTGACGTGTGAGCACGTCCAAGGCCTGCTCGGAGATTTCGCAGAGGCGCCCGGCGACGGTCGCATCCCGAACCAGGAGGGCGAAGGGTTTCAGGTCGCGGTGTTTTCGCTGCCTCAGGCGCCGGACGGACTGTGGGTTCGATGCGTCACACGCCAGATGAAACCCTCCCAGTCCCTTGACGGCAATAATCTGCCCCATCGACAACCGATGGATCGCGGCGGCAATGGGGTCGTCGCATTCCATCGGTGTTCCGAAGCCATCGGTGAGCTGAACTCGGGGGCCGCACGCGGGGCAACAGGTCGCCTCGGCATGAAATCGCCGATCCGATGGGTCGTCGTATTCGGCGCGGCAGGCCGGGCACATGGCGAACACCGACATGGTCGTCCGAACGCGATCGTAAGGCACGTCTCGAATAATCGTGTAGCGCGGCCCGCAGTTCGTGCAGTTGATGAAGGGGTAGCCGTAGCGCCGATCGCCCGGATCACGAAGCTCCCGAAGGCAGTCGTCACACGTGCCCTGATCCGGTGCGATCAGCGTCGCACGGGGCCCTGTTTGGGAACTGTGGCGGATGACAAAACCGCTTTCGTTCAGCGGGAGGATCTCCCGCGCCTGCACGTCGTGGATGCGGGCCAGGGGCGGGGCACAGGTCCGGAGTTGCTTCAGAAAGGTGCGAATGGCGCCCTCGGGACCCTCCAATTCCAGCTCGACGCCGTGGGGTTCGTTCCGCACGAAGCCCGCCAGTTCCAACCGGCGCGCGAGCCCGTAGACAAACGGACGAAACCCCACCCCCTGAACGACGCCACTCACGCGGAGCCCGACGCGTTTTCTTGGCTCGTCGAACTGCCGTTCGTCACCACGAACCTCTGCCAAGTCGCACCCTCACGAGTACTCGCATTCGTAGATGTACCGGTGCAGGTATTCAATCGATCGTTCGAGGTCGTCGATCTTCTCCTGCTGCTCATAGACCGTTCTGGCCAGGATGTCACCGCTGGTGATGATGCCGACCAACCTGCCCTGCTCCACCACGGGCAGGTGGCGGATGCGCCGAGTGGTCATCACCTCGCGGCACTCCGCCAGAGTAGTATCCGGGCGACAACAAGCCACCGGCGAGGTCATGACCTCGCCGACCCGGCTCTGCCCCGGATCGCGCTGAACCGCCACGACCTTGGTCATGATGTCCCGCTCCGTGATGATACCGACCACGCTGTCTCCGTCGGTCACGACGAGGGCGCCGATCCGTCGGGCGTTCATCTCCCTGGCGGCATCCAGCACCGTCTTGTCCCTTCCGACGGAGGCAACAAAAGGTCCTTTCTTCGCGAGGATCTCCTTGACCATGATCGTTCTCCTGGTCCGCGGTGCCTCCCGATCAGACCGTGGCCTTAAAGCGCGGGCCTATATGACCGTGCGTGGATCTGCGCCATTGTAGCACGGGCGTCTCACCCGTGATGGCTCATGGGCAAGATGCCCATGCACGTCTGCGGTTGCCGGCCGGTGCTTCGTCACACTCAGTCATATAGGAATACCTCCCTCCGACGAGCGTTTGTCAAGGCGGGGCGACGCGCCGAACTCGTTGGCGAGAATCTCCTCCGCGATCTGCGGAACGGCGGCCTTGACTCGGTCGGTCATGCCCGTGCCGAACGTACGGACGTCGGCCGCCTCGACGGCGTATACCCGGAGGTACTCCGGCACATCCATTGCGAGCACGCGGGCCAGGGCAAGCCCCTCCATAAGGCCCACGTGATGGGTCATCGAGGGGCACCCGCCCGGCAGCGGACCTTCCAGGTCGACCACGTAGCAGTCGCCCGCCCGTCCGCCCTCCGTCTGGATGGCGTCGATGACGACGGCCTTGTCATAACCGGCGAGCTGCTCGATCAGATCGAAGCCCCCGACCGCCGTTTCGATCAGATCGACTTGCCCTCGGTCCGTGTTGCGATACGCCGCGAGACGCTCATGGACGAGCCGGGCCACGGCGATACCTACGGCGTCATCGGAGCGGATCGGATTGCCCACGCCGACGATGACCGATCGACATCCGTTCACCGCGGTACTCCCCGGCCACCTGTCACTTTCGGATGACTTTCAGGAGGCAGCGGTTCTGATCATAGATCCTCGCCTCCAGCGGCATCTGTCCCAAGGCATGGGTGGCGCACGCGTGGCAGGGGTCGTAGGCGCGGAAGGCCATCTCCACCATGTTCAGCAGGCCGTCCGTGACTTGGCCGTCCTTGATCATCCCCTTGGCGGCTTTCTCGACGGACATCGCGATGGGCGCCGCGTTGTGATTGGTGGCCACGATGAGATTGACCCTCGTCAGGATCCCATCGCCGTCCGTCCAGTAGTTGTGAATCAGCGTTCCGCGGGGCGCCTCGACGATGCCGACACCTTCGGAGGGCGTCTCGGTAGGAATCGTGCGAATCTCCGTACTGGTGATCTCGGGGTCTTCCAGGAGTTCCTTCATCCGCTCCGCGGCGTAGAGTGCCTCGACCAGCCGGGCCCAGTGGAAGGCCAATGTGGCGTGGGCGGGTCTGCCGCCGAGCACCTCATACATCTTTTCGTAGGCCTTCTGGGCGAGCGGCGTGGCCATGCCGTCGGCGGCATTCAGCCGAGCCAGCGGTGCCGCCCGATAGACGCCGCTGTCCGCCCCGTCGACAAACCCCTTCCAGCCCACCTTCTTGAGGAATGGGAACGTGATGTAGCTCCAGGACTCGACATGCTCGGCAATGTGATTCCGGTAGTCCCGCGGATGGAACTTGGCAACCTCCTTTCCCTCCGGGCTGACGACGCGGACCATCCCGTCGTAGAAGTTGACCTTGTTGTTCCGGTCGACCAGCCCCATGTAGTAGGTCTTGTGGGCGTAGGCGTCGTTGAGCACCAGGTCGACGTATGCCTTGTTGGCGAGCACCACGTCGTCGAACAGCTTGAGGGCGAACTGCGAAAACTCAACGGTGAAGTTGGCCGTCTCGAGGAACTTCTTCCTCTCCTCCTCGGTGAGACCTTTGGAGACCCCTCCGGGCAAGCCAAAGACGGGATGGATGACCTTGCCCATCATGGTCTCCATCATCTGCCTCACTTCACGACGCACCCGAATGACCTGTCCGGCAATATCGAGCCCGACCTTGGCAATCACGCCGAGGATGTTCCGCTCGGCGGCGGGTGCGGTGGGACCCACGACGAAGTCCGGTCCGCCCAAGAAGAAGAAGTGCAGGAAATGGTCCTCATTCATGAACGCGCAATACGCGAGCTCCCGCACCTTCTTGGCGGCGGACGGCGGATCGACCTTCCACAGATCGTCGAGGCACTTGGTCGAGGCCATGTGATGCGCCGTCGGGCAGACCCCGCAGATCCGCGGTGTGATGCGAGGCATCTCCTCCGCCGGGCGGCCGATGCAGAACGTCTCAAAGCCCCGCAGCTCGGGAACCTGCAGGAAGGCGCGCTCCACGTTTCCCGCCGCATCCAGAAAAATTTCTATCTTGCCGTGGCCTTCCAGGCGCGTAATCGGGTTGATCGTGATCCGCTTGCTCATCTCATCCCTCTTTCTTGACGACTCGCCGTTTCAGCAACGAGGCGGGGAGACTAAACCGATACAACGTCCCGATGGGATCCACCAGGGTGTCGGCCAGCGCCCGGGCCTGCTCGGCCGTCTCCGCCTCACCCAGTGAACCCAGCGCGCTGAGCATTTTGGTTCCCATATCCAGCGCCCCGGGGGTCGGTCCGAAGCACCCCCGGCACGGCATGTTTCCCCGGATGCACCGCTCACCGCACCCGGAGCGGGTGGCGGGGCCCATGCAGATATACCCTTGGGCCAGGAAGCACGTCTTGGGGTCCGGCGTGCTGGTGGCCACCCGTTTGAATTCCTTGATGGTCAGGGTTTCCGGCTTGGTTTCATTCAGCGGACAGGCTTCACAGCACGACTTGTCCGGTGCGAGCACGGAGCCTTTGGGAGGAAGCTCCCCCTTAAGGATGGCCCCCACGGCTTCGGCCACCAGCTTGGACGGCGGCGGACAACCGGGCAGGTAGTAGTCCACCTCGATGACGGCATCCAGCGGTTTGACCTCGTTCCAGAACACCGGGAGGTCGAGGTGGTATCCGTTGCTCTGCGTCTGGGTTTCGGGCCGGCTGCCCCGCGGATTGTCCACGGTCGGACTGCGGTGGTACTTGTTTGCCAGGATCTCCTCGCGGGTGGTGTCGTTGGCCAGCCCCGGGATGCCGCCCAGGTGGGCACACGACCCGAAGGCCACCACCAACGAACATTTCTGACGGAGGAGCTTGACCCAGTCCTCCTGTTCGGACAGGCGAACCGCCCCGTTGATGAACGCGACGGCCACGTGTCCCGGCGGCCACGCCATCACGTCCTTGAACTTGAAGTCCAGCGCCACGGGCCACAGCGCGATGTCCACCGCCTCCACGACCTTGAGGATATCCTCCGCGAGATCCACCACGGTCTCCTCGCAGCCGCCGCACGAGGCGCACCAGTAGAACGCAACCTTCGGTTTACCTGGCATAGTGCCCTCTACATTGCCTGATTGAGCCTCGCCACGCGCTCGTTCCAGTGGAGCGGCCCGAGCGCTCGGATCGTGTCCGTCATCTCCTTCGCCACGGCGGCGAAGAGTTCGCCCTCCGAGGCCGATATCCACTCCAGGCGCACACGTTCCGACTCGATGCCGAACCGTTCGAGCAGCTTGATCAACAGCGGGAACCGCCGCATGGCCTTGAGGTTCCCGTTCGTGTAATGGCAGTCGCCGGGGTGACACCCAGCAATCAGCACCCCGTCGGCCCCGTCGGCGAACGCCTTGACCACGAACGTCGGGTCCACGCGTCCGGAGCACATCACCCGAATCGCAGTCAGGTTGGGGGGATACTGCCTGCGACTGGTCCCTGCCAGGTCCGCCCCGGTGTAGGAACACCACCGGCACAGAAACGCCACGATTTTCGGCTCGAATTGCTCTTCCGCCATCGTTCGTATCTCCGCCCGGATGCTACGTCAGAACCCCCTCGATCTCGGAGAAGATCTGGACGTCCTCAAAGTTTTTCTGCTTGGCCGCCCCGGACGGGCAACCCGCCGCACAGGTCCCGCACCCCTTGCACAACTCCTCGATCACACGCGAGACCTTCTTCTGTTCGTCGAACTCAATCGCGTCGTACGGACAGGTGGAGATGCAAAGCCGGCAACCCGCGCAGAGCGTCTCGTCGATCTCCGAGGTGATGGGTTCGATGACGACCTTGCCTTTGTCAATCAGCGAGAGCACGCCCGCCGCCGCGGCGGCGCCCTGTGCGACCGCGTCCGGGATGTCCTTGGGTCCCTGGCAGGCACCGGCCAGGAAGATGCCGTCGGTGGCCGTCTCCACGGGCGCGAGCTTGGGGTGTTTCTCGAGGAAGAACTGGCCGTCCGTGCAACTGAGCGAGAAGACCCTGGCCACGTCGTCCGCCCCCTTGGCCGGCTTCAGACCCACCGAGAGGATCACCATGTCCACCGGAATCCTGCGGGTGATGCCTAGCAAGGTATCCTCGCCCACCACGATGAGCTTGCCTTCCTCCTCCGGGGATTCGGCGGCGTCCGTTACCTCGGCCGCCTTGCCGCGGATGAAGTGAACGCCCTCGCTC
>Ga0129299_1002851_pt1 | contig 11401 bp, 9 predicted proteins | sample ConPoolayeCmetaG_FD_94477 | JGI IMG/M metagenome (GOLD analysis project Ga0129299, IMG submission 94477) | Hot spring microbial mat communities from California, USA to study Microbial Dark Matter (Phase II) - Cone Pool mat layer C metaG ... | reverse complement strand
GTATGTTCACGATTGGCCGGCGGATGGTGGACGCGCTGGAAATCACGCCGGCGCAAGCCTTTGGAGAAGTCTGCGCCGCTGTCTCCAGCGGCCAAGAAAAGTGGGGATGAGTCAGCCCCAGCGATCCTTGACATGCGCTGCCGGAGCGCGGCAGAATCTGGAATCCGCTTGGTGCGCCATCCATGTTTCGGCGGCCAGGATCTACTGTAAGCGACAGCTCACCGGTGTCGCCGGTCAATACCTTTGCCATTTGATGGGGACTTGCATGACGAGCGCGATGGTGCTTTCTGCCCTCCAAGTGGCCGCCGCCGGACCAGCGAAGCGGCTGCTGACCATGGGGCCCGTGGACTGGGTCATCGTGGTGATCTACTTCATCGTGGTGCTGGCCATCGGGTTTTATTTGAAGAAGTACACCAGCACGGGCGAGGATTTTTTCCTGGCCGGACGCAAGATGACCGCGTGGATCGCCGGACTGAGTTTCATTTCGGCCAATTTGAGTTCGCTGGAAACCATGGGCTGGTCGGCGATGGCGTATCAGTACGGGATGCTCGGCGCGCATGCCTATCTGATCGGTGCCATTCCGGCCATCCTTTTTCTGGCCGTGGTGATGATGCCCTTTTACTACATCTGCAAGACCCACTCCGTACCCGGCTACCTCAAGCTCCGCTATGGCGAGGGCAGCCGCGCGCTGGCAGGCATCTCGTTTGCGCTGATGACGGTCCTGGTCAGCGGGGCCAGCATGTTCGCCATGGCCAAGATCCTGAAGCTCCTGCTCGGCTGGGACATCCACGCAAGCATCTGGGTGGCGTCGCTGACCGTGGCTATCTACGTAAGCCTTGGAGGGCTAGTCTCCGCCGTGTTCAACGAGGTGCTCCAGTTCTTCTTGATCTGGCTGGGTTCGCTGTTGATTCCCATCCTCGGCCTGATCCACGCCGGCGGCTGGCGCGCGATGATGGCGACCATCCAGGAGAACGTGAAAACCATCCATCCCACGCTCCCCAACGCAGATTTCACCAGGTTGTGGCGCAACCTCGGCTCGTTCGAGACCAACCCGATGGGGATCGACTGGTTCGGGATGATTTTCGGGTTGGGGCTGGCTGTGAGTTTCGGCTATTGGTGTACCGACTTCTTGCAGGTGCAGCGGGTGATCGTGGCCAAAGACCTGCGGGCGGCCCAAAATGGAACGATCATCGGCGCCGTGTTGAAAATGTGCGTGCCGCTGATCGTAACCATTCCCGGACTCCTCGGCCTGGCCGTGCTCACCAACCTCGACGGCTCGCCCATGGTCCTGGTCCCCGAAAGCGATCCCCGCGCCAATATCACGCATCAAACCTTCAACGATGTCCTGCCGCTGTTGATGGGCAAGTACCTTGGGCCCGGGTTGCTGGGCTTGGGCATCACGGCGATGATCGCGGGGTTCATGTCGGGCATGGCGGGCAACGTAAGCGCGTTTGCCACAGTCTGGACCTACGACGTCTACAAGCCCCTGCTGGTGCGAAACGCCAGCGATCAGCATTACCTGAACATGGGCCGATGGTGCTCCGTCCTCGGCGTGCTGTTGTCGATCGGCACCGCTTACCTGCTGTTCGCCTTCTCCAACATCCTCGAGTTTCTCCAAGTGCTGGTCTTCTTTTTTATCGTGCCGCTTTTCGGGGTAGTGATCCTTGGAATGCTGTGGAAGCGGACGACGCCGGCGGGTGGCTTCTGGGGCTTCTTGACTGCCATCGTTTTCTCCATCGCCATGTGGTGCTTCGTCCATTGGTTTCCCCAGGGATATCAGCCGCAGCCCAGGATCATGCTCGATCCGGGCACGGTGGTCTCGCTCGAAAAGACGAGAGACCAGCTAGCTGAGAAAATCGCCAAAGTGGTAGTGGAAAGCGGCGTCATCCGCACGACCAACGTGGCGATCCCGGTCGAAATCAAGGACCCCTCGTTGCCCCCGAACTCCCGGCGGATCCGCATGGTCCGCGCCGGCCAACTGGTCATCCAAGATACGGCGACTCTGGTGGGCAGCTACACGCGCGGCAAGGACACGACGCCGGTGCAGGTTCTTGCCCCTGAGGTGGTCGTGTCGGCAGCGCCGGGCCGTGAGACCGGGAAATTCGGGATCGAGGGGGTGCCGGTCGTGCTCAAGCCGGGAGTCCAGGTTTACGCAGCCGAAGTTTCGCAGCGCTTCAACCCTGCCGCCTTCAACCCAGACCATGTCCGCTACATCGCCCGGTCCGAAAAGGCCAAACCCATGGCGGTCAACATGTATAGCGCCTTCTGGACCCTGCTGGTATCCATGGGTGTGGCGGTGGGAGTCAGCCTTTTTACGCGGCCCAAGCCGGAGGCGGAACTGGCGAACCTGGTGATGGGCCTGACGCCAATCCCGCGCGAGCACGGCGTGCCGCTGTTGTACCGGCCCCGCTTCTGGGCCGCCGTGGTGGCCGTAGTGCTCGTGGCGATCAACATTGTCTTCTGGTGAGGTGCCCATTATGCAGTCGGAGCATCAAGTGCCGATCTGGCTGTTCATCGGCGTTGTGCTGTTGATTTACGGTGTGCTTATTATGGGGGTAGGGTTGAACAACCTGGCGGTGCCCTCGCAGGTCCAAATCGAGCTTCAGAAGTCCTGGCCCGATGCCCCCTGGCTTTTCCTCCACGCCGACATCTGGTGGGGCGCATTGATGATCGCCCTCGGGGCGTTCTATTGCATAAGATTCAATCCGTGGAAGTCGAACCGATAATCTCGTTTCGGCGCGTCACCAAGCGTTTTCCTGGTGTGGTAGCATTGCACCAAGTGACGGTCGACGTGGGCTGCGGCGAGCTGCACGCTTTCGTTGGGGAAAACGGTGCGGGCAAGAGCACCCTGATGAGGTGCGCAGCCGGCGTCATCTGCGACTACGAAGGAGAGATCCGTCTACGCGGCCGACCGGTGCGGTTCCGCGACACCAGGGAGGCCCAGCGTGCGGGAATCGGCATCATTCACCAGGAGTTGAACCTGGTCGAACAGCTCTCAGCCGCTGCCAACATATTCCTCGGCCGCGAGAAGCTCACCAGAGCCGGGTTGCTCGACGAGCGGGCCATGGAGCAAGCGGCCGGCGAGCTGCTCGAGGAGCTGGAGTGCCGCATCGATCCCACCCGGCGCGTGCGGGAGCTCCGCGTCGGCGACCGGCAACTTGTGGAGATCGCCAAGGCGCTGTCGCTGGAGGCCGACGTGCTGATCATGGACGAGCCAACCAGCGCCCTGACCGAGTCCGAGACCGCCCGGCTCTTTCGCGTCATCCAGCGCTTGCGCAGCCGGGGAGTCACCGTACTTTACATCTCGCACAAGATGGACGAGGTTTTTCGTCTGGCCGATCGGATCAGCGTGATGCGTGACGGGCAGTTGGTTCAGACGCTGCTTTGCAGCCAGACCAACCCGCGCGAAGTCACCCACCTGATGGTCGGCCGGGAGATCGAGCAGGCGGATCTGGCGGCGCGCAGGCCGGGCGAGGTGGTACTCGAGGTGCGAAATCTCTCGCTTGCATGGCCGGGACACGCCCGCCGCTGGCGACTGTGCGGCATCAGCTTCGTCTTGCGCCGCGGCGAGATCCTGGGCGTGGCCGGGCTGATGGGCGCTGGCCGGACCGAACTGCTCGAATGCCTGTTCGGCTGCCGGCACGAGGCGACCGAAGGCACGATCCTGCTTAACGGCCGCGAGGTGCGGTTTCGCCATCCGGCCGAGGCCATGCGCGCCGGCCTCGGGCTGGTTGCCGAGGATCGCAAACGCTTAGGGATCTTCGCCAACCTTGATGTCGGCCAGAACATCACTTTTTGCGCACTGAAGCAGGTCTCGCGGTGCGGTCTTATCCGCTCCCAGCGGGAGCGCCAGTTGGCCCAAACAATCGCGGACCGGCTCGACGTGAAAACCGCTGGCATCGGGGCGCCCATGACCAGCCTCAGCGGCGGGAACCAGCAGAAAGCCATCATCGGCCGCTGGCTGCTGACCCGGCCGCAGATTCTGCTTCTGGACGATCCCACGCGCGGTGTGGCCGTGGGCGCAAAAGCCGAGCTTTACCGGCTCATGGACCGCCTCTGCCGCGAGGGGCTCGCAATCATCCTCACCTCCAGCGAACTGCCCGAACTGCTGACCCTCTGCGACCGCGTCATCGTGCTTTCGGAGGGTCATATGACCGGCCAGCTCAGCCGCGCTGAGGCCACTGAGCAGAAGATTATGGAACTGGCGACGCAGCGCCCAACAACGGCTGAGGCAAACCCGACAACCTGATCCCGGCCTGCTACTCCGTCAGCTCCAGAATCCGGAAATCGTCGAACCGCATCCAGTGTTCCTCGTCGGCCGGGCCGTTGTAGCACTGGATGCTGATCTGTTCATCGGGTGCAACGGGCAAGGTTCTGGTGCCGACGGTTTTGAACTCGCCTTTGCCGTCCGGGCGGAACTGCATGGTGAACTGTTCGCCCGCGAAGACCAGGCGCAGTTGGACCGTATTGGTGCTCGTAGGCACCTTGCCCGGAATCATGTAGGTCTTGCCGTCGATCAGTTCGTGCACCAGCTTGAAGATCGGCTTGCCCTATTGATACCAGGTAATCCCAGCCTGCTCGTATTGTTTGGTGGGCGGAGCGGTCATGGTGATAGTCACCTCGGCCGCATACTTCTTTCCCGTCCGGCGATCCGGCGCTTGACGCAGCAAGGCGTTCTTGACGTTATGGGCGACACCGGGCTCTACGCGGATTTCCAGCGCTGAGTCCTTGATCCGCCAAGTCTGCGGGTTCTCTCGCAGCCATGTCCAGCCTTCGCCCAGCTTCCCCTCGAAGCGATCCTGGAATACCACGCGCGGCTCGGCAGCCCACAATACACTGGCCGACAAAGCCACGGCCAGCACGCCCCAAAGGCTGTACTTCGTCATATGCTTCCTCCCGAGGTGTGAACATGCAACGCGGCCTGACGTCGGCCGCAGGACTCTGTTTCTTGCCCAATCAATCGGCCAATTCGAGCACGATGCTTTTCATCTTGGGTTTGAACTGGCAGCGGATCGTATAAGTTTCGCGCGGCTTGGAGGCGACATGGACGTCCCGCCGCGTTGTGCCTTCTTCTTCCCAGACGTAGGTGATCTTCACCGGCCGGAAGCCGCCGAAGGGTTGCTTGTAGTCGGCATCGATCCGGGCGGAAAACAGGCAAGTGGTGTTGCGCTGCTTGCCCGAAAAGCGGATCGCAGCCTCCCGCGTGCCTCTCGGTACGTCCGAAACAGTCACGTACTTGCACTTGCCCTGTGTGGGGCCGACGTAGGCGTCGACCGAGCGGAACGTCTTGCCGCCGTCGAAAGAGACGGCAACGTCCCAACGGTCAGCCTCGTCGCGGGCGCGATAGTGCCCGCCGAAACGCAGCCGGGTAATCTCGCCTGGAGTCGCGATGGCCATGGTCACTTCGGCGGGCGACCCCTCGACGCGAAAATGCTGGGGATTGACGTTCAACAGCCGGGGGTGGAAATCAGTCAGCGACACGTTCTTGCCCTTGTTGTTGCCATACGTGGTTCCTTCGATCGTGATAGTGCCTTCCGCCGGACCGGCAGAGAAGGAGATCTGATTATCGCCCTGTGCGAGCGTGGGCAGCGCGCGTTGCGAGCATTGGATGGGGTGGGCGATGCTCAGGCTCTCCAGCCCGGTGCCTTTGCCAGCCAACACGAAGCGCAGCCGGTAGTCATAACGCCGCAGAACGAACCGTTGCATGTCGATCTTCTGTCGGCCTGACGCGGTGAACGCGGCGACTTCTTGCCAGTCCAGGCCGTTGTTGTCCGAGAAAAGGACCTGGATCCTGCCGCCGCTTCCGACGACCGTTTCCATTTGCATCTCGCCGCCCAAGTAGACGTAGCTAGAGGGCATGCGCAGCTCGAGGATGCCGGGCTGGGCAGGGTCGCGCACTTGGACGGCCGGTCCGGAGCGGGCTTCGGACCTGGCGGCCAGGTTTTCAGCCCTAAGCGCGCCGGTGCGGAACCGGCCGTCGGCCAGGGGCACGTGGTACTCGTGCAGCCCGCTGCCAATCCGCCCCGAATTCAAATCGCCGTACTGGAGCAGATAGGCCATCGGCCCGTGGCCTACCTCTTCCGTGAGGCAGCCGGGTGAACCGGCGTCGTTGAGAATCCCATTGATGTGAAAGCCCTGGTGGAACCAGTTTCTGGTCAGCCGCTCGCCGGGGCGCAGCTCGATATTGACCTGGTAGCCTTGCGAGTAGCCGTATTCGAAGATAAACGGCGTGTTGTGGGAGCCGTCGAACTCCTGCATGGTGGAGTACCAGCCGTGGGTTTTGGCGGGCCACCAGCCGGCCCAATCGTACAGAGGGCAACTGGTCAACAGCTCCGGCCCGCGCCTCCACCCCGTCCACCCATTAGCCCTTTGGAACTCCATCAGCTTGGAGTTGTTCCCCCTGAGTTCCGGGTGTTTTTCTAGCCACCCTTTGACGGCCGAGACGATCTCCTCGACGCTGGCGATCTTGCCGTCTGGTTTGGGGAAGTAGTTGACCAGGGAGGCGTCGAACATATGCCAAGCGCCGTCGTAGTAGACCTCCGGGACGCTATGGGAGCGAATCGCCCAGCCCCGCGCCTCCAGGCCCACATACCGGGCCAAAGCCTCGATATTGGCCGACGCGCAGCAACACATGCCGTAGCCGTAGACGTTGAACGTCTTGATGGCGTCATGGACACAGCCTTCGTGGAGGAACTCGACTGGCGGACTGTCTTGGTAGCGATGCATGACCACCGACCGCCACACTGCCAGGGCCTTTTCGTGGTCGGACATGCTGTCCCGGATAAACGACTGCCGCCACGCCTCCATGCTGGATACATCCCGCACTTTGTCCGAGAGGACCTTGATGTGGCTTACGACTCCCGGTGAACTGCGGCTTGCATCACCTGGTGAACTGCCAACCGGATACTCTCCTGCGGCGGACGCCCGCCCCAAAAAAACGCAGCCCAGCAATACCAGAATCACTCTCACTTGCCCAACACTGTTGCGCATCGGGAAGTCCTGTGCATAGGAGGCGGGCCCCGGAGAGACAGATTCGGCCAAGTTGCGGTTTCCGCCGCAAAATGGCATTATACTGCCCGGCGCTTCGCCGGCCAGAGCGCGGCTTTTCGCGACCGCGTCCCGCTGGCAGCCCAACTACCCGTTTCCCAAGCGGCCGCCGAATGCCATAATGAATCGGTGGCTGCCGCGCGGGGTACAACGGTAAGGGTTCTGGAGAAGCGGCAAATCCCTTTAACACCCCGAAAACAGACGGCAGCCGGCTGCATAACGGTCGGTGGTGTCGCCGCCGCGGTGTGCCTGGTCTAGCTGATTGACTCTCGCGCCGAAAGGGAACCAAAATGACTCGCTACGCTGTAGGTCGACGTACCTTCTTGAAAAGTGCCGCGGCCGCGACCGTGGGCACTGTCGGGGCCGGAGCCTATGCCATGAGTTTTGCTGCGCAGTCGCCCGTGACGCTCAAGATCCGGGAGCCGTACCACGGGGCAGTCTTGAACCATCGACACGGCACGCAAAGCGCCGAGGGCCTGCGAATCCGCGTCTGCGGCGACACGCCTGCCAACGCACGCGTCACGGTCAACGGTGCCAAAGCGGAGCAAAGTGGCGGGAGATTCAGTGCCGAGGTTGTGCTTCGGCAGAAGGAAAGCGAGATCGTGGCCGTGGCCGAAGGCGACTTCGGCCGCCAGGAGGACCGCGTGCGTGTAGTCTGGGACCGGTATTCTCAGCCGCGCTACCGTTTTTCCATCGACGACAACAGCTTTTTCCTTCGCGACATCGCCCGAGAAGGCTACCGCTCACTGTTTGACTGCTGGTACCTGAAGATGCTGAGGGACCTGAACAAGAAGTACGGGGTGAAGTTCACGGTCAACATCTATTACACGACTGGGGAGGACTTCAGCCTGCCGCAGTTTCCCGACCGCTATCGCGGTGAGTGGCGCGACAACTCGAGCTGGCTGAAGCTGGCCTTTCACGCGCACGCCGACAAGCCGGACCGGCCGTACCAGGACGCGCCTCCGGAAAAGCTGATCGCAGACTTGGATCGGGTGGCGGAGCAGATCTTGCGTTTTGCCGGCCCGGAAACGTATGCCCCGCCTACGGTCATTCACTGGGGTATGACGCGGCATTCAGCGTTCAAGCCGCTGGCCAGCCGGGGGGTGCGCGTGCTGAGCGGATACTTTGCCAAGATTCGGGGCGTCTGGGATGTGAACTACCGCTGGAATGACGAGGTCTCCGAGTACCTTTCGCGGCACGACGCGTGGAAGGATTTTCAAAGCGGGATCGTGTTTTCCCGAGTGGATATCGTCTGTAACAGCGTACCGGTCGAGCGAATCATACCCACTCTGGAGCCGCAGACAAAGGACCCGAATACCGCCGAAATCATGGACCTGTTCACGCACGAGCAGTACTTCTGGCCGTTTTACCACAACTACCTGCCCGATCACCCCCAGCGACTCGACGTGGCCATCCGCTGGGTGACCGAGCAGGGTTACAAGCCGGTCTTCTTTCACGAAGGGTTCCTGGGCGGCCGGGAGTAACTCACGGCAGGATCGCCCGCAGCAGATTCCGAACCGGCTGCCCCTCCACCCACTCGACTTTTTGGCGCACGATCATTCGCGGCCCAGTCGATACGGGCATGGCCGTCGGGTAGACCGGGACACTGTAGGCAGCCACCGGAGTAGGACTGTATGTGACATACGTCGCTGCGCAGGGCACTACCACTGGTCGCGCAAGATAACAGGTCGCCGGCCAGACCGGCACCACGGGTTGGTAACTGACCGTCGGCGGTGGGCAGGTCGGAACCCGATAGGTCAGCGGATCCGCCGGCGCAGCCTGATAGGGTGCCGGGGTGGTCGTGTAGCCCACGCCAAGACCGCCGCTTGTCACGGAACCGTCGGCCGCCGTGTCCGAATAGTAGACCGGACCGTATCGGTTATAGGCTACGGGGTACAACAGTCCAACACCCTGGGCCCAAGCCGTGGAAACTACCATGCACAACCCCACCAGCAGACCGAAAACAGCAACTTGGCGGTTCATCGACTTGCTCCTTGCGAAAAGGTGTTGCCGCGGTGCAGTCCTGCGACCGATCATAGGTGTTCCCAGGTTTCTGCACCGGGCGCACGGTTGTCAACTGCTAACTGTCAATACGCAGCATAGGTCGCTCTCGGTGCAGTTGTTTGGCAGAAAAGATCGCGGCCTACAGCACTAGCACGCCGCCCCGCCGGGAGGGCCGACAAGCTAAACTCAATAGTGGCCAGAGGTTCAGGTAATCTCCGCCACATCGCACGGTCAGTATGACGGCGAAGCCAAAGTGCGGCGACTTGGTGGTCTGCGCAAGTTAGGAAAAATACAGGCCGTCCAGCCCCTCTTGCTACGAACGGAGCTGTGGCCAATAGGCGGGGGTCTGGATCGCCTGGAAGCACAAGCGAGGTTAGCGGAGCCGCAATCGCTTTTGGGAACCCTTGCCGCTACAGCTCGTACTGGGCGGACTCCAAGGTCTCATCGAGCCAGTCTTCGTACCAATCAAGGAACTTCAACTGGGGAGCAAATCGGGGACACGCCCCGCCTAGGTCCACCTGCACTACCCGTCCCCGGCAAGCTCCGCTCACAATAAGCAGGCAGTACCTCGTGTCATCCCGCCGGCTGACGGTGATGGCGCCTTGATACTGTTCGTGGGCGGGACAACCCAAGGCTTCGCGCCAGCTATCGCGGGGGAGGTCGGGGCGCAGGGGGCAGGGCCGGGCGAGGTAATCCTGCGGGAGCTGACATGTCGGGCAAGTCACCGCCTCCGCCCATTGTTCGAGACGCAGTATCCCGTAGCCCGGCCCAGGACAACCGTTGGCCACCCCCAGCACGAACTCCCGATAGTCCTGCGGAAGCCGGACGCCGTGCTGGGCTTCGAACAACTGGACATCTTGCTCTGAGAGAGGGGCTTGGGGGGTGAAGATGTGGTGCGACTCGCCAAAGGCCGCAGCCCGCTGGCAGATCTCCAAAAGCTGGCAGAGCTTGCCCCGCAAGCGCTCGACTTGAGCGGCATAATCGCGTGCCATGTAGGCCCCCTCGTTTGGAGCTGCCTTGCCATTCACACCGTACGCGACTTGCTGGCGAGGCCCAATCCTGAAGGCCCAGTCGCCGCGGCCGAACATACTCCGAGAGCGAAGCGGGCTTCAGCCGCAATCACAGATTATACCTGCTCCGGGGTCGTGAAGGGAAACGGCAGAACGAACACTTGGTACTTGCCAGTACTTGCCCGAGCTACGCGCTAAACACACCGGCCCCCGGTCGCATACGGCCTCGCGTGCCCCAGGCAATGTAGCTGGCAAATCGGGTACCACGTGGTCGCGCCGGAAGCATCGCTTTGGCTATGGTCAACGCTTACCCGGCCAGGAGGCACTGTTCCACCTGGCGGATCGCCTCGTCGATCTTCCAGGTCCGGTTGGCCAATTCGAGCGACACGCCCGTCGAAAGCCAGTCTTCCACGCGCTTCTGCGCGGAGATGACTGTGCTGTGGCTCCGCCGGCCGAAATAATGGCCGATTTCACTTAGGGCGGCGCGGGTGTATTTACGAGCCAGCCACATTGCCAGCATCCGAGGCTGGCTGACTGCTTTGCTTTTGCGTCCGGACTGGAGGCTGGTCAACTCCAGGCCAAAGGTATGGCAAACGGCCTTGGCAATATCCGGCAACAGCACCAACCGGCTGCTGTGCCGGATCATGTCGGCCAGCGACTGCTCGGCCATGGTCAGATCGATAGCGCAGTTTAGGGCCTGGCTGGTCGCCTGCAAACGGCAGAGGGCGCCGGCAAGTTCGCGCGCATGGCTGGTCAGACGGGAGGCAATGAATTGCTGCACGTCTTGGGGCACATTGATTTGCAGGCGGCGGGCCATTTGAGCGACGATTCCCAGGCGCGTCTCGGCGTCGGGCGGCTCGATCGAGCAAACCATGCCTCCCTTCAGCCGGCTGATCAGCTCCGGCCCCAAGGCCGACAGCTCGGCGAGTGGCCGGTCAGCGGCCAGCACCACCTGTCGTCGCTCGCGCAGCAGCGCGTTAATCGTATAGAGCAGTTCCACCAGCGTGCATCGCTTGCCGCAGAAGAACTGAAGATCGTCGATGATCAACAGATCGACTCCGCGGTATTTCTGGCGGAAGCTCGGCAGCCCGCTGCCTCGCAACGCCTGAAGGAAACTGCTCGTGAATTGCTCTGCCGACAGGAAGACCACAGCCATGTCGCTGCGACGCCGGCGCGTAGCCGTCCAGATACCTTCCAGCAAGTGGGTCTTGCCCACACCCGTCGGCCCGTGGATCAGCACCGGCGACATGTGGCCGGGCCGCTCCACGACCGTCTCGGCCACCGCCCGCGCCAGCCGATTCGAACGCCCCGTCACAAACGACTCCAGGTCCGCAAATCGT
>Ga0129299_1002850_pt1 | contig 11402 bp, 6 predicted proteins | sample ConPoolayeCmetaG_FD_94477 | JGI IMG/M metagenome (GOLD analysis project Ga0129299, IMG submission 94477) | Hot spring microbial mat communities from California, USA to study Microbial Dark Matter (Phase II) - Cone Pool mat layer C metaG ... | reverse complement strand
CGGATATGTGTCTGCCCGACGCCCTGCGCCCGGCCGATATCCGGGAGATCCTCAAAGTGGCCTCGGAGGCGGAGCCCAAGCTGCGCAAGATCGTGTTGGGGGTGCTTGCCCAGGAGGCTCGACAGGCGGCCCAGTATTCCTGACGACCCGCTTTGCTGCGGCAGCGGGACGGCGCATCGTCCATCCGCTATTGAAATCATGTTTCGCCCGATCGACAGCACGGTTTCTTTTCCCGAGCTGGAACAGCAGGTCATCCGATTCTGGACCGAGCGGCGGATTTACGAGAAGTCGCTGCAAGCCCGGGCTGGTGCCCCGCCATTCGTCTTCTATGAGGGCCCGCCTACGGCGAATGGCTTGCCGCATCCGGGCCACTGTCTGACGCGGGCGATCAAGGACCTGTTTCCCCGATATCGGACGATGCGGGGCTACCGCTGCGAGCGCAAGGCCGGCTGGGATACCCACGGCCTGCCGGTCGAGGTGGAGGTCTGCAAGGAGTTGGGAATCCACGCCAAAGAGGAGATCGAAGCGTATGGGGTGGAGCCTTTCATCCACAAGTGCGTGGAAAGCGTGTTCCGCTATACCAAACAGTGGGAGCAACTCACCGAGCGACTCGGCTTCTGGATCCGCCTGGACGACGCCTACGTCACCTATCATCAGAGCTACGTAGAAAGTGTCTGGTGGGCGCTAAAGGTGCTCTTCGAGCGCGGGTTGTTGTACCAGGGGCACAAGATCGTCTGGTGGTGGGCTCAAGGGGGGACTGCGCTTTCAGCGGGCGAGGTGGGACAAGGTTATCGCCAAGTGGCCGACCCCAGCGTATACGTACGTTTTCCGCTGGTGGACCAGCCGGACCTGGACCTGTTGATCTGGACCACCACGCCCTGGACGCTCCCGAGCAATCAGTTCGCGGCGGTCAAGCCAGACCTGGAGTATTGCGTCGTCCGGATGGAAGGAACGGCGCGAAGGCTGGTGGTGGCTTCGGCCCTGCTCGGCTCACTGTCCAGCAAGGTCCCCGGCAAATTGACCATGGAGTCCACGCTCCGCGGCGAAACTATGATCGGCTGGCGCTATCGGCCGCCGTTTGATTACTACTACAAGACTCAAGGCGAGAAGCTGGGCCGGCTGCGATCCGGCGGGACAGAGCATATCGCTTGGCGCGTGGTCGGGGCCGATTTCGTCACCATCGACACCGGCACCGGGGTGGTTCACCAGGCGCCCGCCTTCGGGGAGGTCGATTACGAGGTTCTCCTGGCAGAACAGGCCCGCTTCGTCGAAGGCGAAGGGCCGCCGTTGATCTGCGCCGTCGCGCCGGACGGCACCTTTACGGCCGACGCCCCCGAATACCAGGGCCGCTGGGTCAAGGACGCGGACCGCGACATCATCCGCAAGCTCCAGGCGGACGGTCTGCTGCTGCATCAGGAGCAGTATTTGCACGATTATCCGTTTTGTTGGCGGGCGGAGGACGACCCGCTGATCCAATACCCTCGCCGGAGCTGGTTCATCCGCACCACTCTGCTGCGCGACAAGATGCTGGCCAACAACGCCCGCATCCATTGGCTTCCCGAGCATATCCGCGACGGTCGGTTCGGCAATTTCCTGGAGACGAACGTGGATTGGGCGTTGTCGCGCGAGAGGTTTTGGGGCACGCCGCTGCCGATCTGGATCTGCGAAGAGACCGGCTATGCCGAGGCGGTGGGCAGCTATCGGGAGTTGCTTGCCAAGCCGGGGGTCGAGGGCACCGAGGTCTGGCAACAGGCCAAACAAACCCACCCGCTTCTTCCTGAACACCTGAAGGTCCACAAGCCTTACATCGACGCGATCACCTACGACTCGCCCAAGGTGCCGGGCAAGCGGATGCGCCGTGTGCCGGAGGTGATCGACTGCTGGTTCGATTCGGGCGCGATGCCTTTTGCGCAGTGGGGCTACCCGCACGTGCCCGGCTCCCCGCAGCGCCTAGCCGACCAGTTTCCCGCCGATTTCATCAGCGAGGCCCTCGACCAGACCCGGGGATGGTTCTATAGCCTCCTGGCCATCAGCACGCTCCTTTTCAGCGAGGGCAACGAGTCGGCGGAGAACCGCTTCCAAGCCGGATGCGGCACGACGACGCCGGGCGTGGGCTACCCGCACCCTTTCCGCAACTGCGTCGTGCTCGGCCTGATGCTCGGCGAAGACGGCGGAAAGATGTCCAAGAGCAAGCGCAACTACCGCGAGCCGCAAGAGATCTTCGACCGCTACGGCGCGGACGCCCTGCGCTGGTACTTCTTTTCCAATCAGCCGCCGTGGACCAGCATCCGTTACAGCGAGCAGGCCATCCGCGATACTATCCCCGAGTTTCTCCTCCGGCTCTGGAACGTCTACAGCTTTTTCGTCATCTACGCCAATATCGACCGCTTCGATCCTGGCGCGCTGATTACCGGCAACGTGGGTGACCTCAACGCCGGCGTCCTCGCGCGCGGCAAGAACTATCGACCCGCCTGCCAACGCGGCGAACTGGATCGCTGGATTCTCAGCGAACTGTACCGTACGGCGGCGGCCGTGATCGAGCGCATGGACCAGTACGACAACTTCGCCGCCTGCACGCGCTTAAGCGAGTTCGTCGATGCGCTGTCGAACTGGTACGTGCGCGGGAGCCGGGACCGGTTTTGGGCCGGCGGGCAATCGACCGACAAGCTCGACGCGTATTGGACGCTCTACGAGTGCCTGATTACGACGGTGAAGCTGGTTGCCCCCTTCGTGCCGTTTCTGGCCGAGGCCATCTGGCGGAACCTGGCGGTGGAGGCGTTCGGGGAAGCTCGGACCTTAGAGAGCGTGCACCTGGCCGACTACCCTGCGCCGCAACCTGACGTGATCGACGAACAACTCTCCGCACGCATGGCCGTCGTGCGAGAGATCGTCTCTCTCGGCCGAAGCGCGCGCATGGCTGCGAAGCTGAAGGTCCGCCAGCCGCTGCGCCAAGTGGAGGTCGTGCTGGCTGACCCGGCCCAGCAACCGTGGCTCGAGGAGCACGCCGCCTTGGTCCAGAAGGAGCTGAATGTGAAGCACGTCGAGTACGCCTCCCGCGCGGACCAGTACATCGACTACACCGTGCTGCCGGATCTGAAACGGCTCGGCCCGCGATTGGGCAAACGACTGCCCCTGCTGCGCAAGCGACTCGAAGAGCTGGGCCCTGCTGGCTTGCTGGAGTCGTTGGAGACCAAAAAACAAGTGACGCTCGATCTGCCTGACGGCCCGGTCACACTGGAAAGCGACGACCTTTTGGTACGGTTGCAGGCCAAGCCGGGCTGGACCGCCGCCCAGGGACGCAGCGGCGTGGTCGTGCTCTCGACAGCGTTGGACGAGTCCTTGATTCTAGAAGGGTTGGCCCGGGAATTGGTCCATGCGGTGCAGAACCGCCGCAAAGAAATGAATTGCCAGTACACCGACCGCATCGCCTTGGGTATCGAGACGGATTCACAGCAGTTGCGTGCGGCCGCGGAGCGATTCGGCGACTACGTCCGAGCGGAGACGCTGGCTGTCCAATTGACGCTGGGTGGGCTGCCCAACGCCCAGCCCGCACCCGTCAAGCTCGGCGACCACCAGGCCGTACTGTACGTGAAGGTGGTTGCGGCCAGATAACGTATCCGGCGCCAGACAGCACCGCCGCGAGCGATATGCTGCCAGGTTTACCGCAGGCAGCCCCTATGTTCGCAGGACCCGGGACATGACCGCCAGGCAGCGCGGTCCTGCCAGACCAATCACAACGCAACCTGTGCCCCGCGGCGCGCTTCGGCCGAGCGAAACCGGCGACAATTCAGAGGCGACCTGTTGACTTGCCCAGAACGGCTTTCACAATAGGTGACGGTACGGGTTAATCCAGCAATGTGATAGCCTGTCATTCGATTGGCACGACCAAACACTCAGGAGTCAGCCCACTATGAACTACGTCCACAAGAATACTGCTTCGCGTCGGGAGTTTCTCAAGACGGCTGGCCGGGTGACGGCTGCTTCGGCGCTGGTCGGCGCGGGTATTCCCCGGGTGCATGCGGCGGAGAGCAACACCCTCCAGGTGGCGTTAATCGGCGCTGGAGGCCGGGGCACCGGCGCGGCGGCCAATGCGCTGTCGACCAAGAGCGGCCCGATCAAGCTCGTCGCCATCGCCGATGTCTTCGAAAACCGCGCCAAGTCGAGCTTCGCCGCCTTGAAGCAGCAATTCCCGAAGCAATTCGATGTGCCCGAGGACCGCGTGTTCGTCGGCTTTGACGGGTATAAGAAGGCGATGGACTGTCTGCGGGCGGGGGACGTGGCCATCTTTGCGTCTCCGCCGGCGTTCCGCTGGGTACATTTTGCCTACGCGATCCAGAAAGGGATCCACGTGTTCATGGAGAAGCCGGTCACGGTGGACGGCCCTTCGACGCGCAAACTCTTGAAGCTCGCTGAGGAGTCGGTCAAGAAGAACCTCAAGGTGGGCGTGGGCTTGATGTCCCGCCACAGCCGGGCGCTCCAGGAACTGGCCGATCGAATTCGCAACGGCGAGATAGGCGAGATCATCCTGATGCGGGGCTTCCGCGTGCATGGCCCGATCGGTTACTTCTCCTCGCTACCAAAGCCCCAAGACATGAGCGAACTGCTCTACCAGGTCCAGCGGTTCCACAGTTTCCTTTGGGCCAGCGGCGGATGCTTCAGCGATTTCTACATCCACATCATCGACCATTGCGGCTGGATGAAGGGTGCGTGGCCGGTCAAGGCCACCGGGCTGGGCGGGCGCCACTACCGCCAGAGCCGTGAAGGCGCTACCTACGTGGACCAGAACTTCGACGTCTATTCCGTCGAGTACGAATTCGCCGACGGCACGACGTTCATCATGGACGGCCGGTGCATGAGCGGCTGCGATGACCGGTATTCCAGCTATGCACAAGGCACCAAGGGCCTGGCCATCATTTCGGCCCACGGCGACTGCGGCATGCCCTCGCGAATCTATAAGGGCCCCTTGGCCAGCCGGGCCAACCTGCTCTGGGAGTCCAAGGTCAAGCCGGAGCAGCAGAATCCCTACCAGAACGAGTGGGATGAACTAGTGGCCGCTATCCGCCAGGACAAGCCCTACAATGAGGCCAAACGCGGCGCCGAGGCCAGCCTGGTGACTTCCATGGGCCGGATGGCTGCCCACACCGGCCGGGTCATCACTTACGAGCAAATCCTCAACTGCGACCACGAGTTCGCGCCTCAGGTAGACAAACTGGCCATGGATTCGCCGGCGCCGTTGCAGGCGGGCCCCGATGGCAGATACCCGGTGCCTCAACCGGGCATCGTCACGACTCGGGAATACTAGCCCGCATCCCTTGACGCAAGATTTAACGCAACCCAATGTCGCGTGTCGCGGCAGGTCGGGTTAGACGTCGGGGAAACACGGGCTACAACATCATCCTCACGCATTCCGCCTGGTCGACTCCCCAGAGCCGAGCGGCAAGCCGGTCCATTTCCTGCTGCAAAGCGGAGCAGTCTTCGCCGCGGGCGGTTTTGTCGTGCGCTTCCAGGCTGCAAGCAGCCAAATGTGCGTGCCGAGAGTCGTGAGGGTCGAATCGCGGCAGCGCGAGGAAATCGAGTATGCTCGGCGTGCCGAAGCCCTTGCCCCCGCACACGCTATGCGAACGCACCAGGAAGCCAGCCACAGAGCTGTTCAGTAGCGCGCACAGGTAATGGGCCTCCTGGGCCGAACCAGCCGCAATCAAGACGCAGGTCTCCTGGGGGACGAGAGGCCGCAGTCCCAGCCACGGGTCGTTGATCGGGCCTGCCACCGCAGCGTTGATCTGCCGGTCCATGCGCCGCCATACCACCTTCCAAGGCGCTAGGGTGTAGGGTCCGACGTTGTACATCGACCAGAAGGGGGCGTGGGCCTGATATCGGCGATAGGCTGCACGGTTTTCCAGCACCGCACGGAATCGTCTGAAGTATTGCCAAGTCTTGGGAAAGTCGCGCCGCAGCGTCGGCTCATCGATGCCTCGCCGGCTGCGCGGGTCCTGAGCCAATAGCAGATAAGCGGAGCTTTGTGCGCGGTAGCGTCTCAGGTCGGCCCAGCGCAGCAGCGGAAAGATTAGGTCCGGCTCGAGCACATGCGTCTTGCTGGCTGAAACATGTTCTCCTCGGCCGACCAAATTGCCCACGCGCAACCCGCCCTTTGCGCGCCCCAAAACCCGAAGCCAATAGACCGCATTCGCGCCGCCGCTATTGGCGCCGAGATGAGCCTCGTACTTGGAGGGGCCAACGAGCCGGAGAATGGTCTGCTTCAGGAGACGTGGCCGGATGATCCAGGGAGACGTCGGCTGATCCGGATTGATCGGCTCGGCCTCGAACTCCTCGTTTTGCAGCCGGGGCGATTCGCGGCCGTCGCCTGGGCCTGCTGGGGCGGGCGACCACCTCACATACGGTACCGGGTATTGCGTGGGCCTGCCTTTCTCGATGATGACCGTGCTGGTGCGATTGGCGGTACCGGGAAAGGGGCGACAAGCTACCATGTCGTCCACGCGCACCACCCGCAGCCAATCTCCGTCTCCCAGCCGGAATCGCCGGAAACCATCGCCCGCCCCCTTGCTCTGGAACAAACCCTGAGAAACCACCAGCCCCATCCGCCCGCAATCTCTCAAGTAACGGTCGGCCGCCACGTAGAGCATGAGCATTGCCAAATCCTTCTTGGCGCCGCCGTGCCGGGCTGCCGCTGCACCAAGGCTGAACAAGCCGTAACGCCGCCACAGGGGCATGGTCGCCCGGCGGTATTGCTCGGGAAGATGGTCCCAAACGACCCACGGCGGATTGCCCACCACGTAGTCGAATCTCCCGTTGACCGGCTCCCTGTCTCCGGCAGTCTCCAGGATCGAGTCGCACAAGTAGACCGGGATCTGCACACTCCGGTCCAGCGGCATCAGGTCGCAGATGGCGATGAGCCAGTTAGCCCGGGCCGCTAGCAAAGCGAGCGGGTCGAGTTCGAAGCCGACTACGGCCTGGAGGAGCCAATTGCGCCACTCTTTGGCGCTTCGTGGCCGGCGCTTCGCGCCGTTATCAGGCGCTCTGCACGCGCGGTTGATCGCAGCCACCATGAAACTCCCGGAGCCGCACGCCGGATCGAGCAAGCGCGTGCCGAGATGCCCGCGGTAGCCCACCTGGTCCAGCACATGTTCGACCAGCCAATCTGGCGTGAAGTATTGGCCCAACGCATGCCGCAGGCGCCGGGGAAGCAGCGAGTGGTAGACTTGTTTGAACAGGTCGCGGGAGGGGGTCTTGGGCGACAGCGGGCTGGAGAAATCGTACTGGGCCACTGCGGCCGCCAAGCAGCACAGCCACCGCGCCACCCGCTCATCCCTCGTGCTTAGATACCAGCGGAAAGGATCCGGTTCCAAGAGCGTGGGCAGGCCGGCACCCTGCGCTGCGGCACCCAGCTCCCACAGCTCGATTTCCTCCAGACCAAAGCGCATGGATCGGGCGATCCTTTCCGCCGGCGCTGGGCAGCAGCGGCAGGCGGCCATGACCTGCCAAAGACAGAGTTTCACCACGATGGCGAAATATGTGCGCACTGCGGCCAGCAAGGCACGGGGATCGGCCGCATCGAGCCGGACCTGGTACATGCCTGCCAGGTCCCGCACGAGCTGTGAGGTGCGATCTTGAAGCTGCGCACCGTCTGCCCCGAAAACCACACAATCGTGCCCCAGCGCAATTTCGGCCGATCGACGACAATCCGCCAGGGCAGCACACAGCACGGCCACGCCCTGCTTGGCCACTGCGGCCGTCGCGCCGAAGTCGCGAGCTAAGTTGTCGCCGGTGAGTGCTTTGCGATCCATGCGGGTAACCGGCAGACGCCGAACGGGCTTGCGCGATTCCGAGACTTCCCCGGGGGCGTGGGCATCTTGGTTGCCGGGCGCGCTCTGAACGGCGGCCGGCAAGGCCGCGCCAGAGCGGGCCGGCGCACCGACATCTGCACTTCAGGTGGTGTTTGGGCTAGCCCTGCGGCTATTCCTCGACCACTCTCGCGCGTTTTTTCTTCTTCGGCGGAGGCTGTTCCGACTCGGTCGTTTCGGCGTCGGAAGGCTCGTCGCTAGTCGCCTCTTCGTCCTTTGCCACGCGGAACCCGGCAAAGTCGTAACACAAGTGGTCGGCAAAGCGGTGGCGGTGCGTGGTGCGGCAGATTTCTGCGGGGTACTGCCAGCAGCCGCCGCGCATCACTCGCAACACTCGTTTCTCGCTGTCCGGCTGACCTTCATTCTTGAATGGATAGGGGCGAAACTCGCTGCTAGTGTGTTCCCAGGCGTTGCCGGCCAGATCGTAGAGTCCGAAGGGGTTGGGTGGGAATTGTGCCACGGGCGACGGTCCCTCCCACTTGTCCTTGCCGCCGGTGCCTTGGAAATTCGCCAGATCGTGGCTGATCTCGCCAGTGGCCGTGGGATACTTCAATTGCCTGGCCCCGGCCGCCGCGGCATACTCCCACTCAGCCTCAGTAGGCAGCCTCAGACCCGCCCACTTGCAGTAGGCCTGCGCGTAGCGCCAGATGATGCCGACGACCGGTTGTTGCGGGTCGTTATAGCCTTCTTCGTCCCAGTAGCTAGGATGGTACCGGGTTTCGTCGATTCCGGCGTCTTTAAGGGCCTTGAGGAACCGGGCGAACTGGGCGTTGGTCACCTCGGTCTTCCCCAGCCAAAAACCGCGCACTGTGACGCGGTGGGCAGGCTGCTCGTCCTCGTCGTCGGAATCGCTTCCCATGGTGAACGTTCCGCCTGGTATCCAGACGAGCGTTGACCCGTCCGTCGGATTGACGTACTCCTGTTTGGGCGACGGTGCCGTGCGCGCTCTAGCGTGTCGCTTTTGCGGCACATCGCTGTCTTGTTCAGTCTCTTCCGGCTCGGGCGCGGGCGCTGATGACCGGCTGTGGTGGAAGATCGTTGCCAGGCCGACTATCAGGATCACGATTCCGGCCAGCTTCAATATCGATAACTTCATTGTTAGCTCCCTTAACACTCACTGTGGAGCCAGGCTTAAGCCGGGTCCAGGTCTACTTGGCCGGCGCCGCCAGACGCTTGGCAGACCAAGCTGGCTCCTTGGTCGAGGTTTCCCAAAGGACCTTGCCGGCTCCGGAGTCCTGGCCAAGCGTGCCTTTGAACATCCACAACTGTTGTTGGGCGGGCAGTTCGAAGCGCACGCTCGCACCCCATGCGTAAAATGCGGCGATGGGCACCTCTTGCTTCGGCTTGGCCAACACGTAGTCGACTTCGCGGCGACCCTGCCGGTGCTCGATTCGCAACACGCCGTTGAGATGCTCCATTCCCGGCTCCAGGGTGATCTGCCATTGTCCGGTCAAGTCCACCGCTTGGCGTTTGGCTTCCCACGGCATTTTGGCCGGCTTCGCCCCGCCGCCGTGCCAGGTCTGGGTGCCCTCAATCGTATCGCCCTTGACTTGCCCGTCAAACACTACCTTCGTTGGCTTCTCTTTGGCCTCGCCGGGCATCATGACGGCAAACTGGATCTGGGGCCCGTCCATTTGGCCATCAATGATGGCTAAGGGCTTCTTGTCCTTAATAGTGAGTGTCCCGCGGATGACCTGAAACTCCTGCTGCAACTCGAGCTGGCATGGCGATTCGCCCTTGTCAGCCGGCTGCTTCCATCGCCACACGCCGCCCACACCGGCAGGGATCTTCCAAAAGTAGACGAGCTTGTTTCGCGCCTTGGGATGGTGCAGAGTCTGGTCGGCTTCCCAGTCCTCCATATGGAAGGCATGGGAAACGATGCGGGTGCCCGGCTTCAGATCGGCGAACAGCCTGGGCCGAAGCTGGAGGTTGACAGGGTTGAGCAAGTACATGGTGACCACGGTCGCGGGACTCAAGTCAAGCCGGAAGATGTTCTCCTGCTTGAACTGCACTCGATCGGCCACGCCAGCGTGCTTGGCGTTCTCTCGCGACTCCTTCAGCCTTTGCGGGTCGATGTCCACGCCCAAACCGCGGGCGCCGAATTTTTGGGCCGCCATGATCACGATGCGGCCGTCGCCGCAGCCGAGGTCATATACCAGATCGTCCTTGCCCACGTTGGCCAGCCGGAGCATCGCCTCGACCACTCGCGGGTGAGTCGGCTCGAACGGGACATCCAACTTCGCGCCCCGCTCGTCAGCCAGCGACGCAGCGGCTCCGCAGACCACCAGAACGAGCCACGCGCATAGACCCGCAGTCAGAAGACCCCACACACCATGTGGTGGGGCTGACAGAACGCAGTGCCGCAGGTGCCGAAGAAACAACCGACTACTCATGCTTAAGACCCTTCTTAGCGAAACCATCCTCTCTTTTGGTAAGTGCAGCACCCGCCGCAGCGGACTGCTCGCCCAATCACTTTAACCGGTGTGCCCACAACCTGGAGGATACAGGCTTGTGGACTGCCAGCGAATTGTCTTGCTCGACTTGCACGCAGACAGCCCCGCCGCTTGGCGGGCCTCCTTGGAAATCCCCTATTATAGCTTACAGCCCGCCATGTTATCGCTGCCACCCGCTTGTCAAAAACCCTCTCTCCGTGGTGGGCTGCGCCACGCAGAGCCACACCTCGCGGATCTCCGGCTCGATCAGATGGAAGAGGGCGTCGAAGTAGACCTCCGTGGCCTCGGTCGATCTCAGAGAGGTCGTCTGCTTGACCCAGCCGGGGCCGCTCTGGCGGTAAATTGTCAGGGGCCGTTCGTCGTCGAGGTTTTTGCTGAAGGTCGAGATTCCTTCACACGGGGCGACCTCCTGGGAACCGCCGTGATTGTAGTGGAGCGTCAAGTCGGCAGCCGCCACCGTGATGGCCTTGCCGGCCGGCTTCTTCACCCGGATCGTCACAAAGGCGATGCGGAACTGGTTGAGCCGGTCGGGAGGTACTTTCAAGGTGACGCCACCTTGCCCCTCGACGCGATCCACATATTTGATCTCGGCGATTTCCATGGAAACCTCGCCAGGGGGCAAGCCATATGGACATTTCCCTGAAGTGGCCCGGCTGCCAAAGCTTTGCGCAAACGCGGTACTCTGCACGAGGCTGAGCACCAAGGCTGCGGCGGCTGCCGAGAGCACGGCACTGGGCGGAAACTTGCGAGAAACCATGACGCGACCCTTTCCGCGAAACTGGCACGTAGCGGTCTAAACTCTGCACAAAGCCGCATGTCGGCCAGGGCGGCTGCTTGTAATTCGGCGCTCACCAACCCGAAGTGATTCGCGCCCTTTCTGTTGTCGGTTGGCCCACGCACAGCCACATTTCACAAATCGTCCGCTCGATCAGGTGGAAGACCGCATCGAAGTAGACCTCGGTGGCTTCCGTGGCCCTGACGCCGGTGGTCTGCTTGATCCAGCCGGGTCCGGCTGGGGAATTGATCCTAATGTCCCGCTCGTCGTCCGCGTTGCGGCTGAAAGAGGAGATCCCTTCGCAAGGCGCAACTT
>Ga0129299_1002848_pt1 | contig 11411 bp, 7 predicted proteins | sample ConPoolayeCmetaG_FD_94477 | JGI IMG/M metagenome (GOLD analysis project Ga0129299, IMG submission 94477) | Hot spring microbial mat communities from California, USA to study Microbial Dark Matter (Phase II) - Cone Pool mat layer C metaG ... | reverse complement strand
CTGGTGAACAGCCGCCATGCCGACGGGTACGTCCTGTTGACCGGCGAGACCGACGACATCCTGTTTCACCGGGTCGTCCCCCTCCAGGGCAAGAGCAAGGTGGTCGAGTTTCCCGTCGGCACGGAACACGCGCCGAACTTCTACCTGGTGGCCACGCTCCTCCGCGACGACAAGATCCACGAGGAGCGCAAACACGTCATCGTCCCGCCGACGCATCAGTTTCTGACGCTGGACGTCAGGCCGTCCAAGTCCGCCTACCAACCCCGAGAGAAGGGTCAGGTGGTCCTCGGCGTCCGCGACAGCACCGGCAAACCGGTGCAGACGGAGCTGGCGGTCCTGATGGTCGACGCGAGCATCTACTACATCCAGCCGGAGCTTCGCGAGCAGATTCAGGAGTTCTTCTACGGCCAGCTCCGGCCGTTGATGGTCGGCACGCGGAGCAGCTTCGGTGATGAGCAATTCGGTCGGGGGCGTCGGCGAGGTCGCGGATACGGCGGCATGGAGGCGGAGGAGATGGATATGAGGGCGGGGGGACAATCCGTTGCCGCGATGCCGGCACCGGACAAAGCCCGGATGATGGCCAGACCGGCCATGGCCAAGGAGGCGCCGGGTGGTCCGAGTGAAGCACCGGCCTTGCAAGAGGCGATGGTCCGCCGTGAATTCGCCGACGCGGTGCTCTGGCTGGCCCACGTCCGGACCGACGCCGACGGCCAGGCGACCGCGGAGGTCGTGCTGCCCGACAACCTGACGACGTGGAAACTCCTGGCGATCGCCTGCGACCGGCAGAGCCGCGTGGGGGAGGCGTCCGTCGAAGTGATCACGAAGAAGGACCTGATCGTGCGGCTGGAGACGCCCCGGTTCCTGGTCGAGAAGGACGTGGCGTACGTTTCCGCCATCGTTCACAACGCCCTCAAGTCCGCCAAGCGGACCCAGGTGGAGCTGAAGGTCACCCCGCAACTGAAGATCACCGACGCGCTGAGCGCCGCGAAAGAGCTGGCGATCGGCGAGCCCGTCAAGGGACCGCAGATCTACCGGCGCTGGGTGGAGGTGCCGCCCGAGCAGGAGGTCCAGGTGGATTTCGTCTGTCAGGCGGGGTCTCCCGGGGAGGCGGTCCTGTTGGTCAAGGCGCTGACCGACGAGGTGTCGGACGCGATGGAGATCAAGATGCCCGTTCTGGAGTACGGCGCGGACAAGCTCGTCGCGCAGTCCGGATATTTGGGCGACGTGCCGGAGGGCGACGTGGTCCTGACGGTCGAGGTCCCCTCGGACATCAAACCGAACAGCCCGTCGTTCGAGCTCGTCGCCAACCCGTCGATCGCCGCGGTGATGATCGACGCCCTTCCGTACCTGCTCGAGTACCCTTATGGATGCACGGAACAGACGATGAGCCGGTTCCTTCCGGCCGTGGTGACGGCCAAGTCCCTCCAGAAGCTCGGCATCAGTCTGGAGGACGTCGCCAAGAAGATCGCCCGGCAGGGCGGACCGGAAAACCGCCGCCTGCTGGCCCGGATCGGCCGCAACCCCGTCTACAGCACCGAAAAGATGAACGACATGATCCGGACCGGCCTGAAGCGCCTGGTCGAGTTCCAGAGACCCGACGGCGGTTGGGGCTGGTGGAAGAACGACGAGTCCAATCCGTACATGACCGCCTACGTGGTCTACGGGCTGACGGAGGCCCGGGAGGTGGATGTCCCACTGGATGCGGCGGTCCTCCAGCGCGGGATCGGCTTCCTCAAGAAGCGGGTCGTTTCGACCGCACCGGTGGGACGATACGCTTGGGTTCGCGACGACGAGAACGTCCGGGCGTGGATGTTGTACGCGCTGGCCCGCGAGAACCCGGGCAACATCCTGGCCTCGCCCGACGTCCGCGGGGTGCTCGACCGGGTCTTCGAAAAGCGCGACGACCTGACCGATTACGGTCGCGCGCTGCTGGCCGTTGCGCTGGCAAGGATCGGCGATCGGAATCGGGCCGGCATCGTGGTCGAGAACCTCGCCAACACCGTCCATTTGGACGACGCGACGCAAACCGCCGGTTGGGGTCGGACCACGGACTGGTGGTCATGGTACGACAGCGGGGTGGAAACGACGGCGGCGGTGCTGCAAGCCTATCTGGCCGTCGATCCGAAGCACAAGCACGTCCCGATGATCGTCCGCTGGCTGGTCACCCATCGGCGCGGAGCGCAGTGGTACGCCACCAAGGACACCGCCCTGTGCGTGTACGCCCTGGCGACGTACGTGCAGTCCTCGGGTGAACTCGACCCGGACATGACCGTGACGGTCCGTGTGGACGGCAAGGTCCGCAACGAGCTGCGGGTAACCAGGGACAACGTGCTGGCGCTGGACGCCTCGACGCCGATCGGACCGGAGGACCTGTCGCCCGGTCGGCACACCGTCGCCGTCCACAAACAGGGTCGCGGGTATCTGTACGTGTCCGGGTACCTCCGCTACTACACGCGCGAAGACCCCATCCGCGCGGCGGGACACCAGGTGGCCGTCACGCGGAGCTACGTTCGACTGGTCCCGAAGGAGGTCACGCGAACCCGCCGCGTCTGGCAACCCGACCAGAACAAGCACGTCGACGAGGAGTACAAGACGATCGAATACGATCGGGTGCCCGTCGCCGACGGTGAGGAACTGGCCAGCGGGGCGCGTCTGGAGGTGAGCCTCCAGATCGAGGCCAAGAACCACTTCGAATACCTGGTCTTCGAGGATCCCAAGCCCGCGGGTTGCGAACCCGTCGAGTTGGTCAGCGGGTCGAGCTATGCGGGCGGGACCTATGCCCACGTGGAGCTTCGCGACGAGCGCGTGGTCTTCTTCGCCACGTACCTGTCGCAGGGCGCGCACAAGCTGACGTACGAGCTCCGCTGCGAGACGCCGGGCGTCTTCCACGCCCTGCCGAGTCGGGCCGAGGCGATGTATACGCCGTACGTCCGCGCGATCAGCGACGGCGCCCGGTTGGCGATCGTGGAAAAGAAATGACCGCCGAAATGCCGAGGCGCCGCATCGGCCGAAGCCCGCTACGTCAGAGCGACATCAGGAACGCCACGAGGTCGTCGATCTGCTGCGGCGTCAGGTGGCGGGTGACACCGTGTTTGTCTGCGGCGTTGAACCGGGTCAGGACGTCGCGGAGCGTGACGGCCCGGCCGTCGTGGAGGTACGGCGCCGTTCGGTACAGCTCGATGAGCGAGGGCGTGTCGAACTCGGACGCGCTGCTCAGCGGTCCGCGGGTGCCCACGTCGTACGTCTTCAAATCCGTGTAGAGGGGTTCGGGGTGGCATTTTGCGCAGCCGACCCGGTCGTCGTGGAACAGCCGACGACCTCGCTCGGCGGCGTCGCTAAGTCGGTTCCCCTCGATGCGATGGGGGCTGGGTACCGCCTCCAGGGTCCGAACGTACGCGCGGATGTCCCGGACGACGTTCGGGTCCGCCCGACAGAACAGGATGTGGTTCAATCCGGCGATGATGGCGGTGTCCAGATCCGCCCGAACGCCGTGGGCCATCATGGGCGGGGTCCGCCACGCGTCGAGGAGCGACTTGTTGTTTTTTGGATTGCCCATCCCGTCGTTCAGGAGGTCCCAGTTCAGACCGTCGATGCGCCCGTCCGGGTGACACGAGGCGCAACTTTGCCAGTGTTGGAAACAGATCGTCGCGTCGTGGAACAGCATCTCTCCGCGCCGCGGCGGGTCGGGCGGCGGCTCCTCCGCCAGGGGCACGGACCATCGGAGTCGCCCCGTGGCGGTATCGAGACACGTCAACCGACCCGAAAAGAAGTTGGCCACGAGCACCCCTTTCCCGTCGCGCGTTAACGCCAGGCCCCGTGGACCGCGTCCGCCGCTTGGAAACCTGCGGATCGCGTTCGCCTGGTGAAGTGCGGTCAGGTCGTCGCTCAGGTGTGCTCGCTCGCCCGGTGACCGGGCGATGACGGCCCACAGGCTTTCTTCGGCGGGAAGCTGCGCGAGTTCCGGCGGCACGCGGCCGTCCAACAGGGCGTGGAGGCGCCCGATGTCGACGGCGGCCACCTCGTGCGTGCCGGACAGCGAAATCCACAACCGTTGGCCGTCCGATGAACAGACAACGGCCCACGGCGCGGCCGCCCCGCGCATCAGATCATCCAACAGGAGCGTGGCGTAGCGCGTCCGGTTCGACAGGTCGATGATCGACAGGGCGTTCGTGTTGATCCAGCCGCGCTGAAGCTGCGTCGTCGGTGCGGTAAAGCGGCCAATGGTGTGGACCACGTAGGCCCACCGCCCCTCCGGTGAGACGCAGAGTCCGGAGACGCACGTGGCCCCGCCCGGAAGCCGAACGCGGTGCGCGACACGGTTCGTCGCCGTTTCGATCAGGCTGATTTCGGCGGCCAGGTTCGGATCGGTCCCGTCACCGAGCGGCAGGAAATTGCCCACGACCAATTGCGACTCGTCCGGCGTGGCCGCGAGACACCGCGGTTCCCGCGTCACCGGAACCGTCGCGACGATCGCACCCGTCCGGTGGTCGATCTCCACGACGTCGTTCAGGAACGGCCGCGCGAGGTAACATCGCTGCGACCGCGGCAGCCATGCGATGCCCCACGGCGGAGCCCCCACATGAAGCCGGCGGCTGAGGCGGGCGGTTCGTGCGTCGATGAGGATAGTCGAGCGGCCATCGAATTCGGAAACAACCACGCGCCCTTCCTCTCCTAGAACCGACACGTCCGCCGGTTGTCCGGTCAGGGGAATGGTGCGTTTCACACTTCCACCAACCGGGTCGACAACGATCAACCGACGCCCTGTGACGTCGGTGACGTAGGCGACGTCGCCCTTCGGCGAGACGGCCATCGCCAGAGGCGAGCAATACGGCGTCCGCGCGGTAGATGTGGTGGGGGCGGCCGTGCCGCGTGGCGTCGTCAGCAAGACGCCCACGGCGATCGGAATCCCGGCCAGGATCAATGCCCTCGCCGCCTTCCGTCCTGCACGGGCACGCCGGTCCATCGCGGTTACTCCAGCCCGAACAGTCGGGCCGCGTTGCCGTAAAAAATGTCCTCCACCTGGCGGTCGTTCAAGCGGGCATGCCGCGCCGCCAGCTTCAGACATCGGAGCGACTCCAGTCCGATCAGAATGGGTTGCAGGTCCGCGTGCGCCGCGGAGGACCAGTCGACGGAATCCTCATACAACCAGATGAACGAATCCCCGATCGCCACGCACCGCCCTCGGAAGTGGCTGACGTAGAAGTCCGTCCCGTAGAGCAACCGTTCCGGTCCGAAGGCGTCGAGGATGGCCTCGAAGGCGCCGCACTCGGTGACGGCGCTCGTGTCGAACCAGACGTTCGGCAGTCCCGCGAGCGCCGCGATCCCTTCGATGGTGTGGTGCGGATTGAACCCCCTGGCCGCGTGGGCCAAGATCATCCGCATCCTCGGGTAGCTCCGGCAGTAGTGCCGTATCACCTCCTGATTCGTTCGATCGGCCAGGGCACGCGACTTGACGAGGTGCAGCGTGATCGTCAGGTCCATCTCGTCGGCCACACGGACGAACGCCTCGGGAAGGTAGCTCGGGATGTCCACGTTCCATGTCGGACCGGACGGGGCGGCCGGACCCGCCTGCTCACCGCCGGACGTTCGCGGTCGAGCGCTCAGCAGGTGGTAACATTTCAGCCCCACCGCACCGAGGCGTCGTGCCTCCTGTCGGACGTCATCGGCGTCCATCTCCGGTCGCACGATCATCGCGCCCCGGCACCGGGGTTCCGAGCGGACCTGGTCGGCGACGAACCCATTGACCGTGGCGGGATCGCCGTCCAGCGCCATGGGAATGAACAACCCGTCGATTCGGCGTTTCGGAAGCATCCGGCCGACGTACACCCGGTAGTCCGCCAGCGTCACGCGGGGTGGAATGTTGTCGATGTAGGGCCGGACGAAGCTGTCCGGTCCGAAGTGGTTGCGGTCGTACAGGTGGGCGTGCGCATCGAAAACAACCGGCGGAACAAAACCATCCAGCTCTCGCTCAAAGAGGTCCCGCTCGTCGTCGCGCAATGTGGGGGCGAAGACCATCACGTGTTCCTGCTTGCCGTGTCCCGGCGCGGACGATCGCCCGCGGGGCGAATCCTCCGAGCGCCGCTCAGATCCGAAACGCCGACGGGCACAACGTGTTGACCACGCACCGGTCGCAGGCGGGTTTCCGCGCCGTGCAGACCCGCCGGCCGTGCCAGATCATGGCATGGCCGAAAAACGTCCATGACGGTCGCGGAATGAGCTGCATCAGATCGGCCTCGATCTTGGCGGCGTCCTTCTCGTTCCAGCTGGTCCAGGTCAGACCCATGCGGGTCGCCAGGCGACCGACATGCGTATCGACGACGATGCCCTCGTTCTTGCCGTACCAGGTACCCAGGACGACGTTGGCCGTCTTGCGGGCCACGCCCGGCAACGCCGTGAGCTCCTCCATCGTTTGAGGCACTTGACCCCCGTGCTGAGAAGCGATGACCGCACATGCCCCCAGGACGCTCCGTGCCTTCTGCCGGTAGAAACCGGTGCGCTTGATCTGTTCCTGAAAGACGGCGAGGGATTCCCCCGCATAGTCGGCGGCCGTGCGATAGCGCTTGAACAGATCCGCCGTCACGGCGTTCACCCGCTCGTCCGTGCACTGTGCCGACAGCATCGTCGCCACCAGAAGCTCCAGGGGGTTGCGGTGGTTCAAGGCGCACGTCGCGTCGGGATACTCCTTCCGAAGGGCGGCGAGGATCTTGCCGGCCCGGGCCTTGCGGTCCTCGATGGACTGGCCTTCCGGCAAGATCCGGCGGACGGAAGAAGGCGTTCCGGTTCGGCGAGCAGCGTTTTTGCCCATGGCCAGTTTCCTTCCTACGGCATGTGGATCCTCCCCGTTCTGGTTGAACCATATCACGGAGGCGGAGAGCGGGCAACGGACCATACCCCGCCGTCCCCGAAGGGACTACACTGAGGTGCCATGAAGCGACGATCGCAGGTGGTTTGCGGGGACAATCTAACGTTCATGCGCCGTCTGCCCGACGGGTGCTGCGACCTCATCTACGCCGATCCGCCGTTCTTCGCGGCACGACGCGGGCAAGGCAGTCGGGGACGGTTCGCCGAGGCGTGGGTGGGCGGTCTCGATGGGTACTTGGCTTTCCTCCGTCCGCGGCTTGCGCAGATGCACCGATTGCTCAGCCCGCGCGGAAGCTTGTACGTGCATCTGGACGCCCACGTTGTCCACTACGTCAAGGTCATGATGGACGAGTTGTTCGGCCGGGACAATTTCCTGAACGAGATCATCTGGTCCTATCGTACCGGCGGCGTCGCCCGGCGATGGTTCGGGCGCAAGCACGATACCCTTCTGCTGTACGCCCGGCGGCGGGGGGCACACACGTTCAACGTCCTGCGAGGAGGCGACTACCGGACGGATGGGTTGCTCCGCGACAAACGATTGCGGCCGTACAAACGGACCCGGCACGGTCGCCTCTACTTTCATCCCGACGGACCGGCGATGACGGACGTGTGGGATATCCCCTTCCTGTCCACCGTCTCACTGGAGCGCACCGGTTGGCCGACCCAGAAACCCGAGGCCTTGCTGGAGCGCATCATCCGCGCCAGCAGCGATCCCGGCGATCGGGTCGGCGACTTCTTCTGCGGGAGCGGCACCACCCTCGTGGTCGCCAAGCGACTGGGGCGGCGATACATCGGGTGTGACATCTCACCGCGGGCAATTCAGATCACCCGCCGTCGCCTTGCGTGGGTGCGAGCGGCACGGTAAGAGTGACTTGAGGTGTCCCATGCACAAACCTGCGCGCAACAATGAGGTGGATCGGCGGGGGTTTCTCAAAGCGACCGGCGGCGCGATCCTCTCGCCGCTTCTGAGTCGGACGGCGCTGGGAACGGGTACCGCCACCACGCGTGCGGGACGGCCGAACATCCTTCTGCTCATGGCCGATCAATACCGCGGTGACGCCTTGGGGTGCGATGGGAATCCCGTCATCCGCACCCCGAACCTCGACCGCCTCGCCCGAGAGGGTGCCCGATTTCCCGTCGCCTACAGCGCGACGCCGACATGTACCCCGGCTCGTACGGCCCTGCTGACTGGACTGTCCCCCTGGCACCACGGCATGCTCGGATACGGACGGGTTTCGAGCCGGTACCGGGTCAAGCTTCCCCAGGCCATCCGCGACGCGGGGTACTACACGTTCGGCATCGGCAAGATGCATTGGCATCCCCAACGGGAGCTGAACGGATTCCATGGGACCCTCCTCGACGAGTCCGGGCGGCGGGAATCACCGGACTTCGTCAGCGACTACCATCGGTGGTTCGCCGAAAAGGCGCCCGGCAAAGACCCGAACGCCACCGGCCTGGGGTGGAACGACCACCGGGCCCGTCCCTACGCGCTGCCGGAGGAGCTTCATCCGACCTATTGGACGGCACAGATGGGCGTCGACTTCATCACGAAGTACGATCGTGCCGAACCGTTCTTCCTGAAGATCTCGTTCGCGCGGCCCCACAGCCCTTACGACCCGCCCGCACGCTTCATGGAGATGTACAGGGAACAAGACATGCCGGCGCCCCACGTCGGCACATGGGCGCAGAAATACGCGCCCCTGCCGCAACCCTTCACGAATGACCTCTGGCATGGGGACCTGGGTTTGGACCAGGTTCGGCGGTCTCGCCGCGGGTATTACGGGTCGGTGAGTTTCATCGACGAGCAGATCGGGCGGGTCCTGCGGGCCTTGCAAGATCGGGGGATGCTGGAGAACACCTTCATCCTTTTCACCGCCGACCACGGCGACATGACGGGCGACCATCACCTGTGGCGCAAGTCGTATGCGTATGAGGCCTCGGCGCGCATCCCCTACCTGGTCCGCTGGCCGAAGGGGCTCGTGGCCGAGACCCGACGGGGCTCAACGATCACCCAACCCGTCGAGCTTCGTGACGTGCTACCGACGTTCCTGGAGGTGATCGGTGCGCCGGTTCCTCATCACCTTGACGGAAGAAGCGTGCTGCCCCTCCTTCGCGGGCAGACCGACGGGTGGCGCCACTTCATCGACCTGGAACACGACGTCTGCTACGATCGACGGAACCACTGGAACGCCCTGACGGACGGGCGGCGGAAATACATCTTCCACGCCTTCGACGGTTCCGAACAGCTCTTCGACCTTCGCAACGATCCCGGCGAGCTGAACGACCTCGCGGGCGATCCGGCTCACAAGGAGGAGCTTGAGGCGTGGCGCGACCGGATGGTCCGGCACCTCGCCGAACGGGGCCAGAAGTTCGTCAAGGACGGAAAGCTTGTGAAGCGCCCCGACCGGATGCTCTACTCCCCGAACTACCCCGGCGCGTAGCTCGATCCGACCGCCCCTGCGGCTACAGCCTTCCCAGCGCCTTATACATCGCCTCGATGTTCGCCGGCGGCACGTCGGCCAGGATATTGTGGACCTGGGTGAAGACGTACCCGCCGCCGGGGGCCCAAGTGTCCACCGTCCGGCGGACGTGGTCGTAGACCTGCTGAGGGGTTCCCCGCGGAAGTACCTTCTGGGTGTCGCAACCGCCGCCCCAAAACACCAGATCCCTGCCGAACTCCTTCTTCAGCCTGGCCGGTTCCATGCCCGCGGCGGAGATCTGCACCGGGTTGATGATGTCCACGCCGGCTTCAATCAGATCGGGCAGGATCCGGTCCAACGACCCGCACGAGTGCAGGAAGACTTTCATCCGGGAGCGCTTCTTGATGTGCTCGAAGAGAACCTTGTGCCGCGGTTGGAAGACTTCCCGGTAAATCTGGGGGGAGAAGAACGGCCCGGACTCGGTGCCCAGGTCGTCGCCCATCTGGATGATCTGGACGTACTCGCCGACGGCTCCGATCACCTTGTCGAGATTCACCAGGTGGATCTCGACGAGCCGGTCGAGCAGGGCTTCCACGCCCTTGCGGTTGTCCACGAGGTCCATCAGGGCGTTGTCGATCCGCCGCAGGAAGGTCAGCCACTCGAACAGGTTGCCTCCGAACCCGATCATCAGCGCGCGGTCCGTCGTTTCGTGGAGACGACGGCAGTGCTCCTTTATCCGCAACAGGTTCGCGTCGCTCAGTCCGTCGGCGTACATCGGCGTGGGGATGCCCGCCCACATGACCAGCGGCATCACCGAACTCAACCCTCCGGCGGGGATCGTCGGCGAATCGAGCATCGGCCAGCAGGTCTGTGTCAGGTAGTAGCACCCGGGCGGCATCTCGGCGATGCAGCGGCCTTGGACGTAGACCCGCCACGTCCCGTCTTCGCGGCGGGGCTGGAAGTACCCCGGCACCTCCGCCGGCGAGCCGTCCGGGAGCGTCCAGGACCGCCACGCCGTGGGGAATCCCCAACCCGCATCGAGGGCGTCCGCACCGATCCGGTCGAGGACGTCCTTCTCCGGTTCGGCGAGCTGTTGCACGAGGTCGTATACCCGCGTGTGCCCGCTGCTCAACCCGAGGTGTGCCTTCAGGTGATTGTAGGCGACGGCCTGAATTCCGGTGGATCGCATCGCCCCCAGGTCCACGGGCAGGCGGTCGGGCTCCTTGTGCTCCAAGGTCGTCAGAATGCGTTCGCGCGAGGTCATGTTCCGTTCCTCAAACCCTCAAGGGCCGGGCACCGGCCCGCCCGTTTCCGAACCGGCGGGCTCGGAAGCGGGCGCGGGCCTGGTTGCGCTCAGGTCGTCGATCGACTCGTCGGGTTCGGAGATCAGTTCATAACGACCGGGATAATGCACCAGGATTCGCCGCAACAGCGCGCCTTCCATCCGGGGGTCTCGTCCCAGGTGGACCCAGTGTGCTCCCTCCGCCGGTCCGGCGAGCTCGCCCTGTTCGGTGGGAAGCCTCGAGCTGAACATGGCCAGCGCACCGGAGGGCGTGGTCACCTGCCGTTCCGGTGTGCTGAAGCGAAACACGTCCACCTTGACGGTCACACGATAGCGGCCCGGCTCCGGAAGGCGCCGGATCCTGACCACCGCTTGTCGCTGGACGGTCTGCATACTGGATTCGGCCCACTGATACGCGCCCATCGCGTCGTTCCGCCAGAACTCGAACCACTGTTGTGAGGTGACGGGGAAGGTGGTGATGATGCCTTCGCGCCGGTCCTGTCGGTCGGGTCTCAAGTCGGCCCGGCGGAGCACGCGGAGGATCGTTTCCCACAGGTCCTCGAACGCCGTCGGGTCGTCGGCGATCACGTCGGCCTGCACCGGTCCATAGTCCGATGGGGGGTCGGCGCAACCCATCGAAAGCAGCGTCAAGACAGGTCCCAAACACAGAAGGAAGCGGATCATATCGGTCGACACACAGTATCACATCCCGGAGGACTTGTACAAGAGCCGCTTGCGGTGTTCGAGTAGGGCCGAAAAATGGGGGGAGAGCGAACGGTTCGGGAGGGCGATCCCCGCAGGGACCGGGCGTGGGCGCTTCCGAAGGGGGGTGGGCATGAACTTTTTCT
>Ga0129299_1002846_pt1 | contig 11412 bp, 11 predicted proteins | sample ConPoolayeCmetaG_FD_94477 | JGI IMG/M metagenome (GOLD analysis project Ga0129299, IMG submission 94477) | Hot spring microbial mat communities from California, USA to study Microbial Dark Matter (Phase II) - Cone Pool mat layer C metaG ... | reverse complement strand
GTGGTATGGTAGGGGCCAGTCACGGATTGATCCTCCACGCCCGTGACGCCACCACCTGAAAGGAGACGCTCATGCCTCCCCCATCCACCTTCCGCGTCGTCTTGATCACGGGAGCCTCGCAGGGCATTGGCCGCGCCTGCGCCGAATACCTCCACGCGCGTGGCGAGCGCGTCTATGGCACTAGCCGCGACTGGTCAGCGCGGCCCCCCGCCCCCTTCGAGATGATCCCGATGGACGCCGCTCGGGCTGGCTCGGTGGAAGAGGCCGTCCAGACGGTGCTGGCCCGCGAGGGGCGCCTCGATGCCCTGGTGAACAACGCCGGAATGGGCATTGCGGGCGCGGTGGAGGATACCAGCCTCGACGAGGCGCGGGCGCAGATGGAGGCCAACTTCTTCAGCGTGGTGCGGGCGTGCCGCGCCGCCCTCCCCTCCATGCGCGAGCGCCGCAGCGGGATCGTGGTCAACATCAGCTCCCTGGCTGGGCTGATCGCCGTGCCGTTCCAGAGCCTGTATTCCGCCAGCAAGTTCGCGGTCGAGGGCTTCAGCGAGGCGCTGAGGATGGAGGTTCGGCCCTATGGCATCCGCGTGGTGCTGATCGAGCCGGGCGATTTCCACACCCCGTTCACTGCTAACCGCCGCCGCACGGCGGCCTCGGCGGTCAACCCCGCTTACCGTCAGCGCTTCGAGCGGGCGCTGGCGGTCATGGAGCGCGATGAGACGCACGGCCCCGACCCGGCTCGGATCGCCCGGCTGCTGGCACGCATCCTCGATAGCCCCCGCCCGCGCTTGCGGTATCGCGTCGGGCCGCTGCCGGAGCGTCTGGCGGCGGCGGCCCGGCCCCTCGTGCCGCCGGCCTTGTTTGAGTGGGCGCTGGTGAAGTATTATGGGCTGTAGCCTGCCGGCTGCCCCGCCCATGCACCTACCCAGCATCGCCAGAGGAGAGCCATCATGGCCGGGGAGAACTTCCTCACCCTGCACCCGGACCCCAGCAAGAAAGGGGTCAACATCGACCGGGCCAGGTACGAGCAGGTCAAAGCTGCTATGCTGGAGGCGATTGGCGAGCAGGGCGAACTCACCTTCCAGCGGCTCACGGAGCTGATGGATGCCAGCTTGACAGGCCGGCTGGAAGCGCGGGGTCTGATCGCGGTCGAGTGGGGCAACCCGTAGACGATCCGCCTGCCGGAGACACCGTAGGCCAGTTGAGCATCCTGAACCTGGGAGGAAAATGTGACAAGGCTGACAGTGGGCCGCATCCTGGTGGGCCTTGCCCTGGCTACCGCGTTGCTCGGCCTGGCCGATGTGGCTTCCCATCGCAGCGTATCGCCCACCGTGTTTGGGCGCTGGTCGGTGGAAGTGGCCGCGCTACTGGCTGGGATGGTCCTGGCCGCCTTGGCATTGGCAGCGGGCGAGGTCTGGCTGCTGACTGGCAACCCGGAGCGGCGCAGCCGATCTCTCGACCGTGCGGCGCTGAGGTTGGCCCATCCCCTCGTCCTGTGGCTAATCGGCCTGGGCAGCCTGGCCTTTCTGGGCGTGTTGTGGAACGCCCCCACCCCCCTATGGCGGACACTGCTGCGCGAGGTCACGCTGTGGATCGTCCTGGTATCGGGAGGGCTGCTGGCATGGGGGCTTTCAGCCCGGCAAGAAGGCCCTCTGCATGGGCCATCCTATCGCCCCATCCTGTCCACCATCGTGGCTATCCTAGCCTTCGAACTGGCCGTCAGCTTCTTTTTCAACACGGCAATTCCCGACGAAGGTTCCATTGCCTATCAGGCCGTGTGGCTGGTGACGCGCGGCGCCCGCCCTTACGATCCACAGGGCATCCCAATGGTCTACCCTCCCCTCATGTACTACCCCTTGGGAATCGCGTTGCGACTCATCGGCGCGGACTTCCTGCGTGTGCGGATCATCTCCCTGATGGGTTCCTTGGCTGGCCTGGCCGCTCTATGGGTGGCAGCCTATCGGGCAGGTGGGCGCTGGGCAGCACTGGTCGGTTTCGGCCTGCTGGCCCTCTCACCACCGGTCGCCCGCGCCCTGGTGACTGCGTTCCCGGTTGGACTGTCTGTACTGTGGCTAACCGGCATTGTGTGGGCAGCAGCGAGCCAGTGGCCTCCGGCGCTGCGCGTTACCGCAGGGTGCGTCTGCGCGGCCCTGGCAGTTCTTACCCGCAACACACTCGCGCCCGTTCTGCCCGTTGTGGCGATCTACTTTGCCCTGACCGAGCGGCCACGTGACTGGCTTGTGGGAGAGCTGCTGGCTGTTGCAGGGGCGGCGGCGCTGGTTTATGCGGCATTCCCCGACGTGCCGCATTTCCTGCGTTTCCTGGGCCAGTTTCTAGCTTCGTACTATACAGCTCCTCAACTTGGCCTGGCAGACCACATGAACGCCGTCATCCTGGCTGCCGGCTCGTGTTTCACCCTGCTCCTGAGTGGCCTGCTTGCGCTCTGGCTGGTCATCAGGGCGATCCAGAAGCATGGCTGGCAGGCGATCCGCCCGCAGCTATCCGCCTACCGCATACCGGTTCTGGCAGCGAGCATGATGCTGGCTAACGCGCTCTTCCTCCTCGTGGCGCTCCCCGTGATGCCCGCCTCCGGGAACCTGCTGTACTATGCCCTGTATTTTGTTCCCCTGGCGATCTTCCCGATTGGGGTGGCATTGGCCGGATTGCGTCCTATGCTCCCGGCGGTGGTGTTCAGGCAGCCCGCCCTGCTGTATTGGGCAGCGGCGGTGCTGGCGCTTATCGGAATCGGCCCTCGTGCCCCGTCACTGTGGCACTGGCGCTCCCCCCCGGCTCTGGGGGAAATACAGCAAGTCCAGCGTGTCCTGGCAGCGGAACTGGACTCCGATGACACGGTGGTGTACCTCGCTCCGTTCCATCCCCTGGTCGACCTGCCGGAACCACACGTCTATCCCGATCTGACGCTGGCGCTGTATCGCTTCCGGCCTGCCGCGCTGATCCAGCCGGGCGTGAACGATCTGTGGGTCTATTCTGAGGAGGACCTAGAGCAATGGCTGTCGGAAGCCTCGGCGGTGGTGATTGAGGATTCCACCTACCGTGTCCTGCTGCGCGAGGCGGCAGCCGCAGGAGTCCCGGACCTGGATCGCCTGATCCAGGCACATCTTCAACGCGATTACCGGCAGGTCGTCGAGAGGCCGGTGCAGGCTATCGGTGAGGGCAACCTGCACATCTACCGCCGCGTGACGAGGGGCGCGGAACCGTAGACGGCCAACCGCCCTCCATCCCCAGCCCTTACACCCCCGGAATCGGCGATCCGCTGACGACGGGAGAGGGGATGGGGGGTGAGGTTCACCACCATGCGAACCACGTCCAGCCTGAGAGGTGTACGGCATAGAAGATCAGCCCGCTGACCAGGTGGAACGCGAAGACCCCCAGGGCAACCCCGCTGCCCTGGCTCAGATCATGGAGCGCCAGGCTGTCTTGTCGAATCCGCTGCAGTAGGCAGCGCATGGAGGCAATGTACAGCACGAATAGCGCACTATCGCCGCTCCACACCCAGTTCATGTGATGCGGGTAGCGCGATTCGGCCAGCAGGTAGGAATAGAGCGCCCCGAACAGGAAAACCGACCACGCCAGCCGCAGCGACACATCGCGCGCGGCCTCCTCCCGACAGGCCACCCCTACCGTCACCGGGAACAGCAGGCTCATCGCCAGCTTGGCCAGCAGCGTGGGGATTCCCCCCGTCTCGTAGAACCCAATGGCAGCCAACGGCGCGACGATCAGTGGCGACCTCGGCGCTGCGCCCGTGTAGGTCAGAAGGTACTCGCAGCCCAGCACAAGGAGGCCGGGCAACGCGAAGCCGCCGATCAGCAACGGCCAATCGAGGGGTTGGCGCTTCCACACCCCGATCGCCGCGATCAGCGCCAGCCCCGGCAGCAGGCATAGCGTATAGCTTGGCTTGGCGAGCGTGCCGAGGATCACTAATGCTGCGGCAGCGATCCCCCGCCACCGGCGTGGCGGGGTGGGAGCCAAGGCCCGCCCCGCCACCAGAAACGCTCCCAGCGCCAGTGGCTTCATCAGCGTGTAGGTGGGGTTGTGCAGCGGGCTAGGGGTCAGATAACCGAGGTACAGGTTGCGAGAGGGCAGGCTGAACAGCGTCACTGGCCCGGCCAGCATCACGCCGAGGGCTGCCAGCGCTGTCCAAAAGGGGCGCAGGGGCGCAGTGCGCTGCGCTCTTCCATTATGGTCAAGGCACAGGAACAGGATCGCTGCCGACGCCACCTGCGCCAGCAGCGTCACGATCACCTCAGCGGCGATCAGGCTGACGCCCGGCACAAGGCCGGTGATCGCCAGCATCAGCCCATCTAGCAGCACGTTCGGCAGCGACGGTTGGCCGGTGCGCGCCAGGATCGCCGCCCCCCTGGCGCGGGTTTGGTAGTCCATCGTGCCCGCCATGGCTTGGGTGGCCGGGGCGTAGATCAACAGCACGGCAACGATCAGGGCCGCCAGCGCCAGCCAGTATCCCCTGCCGGGGCGACCTGCATGGGCCTGCATGGGCCCCATGATACCCGATCTGCACCTGCCGGGCAGCCCTGGCGGAGCGAAACACCACCCTTGCCCGAAGCAAACTCGTTTGAGGGTCGGTGAGGCCCCCTACACCCGGACGATCTCCTCCATCTCCATTCCATGCACCAGCAGGTCGGTCAGTTCGTCCCTGGGGCCGCCGTAGAAGGCCACCGAGCCATGCCCCGGCAGCCCATCATCGGATGCATAGCCACAGCCTCGTGAACCAGGGAGGGCACAGAGAGTCGATCTTTCACTCTGGCTCCGGGTAGCTGCTCTCGGCTGCACGCCGCAGTGCCAGGAATGACTCTTTCAGAGAGGGCCTGACGGCGCTATCTGGTTCGGCGAGCAATAGCTCTTGGTAGGCGTTCAGGAAGTCCAGCCGCACCCGATGGAAAAGGTGCAAGAAATGTCTCAGGAAACCAATACAGTCGAGAATGGCGAATTCTGTGCCTGTCTCTCTGTACAGGCTCCTGGCGTAGGCGCTGACCTCGTCATCGACGACGTCCGTAGTAATGAAGATGTAGTTATCGACTCGCCGCTTCGAGGTTGCCAACTTGCGGATAGCGCGCTCGATATCTTCATGTGTGACTCGCTTCATCTTCATCTCATAGCTGGTCACGACTTCCTCATCATCTATGAGTGTCACCTCCACGTCTCCGAGCGCCCCTGTCTGCGAATCCGCTGCGTGATGGGACCGAAGAGGCAGCACACGCTCGCCAAGCCTATCCGACGCTGCCTGATAGGCCGCCGCAACCACCAGAACTGGGAGCCGAGCGGCTTTCGGCGAGCTGAGATGCTGCTGGATCAGGGTTACGATATCCTCAGACGACAAAGCTACGGTTGCTTCTGCGCTCAGTTCTTCCAGGAGTGACAGTATCCGCTGCACGTTCTCGCGCTTCAGCAGCAACAGGTGCCTGATGATCTCTGCCAGTACATCGTGGGCCGATAGCCTGCCATGCTCCATGTCGTCGAGCAACTGAAGCGCAGCATCATACAGCCGTCGCTCCCAGGGATGACCGCCCAGGTTAGTGCCTGGTAGAAGGGGGATGTTCTTGGTGCGAAACGCGGGCGTCAGGAAGGCAGTGGTGGCGCGGACAGGTAACTCAAGGGCCAGCACGAAGCTCTCGACAGGACCCTCATCATAGGCTCTGCCTGAGTACTTCTTGTCCGAGTAAGCCTCGTCCTGGATTTCCGTGTACGGCGCACGAATATCGAGGGCTGGATTGTCGATCTTGGCAAGGCAGCACGCCATCAAGAACCTGATCGGCGCGCGATTATTCAGGTAGTGGCAGATGTACCGTACAGCCGCAGCCCCTCCCTCGTCACTGAGGATGCCCCGTTCCAGATTCTCGTTTGCTCTCCAATAGGCAGCCTCAAGAACCTTTGCTAGCGACTCCTTATCCATCGCCCCCTTCTCCGAAGAGTGGCGAGGGCGCTACCGGGCGGGCTGTTCCGAGGGTTCGGTCCGCCAATATGCTGGGGTGATAGTTTATCCATAGAACTTCCCGTCGTGGCGTCTTGATGGAGTGCGCGGTCTTCGCCGGGGCCTCGATGGGGTACCAATCTCCGTACAGCTCGTCCATCAAGGGGCTGCGGTAGCCAGAGATGGCGACCATGCCCTGTACGGCGTGGAGCGTCACTGCGAGTGCACGATGCTCGTCATCCGAGAGCTCGTAACCGTATGCCTTGCTGTCGCCGCGCGAGTCGTGCGGATAGGGGGGATCGCAGTAAAACAGGGTTTCTGGACTGTCGTAGCGCTTGATGATCTCCATAGCCGGGCCGTTTTCGATCTGGACGCGCAATAATCTTGCCGCAATCTCCGGCAGCCCTTCAACGCTGCCGAGCCATCTTGAGACTGCGCCAGCCATGCCCGCTCTGCTGGTAAGGCGGCAGTGGGCCCAGCGGCCTGAGCTGGCCGTCTGGGCCAGCCCCGTTCTTACCTGCCTAGCTCGCACGAAGAAGCGCCGCGCTCGCTCAACGGGGGACAACCCATCGGCGGGTTCCTGTATGGCACGCTCGAATTCCTCACGCGAAAAGGGCGTCAGCCCGATGGCTCTGATCAGCTCGTCGGGTTGATCCCTCAGCACGCGAAAGAAGTTCACGATCTCGCCGTCGATGTCGTTGAGGGTTTCCACAGGCGCAGGAGGGCGATTCAGCAGCACCGCCGCGGAACCGGCAAAAGGCTCGCAGTAATGCTTCGTCATCGGGAGAAGAGGTAGCAACCAATCAAGATGGCTGTACTTACCGCCATACCAGCCGAATGCAATCTTCTTCCGACCCATATCAATCTCTCTCCCCAGGCTTTGTTTGCACCGTTGATCGGGCCGACATCCCTCCCTCATCCCAGCATCATACTACGAATTGAATGGCCCCGCACCTGTCGCGTAGCCTGACTTCCTATCGATCTGCCCTGCACCCCATAACACAAGGGGCGGGTCCGTCGGATGCTTCGCATCCGCGCCCGCCCCACCTATCCAACCCGGAGATCGCCCCCTACACCCGGACGATCTCCTCCATCTCCATTCCATGCACCAGCAGGTCGGTCAGTTCGTCCCTGGGGCCGCCGTAGAAGGCCACCGAGCCATGCCCCGGCAGCACCGCCAGGATCAATCGGTCGCCCAGCGGGCCAGGCTCCAGGAACCACTGCGACTGGAACAGCGCCGAGAGCAACGCCAGCTCCGCCTCGCGCACGCCACATGGGAAGTCAATGGGCGGGAAGCGGGCCAAGTCAGGCTGAACGATCTCCACCCGCTCCGGCTGGCGCAGGCTGCCCGCCTTCGGCTGGCGGTGGAAGTGGTCGATGGCCGTGATCTTCGGCTCCAGGCCATCAGGCAGGATGTCCAGCCGGTCGTGCTGGGCGAAGTGATCGTCAAGATAGGCCAGAAAGCGATCGAAGCTATCGACGATCCCAGCGTGGACCACCGCCCCCGCGTGGTAGATCAGCCCGTTCTCGTGAGTCTCGACCGAGGGGGCGTTGAAGCTGATCGGGCAGCCGCGCGGGATGGCCCGCACGTAGCCCTCGCGGGTGAGCTGCTTCAGCGGCACGATGTGACCGTCCAGCGGGTCGGGGCTGACGTGGACCTTGCTGCCGCCGGAGGTGGTCACGCCCATCAGGCGCAGGCGCAGGTCAAGCTGGCTGCGCATCCCCTCGCCCAGCGCGGCCCGCTTCAAGAAGCGCAGCACGCTCTGGACCTGCTCGCCGGTTCCGTAGCTGGCCAGCGGCACTTCGTCCTCGATGATGCCGGCTGCGCCCAGCGCCCGCGACGCGCGGGCGATCTCGGCGTGGATCGGCGAGGCGGCCCACTCATCCCAGGTCAGGGGCAGCTCGTCGTCGGCCTCGTGGTCGTTGATCTTGCAGGCGCCGGTGTGGGCCTGGATACGCAGCGCCAGGCTATCGAAGATCGCATCCTCCTCCCCATCGAGGAGGCGGTTGTTGCCCGCCATGCTGGCCCACAGCGCCCGCCGGACGCGGCTGCCGGTCAGATCGCCCTCTACGATGATGCCGACATGTCCCGCCTTCCTGACGAGCTGACCACGCGCCAGGTCGAAGGTGCTCATGTGGGGGAACTGCTCGACGGCGGTGATGACGACTATGCTGCCGCGCGGCTTAGGCATCTGGCCGAGGACCGCCAGCGGGCTGATCTCCTCCTCCAGGTCCCTGCCGAAGACGATCCCAGCATGGGCGAGGGGGCCAAGCGGGGTGGCCTGATCGGGCCGCTCGACGAACAAGCAGCCCCGCGCTTCGAGGCGCTGGCGAAGCCGATGAAGCACGTACTCCTGAAGCGGGTTGTGCGGTCCGAGGCCGACCCAAATATTGACACCGCGTGGCTGCCAGGTATATCCGGCGGTCACGCGGTCACCTGCTACTGTGTGTTGGTTGGTGTTCAGCACCCCATCCCCCTCCTTTCTACCCTACGAGCCGGAACCGGACCCCGCCGAGACGCCTGCTGCGCCCCCGGCGTGGGGCCATTCCGAACGATGCATCTGGTTGACATAACACTTAAACTGGTGAAGGGTGTTTGCAGGGCTGTGCCAGCGGAGCAGCGCAGCCCTGCCTGGGGATTTTATCGCACCCCCCGTTCAGATCAAGTGGGCTATAATAGCCAGGCGGGCGACCCGCCCCGCACCCAGACGAGAATTTCCCCATGATCAACCTCGACGATCTTTCCCGCGAAGACCTGCTCAAGCTGCTGGACGTTTATGCGAGGAACTGGTTGGCCCATGACGGTTGCTGGTTCCTGGCCGTCGAAGAGGCGCTGGGCATGGAGCAGGCTATCGAGATGGACGCGCGCTCCTGGGAGCGCTTCAGCCCCGCCGAGGCGCGGCGTATCATGGAGGCGTTCGACATCCCCCAGAGCGGCGGGCTGGAGGCGCTAGCGAAGGCGCTGGGTTACCGGTTGTACGCCCGTGTCAACCGGCAGGAGGTCGCCTGGATGGACGAGGGTGCGCTGGAGTTCCGCATGGTCGAATGCCGGGTGCAGGCCACCCGCCGCCGCAAGGGCCTGCCGGACTTCCCATGCAAATCGGTGGGCATGGTGGAATACAGTCAGTTCGCCCGGACGGTCGATCCGCGCATCGAAACGGAGTGCGTGGTCTGCCCGCCCGACCCGGTCGGGGAGGCGTACTGCATTTGGCGCTTCCGGCTCCGGGAGTGAGGGTGAGGCCCGGAACCGATGGCCCCGATCAACCCCCCTCGAACAGCCGCGCCACCGGCATCGACCAGCCAGGGATCACGGGGTCGGCGGAGAGGGTATCGCTTGCGTGGAGGGTGTGCCCGTCGGGGTCGTCGGGGGTGAAGATGCGCACGCTGCGTGCCTCCGGGCTGATGAGCCACACCAACTGCACGCCGTAGCGCAGGTAGTCGGCAACCTTTTCCATGATGTCGCTGTACTTATCGGTCGGCGAAACCACCTCGGCAGCCAGATCGGGGGCCAGCCGCCAGGGGCCTTTGCGGCCATGTTCGGCGTCATGAGCCGCCGCCCGCTCTCGCGCTACGAAGGCCACGTCAGGCTGCCGCGCCCCGCGCACCCAGTCTGTGCGCGGATCGGCGTCCAACACGAACGCGGTTTCCATTGACACCACGCCGAGGTTGTGCTCCTTGACGAAGCCCCTCAAGTCGATGAACAGATCTTCAGCGACGGTCATCGAGTCACGCTGATTCGGGCTCATGATCACCACCTCTCCGTTGACCACCTCGGCGGGCACGTCACTGTAGCGGTCGAAGAACTCCGCCACGGTGAGAGGGGGTAGGTGTGCTCTGGCCTGCTGATCGGATACCTGTGTCTGAGTCATAAGAAGGTTCCTCAGCGCCCCGTTCATCTCGAACGATTATCAGTAGACCGCAATGGAACCGCGCCGCGAATAAACTTTGCGGCTATCTTTGCCCGAGAATCGCTGCGGTCTATTGATTATAGCATAGCTCGTCGCTCCACCACCCTGCGACCCGGCCACCTCATAGCGAGGGGGGAGGGGCTGAGGGGCCGCCCCTCGCCGCTATCTCCCGCTCTCCCCCTGGGAGAGCGGAGGGGGTGAGGTTATAATCCCTGCCCACACACCCCCGATTCACCCGGACGGCCATGACCATCGCCTCGACCCCGGCTACGCTACATACCCTACGCGAGCACGCCCGCGACCTGCTCAATGAGTTCGACGCGGCGGACGGGCTGGCTGCCTACTATGCCCTGTACCACGATCCAAAGCGCACCACTCTGTTCATCCACCACGACCCCGATGGCGTCGTCGGCGGCTTCCTGGCCCGCTGCCAGACGGGGTTCGACCTGCTCCGCCCGCTGGTGACGTTACGCGCCCGGCGTGCCTCGGCCCTGACTGCGTTGATAGACGAGGGTCTGCTGCCCGCACGCCCCTACCTGCTGGTGGCGCCGCCCCCGCTGGCGGAGAGCCTGATGCCGCACCTTGACCTGCACATTATCAGCCGCAACGTGGTCTACCGCCTCGACCCCAAACGCTACCGCCATGAGGTCAATGTGCTGGTGGTCACGGGCCGCACACCGGAGGGCCACCCACGTGCCGAAATCCGGCGCGGCGCAGAGGTGGCCGCCGTGGCCGGGGTGAACTGGCGTTCGCCGATCTTTGCCGAGGTGTATGTTAACGTCGAGCCGGAATACCAGCAGCGCGGCTGGGGCAGCTCGGTGGTCAACGCCGTGGTGGGGGAGCTGCTAGCGATGGGCGTCACGCCGCTGTACAGCGCGGCGGAGGATCAGGCGGCGTCGCAGGCCCTCGCCTGGAGCGTGGGCTTCGTGGATAGCGGCGCACGGGAGGTCATGGCGCAGGCCGCCCGCCCGATGCCTTTGCTGCCTGTTCCCCCCCCGAATCGGTGACGTTGTGGGCACGGTCACGCCGCGCCGATGATGCGAATGCCCCTTGCAGCGGCGAAGTCGCGCTCGATCAGCCCGGCCTTCTCCAGTTGCTTCAGGTAATGCCGGGCCAGGTTGACGCTGCTGAAGCCCATCCCGGCCTGCATCTCGCGCAGGGTCGGCGCATAGCCGTGGCGGCGGACGTAGCGCCGCAGGTATTCATATAGCGCCTGGGCGGGCAGCGTGACCTGCGAGAGCAGCTCCAACTCCACCGAGCGCACCCGCGGCCCGGCCTCTTCGTCGGCCTCGTGCTGGTCGGGGTCCGTGTAGTAGGCGAAGATCTTGGCCCCGCACGCCTCGCAGCGGATCAGCACCCGCTCCCGGGATCGCAGGACGCGCACCGGCCCGCCCCCGCACTGCTCGCAGATCACCGGCAACGCCGTCAGCCGCCGCCTGTTGGTTTGGTCCGTCATGCTCGACCTACACCCCCATTCACCTATTTGCCCCCGAATGCACTCATCGCTTGTAGCGCGTTGACAAGCGGCGATCCGCCGTCCGGGAGCCTCACCCCCTCCCC
>Ga0129299_1002836_pt1 | contig 11436 bp, 10 predicted proteins | sample ConPoolayeCmetaG_FD_94477 | JGI IMG/M metagenome (GOLD analysis project Ga0129299, IMG submission 94477) | Hot spring microbial mat communities from California, USA to study Microbial Dark Matter (Phase II) - Cone Pool mat layer C metaG ... | reverse complement strand
CTGGTCTGGGTGGCGTCGGCGAGTTGCTTGCAGCGGGCGATCCACGATGGCCCGTCGCTTTTGTCGGCGCCGCCGGTGGGTGCCACGGCCCACATGGCGGCCGTGAGCAGGCTGCCGCTGATGTGCATGTTGAGCGGCACCCTGAAGATCTGGTGCGTATCGAGAGCGCGGATGAATCCAGTCTTTTCCGCTTGCGGCACGCTGGGGTCGTAGATGTGCACTCGGATGTCCGCCGCCTTGTTGATACTCTGGTTGGCGTGGGCGATGGAGGCGTATTCGGCGCGGCCGGGCAGCGGACCGTTGGAGGCAATGGCACCGTTGATGACACAGTCACTCAGGCCGCGGTCAGTATCATAAAAGGTGTCAATAATATCGCTGTAGTATCCGCCCGAGCACCCGCCGCTGTTGATCTCGAAAAAATCCTTGGCGGTCGCGACCGTGAAACTCAGCGGAGAGGTTCCGTTCCAGCCGGCGGCATACAGGGCGGTTTTTGCGATGCCAAACTCCACGGAGTCGAGCGTCGCGTTATAGTACACGCCGAGAAATTCGGCCGGGGGGCGAACAGTCACATAATCCCCCAACACAAGGTTGTGGTTCACCGAATCGTAGAGGCGAATGCAAAGTTCCCAATGATGGGACGGGTCCACTTGGACATCGAGGTTGTCGGGCAGGAACTGGGCCGATGGTGCGGAGGTGCTGTTCGTGTTGATGGCGACATAAATGTCGAGAAAACCATTTTCATCCCCGATTTGCAGGTCGTACAGGTCCACGCGGAAATAGTAGTTGGGCCCCTCGTCACGGCAGTAAAACGCCATAAGATCCCGGCCGCGATCCCGGCCGTCGTTGATCATGTACTGGCCGTTGTTGGGATCAGCACCACCGACGCCGTCGAGCGCACGCAAATCGGTGTAAGCCCAGTCCTGAAATTCCTCATAAAAGGTGTTGCCGTTGGAATCCGTCCCGATGACGGGCCCCGGTCCGATAGTGATGGCGCCACGCGGGGCGCCGACACCGAGCAGCATGAGGGCCAGGGCCATGCAGGCGGCTGCAAGTGACTTGATCGAGTGGTCGGCGCCGGGCCGGCCTGAGGAGGTGTTGACCCTTTTCATTACCCAACTCCCGAGCGTGCTGCCTTAACCTTTGACGGTGTCCTGATGCGGACTTGCGGCAGGCTTTGCTGGCGTTTACGATGACCCGTGCTGATTAGTCATGGGCCGTAACCGGTTACGGCCGCCGTCTCGCGCGAGGCGCCGGCACGGTTCACGCGAACGGCCGACTGGCCCTCCACCGGACATTTGTTCTCGCATAGGCCGCATCCGATGCACCGGTCCAGACGCATGACGGGTGCAGGCACATCCACCATCTCTCCCTCGGCGTTGTGGACGCGCACGACCCGGATCTCGATGGCTTTGGGCGATACGGGGCACATCTCTTCGCAGACCCCACACGGTGTGCCGCGGGCCCACGGAATGCACCGCGAGCGATCGAATGCGGCTGTCCCGGGCCGTCCGGCTGTGGGCTTGAGTAGCGGGGTAAGAGGCTTGAGCGCGCCAGTTGGACAAACGCTGCTGCAAAGGGTGCACGCGGGGTCGCAATAGCCAATGCGGGGGACCAGAGTCGGGGTCCACAGAGCCTCGAGGCCCGCCTGAAAGAGCGCCGGATGCAAAGCATTTTGCGGGCAAATGCCGAAACACTCGCCGCACCGGACACACAGGCGCAGGAAGTCTGTCTCAGGCAGGGCGCCGGGCGGCCGCAGAAAATGGGCGTCGAGACCCAGCGGAGCCAGCCCTTCTTCTTCGCCCATCCGGCTGAACGGCTTGAGCCGTGCGAGCGGCACACAGGCTGTTCCGGCCACCAGCGCGCCAAGCAGACCGCGCCGTGTCAGGTGCAACTCCCGCGGCACCGCGGCCGCATCAGGCTGCGGCGGAAGGAATGAAAAGGTGATACCCGACTTCGGACAAACGCCGCCGCACTCCATGCATCGCAGGCACTCGCCGGCGTCCACAGCCGCCGCATTTCCCGACTCGACCGCCTCCATGCGGCAAGTCAGCGCGCAGACCGAGCAGTCGTTGCAGGCCGCCTTGTTCACGCGGCGGCGCAGCAGGGCCACGCGCGACATCAAACCGTAAAGCGCGCCCAAGGGACACAGGACATGGCACCAGTAACGCCGGCGCAGCCGGCTGAGCGCCAGCACCCCGAGAAGAACAGCCGCATGAAGAGCGGCTTGCCCGTAGGCATGCGGAAACGGATTCGTGGTGTGTTGCTCGACCCACAGATAAACCGGTTGCATGATATGGCCGACGACCGGCCAATACGCTGCGCGGCCGAGGCTGGCATCCACAAGCCACTCGTACGCGGGAGCGAGGGCAAAAAGCGTGCCGCGCGTCAAGATGGCCAGGGGATCCAGCCAGCCGGCCGTGTTCACGCCGAAGGCCGCCATCGCGAGGACCGCAAGCAACACATAATACTTTGTGTGCCCGCCGAGGGCGGGTTTGATGACGGCCGCAGCGGTGCGCTGCCGGCGCTCGCGGGCGGCCTTCACCTCGAGCCGGTGAGGCCGCAGGAGCCGGCCGGCCCCGTCAATGCATGTCCCCAGCGGGCAGATCCAGCCGCAGAAGACACGGCCAAAAACGAGCGTCAGCAGAAGGAAAAAAAACAGTATCCACGGCGTGGCCTCGAGCATGGCGCGCGAGGCGAGACCGGCCGCGAGCCAAAGATAGGGATTGCCAAGAAAGAAGAATTCCGGCTGCACGGCCGCGGCCACGCGCCATCCGGTTCCCTCCGGCACACCGTGGCCGCGCAGCACGAGATACGCGAACAGTGCGAGGAACGCAATCTGGGTGGCACGCCGGGCTGTCTGCCAACGCACCAGCCGTCTCAACCATGGACGCCGCGCGGTCATGGGCCGTCAGGCCCGCCAAGGGGGGCACCCTGAGGCCAGGAAACCGTGTTACCCATGCGCGCCTACCCCTTCTCGACGACCTTGAGACGGGAGAGATCCGCGGTGCCAAACCCTTTTCGGGCAGCACGGGTGATGAACCCGAGACTCTCCACACTCATATCGAAAAGCGCGGCGGCGCGGGCGTCCGCCGCGACAGGATCGGCTGTCGCGATGCAGGTCTTGGCCAACCGGACATCCGCCACATTGCCCCCGCTGGGACCGTTGGCCATCAGCATGCGGTAGGCGTCAATGACGGTCAGTTTCGGTTTCAGCACCGCGAGGAAATCCGCGAGGATAACATTGATGTTCTGGTGCCATTGACCGCGGTTGCCGCCGATGACCCCCATGACATTTTTCAGGCCAAGGGTCAATTTGCTCAATCCGTGAACCTTGGCAACGGGAACATTGATGTAGGCGTCGCACTCGAGGGCGTCCACGAAAACAGGCCATTCCTTGAGAAACTCGCCGCCGGGAATGGAGACATTCCGGCAGCGCTTGGCGTCGAAAGGAAGCACGGTCGCACCGGCGTCCACGGCAGCCTTTTCGATGCCCGAGCGCATGTAGCACGCGCGCGGGTTGTTGCAGGTGTTATCAAACACCTTGACCTTGGATGCCCCCGCCGCAAAGGCGAGAGCCACGAGTTCGCCGACGACCTGCGGATTGGTGTTGGCGGCCTGCTCGGGGGTGCGGTCCCAGCCGATATTGGGTTTCACCACAACCACATCCCCTTTTTTGACAAACTGTTTCATCCCGCCGATGGCCTCGATGGCGGCGCGAACATTGGCCGCGGGATCGTCGCCCTTGATCACGGCCATGTCGGCCGGCCGGGCCGGCATTTCGGCAGCCCGTGCCAGGGGGGCTACGGTCGCCCATGCGGCCAGGGCGGCAGATCCGGCGCCAGTCCGCTGCAAAAACTCGCGTCGCGTCACGAACCGGCCGGAGCGATCATGTTTTTTCTGACAAGTCATGGTGATATGCCTCCTTCGTCATGATGGGCTGGCCGGCATGAGAGGCCTACCGCCAAAGGCAAAGCGCCCGCCGGTCACGGCGGGCGCCTTGGGCACTCAACCCTGCAAGGGCGGCATGGATGCCTCGATGGAAGAAAACTCCGGACCATCAGCGTGATCCAACTGTCCGGCGGCCGTAGCGTCAAGACGAACCGCTGCGTGCGGAAACCAAAGCCGGATAATCAGCCTGCAGGCGGTCCACAATTGTCGATGTCTTGGGACCGACAGGTGTGAAATAAAATGGCGGCTCGTTCACCACCGGTGACCGGCCGCACGAAACCCAATCGGCGTGTCAGCGCTCGCGCAACAAGATCAAGCGGCTTATGGGAATTTCCTGAACGATGACCGTGAAGGTGCCGTCGCTGAGCGACCCGACCGCATAGACAATCTGACGGGTGCGCGGGGCGAGCGACACGGCGACAGGTGTAACGACACTGTTGGTGGCCTCATCCCGAACGACAGCCGTGTAACGGCCCGGCGGCAGATTCACCGGACCAATCTGCCCCCCGTTTTTCATGGGACCAAAGGTGCCCAACGGAAAGTTGAAACGCGTCAACAGAAGTTCGATGTTCACGGGCGGCGCATCGGCGGTATGGCGCACCGTCAGCGTCGAGCCACGGCGGAAGAAACGGGTGTCGTTCTCAAACAACGAAAGGCTGATACCACCGCCATTTGGCAGCAGATGAGCAATGGCCGTGTAATCCCTGCCAGCCGCGATGGTGGCCGTGGTGGCGAGGACCGTGTTGCCCAACAATTTCACCTCGACAAAATAGTCATTGGCAGGCAGCACCAGAGGGCCCTCTTGGTCACCGAAATCAAAGTCGAACAATTTGCTTCCATCCACAAACACATCAACGCGTGCAGGCAAGGCGGGAATGCCATGGATGACGGTAAGGGTTCCCGACCCCGGATTGACGATCGCGTGCCCGGGACGGACAAAGGTTAGCATGGCAGCAGCGGCAAGGCTGGCAAGGATGAGATGACGAATGGTCTTCATAAGGCCACTCTCTTTCTTTCAATGGGATGGTGACGCGAGCCCAACACGACAATTCAGGCCCTTGGGAAGGTAAGCGCGCGCATTGATATTATTCGACTGGGGAAAAATATCTATTCGTGCGCAAAGGTCTGGGCTCTCGACCCCAGAGGATTGGCGGCTGGCCAAGACCCGCGCTCGGGATGCCTTCCATGGTCCTGCCCATGCGTAAGCGCTGGAGCAGAATTTTGAGGACCGAGGTCGCGAGCCCCGCGATGGCGAGGTTGTGACCCTGCCAAGTGACCGGTGGGCACGCGTGATGATCGGGGGGCTCATGGGATTGTCAAAAATCGCGATGGACGGCAGGTTTCATGAGAAACCGGCGCGGCGGCAGGGGCGCCGCGTTTGCCCACCTGACCGCCCCTGATCACAGATCGGGCGGGTGCCCGTTCCCACACGGCTTTTCCGCCGTGCGGTCGTGGCTTACTCGGCCTTGCGCAGTTTGAGTGCCGCTGAATTGATACAGTAGCGCAGTCCGGTCGGAGGCGGGCCGTCCTCGAACACATGCCCCAGATGACCGCCGCAACGGGCACAGAGCACCTCGGTGCGAACCATCCCGTAGGACCGGTCAATCTCGGTTGTCACAGCCCCCGGCAGGGCGGTGTGATAACTGGGCCAACCGCATCCGGAGTCAAACTTGGTCGCGGAGTCAAACAACTCGGCGCCGCATCCGGCGCACAGGTAGCGGCCTTTGTCCTTCGTGTTCCAATACGCGCCCGTGAAGGCGCGCTCGGTGCCCTTCTCGCGCAGGATCCGGTACTGTTCTGGGGTCAGAATGGCGCGCCATTCCTCCGGGGTTTTCACGATTTTTTCTGTCATGGTGGTCAGGCTCGCGGTGTGGGAGGTGAATGCGGCCGTGGCGGTCGTGGGCGACGCGGCAGACTCAGCGCCAGGCCACGCTGCGGTCAGCGTCAGAACCAAGCCGGCACGCGCCGTGGAAAACCCAATCCGCCGTGCCGTGTGGAACCAAGTCATGGTTGCGTGCTCCCGATAGCCACGCAGTACACCGCCCGGCGCAAACCATTGGAAGGGCCCCGGCGATTTCAGGGATTGGGGACCGGCTGACGCTGAGACGGTGTCGTTGGTGTTGGCCCCGTGCGGCCCATGGCGGTCAAATTGGGCAGGATTCGGAAGCCCCAGATGATGGCGGCGATAATGAGCAAGTAACCTAATTTGTTGTTGGCTTGGAAGGCCAGTCCCGCCCCGACGGCCACAAGCACGACGATGCCAATCAATTGATAGATCACAGGCATGATGGCGACCCTTCGCGTTTCAGGATAAGGTTCCCATACACAGTTGATCCGGCGGAGTCAACCGGCCGGGCGTCACTTGCCCGCCGCGAGGCGGTCGTTGGCCTTCTTCTCGGCTGCGGCCAGTTCCGCCGCCGGGTCCGCACCGGTCGAGATGACCCGATCCACCATGGTGCTCAGATCCGAGCGCACGCCTTCCCACGGGACGACCTTGGGTTCCTGTTTGCCGAGATCTTTTAGCACGAGCGAACTGGCCAAGGCATACTGGGGCTGTTTGTCCAGATATTCCTTCATCTTCGGATGCTCGAGCATGGAGTAGCGGACGGGCATGTATCCCGACCGCGTGGCCCATTCGACGCACTGGTCGGTCTGGAGGAGGTAGCGCAGTAGTTTCCATGCAGCCCGGCGCTCCGCCTCGGGGCGGTTTTGAAAGATGCCGACATTGGTGCCCTGCATGACATAGCGCGGTTGTTTTGCGGGATCTCCGGGGATGGGGGCGACTTCCCAGCGGAACTGCCCGCTAACGGCCTTCTCCACAAACGGGAAACTGGCGCTCGAGTAGATGAACGACGCGATCTGCCCGTTGCCGAGCGGGGTGCTCATGTACTCCGAGGAAACATAGATATATTTGTCGGGATGCTGGAGATCGCGGATAAATGTTAGCGCCCGAAGCCCCTCCGGGGAGTTGAAGGCGGCTCGCCCGTCGGGTCCCATGAGTTCTCCGCCCAAGGCGAACAAAAGCGTGGTGAAGGCCTCGCTCGAGGGCATGGTGCCGAGGCCGAAGACCCGAGTGCGTGCTCCTTCGCGGACCGTCGTTTTGCGCACCATTTCCCCGAATTCCTCCAAGGTGGACGGTGCCGTCGTGAAGCCCGCCTGCGCAAGCATGTCGGCGTTGTAATAAAGCACATAAATGCTTTTGTTGAACGGCATCGTCACCCATTTGCCATCATATTCATTGGCCTGCCGGAAAACCCTGACGATGTCCTCCTGATCCTCCCGGGGAAAGGGATCCGGACCACCAAAATAATTCTCGACAGGATCCATGTAACCCTTCGCGACATAGTCGGATGTCCAGTTCTCGTAAACCGTGGATAGCGCGGGGTTGTTGGGTGGCGTGGCGGCGAGGGCACTGCTGAGTTTCTGCGACAATTGCTGGGGGTTGCCCTGAAAGACCGGACGGACTTTGATGCCGGGATTATCCTTTTCAAAGGCGGCGATCATGTCCTTGAGGGCCCGTTCATGCTCACGCGTGAAATAGTGCCAAAACTCGATGGTGACGGTTCCCGCGGTTGGCCCCGCAGTCGTGTTGTCCGCAGCGGGTTGCTCGGCCGGTTTGCCACCGCAACAGGCGAGGACCGCAAGGGAAGCGGCGGCGACAGCAGCGGCCACAAAGCGAGCCGGACGGTTCAGCATTCGGCACTTCCTCCGAAAATGGGATGACTGAAACCGCCCGATACCAAGCCAGTCGGCGTGGCGTGAAGTAAAGTCCGAACGATCGGTGTCAGGCGGATTCCTCGACGATGACACTCGCGGCGATCCTGACATCCTCGCGCGACACATCGAGGTGCGTCACGGCACGGAAGCGCCCGGCGCCGGTGTGGTTCACGAGCACGCCGCGGGCGCGCCAGCGGGCCGCAAGCGCGTCGGCTTGGGCGGCCGAGGCGTCCCGCAGCCGAAAATAGACCATGTTGGTGGGCGGCGTGGTCGTCTCGACCTCGAGGTGGCGGGCCCCGGCCAGCAGTGAGGCCAGCAGACGCGCGTGGGCGTGATCCTCGGCCAGGCGTTCGATGTGATTGTCGAGAGCATATTCGGCGGCGGCCGCGAGGATGCCGGCTTGACGCATCGCACCACCAAGCATTTTTCTGATGCGCCGCGCCCGGGCCACAAACTCGCGCGATCCGGCAAGGATGGAGCCCACAGGAGCGCCCAACCCTTTGCTGAAACAGACACTGAGGCTGTCCGCGTGCGACGCCCATTGATCGAGGGCAATCCCCGTGGCGACCACGGCATTGAACAGCCGTGCGCCGTCCATGTGGATGGCCAGACCGTGCTCGCGCGCAGTGGCGGCGACGGCCGCAAGTTGCTCGATGGGCCAGATGGTTCCGCCGCCGCGATTGTGCGTGTTTTCGATCAGGACGAGGCGGCTGCGCGGGCTGTGGATGTTGTTGGGCCGAACGGCGGCTGCCACCTGGTGGGGGCCAAAGACCCCGCGTTCACCCGTTAGACCCCGAAGAGCCACTCCGGAAATGGCTGCCGGCGCGGCTGTCTCGTAGTGGACAATGTGGCTGTCGGCGTCGCACAGCACCTCATCGCCGTGAGAGGTGTGGCATTTGATGGCAATCTGGTTGGCGAGCGTGCCGCTGGGGACGAAAAGTGCGCTCTCCTTGCCCGCCATCGCGGCGAATCGCGCCTCGAGTCGGTTGACGGTCGGATCCTCGCCGTAGATGTCGTCCCCGACCTCAGCGGCGGCGATAGCGGCTCTCATTCCGGGCGTCGGCCGGGTCACGGTGTCACTGCGCAGGTCTATGCGGTGTGTCATAGAGACTCATGGGGTGGGGGCGGGTTGAATTCGTCAACAAAAGGTGACGGTTGCCCTGTCGTTGGGCATCTTGTCCGGAAAAAGGTCAACTCTTCTGCGCGAGAAAAAAAACTGCCCGAACCTCTTGGTTAGGTTCGGGCAGCCGGACTTGTTGCGGATGACGGTCGCGGTTAGTCGAAGTACTCCTTCATGAGTTCCCGCAACTCCTGCCGTGCGTTGAACAGTCGGCTCATCACGGTTCCGATGGGGATGTTCAGGGCCTCGGCGATTTCCTTGTAAGACAGGTTATGGAAGTGCTTCATGATGATAATCTCTCGGAAATCAGGCTTCAGCCGGTCGATGGCGCGCCACAACTGGTGACGAGTCTCCGAGTCGGCGTACACATCGCGCGGCCCCGGGCGCTCGTCCTCGAACTGGGCAAAGGTTTCCTCTTCGAGTTCCTCGAGGGAATCGTTGCGGACACGCTGATTCTTCTTAATGTAGTTCAGGCAGTGATTTTTGATAATCTTGTAGAACCAAGGAAAGAAGGGCGAGTTGAGATCAAATGTCTTGATGGCTTTGAACGCCTTCACGAAGGCATCTTGACTCAGATCAAGAGCGTCCTCGTGATTGCCGACAAAACCCAGGGCCACATAGTAGGCTTTCTGTTTGTAGGCGTTGACGAGGTCTTCGAATGCAGCGGCGTCGCCCATTTGGACGCTGCGGATGATGGCCTTTTCCTCTTCGGGCGACAGGAAACGCTGCGCCCCGTCGGCCACTGTCAGGCGGTCGGGCGAGAGATCCTCATGAAACTTATCGTCGTTTTCGTCTATCACTGATGTCACTTTATTCTTTGCCATGAGTCGTATCCTCACTGGCACCTGTTTACGCCACTACGGGCATCCGCAGACCTGCCGCAAGCGAAAAGTGCCAATTGTCTTTAAGCATAAACCGTACCCGTTTTTTGTATCGGCGGATCCCGATCCTGACACGGGTTCGACAAGACCAAGGTGTCAAGGGTTCCCGACGGTCACCACAGGCGCCGTGGTGCTTGCACAACTATTTAGACATTGCTGAAGAAATATTGTTCCAACCCCAAACGCTTTTTCAAACCCGATTCGCGGCGCCAACCGCGATTTCGCGGCGCGACGCTCTGCGGCTACTGGTGTTCGCCGTAGCGCGCGTCACGCGTCCAGTCGTCGTAGGTGTCCCAATAGTGGCGGCTGCGGCTGGAGTATCCGTAGTCGCGCGGGTAATAGACGGGTGCGGCCTTGTAGTTGGGCCACAACCGTGGCAAATAGTGGGGGTAGTAGGTCGGGTTGTTGCCCTCGTAGAGTTTCTCGGACGGATAATAGTATGTCGGGCCGTAGAACTCATTGAGGTTGAATCCCCATCCGACGCGGCGTCTGGGGACAGACATGGGCCAGTCGCGGCAGATGCCCGCCTGCGGTCGTTGGAGTTGCGGAGCGGGCGACTCGTATCGCGCTGGAGGCGGCGGCGGCGGGACCGGCTTGGGTGGCGCAGCGGGCATTTCACCGCCCGCGTGGGCGGCGCATGCGAGGGCCACGAAAGCACCCGCAAAGAGGGAAGCCACAATCTTCATGGGGTATCCTTACGGTGTATCTTATTGTTTTCGCACGGGATTCTGCGGCAGGGCAAGCCGGGCGAGTTGGTGCGTCCCGCAGATCCATCTTCAGCAGCCCGACGACCTCTTTTGTGGTCGAAGAGGGGAGGTCGGCGCAAGAGCAAAATGGCATGGGGCTGGCAATGGCCTTGACTCACCGACGCGCAATGCGCGATGTGCGCCCAGGATAACGAAAGCGATGAAACCGACACGCCCCATGGCGGCCTTGCATGGCCGCGCGTCTGCTGTTGTTTACGCCTCGATGGTGGCAGCCCTGCTTGCCCTGCTGGCAGCCGGAGTTCATGCTGCCGAGTCGGGGGAGAAAGTTTGGCGCTACCAGCCGAACCAGATCGCCCGCACCGTGCCGGCCTTTGACTATGCTCCGGATGGCCGGACGATCATGGTCAAACGCTATGCTTTTTTTCCGGCGCAGGACCTTTGCCAGTTCCGCAAGTACCGTTTCTATGAAAACAAGCACGGCGTCGAGCATGTCGAGCGTGGGGCAAAGTTGAAGCGCGAGCCAGACGAGATTTTGTCGGAGCAGCAGCGCGCGATTTTGCGCGAGTGGGGCCAACCTGATTACCTGCGCGGGCCGTACAAGAGCACTCGCGGCGACAGTGTGATCGAATGGGCCTACTTGCCATTAAACCGGCTGTTTCAGTTTGTGGATCGCAAGATGGTGTATGAGGGGCCGCTGACGGATCAGGAGCGGATTGCAATCGTGCATGGCGCGCCGCGCGATGTCCTGGTCTCGCAGGTGGGCCCCAATGTCCGCCGCGAGACTTGGCTGTATTATCCTTATTTTCTGACGAACCGCCAGAAGGTCTTCTCTTTTTCGAATGGAAAATTGGTTTACAGCAAGGAGCACCCATGAGGATCAGGCTGCTGAGTCTTGTCCCGGTCGCCGTTGTTTTGTGGGCCCTGTCCCCTGCGGGGGGGTGGAGCCGGCCGGTGCGGACAAGTGCGGAGCGGAGCGAAGCCATTGAATTGTTGGCCCGCGGAACCCGGTTGGAAAGCCGCGGGGACTTGAACGGGGCGATTGACGCTTACAGCCAGTCGGCGG
>Ga0129299_1002835_pt1 | contig 11438 bp, 14 predicted proteins | sample ConPoolayeCmetaG_FD_94477 | JGI IMG/M metagenome (GOLD analysis project Ga0129299, IMG submission 94477) | Hot spring microbial mat communities from California, USA to study Microbial Dark Matter (Phase II) - Cone Pool mat layer C metaG ... | reverse complement strand
TTCTAGAGACGATCGGACACGGTTATACCAGCTTTCCCGGCAGCACTGCGGCTGACCTGCGGCGCTCCCTGCTCAACCGCACGAGCCGTTCACGGCAGGCGGCTCAACACGATGCGCATTTCTACCTTGCGCATCTGCGCGGCTGGAGCTTGCGCGCCATCGGCTGGGTGACCGCGATCCGCAATACACACTCCTCCTCTCCTTTTGTCCTGCGCCGTCTGGAAAGAGGGCACAGCCTCTGACCATCCCCGCGCCAGGCAAATTCCCCCTTGGTCCCCGGGTGTGCATGTGCGGTGCGCACCCGGTTTTTATACCTGAAAGCCTGAGAGAAAAACAAAGCGGTTTCTCCTGTGCGCCATACCGTTCAACGAACATCTATTTTGAATAAGAGCAACACAAATATTTCAAGCGCCGGGCGGTTTGCTCAGACCATGTAGGTAAATGTGAATAAGCTCCTCAATCGTTTCGGGCGCAATTGGACGGCTGCCGCTATGAACCGGATAAAAGTACGGATACATGATGCCCAACAAAGCCCAAGTGGCAGTTTCAGCGTTTAGGGCATAAAGTTCTCCCCGCTGCATCCCTCTTTGGAGAAGCGCCTTTAACTTTCCGATGAATTTTTCGTGATACATACGTCCGAACTGTTCGCGCGAAGCCGCACTGAGCTGCGTCATCTCCTGGCTCGCCAGGCGGATGATGGCGCGCTGCTCCGCCGGCTGCTCAAGCACCATCTTCACAAAACGGCGGATTTGTTCTGTGCTGGATTCGGTCTGCGTTTCAAGGGCGTCAATAACAGCTTCAATCTCTTCAAGATAACTGTTCAGAATGGCGAGAAACAGTTCTTCTTTATTTTGAAAGTAATAATACAATGCGGCTTTTGAGATGTTCAGCGCCTCCGAGATTTGACGCATCGCCAGCCCGCGGTAGCCTTGCTGAATGAACAGTTGCATAGCGGTTTTCAAAATTTGCTCGCGCAAGCCAGTCTCGGAGGCGCTCATCAGGTTAATTTTACCTTAATCAGCAATTGCGGAAGATGGGACACGTCCCTGTGAAGCGCGTTCTTGCTGTTGATTTTTCAACCCAAGTGCCAGGAACACCATCAGAACAGCAATGATACCAATCACCAGGTAAGCAGAAGTGTACCCACGCACGCCGCCGCCCATCGAAGCTGCCACTGCGCCAACCACTGCGCTGCTGACCATCTGTCCAATACTGGTAAACAGTGTAATGATCCCCTGCGCAGCGCTGCGCTCTTCGGCAGAAGCTTCGTTGAGCATGATGTAGCGCATTGGCGCGCCCAGCAGAGAGCTAAGCCCTAATCCAATGATAATCCCGGAAGCGATGAAGCCTCCAAGCAGATAAGCCAGTCCGCCGCTCAACAGGAGCATACCCGCGGCAAGCAAGACCGTCCCCGCCAGGACAACCATTTTCGAGCCCAATTTATCCAGCAGCCGCCCCGCCAGCGGCGAGCCAATCGCCATTGCCAACACGACCGGCAGCAACAGATAACTGGCGTTTTGCTCGTTAACCACTTTGGGCATAGCAGCTACAGCCAAAGCGGGAATGAAGACCATGCCGACTTCACCTAACCCAGCGCCGGCGGACAATATGCTCGCCAGTACCGTTTGACGGCTTTTGAACAGGCTCAGGTTGACAACCGGGTCTTGCGCCTTTCTTTCCACACGTCCAAAAAGGAACAGCAGGATGATACTGACCAGCAAGGCAGGCAGAACATTGAGCGAGAGCAAACTTGGAAAGAAATTCTGAGTATCCATTTGATTCAAGCCGAACGCCAAAGCAGCCAGCGCCACGCCGAGCGTTACCATACCGGCACTGTCAAAAGGAAGCCGAACAGCAGGGCGAGTGGCAGGTAGCTGTCTAAGCCCCATGCCGATCACCACCGCCGCAACAGGAAGATTAATCAAGAATAACCATTGCCAGCCGGCAAAGCTTAAGATGATTCCGCCAAGAATGGGACCCACCAGAAAAGCCAGCCCGAAAACGGCGCCGATCAATCCCAAAGCGCTGCCGCGCTTTTCAGGCGGGAAAGTGTCGCCGACCACTGCGCTGGCAACTGGAAAGATGCCGCCCGCACCAAAGCCTTGTAAGGCGCGCCCTGCCAGCAAAACGCCGAATAAGCCCGCAGGCGAGAGGGCAACAATCAGCGAACCAACAGCAAAGAGCGCTACATCCAGAATATAAATGGTGCGGCGTCCATAGCGGTCCGAAAACTTTGCCATGAGCGGCGTACCCACCAAGTTAAATAACACATATATGGTGAACGTCCAGGTCAAAATGCGGTCGCCAACGCTAAAGAATTTTTGAATGGAGGGCAGGGCAGGCGCAACAATGGCAATATCCAGCGCCCCCATCAATACCCCTAGAAAAAGCACCAGTAAAATGTGTTTGCGTGTTTTGTCGTCCATCGTTCCTCCTAACTATAAGAAGTTTTACTTACTGACCGTTCGGTAAGTTTATCCTAACCAAAATGTCCATTTTTGTCAAGAACTGTTGCGTAAGAAGTTTGTAAGAAATTCTCAACCGTTGGACGAACGCAAATGCACTGCCGAAGCTCGCCCAAACGAGCCAGCAAGCCGCTGACCTTATAAAGAATAAAGGTGATATACTTCACCCTGTCAGAGGTTTTTGAGATATGGCAGGTAAAGCGATTCGCAAAAAGACATCCGCCAATCCACAGGAACGTTCGCGGCGCTGGCAGAAAATCCTCTTCACCGCGCTGGCGGTAATCATCATTGCTTCCTGGCTGGTGACGCTGATCGTTCCCTGGTAAAGGGAGGAACTTCCCAATGAGTGCATCCTTTCGCCATGCTTGGCGCTTCTGGCTGGCAGCGCTGGCTTTTGCCTGGCTGGTGGATTTCTTGTTCTGGCGCAAGCCGCTGGGTATTTCGTTCCCGCTGTGGGTCTTGGTCGTGCTGGCAGGCAGCCTGTTCATCGGGCTGGTCGAAGGTCACCGCCCGCACCTGCGCACACTCCTGCTGATGGCGCTCACGCTGGCGGCGGCACTGATCACCGTGCTGCGCAATGAGGTAATGACGCGCTTTCTCAACGCCGTGCTGTCCCTGGGATTACTGCTGTTGCTGGCAGATACGTATTCTAACGGGTTCTGGTTGTTCTACCGGCTGGGGGATTACTTCAAGGCGCTGGCGCGGTTGACCCGGGCAGCGCTGGTTGACCCCTTCCGTCTGGGCAAAGCCACCGCCCTCCCCGCTGGCGCCGAGGATGTGCCTTTCTGGCGGCTGGTTTGGCGCAAGTTCGTCCCCGTCCTGCGCGGGCTGGTGCTGGCCCTGCCGGTGGTCATCGTGCTGGGCGCACTGCTCGCTTCCGCTGACCCGATTTTTGCCGATTGGATGAAAAGCCTGCTCAAGGTCTTTGACCTCAGCCGTCTGTTCGAATATCTCTTCCGCCTGTTTTACATCCTGATTCTAGCCTATGCGTTCGCCGGGCTGCTGACGCACGCCATCCATCCGCAACAGGAAGCAGACCAGCCAGACCCGCAGCGGGGTTGGTTCAAACCTTTCCTCGGCGCGCTGGAAAGCGGCGTGGTGTTGTTCTGCGTGGACCTACTCTTTTTGGTGTTTGTCATCATCCAATTCCGCTACTTCTTCGGCGGACAAGCCAACATTACCGAGACCGGCTATACATATTCAGAATATGCACGGCGCGGCTTTGGCGAGCTAGTCACGGTGGCGGTATTGAGCCTGCTGCTATACCTCAGTCTGGCAAGCATCACCCGGCTGGACACCCCTGTGCGCCGGCGCAGTTTCACCTTGTTGAGCGTCTTCCTGATGATGATGGTGCTGGTCATGCTGGTCTCGGCATATCAGCGGCTGTGGCTGTATGAGAGCGCTTATGGCTTCACGCAGTTGCGCACCTATACACATGTCTTTATCCCCTGGCTGGGGGCGTTGTTGCTAGCGGTGGTTGTGTTTGAGATGATCCAGCAGCGCGGGCGCTTTGGGCTGGCGTTGCTGATCTTCAACATCGGCTTTGTGCTGACGCTGGGGGTGCTGAATGTGGACGGCTTTATTGCCCGCCAGAATATTCGGCGCACCCTGCAGGGTGAGGCGCTGGACCTCTCCTATCTCAGCAGTCTTTCCAGCGACGCTGTGCCGGTTATCCTTCAGGAATTCGACAATCCGGCACTGATGCAGGAAACGCACGATCAGCTCGGCGGCGAACTGGCGTGCCGCGCTGCCCTACTGCTGGAAGAAGAAAAACGCCCCTGGCAGGCGTTTCACCTCTCCACGCAGACAGCGCGCAGCCTGCTTTTTGCCCGTCATTCCGAATGGCAGGCATATCCCATCAGCCGCCAAGGGTCCGGGTGGCTGTGGGTAACAGTCAACGGCGAGACGCGTCCATGCAGGATGACCGTTTTCTGGGATTAGGTTTTTTGGTTTATTCTTCCCACTCCGCGGGAATGTAGCGCCGCCAGCGCTTCTTTTCGCCGTGGGCGCGTTTGGCACTCACCCGCCGGGCGCTGGCGGTGACCGTCGGACGCGTCGGGCGGCGAGGCTTGGGTTTGCGGGCAGCCTCTCGCAGCAGCGCCGTCAACCGCAGCAGGGCATCGGCGCGGTTTTGTTCCTGCGTACGGTAGCGGCGGGCGTCAATGATGAGCACCCCCTCGGCAGTCAAACGTTTGCCGGCGATGATTTTTAGCCGTTCCTTCACCTCCGCCGGCAGCGAGGGCGATCCCAGCGCATCAAAGCGCACCTGCACTGCCGTTGAGACCTTGTTCACATTCTGCCCGCCGGGACCAGACGCGCGGACAAAATCGAACATCAACTCGCTTTTGTCAATTTTGATGGAAGGCGAAATCTCCAGCATGGATGCAGTATATCACGGCGCGAGAGGCTGCTTTGTTTGAATTTTCCCCTTCTGTCCTCTTTTCTTTTGATGAAATTTTCACTACAATCATCTCATAAGCCTGAAACAGACTTGAGGGAGACAGCAATGGACTTTTGGGAAAAACTGAAGCGTTTTTTGGCTGGTCTTTTCGCCCGCCCGCAGCCTGTTCCGCAGGCACCGCCGGGACTGCTCCCCGAGCCGGTCGAGTGTAAGGTGCTGGTGCTGGTCTTTAACCCAACCGTTCCCAGCGCCGGCGGTGAGCTGTTGACCAGAGCCTTGAACTGGAATGACCCGCAGGAATTGATGAATGGTTATATGGAAGACTTGCGCGAATGCAGCTATGGCTATTTAAATTATCTCATCGTCGAACGCCACGATTTGAATTACCTGCCGGCTAAAAAAGATGGGTTCGTCTATACCAGCGATGCCTACGTTCAACATTGGAAAATCAAGAGCGGCTTCCACCAGCCCGACGAGGCAGATTACCAGCTCATCTTGGAGAATTTTCATATTCTCGAAGGCATCAACGCCAGCCGCTACGATGAGGTATGGCTGTTTGGACCACCCTTTTCTGGTTTCTATGAATCGCGCATGGTTGGTTCAGATGCTTTCTGGTGCAATGCTCCGCCGCTGCAACCGGCTGCCCCTTGCAATCGCCGTTTTATCATCATGGGTTTTAATTACGAGCGCGGCGTCGGCGAAATGCTGGAGTCCTTCGCTCACCGGGTCGAATCCATCATGGAACACCTCTATCGCCGCCATCCAGTGGAGCGCAACCTCTGGAAACGTTTTATCCGCTACGACAAAATCGCTCCCGGCATGGCGGAAGTGGGCAGCGTTCATTTTGCCCCCAACAGCCAGCGCGACTACGACTGGGGTAACCACACCCCTGTCTTGAGCCGCTGTGACAACTGGTACAGTTTTCCCAAAATTGACGAGGGGACGGCGCGGGTGGTGGACTGCCGCGAATGGGGCAACGGCGACATCCGCGAACATCACCGCTGGTGGCTGAAGCACCTGCCGCACTTCAGGGGCGAGCATCTCGGCATTGCCTGTAACTGGTGGCAGTATGTTGTGGATCCCAATCTGGTGCACTGATCGGGGTAAGAGATCAGCAGATGGAAGGCGAAAAACAGGCTATCAGTTCCAACGCCCTGCAAATCAATGCCTTGCCATGATCCAATTTTCCCAATGTTCAACGCACTGCGGCAGAGACCTGCGCCCAAAGCCGATGCGGAAGTGGTTATAGCCGGGAGCGTACAGCGTGCCCGGCAGCAGTAAAACACCCGTCTCGCTCACCAGACGATGGCAGTACTGCGCCACATCCTCGTTCAAAAGCTGTGGAAAGGCAATCGGACCCGCTTTGGGCATCCGCCAGCGGAAATGTTCGATATGGCGGGCAAAAAAGGCATTCAGCACGCGCAGGTTTTCCAGAATGAGGCGGCGGTTGCGCTCCAGCAGGCGTTGGCGGTGCTGCAGCGCCAGAACGGCAAAGAACTCCGCAGGGGCGCTGTTGCAGATGGTGGTGTAATCCTTGAACGCCGCCATTTGCCGATACAGCTCGCGGTTGTGGGTAGCGATCCAGCCGATGCGCAGTCCGGCTAACCCAAAACTTTTGGACATCACCCCCAGCGAAACGCCGCGCTCATCCATCTCGCAAAGAGCCGGCAGGCGGTCCACTGGATCATATTCCAGCAGGCGATAGACCTCATCGGAGAAGAGGATAAAGCCAAATTTTTGCGAAAGCTCCACCAGTTCCCGAAACATCTCCCGCTCCATCAGATAGCCGGTCGGATTATGCGGCAGATTGATGACCACCAGCCGGGTATGAGGTTTCAGGGAGGCTTTCAGGTCTTCCAAGTCAAGCGCCCAACCGCGCTGCGGGCTGCCCACCCAACGCGTCACTTGACAGCCCAGCGCCGCCGCCACTTCGTAGAGCGACTGGTAGCAGGGCGAATGGACAATCACGTGGTCGCCCGGTTCGAGCAGGACGTTCATGAAGTTAAAGATCGCTTCTTCGGCGCCGCTGTGGACCAGAATCTCATCCGGCGAGACATCCTGATATAAAGCGGCGATCTGCTGGCGCAGTTGCGGGGCGCCCAATGATTCGGTATAACCCAGCCGAAGCTGAAGCAGCGCCTCTTCTGCGCCGGGTTCCAGCCCCAGCAGTTCCTGCACCGAAAAGCTCTCGCAATCCGAACAGCAGAGCAGATAGGGCGCGGTGAACTCATAACGGGCGAAATACCGTTCCAGCTCAAAAGCGGGCAGCTTCATCACAATCCTCCGCGTGAGAACAAACGTCTCTACAAAATCCACAACACGCGCTTTTCGCGCGAGAGGTCAATATACAGTGCGTCCACCTGAGCGCGGCTTTGAGCAGTGAATACCACCGTCACCGAAAGATATTTGCCGCCGCTGCTGGTGCGCCTGCGGATGGTATCAGGGTTCAAGTCCGGCACATGGCGGCGGATGATCCCCAGCGCCAGCGACTCAAAATCGTTCTCATGTTTTCCAATCACCTTTAAGGGGAATTCACAAGGGAACTCCAGCGTGCTTTGAGCAGGATCGTCCATGATTACCTCTAATCTTGTCTTCTTAAGACCATTCCTGCAGGTAGTGTACTATACAAAATGCTGTCGGGCAAGTTTTTATCACACCTTCCAGCATTCTACTCACACTGCGGCGGCGGGGTGAAGGAGATGTGGAATTCGTTATCCTCCTCATTGGACTCGAGGATGCGGTGATTGGGGTCAATCTTCAGCGAAACGCCGCCCAGCGGTCCGGAGTCAAAGCGCACCGCTGCTTCCGCGCTGCTTCCCGGGGGTATGCCGGGCAAGGTGACCCGCACGCCGTTCAGCTCCACTTCCACCTCCCCGCTTGCCGTCCTGCCGTCGTTCCAAACCACCGCCCTTACCGTTCCCGTCCCGCCCCATGGACAGCCTTCGTAAGAGACAGCCCATGAGTAGCCACCTACCGTCAGATTGGGCAATTCCTGAGGCGGCTCTGCTGGAATGGCAGGTGTGAATACGGGGGTTGGCGTCGGGGTAGCCCGGATGGCTTGAAAAAGCCGTGCCGGTTGACACCCTATCAGCAGCACCGCCAACCCAGCCAGCGTGATCCAGCCTTTTTTCATGATCCCTCCACTTCTCCCAGCCAGCCAAATTGCCGCAGGTCAATGCGATCCTGCGCGTCAAAACTGACCCCTTCGGCTTCCAGCAGTTGCCGCTGCAGCCAGCTTCCATAGCCAAACCCGTGCGGGCTGATTTTTCCTTTGTGATTAATCACTCGCTGCCAGGGGACATCGCTGTTCTGCGGCAATGCCGCCATGGCATAGCCCACCATACGCGCCGAACAACCGCCCACCAGCGCCGCCACCTGCCCATAGGTGGCTACTTTGCCCGGCGGAATTTGCCGCACCACCGCGTAAATCTGCTCATACTTCGGCAAGGCGCGCCACCTCCGCATGGCGAAAACAACTCACCAGATGGTCATTGACCATTCCTACCGCCTGCATGAAGGCGTAGCAAATGGTTGCACCGACAAAAGTCATGCCGCGCTGCTGCAGGTCTCGGCTCAGCGCGCGCGAGGTCTCAGTCTGTGCCGGCAGTTCTGCCAGCCTCTGCCAGCGGTTCTGCACCGGTCTGCCATCCACAAAACGCCAGAGAAAGGCGTCAAAACTGCCGTATTCCTCCTGAATACGTAAAAAGACTCGTGCGTTTTGCACGGCGGCTTCAATCTTGCGCCGATTGCGCACAATGCCTGGATAGGTCAGCAAGTCAGCAATCTTCTGTTCATCATAAGCGGCAACCTTGAGCGGGTCGAACCCATCAAACGCCTGACGGTACGCCGGGCGCTTTTTTAAGATCGTCTCCCAGCTCAAGCCGGCTTGCGCTCCTTCCAGGATAAGAAACTCAAACAGCAGGCGGTCATCATGCAGCGGCACGCCCCATTCGACATCGTGATACGCTTGCAGAGCGGGGTTCTCTCCCCAATCACAGCGTTGAAGGGCGGACACGACCATTTTAAGGTTTGCCCCCAAGCTTTTTCTTCCCGCTCCGTTTCTGCCACCAGCGCAAATCCGGCGGCGGCAGCGGCGGAGAGGTCAGGTCTGGCGTAAAAGGTTCTTCGTTGAGCAGTTCCGCATAGAGGTAGCGCAGCAGTACCCGCAGCGAGGCGATAGTCGGCGCTGCCAGAACAACGCCCAGCACGCCCGCCACCGCCGCCCCGCCAACGATTCCCAGAATCACCACCAAAGGCGGCAGGCGCACACTGCGCCCGATCACGCGCGGGATGAGGTAATTCAGGTCAAACTGGGTAAAGAGGATATGGAAACCCAGCACCACCAGCACAAACGCCCAGTTTGGGATGGGCAGCCAGCTTGAACCGGCAAAAAAAGCCACCAGCACTGCCGCCGCCAGCCAAATGCCATGTCCCAGACTGGGCATAAATTCCATTAACCCGGCAAAAATACCCATCACCAGCGCATAGGGCAAACCGATGAGCAGCGCCTCCAGCGTGATGATGCAGGTCACAATCAGCGAAAGCAGCAACTGACCGCGAAAGAAAGCGCTCCAGATGGTATTCAATTCCTCACGCAGGCGAATGAAATCCGCCCGATATGCCGCCGGCACCTGTCGCTCAAACCATGCGACAATCGCTTCGCTGTCTTTGATCAAATAAATGGAGACGATAACAATGAAAACAATCCAAATCAGGGATTCAAACAAGCGCACCACCACATCCAGCGTGGTAATAAAAAGCGGCTGAAGCAAGTCCTGCAATTCACCATTGAGACGCGCCCACAGCACCGCGCCATCTATCTCAAGCCCAGCCAGCATAAAGCGCTGGTTGAGCCATTCGCGCGCCTGCGCCAGCGTAAAGCGCAGGGTTTCTCCAAACTGACGCGCCTCCCGAATCACCAGCGGGATAATCAGCACCAGCAGTCCGGCAAAAGCCAGAAAGAGCGCCAGATAGGTGATTAAGATCGCCAGCGAACGGGAAATCTTCAGCCCGTTTTGCAGCCGTTTGACCAGCGGCGAAAGCACAAACGCCAGAATGAGCGCCAGCACCAGCGGTGCAATCGCCACGCGAAAGCGGTATAACAGAAAGCCCAGCCCAGTCAGCAAAACCAGCACGACAATGAGCCGGGTCATCGGCGACCACGCAGGACGGGCAGGAGATTCCACTACCATTATTTTAACGTCAATTGGGGATACGAAACAAACGAAAACAAATTACACCAGGCGAGTTGAAAACGATACACCTCACAGGCGATTCTCTCTATAATAAAAGTGATGGGGCGGCAGGTTGAAAACACCGCCAAGATGGGTATTTCCACTGAGGTCAAGAATTGGACAATCCTTCTGCCACCAATCAGCCTGTGTACACTTTGTTGATCGCCTCCGGCAGCACTGGCGCCAGCGCCGAATTGCTGGTCAACACTGCGCTGGCACAGTTTCCCGAAGGGCGTGTGCGCGTGGCAATTTTCCCCAACCTGCGCGAGCGCGAGCAGATTGATGAGCTGATTGCCCGCGCTCAGGAGAGCAATGCCGCCGTCATCCACACGCTGGTGGACGGAAGCTTGCGCACCTATCTCGTTGAACAGGCGCAACGTCAGGGAGTTGTCGCCATTGACCTGATGGGAACACTGCTGACCCATCTCAGTGAAAAGCTGGGGCAGCAACCGCTTGGAAAACCCGGACTGTACCGCCTCTTAAGAAAATCCTACTTCGACCGTGTTACCGCCATTGAATATACCATGGCACATGATGACGGCAAAGACCCGGCGAACTGGCATCAGGCGGACATTGTCATCAGCGGTGTCTCGCGCTCCGGCAAGACTCCGCTCAGCCTGTACCTCTCGGTGCTGGGTTGGAAAGTGGCGAATGTGCCGGTTGTGCTGGGGCTTGACTTGCCCGATGCGTTCTACAGACTGGATAAACAGCGGGTGATCGGGCTGACCATCGAAGCCGGACAGCTTGCCGTGCTGCGCCAGCAGCGCCAGCGCCATCTGGGCGTCCCGGCGTTGTCTGATTACACCAGCCCGCAAAAGGTGTATGAGGAAGTGCAATACGCCCTGGATTTCTTCAAACGGCTGGGCATCAGCATTGTGGACGTGACGGATAAACCCATCGAGACCAGCGCCGAAGAAGTGATCCGCATCATCAGCCGCCGCTTCGGCAGCGGGCGCAGTCAATAAGCGGAAACGTCCTGTTTATCGTCCGGGATCGCCCAGCTCACGCGCTGCCCGTTCGAGAATGTCAAAACCGCGCCGCATCAGGCGCTCCAAACGCCGATGGCTTTCCTCCGCCTGCGGCGGCATTTTCTCCAGCTCGTCCACACAGCGCATCAGCGAACGGCGCAGTCCGCTGGCTTGATGCGCCCAATACGAATCCACCGAAAGGCGCTCCAGACGAGCAATCAGCAGTCGCGCCATTGCAAGCGTTTCATTGTGCATAAGCTGGTCATTCATCCGCAAATTCGATTATAATCATTTTCACTTTAAAAACAAATTTCACTCACGCGCTTGCATGGATGCCTTTTAGTGGAGGATCATATGTATGGAAGATTAG
>Ga0129299_1002834_pt1 | contig 11439 bp, 11 predicted proteins | sample ConPoolayeCmetaG_FD_94477 | JGI IMG/M metagenome (GOLD analysis project Ga0129299, IMG submission 94477) | Hot spring microbial mat communities from California, USA to study Microbial Dark Matter (Phase II) - Cone Pool mat layer C metaG ... | reverse complement strand
TTTTGTAGCAATACATAATATTGGAACGCCAAGTCAATTTAACCGCTTTAACTCACACCCCCAACAGGGGTTATGGCATGGCTGCCACACAACCCCGCGGTTAGATGAAATGAGCTGTTCGCGCTAACCGAACTTTTGTTCACTTATCCCACACTAACCCACACATATCCCACACATTATCCACCGACTTGTCCACACAAAAAACACACCGCGAGAGGTATCGTCTCTCGCGGTGTGTCGGGCTACGCGAGCAGCGTCGTCACATCGAATAACCGTTCATCAACTAGCAAGATCACCACGCGGTTCTAGCGCGCTCGCGTACGATGCGCTCGTAGATGGCAATCGTCTGCTCGGCGATGCGATCCCAGTTGTATTCGCGCTTGACCATTCGATACGCCTTTGCTGCGCGCGCGCGCGCGCGCGCAGGATCGCGCAATGTATGCAACACGCCCCACGCCAACGATTCGACATTGTTCGGATAGATCGTCACGCCGGTCACATCGTGCTGCACTACCTCTTTCAACCCGCCGACCTCGCTCACAATCACCGGGCATTGCGCTGCCATTGCTTCCAGCGCGACGATACCGAACGGTTCGTACAACGAGGGAAAGAGCGCCGCGTCCGCCACCTTGAACAGCCGATTGCGATCCGCATCAGAGACAAAGCCGGCGATGTTCACCTTGTCTTGCACACCCAATTCCCACACGCGTTGCCGCAATCGGTCCACCAACCAGCCCTTGCCCGCGATGATGAATTTCACGTTTGGCATTTCCGCCAGCACGCGCGGCGCGGCTTCGACGATGAGATGCGCGCCTTTTTCCTCCACCACGCGCCCCACGTTGAAAACGATGCGTTCGTCCGGACGCGCCCAGCGCGCGCGAAATTCGGTCAGGTCCACCTTGTTCAATGCGTCGAAGGGCGCGGCGTCCACACCGTTCGGCACCACATCAATTTTGTCGAGCGGCACGTTGAAATATTCGCACACTTCATCGTGCATAAACCGACTGCACGTGATCACGCGCCACGCCTCGTACGTCAGCCACCATTCCGTCCCATTGATGGCGTGCGCCATTTCGCCGTTGAGCGTGCCGCGCCCGCGTCCGCGCTCGGTCGCGTGAATCGTCGCGAGCAAAGGTATCTTGTGTAACCGCTTGAGCGCGGTCGCCGCAAACGCCACCAGCCAATCGTGCGCGTGAATCACATCGAATCCACCGACGCGCGCGGCGAGTGCCTGCGCCTGCTCGCCCAGATTCAAATTCGTTTGCTGCACATCGGCAAAGAAATTGTCCAGCCGATTCACCGGCGGTTCGACGCGCAACACGGCGGGCGGCATGGCGCGACGGCGCGTGGGAGCAACGAGTGGCTCTTCGGCGTCGCCGCCCTTTAAACGCGGCGTCACGACGTACACCTGCACACCCGCGCGCGCGAGCGCGGGCGCCAGCGCCGCCACGTGCGCGCCCAAACCACCAACCACGTGCGGCGGATACTCCCATGATAACATCAAAACGCATAGTTTCTTCTTTGGCATCGCTTACTCCGACGAAGGACGGACGACAAACGACGAACGACGAATGACAAAGGACGAACGACGAAGGAGGAAAGACGAACGATGAAGGTTGTGTTGTCCAGCGGTGATTGCTCAGCGTGGATTCTTGTCCGACATTTTTCCCCACAGGTGCAGATTCCAGAAATCGCCGGCAAAAGGACTGGGGGCAAGATTCACCACGCCGTCGCGCGCGACGAGATACTTTTTGGGTGCTAGGAGAAAGACCGCTGGCGCATCCGGAATCAAGGCGCGCTGCCATTCGCCGAACAATGCCGCGCGCGTGTTCGGTTCGCAACCGGGTACGCGCAGCGCGGCTTGCAAAAGCGCGTCCACGCGCGCGCTGGTGTATGACCCAAAATTAAATCCGCTCCCTTTGACATTCTGGTCCGATTGCCAGTACCAGCGTTGATCCACATCGAGAGGGATTTTGCGGCGCAGGAGCAATAGATCAAAACGCTGTTGAAAGGCACGCGCCAGCCACCCCGTTCGATCGCTCAAATCCAGTTCCACCAGAATCCCCAGCGCGGCATACATCTCGCGCAAACGAAACGCTAGCGGTTCGAGCAAGGGATCATCTGCCTGCGTCCACAGTTCCAGACGCAGCGCGCGCTGATTCTGACGCAACACGCCATCACTTGCCGGATGCCAACCTGCCTCCGCCAATAGTTGCCGCGCTTGATTCACATCGAACGGGTAATCGGGGAGATTCGCGGGATATGCCCAAAAGTGTGGCAGCGCGCTGGTGTTGATCACACGCGCCTGCTGGTTCACCTCATTCAGCAACATCTGACGATCGAGGGCATAGGTGAGCGCCTGGCGTACGCGCGCATCGTTGAGCGCGGGCGTGTTGAGGTTGAACAGCAACGCGATGAATTCATTGGCATCAGCCGCCACGAGTGACGCGCCCAGTTTCTGAATCGCGGGGTAATCATCAGCAGTGGCGGGCATCACATCAATCTGCCGCGCCGCGAACGCCGCGTGCAGCGCGCGCGAATGAGCATAGATGCGCACACTCAGCGTATCGAGACGCGGCGCGCCGCGAAAATAATCGGTATGGCGTTCCAGCAGAAACTCGCCATTGCGTTGCGTGATCAGTTTGAAGGGACCAGTGCCGATGAGTTGCGCGGCGGTCAAACGCGGGAAATTTGCACTCGTGACGACCGCACGTGGCAAAATTTTCAGCGTGCCGATACTCGTCAGCGCGGGACAGTATGCCTCGCTGAAGGTCAGTTGCACGGTTTGCGCGTCGAGCGCCGTCGCGCGCGTAAAGGTGCCAAAATCGGTAAGCGGCGTGCCACGAAACGTCGGCGCACTGAACGCGGTCAAGGTCGCCACCACATCATCGGCGGTGAGCAGGTTGCCGTTGTGAAAACGCACATCGGAACGCAGGCGCACGGTGATGGTACGCGCATCGGGTGATACCTGATAGGTTTCCGCAAGTGCAGGCTGGAGCGCGCCATTCGTCGGATCAATGCGCAAGAGTGAATCAAAGAGCGCGCTTTGCACAATCGCAGGAAGCGCATTCACATCGTCGTTGAAATTTCCCACCACACCTACACTCACCGTACCGCCAGCAGGCACATGGATGAGGGTGGGGGTCGCGGTCGCGCTGGGGCTGTGCGGCGCGCGCGTCGCCTCCACAGTTGCGCGCGGCGCGCTGACTGCGGTTGCGGTGAGTGGACGCGTGGGCGTGGGATCCGCTGTGGGGATGCGCACCGGCGCGCAAGCGAGGAGCAGGCAAAGCGAGACTACCAGAGCGAGTAACACAGCAAAGTGAACGTGGTGTCCTGACGTGCCTGTAGGATTATGCTTCAATATCACACCTCAACAAATCCTCCACCGTTTCGCGACGACGCACGAGGCGCGCGTTGCCTTCACTCACCGCGATAACGGCTGGGCGCGGAATCAAGTTGTAATTGCTTGCCATTGCCAGTTGATACGCGCCTGCCACCGGCATCGCAATCAGATCGCCGCGTGCAACGCGCGGCAATTCAACCGCGTGAATCAGAATATCGCCTTGCTCACAATAACGTCCCGCGATCGCGACGCGCTGGGTGGGGGTATCGTTCATCTTGTTCGCGACGCGCGCGGTGTAGGTGGCGCCGTACAGCGCAGGGCGAATGTTATCCCCCATTCCACCATCTACGGCGACGTAGGTGGTGACGCCGGGAATGTCTTTGACGGCACCAACCGTGTAGAGTGCCACCGCGCTCGCGGCGATGAGCGCGCGCCCCGGCTCGCAAACAAGTTTCAGGTTGGAGGTTTCGAGTTTCAGACGCGCACTGTGAAACGCGACATCTGAAACGATGGTTTCCGCCACCTGCTCAATCGTCAGCGGTGTTTGTGCTTCGGTGTACGGCACTCCCCAACCGCCGCCTAGATCGAGTTCTTGCAACTCAAAGCCGAGTGCAGCGTGCAGTTCAGCCGCACACTCCAGCAACAGAGCCATCGTATCACGATACGGTTGCACGTCGAAAATCTGCGAACCGATGTGCGCGTGCAAACCGACCAGCGTCAGAGGCGGCGCGCGTTGCACGATGCGTCGTGCTGCCTCCAGTACTGCACCCGTCTGGAGCGGCAAGCCGAATTTCGATTCGACCACGCCGGTGGCGAGGTAACGGTGGGTGTGGGAATCAATTGCTGGTGCAAGACGGAGCAAGACGCGCGGCGTCACATCCAGTTCGTCCGCAAGTTGCGCCAGGAGTTCGATTTCGTCCAGATTATCCACAACGATGTGCGTGACGCGTTGCGTGAGCGCGGCGCGGATTTCGGCGGGCGTTTTGTTGTTGCCGTGCAGATAGATTTTATCAGGATCCAAACCGACGCGCCGCGCAATTTCCAGTTCACCCTCCGAGGTAACATCAATCCCCAGCCCTGCCTCTGTGAAGAGGCGCGCGAGGTAGGGTGAATAGTACGCCTTGGTCGCGTAGAGCACCAGCGCATTCTGCCAGCGCGCGCTAAACGCGTCGCGCACCTGCGTTGCCCGCGCGCGCAAGTGCGCCTCGTCGAAGATGTAGAGCGGCGTGCCAAACTCGCGTGCCAGTTCCACGACATCACAGCCGCCCAGTTCCAGATGTCCACGCGCGTTGATGCGCGCGGTCAGAGGAAAGAGTTGCATAACCATTGCACACTGTCCGACGATGGATGACGAACCCGCAAACCGAGCACACACCTTAGCACACTTTGAGACGAATGTCAAAGAAAAAAATCTCTTCCCGTGAGATTTGCACGCTGCGCGATTCTGTGTTACAATTTCACTTGATGACGGCGAAATTCAAGCTCAGCCATCGGCTTGCGTTAGCTGTCGGTTTCTAACCGACAGCGAGCGATGCCGGGGCTGTGTAGTTACTAAGAAAGGTTCAGAAATGTTCGGCTTACAACCACAAGACTTGTTGATTATTTTGATTGTGGCGTTGTTGATCTTTGGTCCGTCCAAATTGCCCGAGATTGGCAAAGCCTTAGGACGAACGATCCGTGAGTTTCAAACGGGTATCAAAGAAGCAACGCAGGGATTTAGCGAACAAGTCAAGAGCGCCACCCCCGCGAGCGAAACCACGCCTACATGCAAAGCATGCGGCAAGCCTCTTCCTGCTGATGCCAGGTTCTGTAGCGCGTGTGGCGCGCAACAGACCTAGCCCCTTTTGGCGTGGTGGATAGTATCATTAGGGATGCCGAAGTTAGGGCATCCCTTCTGTTTGTTGATGGACAAGTCCCTATGGCATCCGAAAAACGCATGGATATAGTTGGCCACCTCGAAGAATTGCGGAGTCGTCTGATTATCTGCCTGGTGGCGCTTGCAGTGACCACAACGTTAGCCTATTTCTTCTCCGATACGATCCTCAACATCTTGCGTGCACCAGCAGGCAATATGACGCTCAAAGCGTTCAGCCCACTGGACGGATTTATGATTCGTTTTCGTGTGGCATTGTATGGTGGGATTTTCCTTGCCGCGCCCGTGTGGATCTTTCAAGCGATGCGTTTCATCGAACCCGCGCTCTATCCGCACGAGAAACGCTATATCTTCCCTGCGGTTATCGCGATGGTAGTGCTCTTTTTGACAGGCAACGTCTTTGGATATTTGATTTTGCTCAATATGTTCGGTCCTCTTACCGGGATGTTTGGTGTACCTGGCGAAAGTCCCATCGAATATTTCTCGGCAGCGGACCCGTACATCGCCTTTGTTGTCTATTTCTTGCTTGCCACCGGGCTGGGCTTTGAATTGCCTATCATCCTGTTCGTCTTGATCAAACTGGGCATCATTTCGCCAGAATTCCTGCGCAAACAACGCAAGATTGCGTGGTTCATCATCTTTGTCATCGCGCAACTCATCACGCCGGTCTCCGACCCCATCGTTGCACCGACTCTGGTGATGATTCCGATGATTTTGTTGTTCGAAGGGGCACTCTTTCTAGCACGTTATGCCGCTCCCAAGCCTGCCCCTACGCCCCCCGAACGCAAAGCCACCTGACATCAGCCGCTCGGTTGCTGCGTGTGATAAATCGCCGAAAGCAGAAACAAGACCAGCATCGCCAGCGCGGTCATCGCACGAATCGGATACTGACGCGGTAGTGTCGTTTCGCCGCGCGCGTGCAGTTCTTTTCGGCGTTTGCGTTGTTCACCCTCCGCCGCGATTCCCAGAGCACCCACAGCGGGGACAGCTGCACAAATCGCACACATAACATACACCTCCCCTGGATAAGATTGATGCAATTATACTACACGTTATCGCGAAAGAGCGCAAGTCCCGTTGGATGGACTTGCGCTCTTTTTCACTCTATTTGGCTGGAACGAGTACCAACCGTGTTGGCATTCCACCGATCATCAAGTAGCGTAACAACTTGCCTTGTTGCCAATCCACTTCGGCAATCCAGCCGCGATGGGGCAGCGAGACAAAGGCACGCTCCTTGTAGGTGGCGATACTCGGCATAATCGCGCCAGCAACCGTCTCGTCCATTTCCGGCAACTCTTGACTTACCGGAATGGTACGAATCACTTCACCTTTCTTGCCATCACGCACTTGCAGTTCGCCATTCTGTAGTAGGACGAGCAAGTTTTCCTTGTCTGGCGTCGTAGCGCGTGCATAGAGCGTACTTTTCAACGGCACGGGTGTGATGGTGAGCGCCGCCGCATCAATCAACTGCAAGTTTTGCACGTGTTCGGAGGTGCCAAAGATTGCACTGTTGGTCTGGGTGAATGCGCCGATTCGTTCGGTGATGGGATAGGGAATACGCGTCTTGAGCGTCGTGTCCTCAACAACGAGGACATCTTGCGCGCAGGCAAAGAACACGCGTTTGGTCTTGGCATCGTGAATCAACCCATGATTGACAGGACATTCAAAGCGCACCACCTCTTTGCCTTGCTGATCGAACAAGCGCACTCCAGAGCGAATCCCACCGACCCAGACGCGCTCGCCGACCTCTTCCAGATCATAGTGATCGGGTGTTTTCACATCGAGGACGCTGGTTTCAAAGGCGGCGGAAGGATCGAGCGCTTTGGCATCGAAACGATGAATCTTACCCTGCGATTCGACCACCAGATACAACTTGCCCCACAGTTCACCCACATGATCGCCGTGTATACCGCCAATCGCTTTACCAAGCAGCAGAGTCTTGGCGATAAAGGGCAAGCGGAGCCCTTCCTTCTCCACACCGGTAGCAATGACGCTGACGTGTTGGCGATCCGCATCGCGACTGCGCGCGACAATCAGATACGCCTTGTCAGGTGTTACGCCCATCGTCATTGTCTTGGGTGGCACATTGAGACGCGCGGTAACTTGGCCGTCCGGCAAATCCACGACGACGATTTCGTTACGTGCGTTATCCGCTACGAACAAGCGCGCCTCACCTTGCCACAGTTCCTTATACTCTGGAGCGGGACCGTGTTGGGGCGGCGCGGCAAGCGTCGGATAAACGATGAGGGTGAGCGCAATCAAGAGCGCGAGCACGAGCCCATATTTGATTTTCATTTTATCTACTCCTTGTAGAGTGAACGGCTATTTGAGCGCGTTCACAATCGCTTGAACATTGTATTTCATCATCGCCAGATACGTGGGTGCGGGTCCTTTCGCATCCGTGAGCGAGTGGGTGTACAGGTCGGTCACGACTCGAATCCCTGTCTCTTGCGCGATCTGTTTCGCCAGTTGCGGATTCGTGCCGGTTTCCAGAAAGATCGCTTTCACCTGCGCCGCTTTGATTTGATTGACCAGCGCGGCAAGTTGCTGCGCCGAAGGAGACGCGCCAGTGCTGACGCTCGGCATAATCGTGCCGACGATCTTGAAACCATAGCGATCCGCAAAATAGCCGAAACTTTCGTGATTGGTCACCAGCAAGCGACGTTCGGGCGGAATCGTCTTGACCTGCTCAGCAATCCACCGATCGAGTTCTTTGAGTTGCGCGATGTACGCGTCGGCGTTCGCTCGATACGTCACCGCGCCGGCAGGATCGGCTTGACTCAGACCGTCGCGAATGTTTTCGACGTACCGAATGACATTGTTCGGGTCGAGCCAAAAATGTGGATCCTCGTCGTGCGAATGGCTATGCCCTCCGTGATGGTGATGCGCGTGCGCGCCTGCCGGCGCAACGAGTAGAATCGCTTTATCGGTTTTGAATCCCGTCAATGCGAGCAACGCTTCGCCCTTGTGCAACTCGACGAGATACCCTTGCGTCAAACCGGCGCATTTGAGCGCGACCTGCTTTTCACTCTCGATGCTGCGACCTTGCTGGCTGATGCTAATCTTGCCTTCGCTAATCGCGATTTGCATCTCGCCGTCGGCATCCGTTTCGACCTTGACATAGCCCGCAAAGGTACCATCGCTTTGTTTGGTCAGCGTAATCGCAAACACACCTTCTTCACCGGGCAAGAGTGTCGCGGTCGTCGCCGCTTTGCCCGACGGCGCGTGCTTGGGCGATTCGCTACTTGCCATATCGCAGAGCGACTTGACCAACTCGGCTTCCGTTATTTCGACTTTGGCTTTCTCGCCTTCCCTGGCAGTGCGACTCTTCAAACCCGCAGACGCTTCGATGACGAGACGTTTGCCCCCGGCGTTCGCCAATAGTTTTTCGAGGTACTCTTCCAGCCCTGCACCATTGACGATGAGCACCTGACTATCGGCAACTCGACGCACATCGGCGGGAGTCGGTTCGAACGCGTGCGGATCAATGCCGAGAGGAACGAGCGTCTCCACCTTGAGCCGCGTGCCTGCAACGTTCTGCGCAATGTCAGCCAGAAACGACTCGGTGGCAAGCACCTTGAGGGTCGTTTGTGGAGCGAGTGTCGGTTGAGGTGCGCTAGTCGGCGTGGGAGTGGGCGCGCACGCGGTCACGCCGACGAAAACCGCGAGCGCGAGGAAACGAAATATCGAGCGAAACATCAAGCATCCTCCTGAAATCAAAAATTTGCCTGTGTCCCGCTCTGTGCTATAATCACAGCGCAAGGGACACGTGCTGCTGGTAGTATGTGTTTCTCTTGCATGAGCGCAGAGCCGCTACCTCTGCGCTCTTTTTTTCACTGCGTTTGTTCCACCTCCTTTCGTGTTCGCCGCGCTTGCCACAGCACGCCGTACCTGGGCGCGAACAAAAACGCGACGAGAAAGATCGCCGTGGCGATGAGCACCACCGCTGCACCAGAGGCGACGTTGATGTAGAAACTGGCATACAGTCCAACGATGCTGGAGAACGCGCCAATGCTCGCGGCGATGAGCATCATCATCGGCAAGCGGCGCGTCAGCAGGTACGCCGTGGCGCCCGGCGTGACGAGCATCGCGACGACCAAGCCCACGCCAACGGTCTGCAGCGAAACGACAATCGTCAGCGCGAGCAGAATCAACAAAACGTTACGCAGTAACTCGGTCGGCAGGCGTAACGTCGCTGCCAACACCGGGTCGAACGAGATGACGAGAAATTCTTTGTAGAGCAAAACAATCGTCGTTAGTACAACCAAACTCAAACCCGTGGTCAGCCACAAATCGTCCACACTGACTGCCAGTACATTGCCAAACAAGATATGCGTCAAATCAACGGCGTAGGTTTGGGTTGTGCTGATGAGCATAACGCCGAGCGCGAGCGCGCCGGCAAACAAGATGCCAATCGCCGTATCTTCCTTGAGCGTGCCTTGCCGCGAAAGCCAGCCGACACCGAGCGCGACCAGAATCGCGGCGACGAGCGCGCCGATGAGCAAATCGCCTTTGAGCAGATACGCGATCGCGACGCCGGGCATAATCGCGTGCGCGAGCGCGTCGCCCAGAAACGCCATCGAGCGCAGGACCACGTAACAGCCCACCACCGCGCACAGCACACCCACCATCAGCGAGGCGAGTAAACCGCGCTGCATAAACTCATACGCCAGCGGAGCAACCAGAATTTCCATCCCCAATCTCTAATCTCTACCCCGGCGGACAACACTCATCCAAAACCAGCGTCCCCGTGCCATTGAGGAGCAACGCGCGCGCGCCGAACGCCTGGGTGATATGTTCGGGCGTAAAGACGTGGGCGGCGTTGCCAAACGCAATCACGTGGCGATTGAGCAAGAGAACCAAATCAAAGCGCGTCGCAGCGAGATTCAAATCGTGCGTCGAAACCAAGACGGTCACACTTTGCGCGCGCAACTGTTCCAACAAATCCAGCATCGTTTGTTGGGTTGTGGCGTCCACGCCGGTAAACGGCTCGTCCATCAGCAAGATGTGCGGTTCTTGCGCGAGCGCGCGCGCCAAAAAGACGCGCTGCTGCTGCCCGCCCGAAAGTTCGCCGATCGGCACGCGCGCGAGATCTGCAATTTGCATTTGCTCCAGACTGCGCGTCACAATTTCATGATCCATCGCGCGCGGACGACGGAGCCATCCCAGATGGCCGTAACGTCCCATCATCACCACGTCGTACACGGTGACCGGAAAATTCCAATCCACTTGTTCGCGCTGCGGCACGTATGCCACACATTCTTTGTGATGCTGCAAAGGTTGCCCGTGCAAAATAACTTGTCCGGCGCGCGGCGATAACAAACCGACCAGCGTCTTGAACAGGGTAGATTTACCCGCGCCATTCGGTCCGACCACTGCCACGCGCGCGCCGTGCGGTATGTCGAACGATACATCATTTAAGGCGGGCAGACCATTGTACGCAACAGTCAGATGATCCACCTGCAAGGAGGGTGGAACCGGAGAAACTGGGATTGACATTTGGCTCTATTGCGTAGTGCGTATTGCGTAATACGTAATACGCACTACGCACTACGCAATACGCACTACGCACTACCTCTCTTTCTCTTCGCTCTGCGTTTTGCCGCGCGCTGTTTGGCTTGGCACGCTGGACAATACCCCATCAGTTCGAGCATATGCACATTGATTTCAAAGCCCGTTCGACTCTGGAGCAATTCGATCAACGCCTCCAGATCGCAATCGCTGAATTCTTCGGTGCGTCCACACAGCGAGCAGATCAGTTGGTGCCCGTGCGCCTGCGCGCTCGGCGCGTAACTGTGACATCCGTCGGTTGTGTGAATGCGCTGCACATACCCCAACTCTGCTAACAGGTCGAGTGTGCGATACACGGTGGTCAAACCCAGTTGGGGATAGCGGGCTTTAGCCTGACGATAGATCTCGGCGGGAGTTAGATGACGATCGGCGCTGGCGAGAATATCAAACACAGCCTGGCGCGCCCGCGTCAATTTGCGATCGTTTTGGTGTAATTTGGCACCGAGTTCCACGGGGGTATTTCCTAATTGAAAATGATTTTCAATTATTATATGGAGAAACGATTACCCTGTCAAGTGGCAAAAAGCGCTGGGTGTATTTCAGTTTGGGGGCAAATTGCAAACCGCATGCCACATTTCATCAAACCGACCGCTGAGCAGTGCCGTGCGGATCGGCAGGAGGTTCTCAGCACCTGAACGACTCCACCGCATCC
>Ga0129299_1002833_pt1 | contig 11440 bp, 7 predicted proteins | sample ConPoolayeCmetaG_FD_94477 | JGI IMG/M metagenome (GOLD analysis project Ga0129299, IMG submission 94477) | Hot spring microbial mat communities from California, USA to study Microbial Dark Matter (Phase II) - Cone Pool mat layer C metaG ... | reverse complement strand
CTGCTGGCGACCTTGGCCATGTTTTACGCGGGCGCGGGCAAAACGCGCGGCCTGACCATCGAAGATGCCACGGCGGAGGCCACGCTGAACTATGTCTCGGCCATCCAAAAGACGGTGCGTCAATACGGCGAAGGTGAACGGGCGGTCATCCAACAAGTCATCGAACAGGGCCGCAGCTATCTTGATGCGTTTGTCGTCGCTGAGCAACTCGTGATTTATTACAATACAACATCCCAAAAAGACAAACTGGTCGCCATCTATCCGCGTGAAGGCACACTTTGGGAAGACCATCCGCTGGCACTGCTCGAAAAGGCGGACCTGCGCCCTGACCAAAGATTGGCTTTTCAGGAGTTTCGCCAGTTTGTGACAAGCAAAACCTCTCAACTTCAGGTGCTGAAATATGGCTTCCGTCCCACAGATTTGAGCATTTCCCTGTCGGGTGCGTCTTCGCCAGTGACCTCGCTCAATGGTGTTGACCCCGCAGAGCCGCAAACCACGTTGCAAATACCCGGCCCCGCGGTTGTAGAGGTCATTCGCGACGTTTGGTGGTATACCAAGCGAAGGACCAATGTCTTTTTGGTGGCAGACACATCGGGCAGCATGGCTGGCGAGAAAATCGCCGGCGCCCGTGAGGCCATGGCTGTCTTTCTGAGCCAGATCAAGAGCGACCAGGAACGGGTGGGCCTGGTCACATTCTCCAGCCAGGTGAACGACGTTATTCCTGTGGCTCCGCTGTCGGCCAACAGGACAACGCTTTTGAATCGGATCGAACAAATGAGCGCGGGCGGCGATACGGCTTTGCTGGACGCGGTTTGGGAAGCCTATACCCGTCTGCAACAACTGAACGACCGTGAGAGAATCAACGCCATCGTGGCCATGACCGACGGCCAGGAAAATAATTCTCGTATCCGGCTGAGCGATTTGGTCGCCAGGATCAAGTCCTCCAATGAAAGAGGAGTTCCGGTGGTCATCTTCTGTGTCGCCTATGGACAGGATGCCGATTACGAAGTCTTGGGTGCGTTGGCCAAAGCAAGCGGCGGCCAGGTCCGGGAGGGCGATTTGGCGACTATCCGTGACCTGTACAAAGTGCTGTCCACTTATTTCTAAATTCAACCGCAGGGGAAATATGACCATGCCCGCCCAGTCAGACATGCAGGAAGAGCTTAAGTCGCGCGTATGGCAGGCCATGCTCAGCTACGCTTTTTTCAGAATCGAAAGCGCGCTGACCATCGCTCTTATTTTGGTGTTGATTTTCCTGTTGCCTCGCCCATTCGCCGGCTGGCAATGGTGGTATTGGCTGATATTGGGGCTGGCCGCCGAAAGTCTGATCGTGTACACCAGCCTGACCGATCACGAAACCCGACAGCGGTTGCTTGTCGAGCTGCTGAAGGAGCGATACAATCCTGCTGACCTGCGCAATCCCAAATACCGCAGCCGCCTGGAAAAGGCGATTGACTACCATCAGCGCATGGCCGCTCTGGTTCAGTCGACGCAGGAGGGTGTTTTGAAAGACCGCTTGAAGGGCATGGTGGACGGTATGGATGCCTGGATCGCCAATATGTATCGCCTGTCAAAACGGTTGGATGCTTACGAAGCCGACAAGGTCTTGGCCCGAGATATGGAGGCCGCGCCAGAGGCTATACGGCAATTGGAGAAACGGCTGAGCACAGAAAGCAACCCTGCCATTCGCGCTCAGGCGCAAGAGACTTTGTCCAGTAAGCGCGCCCAATGGGAGAATCTACAAAAGCTCAAGGCGATGATGGAGAAAGCAGACCTGCAATTGGAAGAAACGCTTTCCGATTTGGGCAACGTCTACTCTCAACTGCGGCAGATTGAGGTCCGTGACGTGGACAGCGGCCGGGCGCAGCGGATTGCCGATGATATCAACGACCAGGTGGCGACATTGCAGGACATTGTTGATTCGATGGATGAAGTCTATTCCGCCAGATAAGCCGTGTCCTATCCGTTTCTCACCGCGCTTTCGTCAAGGCCGTGGCTCTGATATGACTTGCCCGTCACGTTAGGGAGGTTTGTATGTCGAAAATTGGGGGAATTCTCTCAGTTCTTTTGCTTGCTCTTGTGTCCGCCTGCGGCGCCTCTCAGCCCAGAGGTGAGGTCTATGTCTACGTAGCTGTCCCCCTGTCGGGCTTCCAGGCCAACGGCGGGCAGACCGTCTTGGGCGGCGCCAATCTGCGGGCTGAGCAGGCGAACAGAGCCGGCGAAGCAGCCGGTTATACCATTAAGACTGTTGGCGTCGACGACGAATCTGACTCTGACGTGGCTTTGGAAGTCGCCAACCAGATCAAGGCCGACCTGGCTCAGGGCAAGAAAATCGTGGCCGTGATCGGCCATTACAACAGCGGCCAGACTTTGGCAGCGATGGAGGTCTACAAAGACCTGCCGATTCTGGTCATTACGCCGACTTCATCGGAGGTCTCCATCACGCAGAAAGGCTACCCCAATTTCTTTCGCGTGAACGCCAATGACATCACTCAAGGACGGGTAGTGGCTGAGTTTTTGGTCAACGAACTCAAGGCTACGAAAGTCGCCGTCGTTCACAACGATACGGAATATGGCATCGGGCTGAAAGAGCAGGTCAACCGAGCCCTGCAATCTTTAGGCGCCGAGCCGGTTCTAACCCTCCAGGTCAGGGAAGGTCAGGATGCTTATGCTGCCGAGGTGAGGCGCATTAAAGAAGCCAATCCGCAGGCGTTGTTTTACGCTGGCTATGAAATTGAGGCGCCGTACCTGCGCGCCGACCTGATCGCTGGCGGAGTGAATATCCCTATGCTGAGCAGTGATGGGGCGTTCCTGTCGGCAACCATTGACGAGGCTCAAGGCGCCGCCGAAGGGATGTATGTGAGCTCGTTTGCGCCCAGCCCCAAAGAGGTTGTAGATAGCCGCTGGATCAAAGAGTACCAACAGGTCGAGCATCGCAATCCCGACACGTATTCGATCAACGGTTATACTGCTATGGACGTCATAGTAAGAGCTATCGCCAAAGCCAATAGTACCGAACACAACGCGATTCTGACGGCCATCCGGCAGTTGGATTACGACTCCGTGATGGGGCATATTGCGTTTGATGACAGCGGCGATGTTAAGCAGCAGCGGGTGTTTATCTTCCAGGTCGTCCACAATGAGTTTGAACAGGTTTGGCCCCGGCAATGAGCCAGTCGTTTTACCTGTTGTTTACTTTTTAAGTGCAATCTTGACACCTTCCTGAAATAATGCTATAATGGGACAAGGTACATTTGAATACCAATGTACTGATACATTACCAATTCTGAGAGTTGGAACATTTTCGCACCCTACCCACCAGCGAAGTTGTCCTGACAGTGCTTACACCGCAGCCCTGACAACGGCTCTCCTGTTGTGGGACTCATCGGCATTGTAGTCGAATCAGCCGCGTCCTTCATGCAAGGGACATGTGTTAAGGAGGCAAGACCATGAAAAGTCGGACAGTTGTCAGTATCTCTCTATTCATTGTCGCTGTGTTAATTGTGACCGGTATGACCGCTTGTACGAGAGCCAAGCCCATTCGTCCTGCCATTGCTGAGGCGCCGACTTCCGTTCCGGGAGTGGGCGCGAATTTGCCTACGCCGGAGATACTCTTCAGCCAGCCGGGGCCTACCGAAGAAGTGGTTTCCAGCGAGACTCCGGTGGTGGGTGCGCCGGCACCTGGGTTGACTCCTCCCGGCGGTGCAGTCGAGGTGACTCCGCTCATTTTGGAACCACCACCAACCGATGTGCCTGGTATGCCTACACCTACCGCAGAAGGCGGCATGTTGCCCGCTCTGGAGCTCACACCTGTAGTGACGCTCATCATTCCGCTCACCCCGGCGGTGGAGCTGCCTCCTACGCCTACCCCGGTGCCGCAGACAGCCGATGGCAGACCGGGCCAAAAATACATCGTTCAACAGAATGACACGCTCTTCTCCATTTCGGTGCGCTTTGGCGTGAGCATCGAAGAAATCATGAAGGCCAACAACATGACGAGTGATTTGCTCTCGATCGGCCAGGAGCTGCTCATTCCGGTGCCACCTCCGACTGAGGTGCCCACGCCGCTGCTTGAGCTTGAGCCAACGTCTGCGCCTCAACCGGTGATTGTGCCTCAAACAAGGCCGCAACCGACGCTGGAGGCTGGGAATATCTACGTCGTACAGGCCGGGGATAACCTGTTCCGCATCGCCCTCAAGTTTGGCGTGTCGTTGGATGCCATCGCTGAGGCCAACAACATTATGCCGCCCTGGTATGTCATCTATACCGGCCAGCGATTGGTCATTCCCAAATAAAACAGGTCGCCAGTTCACCGGCTTGTGGGATCAGTCAGGCCACTGCACGGCTTGTCGCAGTGGCCTCTGTGTTCGACCAATTGTCAACTAGGGAGAGAATACGGTGATGAACGGCGAAGCAACTGTCGAGCCGAAGGTGCATGTAGGTCGCAAATTGTATCTGGTGCCCCTGGTTTTGGAAGCCAGGCAAGGCCCTGAGGGTTACAACGAGAGGGTTGAAACGTATTGGAAAGAAGTGGCGGAACATGTCGCCAAACTGGAGGCACGCTTCGGACAAATCCGTAAGGTCTATCACGAGTCAATTGTGGAGGAAGGAGAGGCCGCTCTCAAAGCCATCCAGGAAGCCAACCCCCAAGCCCATCGCATGATTGAGCGCAAGGTCAGAAAGGGCGCTGAAGTAGTTCCCATCGAGGAGCTGGAATTGTTGCGCGAAGCCGTGGATTGGGGAAGATGTCTGGCTGTTGTGTCGAGCGCTAAAGCTCTGCGGCACGTATCGGGCCTGTACCAGGAAGCCAGGCGCAAGCGGTTTGCGGCGATGATTGAGCGTATTGATGCCAGTTTACAAGATGAGGAAGCCGGTTTGTTGATTATCGGGCAGGAGCATGGCCTTCAGTTCCCGCCCGATATTCAAGTCTTCTATGTCTCACCACCATCACTGGACGAGCTGCAGCGATTTCTCCGTGAACATGCAGCCGCCAGCGAGCAGGACGAACAAGGCTGAGCCGCCCGGCTTAGTGCCAATAAAAAGTGCGCATGGTGCTTCGGGGGCTCTTGGATTTCAGGCGGGCGGGGTCGGGAACATCAGGTGTGGCAGTCTGCACGACCCGCACCTGCCAGCGAAACAGGCGATGCTTCTCCTCTGCTCCCGGGTAAAGGCTGGGCGGCACCCGCCAGGAGGTGGAGCGCGTCCAGCCGTAATGGACGACCTCTTCGCCGTTTTGAATGTGCCTCAGCTCGACCAGATACCAATCGTCGTCACCCAACACACCGACAGACATCCAGTTCAATAGGATGGGGTCGGTATCTCCCCAGAACCGATGCTCTTCGGGCGGCAACAGCGGAACCGGCGCCGGGTAAGGCGGCCCCGGCGTAGGGGTGTGCGTCGGCAGCGGGGTTGGCAACGGCGTCGGCGTTGGGGTGCCGAGCGGGATGATCAGCGACTCCCCCGCTCGAATAAACCGCTCATCTTCCAGGTGATTGGCCCGCATGATGGCCTCAATTGAGGTGTTGTAATCAATGGCCAAGCCCAACAGACTTTCGCCTTTCTGCACAATATGCACAGCGAATTCCATATCTAGCGTGGGAGTTGGCGTCCCCTGTTTCCTGGCCGGAGCAGGAATGGCCAGTTGTTGCCCCACGCTCAGCCAACGTGGATTATCCAGTTTATTGAGGCGCATAATTTCTTCGACTGTGGTACCGGCCCAGATCGCGATTGAACTCAGGTTATCGCCAGCCTGCACAATATACATAAACGGCGTGGCAGTTGGCGTCGCGTTGGGGTCGGGCGTTGAGTCTTCTGGCGTCCAGGTCGGCGGAATGAGCAACGCCTGCCCTACTCGCAATCGCCTGGGGTCGGTGATGTCGTTAGCTTCCATCAGTTGTTCGAGCGACATGCCATACTGCGACGCTATCGAACCCGGGTTCTCGCCCATCGCCACGATGTGGTAGACCGGCACACGCGTGTCAGTCGGCGTGAGGGTGACGGTGGCAGTGCTGGTCGGCGTAGGCGTCCGCGTCAGGGTGGCAGTTGGAGTGGGCAACAGGAAGTGGGCCGGCGTGGTCAGTACGACCTGCTTACCTACTTCGACGTTCTTCGCTAATAGAGGCCCAACAACCCAGAAAACCAGTCCCAGCAGAAGAACACCGATGCCCGTGCCAACCAGGAAGGTCAAACGCACCGAAGTGGGCAGGAACGGCAGCCAGGCAATACGTGGCAAAGGCACACGAGGGACTCTGCGGATGTGGTCGGTCTCTGCGAGGGAAACACCGCACATCAGACAGACCCTGGCGCGGCTGGCAACCGGCGCACCACACTCAAAGCAGAAAGTCTGTTTGATTTCTGAGTTGTAGTCGTGGCCACAGCGCGGGCAGGTCGAAGCGTTCTTGTCTCCGATCATCCCGCAGATTGGACATTTCATGGGTCGTGTAGACTCTTATCTCCGACATCATAAGACCAGCTTGCAACACTTCGCCGCGCGACCGGTTGCCTGAACCGTCACGCATGGCACGCCGAGTGGCGTATGCTTGAGCACAGGAACGCGAGTGTTCGCTGGCCGGCTCTTTGCAGTGGCATTATAGCAAGGCTGGACTGATTTGCAAAGTCAACCCTTGCTGCTATAATCTGTCCGCCAGCCAGGCAGGCGATTCGGGCCGCGGCCGTTATGGTACTATCTTTGCGACAGCAAATGTATGCTCAAACGTGTGAAGGAGTAATGCGTTGGTGAATTGGCATAACCTGGAGTCTGATCAGGTCCTCGCCCAGCTCAGAGTGGAACGGCAAACCGGCCTGACGCACGCTGAGGCAGAACGTCGCCTGCAAGAACACGGGTTCAATGAATTGATTGAACGCGGCTTGAAAAGCCCGTGGGCCATTCTCTGGGAACAACTGACCAGCACCATGGTTGTCATTTTGATCATTGCGGCTGTTGTCTCCACCTTCATGGGTGACTTCAAGGATGTCGCGGCAATCGTGGTCATTGTCATCCTGAATGCCTTGCTGGGTTTCTCCCAAGAATACCGGGCAGAAAAGGCAATGGCTGCGCTGAAGAAGCTGGCTGTTCCCAGCGTGAGGGTGCGCCGCGACGGCCATGTCACAACGGTCTCGGCCCGCGAGCTGGCGCCGGGCGACATCATCCTGCTGGAGGCGGGCAATTTCGTACCGGCCGACGCCCGCGTGCTGGAAAGCAATAACCTGCGCGCCCAGGAAGCCATTCTGACTGGCGAATCGGAGCCAGTGGAAAAGATCGAAGGGGCTTTGCAGGGCGCCAATCTGCCGCTGGGCGACCGTCGCAACATGCTGTACATGGGCACGACCATCACCTATGGCCGGGGCGAAGCCATTGTCACGGCGACTGGCATGGGCACCGAGCTGGGCGCCATTGCCGAGATGATTCAGGGCGTGGAACAGGGCACGACCCCGCTGCAACGCCGGCTGGAGCAATTGGGCAAGGGTCTGGCATTCGCTGCGGTGGGTATCGTGGCGGTCGTTTTCTTTCTGGGATTGTTGCGCGGCGAAGACCTGCGCTTGATGTTCATGACAGCCATCGGCATGGCCGTCGCTGCCGTGCCGGAGGGTCTCCCCGCTGTTGTGACCGTGTGCCTGGCGTTGGGTGCGCAACGTATGCTCAAGCGAAACGCGCTGATCCGCAAGCTGCCGGCCGTGGAGACGCTCGGTTCGGTGACCGTCATCTGTTCTGACAAGACTGGCACCTTGACCGAAAACCGGATGACTGTCACCATCCTGGACGTGGCGGGCAACTACGTTGACCTGCTGGAGACGCTCGACCGAACCGGCGTCAAGTTGACTCCCGGCAGCGACCCCGCGCCGCTGGTGGCCGAACATTCCGCCATCGCCCTGCTGCTCATGGGCGGCGCCTTATGCAATGACGCCATTCTCGAACCGACTGGCGACACGAAAGGGCGTTTCCACACCATTGGCGACCCGACGGAGGGCGCGTTGGTAGTTGCGGCCGCTCAGTTGGGCTTGTGGAAGAGCCAGCTCGAAGCCGACTTTCCTCGGGTGGCCGAGGTGCCGTTCGATTCCGAGCGGAAACGGATGAGTACAATCCATCAAATCCCAATCCAGAACGGGACTCCGCCGGCCTACTTGCAGTCACTTGATGACTGGCCCGACCGACTGGGGAACGCCTCTCTGGTGCTTTTCACCAAAGGCGCAGTTGACGGGCTGCTGGACATCTCGGATACGGTCTGGGCTGATGGGCATGGCGAGCCGCTGGACGCTGACTGGCGGCAACGCATTCTGACCGCCAATGCGCGGTTGGCCGAAAAAGGGATGCGTGTGCTGGGCGTAGCGTTTCGCCTGCTGGAGACCCTGCCCGAAAAGGCCCAGATCAATGAGTCTTTGGAGCAGGGTTTGACCTTCGTCGGTCTGGTGGGCATGATTGATCCGCCGCGCCCCGAGGTAAAACAGGCCGTTCAAACCTGCCGCATGGCTGGCATTCGGCCGGTGATGATCACCGGCGACCATCCGCTTACCGCGCAACATATCGCCCGCGAGTTGGGCATCGGCGACGGTGCACAGTCGCTGACCGGCCAGGAGCTGGCCCAGATGTCCGAAGAGGACCTCGCCAGGGTAGTTGGGGACATATCGGTCTATGCCCGCGTCTCACCGGAACACAAGCTGAAGATCGTTGGGGCTTTGCAGGCCAGGGGCGAGGTTGTCGCCATGACCGGCGATGGGGTCAATGACGCCCCTGCTCTGAAGCGAGCCGACATTGGCGTGGCGATGGGCATCACCGGCACAGATGTCTCCAAAGAGGCGGCCGACATGGTGCTGCTGGACGACAACTTTGCCACGATTGTCGCGGCGATTGAAGAGGGCCGCACCATTTACGACAATGTCCGCAAATTTATTAAGTATACCCTGACCAGCAACGCCGGCGAAATTTGGGTCATGCTGATCGGCCCGTTTCTGGGGATGCCGCTGCCGTTGCTGCCGCTGCAGATTCTGTGGGTCAACCTGGTAACCGACGGCTTGCCTGGCCTGGCCTTGACAGTCGAGCCAGCCGATAGGGAAAACATGAAACGTCCGCCATACAAGACCTCAGAAAACATCTTCGGGCGCGGCCTGGGACGTGATGTGCTCTGGGTCGGGCTGCTGATGGGCATCGTCTCTCTGTCTCTCGGCTACTGGGAATGGTCGGTCGGGTTGGAGTATTGGCAGACGATGGTCTTCACCACGCTCACCCTGGCGCAGATGGGCAACGTGTTGGCGACCCGTTCCGAAAGGGATTCGCTGTTCCAGATTGGTCTGCTCTCGAACAAGCCGCTGCTGGGCGCTGTGGCGTTGACTTTCCTTCTACAAATGGCCGTGGTATACGTCCCCTTCTTGCAGGGCATTTTCAAGACGGTTGCTCTGCCCATAGAGGCCCTGATCGAAAGCCTGATCCTGAGCAGCATCGTATTCTGGGCGATAGAGCTGGTCAAGTGGCGAGTGCGAAATAAGCGAAGCGCGGCAGCCGTATCTGCTCCGTGAATTCGGTGTTGTTTTCAATGTCAGACATGATACAGGTCATTTGACTTTCATCGGATATAATGTAACATATCCAGTGGCTTTGCGACATTTGGTGCACGATTTCCCCTTGTAGTCATCCCCCAACTACTCTGGCGGAATTCGAGGTTCTATGAGCGGCCGAGAGGTTGAGGGAAGTGCCTTTTTACAAAACCGTTATCTGGTTTGTCATCGGGTTGTGGCTGGTGACCAATGTCGCTACACTTGATTACAACGGCCCCTTTTACGACGAAGCAATTTACATAACCGCTGGTGAACGCACGCTGGAAGGACACGGCTATTCCGATGGCTATCTGGTCTGGTTTGCCGGGTCTCTGTTGTGGCCCATGATGGCCGCCCTCGGTTATCGGGCGGCGGGGCTGATTGGAACGCGACTGGTCGCCGTCGTCTTGTGCGCGTTGGCCTACGTCGCCGTCGTATGGGCGGCGCGGAATCTCTTTGGAGACGAGGCCTCTTTCTGGACAGCGTTAGCGCTGGGAGTCAGCGGGCCGTTTATTGCCCTCTCACGCCTGGGCGTAATAGATGTCCTGGCCCTCGCCGGCATCGCCGTCAGCTTCTGGGCCGTCACCGAGTTGGTCAGGCGCGGCCATCGGCTTTGGGTGCTGATTGCCGCCTTGTCATTTACCGTGGGCTTTTTCGGCAAGTACCCGATGGGTCTGATGGCGTTTCCCCTGCTTGGCGTTGTCCTGCTGCTGCGTCGTGACAAGGCCATCTATGACATTGGCCTTTTTGGCTTCGTGACCCTGGGGTTGACCCTGGCGTTTTACGTCCCCGGCCGTCCGCTTCTCAAGCAGGTCATACCCTGGACATTGGCGAACAAGCCGGAGTTTGGTTATACGTCGGCGATGCTCTGGTTTGAGTTGGCTTACCTGAGTGCAGTCCCATTGTTGCTGGCGCTGATCGGTTGGTTGTTCTGTCGGGACAAGCGGGCATTGGCCTCCATTCTCGTGGTGAGCCTGCTGATCTGGCCGGCCTATCACGTCCTGGCCTGGAACCCTGTGGGACAGCAGAAACACGTGGTCTTTGGTTTCTTGTTCGCCTATCCGCTCATTGGCCTGGCTTTGTACAGGCTGTGGGAGTTGTCCGTTCTGCATCGGATGGCTGCGGCCGTTATCCTGGTGGGGGCGATGATGTTGGGTCTGGTGGAGGCGGAGCAATTGGGCCGCTGGTGGCCGGACTGGCGCGGCGCAGCAGCCTATCTCACGGAAGCTGTGCGTCCTGGCGACAAATTGCTGATTAACGAGGAATGGCCGTTTATCTTGTACCTGTACTCAAATGAGAAAATCACGAAACCGACCGATGTCTTCAATGTGACAGATGCCGTAAACGGGTGGTTGCCGGCGCCTTTGTGTGACTACGACTGGTTCGTTGATGCGGGCGGTTCTTATGGCTGGCCCGAATCGGTGCTCGAAGAAGTGAGGCGGTGTGGAAATTTTCGGCCCGCGTATACGGATACTCTGCCAATGTTCGGCCTGAATGAACGATTGGATTTGTTGTACTACCCGATCACGGTGACCATCATGTCTGGGCGCGCGAAAGGATCATCTGACTGTTATGAAACAATGGACTGTTAGGCTCTCGGTGCTCTTTCTGTTCGGCGCCATTGCATGGTACGTGCCGTGGCTGCTGATGCACTTGAATATGAGCCTGCCGTGGCTGTCCTGGCCCTTCGCTGCCGCAAATCTGCTGGTGACTGTCATGGTGGTCATCACCGCGCTGAATTGTTGGCGATACACCGAGCCTCCGCTGCGGCCGCTCTCCCAGGGTGACGAAAAACCCGTCGCGGTGATTATCCCTACCTATGGGGAACCGCCGCAGATGGTGTACAACACGGTCAAGTCGGTGCTGGATCAGGACTATCCGCTGCAGCAGATGAAAATAATCGTCAGCGATG
>Ga0129299_1002832_pt1 | contig 11443 bp, 3 predicted proteins | sample ConPoolayeCmetaG_FD_94477 | JGI IMG/M metagenome (GOLD analysis project Ga0129299, IMG submission 94477) | Hot spring microbial mat communities from California, USA to study Microbial Dark Matter (Phase II) - Cone Pool mat layer C metaG ... | reverse complement strand
TCTTGTTTCTTGGAACGCATGGACAAGAAAACTGGGGAGATGAAATTCTACTTGAAACTTTCCTAAAAAACCTTGGTAAGGAAAATCATTATTTCATAAATTCTTACAATCCAGAAAAAACCTTAAAAAGGGTCTTAGAGCTAGGATTTTCTGCAGAAACTTTCCATACAACAAAAGATAAAATCAAGCTTCTAAAATTTATCTGGAAATCAGATTTAATTTTTTTTGGTGGAGGAAGTATAATAAAAGAGCTAAACAAAGCCCTAAAGAGAAATAAATATTCATCAATGTTTATGGTTTTGTTCCTTGTGTTTTTTGGAAAAGTTTTTGCTGGAAAAAAAATCATAATGAGCAACATTGGAATTGGCCCAATAAAAACTAAATTTGGAAGATTTTTGGCAAGACTAATTTTGTTTTTTGTTGATAAAGCAACTCTTAGAGACAAGAAGTCTTTCGATCTCGCGAAGTCATTCGGTGTAAGTGAATCAAAAATCTCGGTTGTTCCAGATGCTGTTTTTTCACTTGAGCCAGAATACTTTGGGAAACTTCAAAAAAGCAAAAAGGATAAAAAAGTAAGGATAGGGCTGAATTTAAACTACCACATAGAAAATTTGGATAATTGGAATTATTTCATAGAAAATTTGAAAGAGGTTTTTTTTAATCTTTCAGAAAAAGTTCAAATAAAACTTGTTGGAGTACCAATGCAAACAGGCTTTAGTAGACATGATGACATAAAAACAATTAGCCAATTCTTTAGTCTTTTACCAGAAAGCATTGAAAAAGAAACGCCAGAGATAAAATCAGCGCAAGACTTGGCAAACACTATTTCTTCTTGTGATATTGTCCTTGGAGAAAGACTACATTCTCTTATAATTGCAGCAATTCTTGGTGTCCCGGTTTTTGCAATGATTTATGATGTAAAAGTGGAATCATTAGTGAAAGAATGGCTTTTTTTAGATGAATTTTCAGTGAACATCAATGAAAAGTTTGATAAAGAAAAACTTGAAAAAGGCCTTTTGTTGTTAACCGAAAGAAAGAGTTACGAATCAGAAAGATTGAAAAAAATCTCATTTGATCTTTTTGAAAAAAACCTAGATTATTTTCGCGTGCTAAAGAAAAGGTTTATTTACTGATGAAGAAATTTTTCAAAAGATTTCTATCTCTGGTAAAAAAAGATGAGTTTAAAGTTTTTTTGCTTGGTGTTCTGATTAATGCTTTTATTTTTAGAAAAGGACTGATTGATTATCCAGAGATCCTAAAAGGAAACAAAGTTCTTGTAACGGAAGAACTTGTTCCTTTTTTTAATTGGAAAACTCAATTTTTTGACCAGATTTTCAATCCAACCTCAGAACTTACAGGAAAGTTTGAATTTCGAATTAGATATTCTTTCCTTACAACTTGGGTAAGGTATTATCTTTTTTTGCCCTTTGCTTTGGTTTTCGTGAATGCAGCCTCCCTTACTCTTATTTTTTATTCCATAAAGGTTGTTCTAAAAAAGTTTTTTGAGAAAGGTGAAGGCAAAAAAGAAGATAGCTTAATATTTTTTTCAGCGCTTTCTCCTGCGCTTTTATCATATCTTATTCTTCTTTATAGCAAAATCACACATTTTTACTCATTGATTTTTGGATTCGGGCTTTTTTCCATAGTTTGTTCAAAAATTATCCTTCTCTCAATTTTTTTTGAAGAGAAGGGGAAAAAAGAGATCCTGAAAGAATTCTTTTTGATTCTTCTTTTAACAAACTTTAATCCAGCAGTTCATTATGTTGTAATAACAGGAATGCTAACTGGCATAATTCTTATTTTCTTTTTCATAAAGTTTCTTGCTAGGGTACTTTATGAAAAGCTCACTCTACTTTTTGAAAGATTAAAAAGATTGGGGAAAAAGAAAGAAGAAATTTCCCGCTTCTCAAGCCCACCTCAAGCTAATTCAAAACAAAGCTTGATCTCTAGATTTTTTAAAACACCAGTCCCCTTTCTATCTTTTCTTTTAGTTTCAATTCCAGCTTTGTACATGTTTTATTACACGGCCTTCATTACTGGCTTTTCTCCTGTTGATACTTCGAGTGTTACAATAACGAGAAGCACTATTCTTCAGTCATCAATGTCTTTAAAGCAAATTTTGTCAATACAAAACTCATCCCCAAACGATTTTTTTCAGTTCAGTCTTTATTTTTTAGAAGATCCAACCAGAAAAAGAAACATGGTTTATAGCTTTGCTTCATTATTTTTTTTAGTTGCTACTTTTATTCAAGAATTGTTTCGAAAAAAGCGCCGACGCAAAATTGCAACTTTTTTTGCTTTGCTGATTTTTATTATAGCCACTTCTGTGTTCTTTTCCATTGGCTTTAGATATAAATTCTCTGCTCATACTTTATTTGGTAAATTTGTAAGGCTATACGAAACAGGAAACTGGAACATAATGCAGGAATTGATAATTGCAATTTTTGCAAACTTTTTCTACATTTTGAGGTTCCCTCATAGGTTTATGTTTATATATCAGGTGTTCATATTTTTTGGCTTTGGGTTTTTCATTTTTTATATCCTGAGCAGACTTTCTTTGTCATTCGGTTGGATTAGGAAAAGTATTGGCAGAATCTACTTATCTTTGCTTACAGCCTTGATGCTACTTCCTTTTCTTTCTGGTGTAAAAGTTTTTAGTACTTTTATCTCTGGAAATTATCTTGGTTTTGTAAATACCTACTCAATTCCAGATGATTTAAAGGAGATAAAAAGTTATCTTGACAAAGAAAACAAAGATAAAAAAAAGGTTTTTATATTGCCAACAGCTTTTACACCGTTCCGTGTTACAGAAGATTTAAATAAAGAATATTTCAAACTAATAGATAAATTTCTAATATACTACTTAAACCAACCTTCTGTGGATTATGGAAGTCAAGCTCATCCTGAAACAATGAATCATTATTTTTTCACCTACTTTCTTATGTCAAAAGGGTATGATTGGTTTGGCTTCATAAAAAATAGTGATTTTCGTTACATTCTTTACAACAAAAAACAAATCCCAAAAATTGGATCAACATACATGACTGGATTGGAATCGTTTATAATGGATGGCATATCAGGAATGGAATCAAAGGGATACTTTGCAAAAGTTTACCATGGAGAGTATTATGAACTTTTTGAAATCAGGGAAGAATACATAGAAAAAGGTACTCCTTATTTTTTGAACAAAGACTTGGAAACTGTTCTTGGTATATTTGATATTACAAGATTTGATAAAGAAAAGTTTACCTTTATGGATATTGGTAGCCAAATTTGCAAGATGGATAGTTTTATGATTTTTGGTAGTGATAAGAAAAATAAACTAGACTTACTATCTCTGTGTAACAAAAGGTCAATATCTTACAATGCGAAAATATATCCGTTTTTAGAAAGGTTAGAATCTGTGTCTAACTTTTCTCAGTTAATATTTCCACTTTTTACCTTGGGCAATTCTCCTCAAAAAAGCGAGTATAACACAATGGAAGCTATTATTCCAGGAGGAACATATAACTCGCTTGATAAGAACTTCATTTCTCTAAAAAAAGATACAGAAATCACATATAGATTCAAACCAGAAAAAGATGGCGAATATTTTATTGAACTCAGAGGAAAATCTTTCAATTCCCAAAGTTTAATCGTTTTGAAAGATAAGAAAGGAAGAGAGATTGCAAGAAAAACAGTAGAGATGAAAGATGAGAAAAATTTTATAGATGAAAACGGCGATCATGTTTTACAGAATTTCACATACTTTCCGATTTTCGAAAAATTACATTTAAAAAGAAATGAGAGGTATTCAATAACAATTAAAAATATTTCCGAATCCCCGTTGATTATCGACAATCTAATATTCTACCAAGAAAGAGATTTTGAGAAGATTGAAGAAGAATACAAAATAGAAAAAATCTCAGAAGATGAAGATCTTTTTCATTTCAAAAAGAAATAAAAATTGAAAAAGCTTAATAAATTTTTAGCTTTTTGAAAGAAAGGTAAGGCAGTCCGTGGCCAAAGGAAATTGAAAAGGTATTCGCAATATAAAGAAGTAAATGAAAGTTTATGGATTGAAGAATTTAACTTTAGCTAAATAACATTGACTTGTTATGATAAGTCTTGGTAACATCAACACGGTTATCTTTGACAAAGAACTCTTTAAACAACATTTTTTCATCTATCAATTATAAAGTTGTGGTAAAAATATGAAAAGCAATTCAAATAAAGAAAATATCAAGTTACCACTTAATAAAAGATTAAGGTTTGATTTTGACAAAATGGGAAAAGAAATAAACATGGGCAGATTCTTTCAAAATCCTAATTTGCTAAAAGGCAAACTGTTAATGCCATTAGTGCTTATTCTTTTTTCTTCATTCGTAACATTTGTATTTTTATCTCCAAGAGCAAAGACAATAAAAACAAAAGTTTTCATATCTTCCGGAGGCTTGGGAGGAGTTTCCGCTGCTATAGAACTCTCTGATAGAAAAATAGATTTTGTTATGATAGAAGAAACTGATTGGCTTGGCGGACAAGCAACAAGTCAAGGAGTTTCAACTTTTGATCAGCTTGGGAATCAGAAGTTTTATTTTTCCAGAGTTTATAAAGAGATAACTGATGCAATGAGAAATGAATATGGAAATTTTCTTGGAACTGCAACAACAGGACCTGGTGCTCCTCCAGAAATCATTCATAATTTTTTTGAAAAAAGAATTGATAAAAAGTACGGAAAAGTGCTTTACGAAACTGTCCTTGAAGATGTAAAAGTAAACAAAAATAAAAATAAAATAGAATACGTTATTGTAAAAAATCTAAAAAGCGGGGAAAAAACAAAAATAATTGCAGAAATTTATCTAGATTCATCTGACTTTGCAGATTTAAGCCAAAAAGCAGGAGTGCCTGTTCGGTTCGGTTTGGATACACAGGAAGAGACAGGGGAATCTACAGCTCTCACAAAAGAAGAAAAAGACATGTTTGTAAAAGGCTTTACTTATATAAAAAAATCCGAAGAAAAATCTAGCAACACAGAGAAAAAAGAAGAGTTTGTTATTCCAAAAAGCTTTCTCGATGAAAACGGTCTTGGTGTCTGTTATATAAACTCCGTCAGTTATAAAAAAGAAGGCTGGGAAGCATACTCTCCCTGTTTTCTCCAAGAAAAAGAGGAATTCCCAAAATACACAAAAAGTGAGTTAGAAGATCTCAAAAAAAAGCTAGAATCCAAGATCAATGATGATCAGCAGACAATTAAAGGAGAAGAAGTTTTTGTTGATGGATTTGGAGAAAGAATTCAACCAATTACTGTTCCTTTTGCAGTTTTGGATAAAGGGTATTTTGGAGAAAAGAAAAACTTAATGAAACTCTTCCCTGATTCAGAGTTTTCTGACTGTAGAGAGATTGGAATCAAAGATTGTTTGGTGATAAAAAGAGGGGGCAGCATTAGATCCGAAATTTTATTTCCATCAAGGTCAAATTTTGATCTATACTTAGGTCTAAAAACAGAAAATCCATATACATTATCAATAAAGATTGGTGGTGAAGTTTACCAGCCAGATAGATTAAGCAAAATGTCAAATTTTTCTTCTTTTTCACGCACCTTATATCTTAAAATCCCGTTTCAAGTAAAAGGACAAAAGTTGAAGTTCCCAATAGAAATTCAAAACATATCAAATTCTGACCTCATAATTTCAGAGTTAATCATTGCAGAAAGCAGTAAAAATATCCCATATCCTTTTGAAAACTTAGCAAGCCTTGAAAAAAAATCGGTCAGGGTTTTGGAATTTTCTGACTTTGAAAAAAAATCTGGAGATTGGAAAGAAGGCAAAATTCCAGAAGAAATGGTGTTTAGCAGAAAGTACTTTTTTTCCGGTCCAAACTCAAAAATAGAAGCAAAACTAGATGGAAAAAATTTTGATTTCAAAGATGAGTATTTGCTGGTTCTTACCTTTCCAGACCTTCATACAAACACTAATAAAGCTAGGGTAAAAGTACTTGAAGGTGAAAAAGTAATTTCAGAAGCTCTAGTCAATCAAAGACTTGGCATTTTTCCAAATTTCTTTCCAGTTGGGAAGATAAGATTCAATCCGTTTGAAGAGTATAAAATTGAAATCTCAAACGAATCAGACAAAAACCTTGTTTTTAGTTCAATCTTCATTGTCCAATCAAAAAATGTATACGACTTCCTAATCTTTCAAGACGGATCACACCACGTTTTTTCTCGTTTTGATTCTTTTGATGTTTTTTATTCTGGGAAAAACTCTGGGTCTAAAATGGAAATATTCAATGGAACAGAAAAAACTCCAAGATTAGTACTAACAGCGAAAGAAGAAAAAGAAAATCAATTTGTTGGCAGAGTAGATATAAATTCTGGAAATACCGTTAAGATTAGTATACCAAAAGATGAAAGAGATTCTTCTTTTTTTACGCTAAAAAGGCTCAGTAGATACCATTATAATAGTTTCGTTATCAATAGCTTTTCTTCAGATCAAACATCGTACACAATTGATTTTTTAGAAACTGGGAATTTTGATGTGTTCGCTCTCTTTGAAAAAGAAAACATCAAAAAAGATGAGTTTATTTCTGACATTCTCATAAAATCAAACAAAGCAATAGTTTCAAGCATAAAAAATGCGAGGATAAGAAACGGAAACCTAACAAGAATTGCAGAATTAAATTCTAAAGAAGGCATGGTAGATGTAGAAATATCTTTTCTGGAGAGTAAATGCAGCGAATGCCTTGAAAAAACAAAGATTATAATCCGCGAAAGTTCACCGGAAAACTATAACCCAATACTTTTCCAAGAGTTATTTTCATCAAAAGATAGACTAAAGCCGCCCGGCAGAAAACTTCTGGAAAACGAAACAGAAAACAAAATCACTTTTATGAATTTTAGAAGAATTCTAGACCCGAAAAACTTTAGAAACGAGTTCGGTTTTGAAACAATCGGAAAAATTTCTGGAGTAAACTCTTTTGGAGTAAGCCAAGTAAATCTATCTAATGATTTTTCATTCGAGAATATAGACTTAACAAGATACAGAACGGATTTTCCATATCGAAGAGAAGTTTATGAAAAAGCAAAAAACCTTTCAAGGAATTATTATTTTTGGTTAAAATACGACCAGCCAGATTGGCTCCTTGGATGCTCAAAAGATGAAGTTTTTTGCTCTGGAAAAAGAATTTCTATTTTTCCGAAGATTATGGGAACAGAAGACGGATATTCTAAATCATCCTACATAAGAGAGGTTGTAAGACCAGAGGGAATAAAAACTTTGACAATGAAGGATATTTCGGTTTTGGAAAATTTGTGCGTAACAAAAGATTCGGATGAAAAAAAATGCACAGAAATAGATATTCTTGGTAACAAATTCAGCATAGAAAGAAACTTTGCAACCTTTTATCCTTCAAAAAGTATATCGTCATTTTTTTACCCTACAGACCATCATGGATACCTAAACAATTTCTCAGACTATACTAGAATAAAAAAATGGAGCTTTAGATCTAGTCTCAAAGAATACTCTGGTAGCGATGATTTATTTAAAAGATTTTTTACAATAAATGGTCTTTGGCACGAGGAAGCAAGGCCTTCAACTATCCAGATTGAACACATTACCCCAAAATCAATACAAAACTTGCTTTTTTGCGGGAAAAACATTTCCGTAACAAATCTAGCAAATGGATCAACAAGACTTCACCCAGCAGAATCAGCCATTGGTCAATCTTGCGGGGTTATAACCGATTTTATTTTGAAAAACAAATTTTTGGACGTAAATCAAATAGCAGAAGAAAAATATATTCGCGAAATACAGAAAGAATTGGTAAAATCAAAAATTTACATTATTCCCTTATCTGATCCAGAAATAGAAAAGTGGTTTATAGAAGGGAAAACCGATCTTGTCTCATCAATGTTTTTTTCGAATTTAGACAGGATTCTCAGGCTAGAAGTTGAAAACCAAAACTCCTTAAAAATTCTACCTGACAAGTATGTTTTGTTTAGCGAGCTAGAAAAAGTTTTTAAAGACAAAAACATAGACGAATCAAATCAAGAAGCAACATTCAACGATACAGAAAAAGTGATAGACAAAAAAGAGTATGAAAATTTTGTAAAATACGCATCAGAATATAGATGCAAAAAGGAAAATAAAGATTGTTTAGGTGATCCTGTGCTAATTAACCCAACAGAAAAGATAAAAAGAGGAGATTTGGCATATTTTTATTACAAAACGAGAATAGATAATTGATGTGGGATAAATTCTCGCAACTTAAACTCAATGAGAAAGATAGAAATCTTTTAATTCAACAAAATCAACTTCACTTGGATCAAAAGAAGATTCTATCCCAATCTCAAAATTGAGGCTTTCATTTGGCTTTATAACATTTTTACTGCTTGGGTTAACTATGTAACCAAATTCTTCAATAACCTTTCCGCTCTTTAAACCTATCAAAACATTGACAGGAAGGCTTGTAATCTCGAAAGTAGTTTTATTTTCAACAGTTCCAGATACAAGTAAATTATCATCATAGTTAATTTTTTTAACGCTTAAGTTTGAAAAAACTACTTTTCCGTTTTGGCTTAAAGTTTCATCATTTTTAACAACCACAACGCTTTCGGAAAGATTATCACTCGCATTAGATTTGTTTTCCTTAATATCTTCAACATCCCCTCTTTCACCAACAGTAAACTTTGTACCAGTTTCTTCTTCTAAATTCTTTGAATTTGATTCTAAGGTAGCACCTTTTTTTGGTTTATTGATGTTTTTCACATTGTTTCCGATGCAACCAAAAAGAAGAAAAGAAACTGACTGTGCTAATAAAATCTTCAAAACTTTAATCATTTTTAATTGATCCACAGTTTATTCTAAAAACCTACAAAAGAAGGCTACCTTTTTATCAAAGTAAAGCTCTCTTTTTTAAGCCAATTTAATAAAGATTTATACTCTCACTAGTTCAACCCTATCATAAGAAACTTCTATTCCAGAGCTTGCATAGTAGACAAATCTTGCATCGATTGTTCCCTGACTTGGCCCAGTAAACTGATCAGAAAGTACTTGTTGGTAGTCTGATGTGTTTGCAAATTCATCAGCATAAATTATTTTGCATGAAACAAACCCATTTATTAAAGCTCCACCGCTCGTCCAATAGCAAGTTGTATAGTCATTCTTTCCGTCAGAAAAGTTTCCTCCTCTGTTATAAACTTCGATTCTTCCAATTGGTTTATGAAGGGAATTATTTGAAACTTTTATGTAAAACCTTGCTTTGTAATTAGAATCAGTTCTATACATTTGAGAATCCATATTTTTATTCATAAGACCCGAAGAAGTTCCAGAAACAACGCTTTTCCCTCCAGAAGCTAAAAGATCCGAAACAACAGAACCAACATTTCTTTCCATAGTTTCAGCTTCGTAGGTGGTACTTTCCGGTTCGGTTGTTCCAAGATCTGTAACTTCTATTTTATCAACAGTTACGTCAACAATGCCATAAGATCTTACAATATAATCTGCAGACCCGCTTCCTTTTTTGTAATAAATGGTAAAGGTTTTATAAGAGCCTGGAGAATCAAATGCTGTACCAGATAAAACCCTTTTTTGAACCGTTTTTCTATTATCTGTAACTGCAAGAAGTAAAACTGGATTTGGATTTGTATTATCCGAAACTTTTAATGTATAACTAACTTTGTAGTATCTTCCTTCGCTTTCTAAAGATGATTGTGGCCCATATGACACATAACACCAGTTTCCAGAAAGTTGAGACATGCAATCTGCTGCAGAATAAGTTGTTGCATAGCCGCCCGATGCGCTTGGGTCAGAAACTCTTGAGCCTTTTGAATACATAAGTTCCGCTTCATAACCAATATGTTCAGAAACTTTTGGAGTCGCAACTAATCCTCTGTCCCAGCTGCTATAACCGGCAACAGGATTCTGATGCTGAAGGTTTAGCTCTTGTCTTGCATCTTGCCAATTAGATCTTTCTCTTCCATCAGAAGTAAGATTTTTTCTTACCATTGAAACATACTTGATATTTTCTGAGTTGCTACCGACTCTTCCAGCAGCCCAAGTTCCAGAAGGAGTCTGATCTACAATTGATCCAGAAGAATCTTTTAATTTCAAAACTTCGCCAGTTTTGTTTGTCATTTCAATCCTTGTTGTAACACAATCCGGATTAACATTTAAAAGCGTCATAGGATTGGTTCTTCCGCCGTTGTTTGAGCCATAATTTGAAATTAAAAAGTATCCATTTGCCGGAATCACAGTATTCGAACAAATTGTTGAATTGATTGTGATATTTGGACTTTCAGAATCACCAAGATTTTCAATAGTCCATCCGTTTAAATTGACATCTTGATCTGAATTGTTGTAAAGTTCAACCCATTCATCAGCATAAGATGCGCTGCTTCCTGCCCAGTTGATTTCAGAGAAAGAAACTTCCATAGTTGGAGCGCTTTGAATGTGAAGAATCCAAGAATAAGTAGTATTTCCACCCATTGGAGTATCCGTAGTTGGAGCAGACGTGTCGTATACCCTGTAACTGATAAGATAAGACCCAGCTGGAGGATACCCAGTTGATGAATCCCAAACCAAACTTGCTGTTCCGGCTCCACCTCCAGTTGCATAAGCTTCACTCGGGTAAGCAAGCCACTCAATAAACCTATCCTGAGAAGAAGTTTGAGAAAACGGAGGCATATTTCTTCCGTTTGGGTATGAAGATTCGTTGTTATCTTTATCAGAAACATTGCTACTAGAACCAAGGGGTAAAAAAACAAAATCCTCATTTTGTAAAATGTATCTTGGGTGATGTGTGCTTGCAATCACCGGATTCCATTCGTTTAGGTAAGGTCCTCCATACGCTCCCATATCATTTCTTTTTTTATCATCATCTCTATCCCATTGGTCATAATAGCTTGATACTGGATCTCCAGAATCAATAGTCGGCGAAGACAATAAAACATGGTATTCAGAATCAGCAAATTGCGGATCAGCCCATATATTTGTCGGATAGTTAGCAATTGCTACGCTAACCTGTGTGCTTTGAGAATTTGGAAGCGGACCGTTTTGCCAGAGGTTATTGTAAAATATTTCTACAATTCCTAAACCAGATGCCTCAACAAAGCCATACCTACTACTTCCTTGATGATTAGCAATAATGTTGTTTACCACATTTACCATCAATACATACGTACTGTCATCAAATTCTATCCCGTCATCAACATTTGATACTATTGTGTTGTTTTTGATTTCAGCAGCAGAATCAACAACCTTAATTCCATCATAGTTTCCACCTCCAGCTCCGTTCAAATCAACAACGTTGTTTAGAATCATTATCGGAGGAGAAAAATAACTGACTTTATCTCTTAAGTTATGGTAAACATGAATTCCGTTTCTAAAATTGTTTTTAACTCTGTTGTTTGTAATTTTTGGTTCAGAAACAGTATAAGGCTCGCTAACACCAAAAACACCAATTATTATTC
>Ga0129299_1002830_pt1 | contig 11447 bp, 8 predicted proteins | sample ConPoolayeCmetaG_FD_94477 | JGI IMG/M metagenome (GOLD analysis project Ga0129299, IMG submission 94477) | Hot spring microbial mat communities from California, USA to study Microbial Dark Matter (Phase II) - Cone Pool mat layer C metaG ... | reverse complement strand
GTGCCGTTGCGCATCCATTCCGCCTGCCTGACGGGAGACCTGTTCGGCAGCCTGAAATGCGATTGCGGAGACCAGCTTCGCGGCACCGTTCGGCGCATGGCGGCCGAAGGCGGTGGCATCATCCTCTATCTCGACCAGGAAGGGCGCGGCAACGGCATCGCCAACAAGATCCGCGCTTATTGCCTGCAGCACCGCGGTTACGACACCTACGATGCGGATGAACTGCTCGGCTTCGAGAACGACCACCGCAATTTCGACATCGCTGCCTCCATGCTGCGCCAGCTTGGCGTGCATGAGGTGCAGCTCATGACCAACAACCCGCACAAGATCAAGGCGCTGGAGGATGCAGGTCTTCATGTTGCCGCCACGCAGCGTGTCATCACCCGCACCAACGGCCACAATGTCGGCTATCTCGCAGCCAAGCGCGATCGGGCAGGGCATCTGTTTGACAAGGATCACATCATGGAATTCAAGGCGGCCAACGAGGGCTGAGCCCTCGCCAAGCCGCTGGGCGCGGCTTTTATTTTTGCCTCATACATGATAATTGACGAAAAACGAAAATCATCATAATTTAGTTCAATTCCGCAGCCGAGGCCGCCATGGCTGATGCCACTGCCGCAATAGACACGAAAGCCCGCATCCTCGAGGAGGCCGAGCGGCTGTTCCGCGTCTATGGCTATTCGAAAACCACTGTGGCGGACATTGCCGACGCCTGCGGCATGTCGCCATCGAATGTTTATCGCTTCTTCGCCTCAAAAGCCGCGATTAACGAAGCCATTTGCGAGCGGATCATCGCTACTCTGGAGTCGCGCCTGTTCACCATCGTGCGTCTGCCAAGACCAGCGTCGGAACGGCTCAAGCTCTTCATCCAGGAACTCCATCGCTATACTGTGGAAATGCTCCTCGATGAAAAGAAGGTGCACGACATGGTAACCGCGGCGATTGAAGAGCAGTGGGGGACGATCGTTGCCCATCTGGATCGAACCACCGCTCTCATCGCAGAAATCCTGAAAGATGGCATGCAAGCCGGTGAGTTCCGCCAGCAGGATGCCGCCCGCGCGGCCGAATGCGTGGCGATGGCGATCGCCGCGCTGAAACACCCTGTGATTGTCGCCCAATGCATGGACCGCTGCAACCAGGCCACGGCTGAAGAAATGGCCGCCTTTGTGATCTCCGCTCTCAAGCCCTGAAGTTTCCAGTCCGCGAGGTGATTTTATGTGCCTGAAGAGTGATAAAAGTGAAAATTCATCACTGAAAAATCTTCACAAAAGGCTGGCCACAGCCACCGCGCTTCTGGCCACGGCGCTGCTGCTGTCTGCCTGTGGCGAGGAAATCTCGGTGGAAGACAGGGCGCGCCCGGTAAAGATCATCGTCGCCAAGGCCGCGCCGCAGCAGCGCGCCCTGACCTATTCCGGCGAGATCAAGCCGCGCGTCGAAAGCACGCTCGGCTTTCGCATATCGGGCAAGATCGTCGAGCGGCTCGCCGATGTCGGCGACCGCGTTGAAGAAGGCGCCGTGCTCGCCCGCCTCGATGCAACCGATCTGAAACTTGCCCTGGCGAGCGCAAACGCAACGGTCGTCTCGGCAAGAACGCGGTTGGAGGTGGCCCGGCTGGCGCTCGAGCGGGCGAAATCCCTCGTTCCGAAAGGATACATCGCGAAATCGGTGCTGGACGCGCGCCAACTGGAATACGACGCGGCCAAGTCGGCGCTCGAAGCGGCGGAAAGCGAGGCCAGGCAGGCCGCCAATGCCGCCAGCTACGCCGAACTGAAAGCGCCGGCCGCGGGCATCATCACGGCAGTCAGCGCCGAGCCCGGCTCCGTCGTCGCGGCCGGTTCGCCCGTTTTCACTCTGGCGGAGGCGGGAGAGATTGAGGTCGAGATCGACGTGCCCGAACATGAGGTGAGCCGGCTCGCGCTGGGGCAGCGGGGCCGGGTCAGCCTGTGGGCGGACCCTGGCATTTCGGGCGAGGCGACGATCCGGGAAATTGCCGGGAGCGCCGATCCGCAATCCCGCACCTACCGGGTGCGCGCGGCCATTGCATCGCCGCCGCAAACCATGCGGCTCGGCATGACGGCCACACTATCGCTCATGCAGCCCGTTCAACGCGGCGGCATCGCAATTCCCCTGACGGCCCTGGCGCAGGGCGAAGACGGCATCTCCATATTTGTGGTGGACAGCGCGCAAAGCACCGTCTCCAGGCGTACGGTTGAGACCGGCGCGCTCACGCCGAACGGCATCACCGTGCGCAGCGGCCTTAAGGACGGAGATATTGTCGTCACCGGCGGCGTGCAGTTCCTCAAGGACGGCATGAAGGTGAAGCTGAGCGAGGATGCTCTGCGTCTTGCGCACTCAGCCGTTGATCCCGAACCCCGGTAAGCGTGAGGGGAGCCAAGCATCATGTCCACACGCAGTCTCACGCCCAGCCCGCGCGGTTTCAATGTCTCGCGCTGGGCGATAGAGCACGCCAGCCTCACCCGCTTCCTGATGGTTCTCCTGCTTGCGGCCGGAACCTATTCCCTCCTCAGCATGGGTCAGAAGGAAGACCCAGACTTCACCTTCCGCACCATGATCGTGCAAACGCTGTGGCCCGGCGCCTCGGTCGAGGAGATGCAGGAGCAGGTGGTGGACAAGATCGAGCGCAAGCTGCAGGAAACCCCGCATCTCGACTTTCTGCGCTCCTACACGCGCCCCGGTTTCTCCATCATCTTCGTCAACCTTAGAGGCACCACTTACGGGGAAACGGTGGCCGATGCCTTCTACCAGGTGCGCAAGAAGGTCGGCGACATCGAGCACACCTTGCCCCAGGGCGTCATCGGTCCGTTCTTCAACGACGAGTTCGGCGACACCTACATCACCCTGCATGCTCTCAACGGCGACGGCTTCACTTATCCCGAACTGAAGGATTTCGCCAAACAGGCACGCGATATCCTGCTGCGCGTCAAGGGCGTCGAGAAGGTAGACCTGATCGGCACGCAGGACGAGAAGATATTCATCGAAATCTCATCAAAGACGCTGGCGGAACGGGGGCTCACCGCCCTTGACATCCAGACCGCCCTCGCCGGCCAGAACACGCTCGACCCCGCCGGCCGCATCGAGACGAGCGAGCGCTCCGTGCGCCTCGACGTGCGCGGTTTCCTCACCAGCATCGAGGATATCCGCGAGTTGCGCCTGACGGCCGGCGGCAAGACCTTCCGGCTCGGCGACATCGCCAGCGTGAGCCGCGGCCTTCAAGATCCGCCCGTGGCGAAAATCCGCCACCAGGGACGCGACGCCGTCATCTTCGGCGCGGTGATGTCGAAGGGCGCCAAGGTTACCGAGGTCGGCGCCGAGATCGAACGGGCGATCGAGCGGTTGCGCGCCGAACTGCCCATCGGCGTGGAGCTGGCGCAGATCGCCAACCAGCCAGAGGTCGTCACCAAATATGTGGGCGAGTTTCTGAAGGTGCTGGGTGAGGCCCTGCTCATCGTGCTGGTGGTGTCGTTCCTCGCGCTCGGCTGGCGGGCCGGGCTCGTCGTCGCGCTCACCATTCCGCTCGTGCTCGCAGCCACGTTCCTCGTCATGTCGCTGATGGAGTTCGACCTGCAGCGCATCTCGCTCGGCGCGCTGATCATTGCGCTCGGCCTGCTCGTCGATGACGCCATGATCGCGGTGGAGATGATGGAACGCAAGCTGGAGGAGGGTCTCGACAAGCTCTCCGCGGCCAGCTTTGCCTACAACTCGACCGCCTTTCCGATGCTCACCGGCACGCTCATCACGGTCGCGGGCTTCATTCCCGTCGGCTTCGCCGCCTCGCAGGCGGGGGAATATGTCAGCTCGCTGTTCTGGGTGGTGGGCATTTCCCTGATCGTGTCGTGGATCGCGGCGGTCTATTTCACGCCATGGATCGGCTACGCGCTCCTGAAGCCGAAACCCACTGCCGAAACCGGCTACCACGACGCCTATGACAGCCGCTTCTACCGGGCGCTCAGAGCCATGGTCGAATGGTGCGTGCGCCGCCGCCGCGTGGTGGTGGGCGCGACCTTCCTTCTCTTCGCGGCTGGGGTCAGCGGCTTCGCCTTCATTCCGCAGCAGTTCTTCCCCGCCTCGAACCGGCCGGAAATCCTCGTCGATGTTTGGCTGCCGGAGGGCTCGTCCTTCAAGAACACTGAGGCCGAAGCCAAGCGGCTGGAGGCGCGGCTTATCGCGGACAAGGATGTGGCGTTCGTGACCACCTTCATCGGCGAAGGCGCGCCCCGCTTCTACCTGCCGCTCGACCAGCAGCTCCGCAACCCCAACTTCGCGCAGCTTCTCGTCATGCCCGAAAGCCTCGACGCCCGCGACCGCGTCATCGAGCGCGTGCGCGCGGCCATCGCCGCCGATTTCCCCGCCGTGCGTTCGAAGGTGGACCGGCTGTTCAACGGCCCGCCCGTGGGCTGGCCCGTGCAGTTGCGCGTGACCGGGCCGGACCGCGCACAAGTGCGCGCCATCGCCTATCGGGTGAAAGAGGCCGCCTGGGCGCATCCGCTTCTGTCGATGGTTCACGACGACTGGCTCGAACCAGTGCCGACGCTGAAACTCGACATCGACCAGGACCGCGCCCGCGCCATCGGCGTCACCTCGCAGGACGTGCGGCGCGCGCTGCAGGCCACCTTCACCGGCTTTGACATCGGCGAATTCCGCGAGGGCGATGAAACCATCAGCATCGTGCTGCGCGAACCAGAGAGCACACGCGGCGCGCTCGACGCCGTCGATGGCATCTATGTGAAAACCGCGGCCGGGCTGTCGGTGCCGCTGGCGCAGGTGGCGCGCGTGCGCCTCATCCTGGAGCCGGGCATCGAGTGGCGGCGCAACCGGCTGCCCACCATCACCGTGCGCGGGCTCGTGCCAGACGGGGTTCAGTCGCCCGATGTCGCAAAGCGGATCCATGCGTCGCTCCAGCCGCTGCGCGACAGCCTGCCGCTCGGTTACAGCATCGAACTCCAGGGCGCTGTGGAGGAATCGGCCACCAGCCAGGCATCCATCAATGCGAAGATGCCCGCCATGCTGCTCGCCATCGTGCTCGTGCTGATGATCCAGCTCCAGCATGTCGGCAAGACGGCGCTTGTCTTCGCCACCGGCCCGCTCGGGCTGATCGGCGCGGCGGCGGCGCTGCTGATCTCGCAGCAGCCGTTCGGCTTCGTGGCGATCCTCGGCGTGATCGCGCTTGCCGGCATGATCATGCGCAACAGCGTCATCCTCGTCGATCAGGTGCGCCAGGACGAGGCCGCCGGGCTGCCCCTCCGGGATGCCATCCTCAACTCGACCGTCAGGCGGTTCCGCCCGATCATGCTGACGGCGGCGGCGGCCGTCCTTGCCATGATCCCGCTTTCCTCGTCCGCATTCTGGGGGCCGATGGCGATCGCCATGATGGGCGGTCTGTTCGTGGCAACGACCCTCACCGTCACCTTCCTGCCCGCGCTTTATGCGTGGTCGTTCGGGGCGTCGAAGACACGCACAGCATCTCCTGCTCAGACCGCCATTGCCTCGCCCGCGATGGCGGATGGGCATCCGACGGCCCTGCTCAAGGCGGGAGAATGACAAATGCGCCGGTTTCCCCTTTAACCCCGGCTTGAAGCCGACATATAATAATCATGTGTAGCGATACCGGGGTGCTGGAAGGTGGATTATGCGTAACGGACTGGCCTTGCCCTGTTTCTTGCTGGTGCTGTGCTGCGTTGCGTTTCTAGGCGGCGAGCGCGCCTCCGCCGGGCCAGCGTGCTATGACAAGCTCGGCTGCACGGATCGCGAAATCCTGAGCGTTCGCGAGCTGTTCCGTCTGGGCTGTCAGCCGCTCGCGGATATCCGCAACCAGATCTATAAGGAAAAAGGCGTCGAGGGCACGCTGCCGCCCGAGAGCTACGAAGGCAAGAACGCCGCCCTCATCCGCGAGATCGAGCGGCTGAAAGGGTGCCGCGCCTGACCCATGGGTCGCTGCAACGCTGCAATCTGCAACCGTCACGCCCTTGTGAAGCAGACGGATTGATGCTTTAACCTTTGTGTGACTGCGGCGAACAGTCATGGCAAGGGGCGTCGATGGCGTACACGTGGTCTTACATCCTCAACATCGCAGGGCAGATTTTCCGCGCCGTCTGGGTGCTGCGCGCACCGCTCATCGTTTCCGCGCTGGCGCTTGTCGTCTTGAGCCAGCCTGGGCAAATCACCGAGATTTACATCACCCTCGCTCAGGACTACAAGAACCAGTGGCTTGGCATCGTGCTCGCCATCGCCTCGCTGGTGGCGCTCGGCCTTGTGCTGTGGTCGATCGCGCGGGAATTGACCCAGATCGACGTGGAGGCGCGGCGCGAAGTGGCCCGCAGCACGGCGGAAGGCGCGGCGCTGCGCAATCTGCCCGGCATCTTCGGTCTGGTGCCGTTCATCGGGGTGCTGTGGGGGCTGAAACTCGCCTGGGACAACATTCGCGATTATTGCCGCCTCGGCAGCGAACTCGACCCTGTCGAGCCCTTGAGCCGGATCCAGCGCGCGCCCGCTGAGCAAACCCTCCAGGACATCGAAAGCCTGAAGGAGGCCGGCGCGCCCATGCTGGACGAGATCGGCATTCCTCCCGGCGTCATCGATGCGCTGAGGGAAGCCTGCCGTCTGTCAAACGATCTTATTAACGCCATCATCGCCACGGCAGTTGCCGGGCTGCTCGTGCTTATCTACATCCTGTGGCGGGCCAACACGCGCATCGCCCGGTTCAAGGAAAAAAGCGTCACTATCTTCAATCCGCGCATGCGGTGGCTGTTCGTCTTCCTGACCTTCATCCTCGTGGCGCTGTTCGCCGCCCAGTCCCTGCCGCCTCGCCTCACCTTCGGCATCGACTTCACCGCCATACCGCGCGCCGTCGGGACAATCTTTCTCGTCAACCTGTTCCTGATCTTTGCCATCTTCTTCGTGAGCACGCTTACCCGCGCTTATGACAAATACGGCATTCCGCTGGTTTCGCTGGTGCTGATCAGCGCAATCGTGTGGTCCTATCTGAACTGGAACGACAACCACCGCATCCGCACCATCAATCTCGAAAAGCGACCCGAGGCTGCAGCGTCGGCCGCCCCCAATGCACTGATGCCCCTCACCCGGGCGTTCGAGGCCTGGCTGGAGGCACGTCCGAAAGAGCTGCGCGAACGGTTCTGGCTGAACAAGCGGCCCTATCCGGTCTATGTCGTCGCGGCCCAGGGCGGCGGTCTTTATTCGGCCAACCTGGCCGCGCTGACCCTCGCCCGCCTTTACGATCGCTGCCCGCGCTTGCGGCATCATATCTTCGCCATCAGCGGCGTCTCGGGCGGAAGCGTGGGCGCCGGGCTGATCTCGGCGCTGCTGGAAGCCAGCGATGCCGGCGACACCTCACGCTGCGACTTCGACCTGGGAGGCAATGAAGCGGGACCGATCGAGGCCTCCGTCAAGACGATCCTCGCCAAGGACTATCTCGCCCCGCTCATGGCGAGCGCGCTGTTCCCGGACATGATGCAGCGCCTTCTCCCCTACCCCGTCGGCATCTTCGACCGTGCCCGCGCCTTCGAGGCGAGCCTGGAGCGCAGTTTCGAGGTCTCCGATCTGGCCGCGCGGGACCCCAAATCCCGCAATCCGATGAGCCTCGGCTTCCTGCGCCATTGGTCGGCGGACAAGGCGGCGCCGATGCTGGTGCTGAACACCACCCTGGTCGAGACCGGGGAACAGATCGTCATAGCCCCGATCGGCAAGCCCTCGGACGAACAGGGCGTTCTCTTCAACCCCGACTACCGCAGCATCTACCCTGATCTGATCGGAGAGAGGCGCGACATCCGCCTCAGCACGGCCATGAGCCTGAGCGCCCGCTTTCCCCTCATCATGCCCGCCGGGCGCCTGCGCAACGGCAAATCCTCCGTCCGCCTTGTCGATGGCGGCTATTTCGAGAATTCCGGCGTCGCCACGGCCCAGGCGATCATCTCCGACCTGATCAGCAACCGGGCAACGAGCCCGCAGGCATCGAGCCCGCAGGCATCCGTGGCGGCAGTCGGCGATGGCACTGGGCTCGCCGCAAGCCTGTCGCCCGAGGCCGAAGACCTGATCGAATTCCGCCTCATCATCCTGAGCGAGGATTACACCCCGCCCGAACTGAGCGAGGGCCTCAACGAACTGTTGTCGCCGCTGCGCACGCTGCTGCGAACCCGCTCGAAGCGCGGCCAGGAAGCCATCCGCCGCGCCACCAAAAGCCTGATCGAGCCTTACATCATCAAGCTCAGCCACGACCATTTTCACATGAGTCTGGGCTGGCATTTCGCCACGCCCACGCAACGGCTGATCGAAGCGCAGGTCGGCGTGCCCAGCCAGTGCATCGGGCGCGAGCGCCGTCTCGTGCTCGACGGGATGCTGCAGAACCAAGTCGCGCGGAAAGAGGTCAAGCCTGAAACGGCCAGCCTGATTTCGCTTCTCGGCAACAACGCCTGTAATCTATGCTACATCCTGAAGGAAACGCGCGGGGAAGACCCCTACGAAATGAAGGACAACCCGTGCGGAATTGCCGCGCGCCGGTAAATCCGCAAAGCGCTTCGACTGAGAAGCGAATTAGTGCACGGAACGCCACCGCCATGAGAGTGCCTCTCATCAACCTCGGTCATGTGCTCGACCACATCGTCATGCTGATCTACCCGACCGTGGTTCTCACCCTCATGGTCGAATTTCAGCAGTCCTACGCCGAACTGATCGCGCTGTCGCTGGGCGGCTTCATCGCTTTCGGCGCCGGTTCGCTGCCCGCCGGCTGGCTGGCGGACCGGTGGAGCCGAGACCGGATGATGGTGATCTTCTTCATCGGCACCGGGCTGGCCTGCTTCACTGCTGCTGCCGCATCGACGCCGATGCAGATGGCGGCGGCGCTCACGGCGATCGGCGTTTTCGCCTCGATCTATCATCCCGTCGCCGCGCCGCTGCTGGTCGCAAGTGGCGAACGCATCGGACGCACGCTCGGCACCAACGGGTTCTTCGGCAATTTCGGCGTGGCCGTCGCCGCCCTGCTCACAGGGGCGCTGACCGATCTCATCTCCTGGCGCGCGGCCTTCGCGGTTCCGGGTGTCGTGTGCATTCTTGCCGGCATCGCCTATCTAACGTTGGTTCCGCCGCTCCCGCGCGAGCCAAGGACGGCGCAGAGGCTGGAATTCGGTTTCGGACGCGGAACGACACGGCGCCTTCTCCTTGCATTCTTTACAACCGCGCTCATCGCCGGGCTTATCTTCGCCGCCACCACCGTGCTGATGCCAAAGCTCTTCGCTGAACGGCTGACCGGCGCCGGCAGCGCCACGCAAATCGGTGGCTTCGTCTTTACCGTGTTTTTCTTTGCCGGCCTGGCGCAGATGATCGTGGGACCGCTCATCGACCGCTATTCCGTTCGCCCTGTGCTGCTCACGGTGATCGCGCTTCAGGCGCCGTTTCTCTTTCTTTCGGGAGAAGCGGAGGGCTTTGCGCTCGTGCTCGTCAGCGCGCTCACGATGTTCGCGGTGTTCGGGCAGATCCCCGTCAACGACGTGATCATCGGCCGCTACGTGCCCGACGCCTACCGGGCGCGCGCCTATGCGTTGCGCTACCTCGTCTCGTTCACGGCTGGCATGCTGGCGGTGCCCTTCATCGCCTACGGCCATGAGGCGGGCGGCTTTGCCTGGATATTCACGGCCTTGTCGCTGTCGGCAGGCATCATGCTGATTGCGGCTTTGTTCCTGCCCGGCGAGGCGGCGCTGCGTCCTGCCGCCACCGCAGATCAAGCCAAGGTCTCGCCAGCGGAATAGCCATGCGGCAGCGCGCCAACGACAGGATATGGAAACAGCCATGCTCACCGACAAATTGAGGGCCATCGGAGCAATCGCGCTCGGGGTCATCATCATTCTGACGCCCAACCTGCTGATCTACATTCTGGCACTCGCCCTCATCGCCTATGGCGTTAACGAACTCTATCCGAACCTCAAGCATAAGATTCGCGATTATCTGCGCGGGGCGAGCAGAGCCGAATGACATGGTTTCACCGTATGCCGCAACTCCATGTTGCGGGCCGCGCGCAAAATTCCGGTCCGGAAGGACCAGGCGCCTGCGACAACCGATCGGGTGGCTACAGCTAGCATGTTGACCGGCGACATTCTCGTCATTTTGCTGCTGCTCGCGCTGAATGCGTTCTTCGCCATGTCCGAACTTGCGGTTGTTTCCGCCAGCAAACCGCTGCTGCGGCAGAAGGCGCGCCTTGGCGACCGACGCGCCGCCCGGGCGCTCCAGCTGGCGGAAAATCCGGGCCTGTTTCTCTCAACCGTCCAGGTCGGGATCACGCTGATCGGCATCCTTGCCGGCGCCTATGGCGGCGCAACCATCGCGCAGAAACTCGCCCCCCTTTTGGAAACCATTCCCTATCTGAAAGGCAAAGGCGAAGCCATCGCTGTCGCCATTGTGGTGACGATCATCACCTTCCTGTCGGTCATCATAGGCGAACTGGTGCCCAAGCGGCTGGCGCTGGCAGCCCCGGAACGGCTTGCCATGTTCGCGGCAACGCCGATGTCGCTGCTTTCGCTCATCTTTGCGCCGGTGGTGAAGCTGCTTGACGGTTCAGCCCACCTGGTGCTGGCAGCATTCGGCTACAAGCACAAGTCCGAAAACCGAGTGACGGAAGCCGAATTGCGCGCCGTGATCGCGGAGGGGGTCGAAAGCGGCGCCATCGAGGCGAGCGAACATGATATGCTCAAGCGCATCATCCGGCTCGGCGACCGCGACGTGGAATCGATCATGACCCACCGCATCGACGTGACCTTCATCGATATCGAAGAGCCGCTCGACGAGATCCGCCGCAAGATCCGCGAGGCCGGGCATTCGCGCTACCCGGTGATTGAGGGGCCAGGCACCGACATCATCGGGATCCTTCAAGCCAAGGACCTTCTCGACCTTAACGGGATTGCCGACAGCGCCAGCCTGCGCAAGCTCATCAAGCCGGTGCCGGCGCTATCGGCAAACATGAAATGCCTGAAAGCGCTCGAACTGTTCAAGGGCAGCAACGCGCATATGGCCATTGTCATCGACGAATACGGAACGACGGAGGGGATCATCACCGCCGCCGATCTGCTCGAGGCGATCGTGGGCGCGCTGCCCTCGAATTACGGCGCGGACGAAAGCGCGCAGATCGTCAAGCGCGAGGATGGCTCCTGGCTGGTGGATGGGCTGACGCCCGTCGATGAAATCTATCTCACCCTCGGCCTCGATGCGTTCGAGGAGGATGCCGACTACAAGACGATCGCCGGTTTTGTCATCGAGGAACTGGGACGCGAGCCGACCGAAGGCGACACCTTCGAGAAGATGGGGTTCCGTTTCGAGGTGATCGACATGGACGGCCGGCGCATCGACAAGGTGCTGATCTCCCGCATCGAGGGTCAGGTCCCCTTCTACAACTGATGCGTTCTTGAGGACCTGATGCCCCTCGAAGG
>Ga0129299_1002829_pt1 | contig 11448 bp, 7 predicted proteins | sample ConPoolayeCmetaG_FD_94477 | JGI IMG/M metagenome (GOLD analysis project Ga0129299, IMG submission 94477) | Hot spring microbial mat communities from California, USA to study Microbial Dark Matter (Phase II) - Cone Pool mat layer C metaG ... | reverse complement strand
TCGCCACGCGGTCTTTCGGCGGCCTGAGCGACACGACGCACTATCGCCGAGCCGACGATCAAACCATCGGCCACCGGCGCCAGCAGCCGCACGTGCTCCGGCCGGCTGATACCAAAGCCGATGCAGATGGGCAAATCGGTGTGCCGCCGCAGTCGGGCTACTTTATCGACCAGTTCCGGCGGCAGAGTGGCTCTTTCGCCGGTGATGCCCGCCACCGAAACATAGTACACAAAGCCGCTCGATTGCTCGGCGATGCGTTTGGCCCGTTCATCCGGCGTGGTGGGAGTGACAAGATGTATCAGGCTCAGATCCGCGTTGCGGCACAGTTGGGCCAGCGGGGCGCTTTCTTCCACCGGCAAGTCGGGCACGATCAGCCCGCTTACACCGGCACGTCGGGCCGCCTCGACGTACTGCTGAAGCCCATGGCGGTAAACTATCGCGTAACTGACCATCGTCACCAGGGGGGCTTTCAGCTCGGGCGCTACGGCCGCAAGCATTTCCAGCACATCGGCGACCTTCAAACCCCGCTCCAGCGCCCGCGTGTACGAAGCCTGGATCACCGGGCCGTCGGCGATCGGGTCGCTGTAGGGCATGCCGACTTCGCACAGGCTGGCACCTTCGGCGACCAAACGCCGCAGCACGGCAGCGGTGAACTCCAAGTCCGGGTCTCCGGCGGTGACGAAAGGAACGAGCGCTTTTTGTCCGGCACGACGCAATCGGGCGAATAGACTATCGATAGCTGACATTCGCTGCGGTCTCGATCGTGTTGACGGTCAACGAACCTACAGAATTGGTTTGTTTCAGCCTCCGGCGGCACGAGCAGCGTCCGGCCCACGCTGCAACCAGTCGTTCGGCGGCGGGCAAACGGGCCCGGTCGGCCGCGGCAACCGCTCTGAATATGGCGATAGCTCTGATCTACTATAGGGCTTCCTACGATTGTCCGCGCAGCCGGGCGATGTGTTGCGTATCCTTGTCCCCTCGACCCGACAGACACACCACTATGCACTCCGAGGGCTTTCGCCGGGCGGCTTCGCGCATGGCCATGGCGACTGCATGTGCGCTTTCCAGAGCCGGTAGGATGCCTTCCAGTCGGGCCAGGGTGTCGAAGGCGGCCAGTGCGTCGGCATCGGAAACATGGGTGTAATCCACTCGGCCGGTTTGTTTCCAGTAGGCGTGTTCTGGGCCGACGCCGGGGTAATCCAACCCGGCCGAAATGCTGTGCACCGGCGCGGTCTGGCCATCTTCGTCTTGTAGCACTAGGCTGAAACTGCCGTGCAGCACGCCCGGCTGTCCGAAGCATACCGTGGCGGCATGTTCTCCCAACTGCTGGGAGCGCCCGCCCGCCTCTACACCCAGCAATTGCACTGTACTGTCTTCGATGAACGGATAGAACATGCCGGCCGCATTGCTGCCGCCGCCTACGCAAGCGACGATCAGCTCCGGGAGCCTTCCCAACCGCTCCAGGCATTGCTGGCGAGTTTCTCGCCCAATCACCGATTGGAAATCGCGGACGATTCGCGGAAACGGGTGCGGCCCGACCACCGAGCCGAGGCAGTAGTGGGTGGTTTCGACCGAGGACATCCAATCGCGCAGCGCCTCGTTAATAGCGTCGCGCAGGGTGCGCGAGCCGCTGGCGACCGGGCGGACCTCGGCGCCCAACAGTTTCATGCTGTACACGTTGGGGGCCTGGCGGCGGATATCTTCCTCGCCCATATACACTACGCACTCCAGCCCGAAGCGCGCACAGGCGGTGGCCGTAGCCACACCGTGCTGGCCGGCGCCGGTCTCGGCGATTACCCTTCGCTTGCCCATTCGCACCGTAAGCAACGCCTGTCCAAGCGTGTTGTTTATCTTGTGCGAACCGGTGTGATTGAGGTCTTCGCGCTTCAGATAAATTTGCGCGCCGCCGCAATGCTTGCTGAGACGCCGGGCGTAATACAGCGGCGAAGGCCGTCCGGCGTAATCGCGCAGCAACTGTTCCAGGGTAGTCTGGAACTCGATGTCGGCTGCCGCCTTCTGGTACTCCGAGGCAAGCTGCTCCAGGGCGAAGGTGAGTGTTTCGGGCACGAAACGGCCGCCAAACGGGCCGAAGCGTCCAGCAACGTCGGGCACCTGGGAAAGTGTGGACATCTATTTGTCGACCGTACTTTGTCTTTTATGGCAGAACTTCAGCACGTTTTGCGCGCATGTTTTCCGGTAATCCGGAGGGCCACGCCCCGTCGTGGCCGTGCATCCTGGGCCAACCGACGCGACAGCAGTGCGTCCCTCCACCGCCTCCATTGGTTGCTTGCATAGCCTGCTTCAGAAGCTGTGCCACACGAGCGCCCACTGGCATTGCTTCAGCCAGCCGCTACCGGGATTCAGATGCACCCAGTGCTGTCCCGCAACAGCCGGCTTGCCGCAGTGTCTGCAATTAGTGGCAGAGTCGAAGGCGCACGGAAAACCGCAATCCCTCTTTTTTACCAACCTCCCGCGGCACCGCCAATATCGGCCGGAAGCAGTCAATCGGCGCTTCAGAAGCAGTCAATCGGCGCTTTATTTGGGGAACGGCATTGTTAGAATGTTGATGGGCGGGGTGCTAATGCTCTTGTCGGCTGACGGTCTTTTGATGGTTCTGCGCAGGCTGTCGTTGATGATCGCTTTGGTGGCGCCAGGGCTTTGCGCGGGCTGGCTGGCGCAATGCCGCGGAGCTGACCAGCCACAGTCCCCCGAAAGCTCCGCCGGCGACTGGCCCACCGAACGAATCACGCTGCGCGACGGCAGTACCTACAACGGTCTGATCGAGTCGGAAGACGAGCACTGGCTGCATCTGATACAAGTGTTTCGCCCCCGAGGGCGACCGATGTACGTGGTGATCCGTCCGCTGGAGCGGAGCAAGGTGCTGGAGGTCTCTCGCCTGGCAGAGCCGCAGCGGATGCAGTTACGGCAGCGAATCGAGCAGGTTGTCAATCGCGCCAGAATCGAGGCCGCCCGTGCAGAGAACATTCCGCTTAGCCTCGACCAGCGCGAGGGGATGTTCTTCCGCCGCTATCGGGGCAAGTGGTTTTTGCTGGAAAGCACGCTGGACGATCAGACTACGCGGCGAATCATCGTTCGCCTGGAACAGGTTTTTACGGCCTTCCGCCAGATGTTGCCCCCGCGCACCGATGCGCAACGCACTTTGCGCATCGTGGTGCTTGGCTCCACCGGCGAGTACCAGCAATATCTGCGGCGTCTAGGCATCGACATTCCCCACCCCGCCTGCTACCTGCCGGAAGACAATCTGGTAGTCGCCGGCAGCGAGTTCGCCCGTTTCTCCGCCGAAATGGCAAAGGTGCAGCGGCACCATGCGGAGCTGGACAGCGAATTAAAACAATTGGAAAGGCAACTTTCGGGCCGGCTGGCCGAAATAGCCAGGCAGATGAAGGCCGACGGCGTGCCCTCGGAAAAGATTTCCCGATCGTTATGGGCCGAACGTCGTCGCTTCGATGAGCTGATCGGCGGGAAGCGGAATGAGTTGCGAGTGGCAGCACGCGAAAACGAAAGGCTGTTTCAGCAGGTGGCCGGACGAATGCTCACTCGGCTGTACCACGAGGCTTTTCACGCCTATTTGGAAAGCTACGTCTTCCCCCGGCAAGAATACGACGTGCCGGTGTGGCTGAACGAGGGTCTGGCGCAGATCGTCGAATGCGGGCTGCTGGACGGCGATGTGCTGCGAATCGACGTCCCCCACGCCCAGGCACTCAGGGAGCTTAGAGCCGATCTGGAGAGCCGCGAGCCGTTGGACATCGGCGCGCTTCTGCGGGCCAGCAACGAACAGTTCATCTCGCCAGACTCGAAGTCGCGTTATTATGCACACGCATGGGGTATCGCGTACTACCTGACCTTCGAGCAAGGCTTGCTAACAAGCCCAGGACTAACCGATTACGTGCGAAAACAAAGCCCACAATCCGCCCAGCAGCGCTTCGAAAAGCTGGTCGGTTGCTCGCAGGAGGAGTTTCAGCGCCGCTGGCGGCAGTACATCCTGGAGCTGAAGTAGCCGGCCTCGCGCCTGTACCCAGCAGACGACAGCCCCTCCTTCTGCCGACTTTTTGCTGCTCGCCGCGTAGCGCGGTTGATCTTGCACATCGCCCGCGACTGTGTGTGGTTTTATGCTGAACTGAGAACTGCGCTTAGCCTTGCACGTCGGTGAGCAATGTGCCTGGCCCGCCCAGATACACAGCGGTAACGCTCCCACCGGGGGCCAGCGTCGTGGGTATCGGTGGGCGGACTGGCAGCCTCTAGCCACTGTTGCACCAGCCTGCATCAGAGCGCCTGTTAAACTGTTCCTTGCGTGCCGTTTGTTCCAGAGGAGCCTTCGCGCTGAGCCGCCCGAGGGGCACATTCTGACGCGATATTCCTTTCGACCCTTCCGATACCACTATTGAGAGTTCGCGGAACAGCAGTTTGGCCGCGAGCAACCGGTATTTTACCAACCGCAAGGGATGCCCCTATCCCATACCGCAAACTGCATGTGGCAAAGCGGCTTGACTTCTGGACGCACATCGTACCTGCGCGAACAGGTTGCTGACAGACGGGCGGCAGAGCAAGCCGACAGCCTTTTCAAAAGGCTGACCAGGTAAGGAAACCCCTTTCTAAACAGGAGGAGAACGATGCACCGAATTGGGGCAAAGCGATTGCTTGCTGGCACGCGGCTGTGTTTGGCCTGTGGGCTAGCTATTGCGGTGATTTCCGCAACCGCGGCATCGGCCCAGCAACCGGCCCCGATGTTGCCCACCGACCCAGGCTACATCGTGGCTACGGAAACCGATGCCTATGCGCCGGCAATTGCGGCGCAGCAGTATCAACAGGCTTCCTCTACTGTAATGGCGGGCGACGAGGAACTGGCCGCCCGCGTCAAGGCCCTGGAAGCCGCCCTGAAGAAAATCCAAGACAAGGCTGCCGCCGACGCCAAGCGGGCCGCCTCGGCGCCGTCGGTCAAGGTCTTCGGCCGCATCCAAGCCGACTGGGCGAGCTTCTATCAGAACGCCTCGCTGATCAACATGGCCGGCGACTTTTACAACGGGGCCGAGTTCCGCCGGGCACGTATCGGTGCGCAGGGCGAAGCCTTCGATGTGATGGATTACCGCATCGAAATGGACTTCGCCGGCAGCGGCCAACCGGCTTTCAAAGATGTCTACGGCACCATCAAGGAATTGCCCCTGCTGGGCAACGTCCGCGTGGGCCACTTCAAAGAGCCTTGGGGGCTGGAGCAGTACGGCACCAGTGCTAACTACATTACCTTTATGGAGCGCAACCTGCTCGACCAAAGCGGCGGCTTTTGCACCGTGGGCGACCGCAAGTCGGGCATCATGGCCTTCGACTGGAACGAGTCGGAACGAATGACCTGGGCTTACGGGGTGTTCATCGGCCAGATAGGCGAACGCCCGCCCACATGGCCCACCTCCCCGTTCGATGACGCCGGCGGTACGGCATTTACCGCCCGCATAACATGGCTGCCCTGGTACGACGAAGCCACCGAAGGCCGCGGCTACCTGCACACCGGTCTGGCCTATGCGTACCACGATATTGCAGAGTTGCGTCCGAACCAGACCAGCGGGCGGTTCACGCTCTCGGCCAAGCCCGAGGCCAACCTGGCCGGCCCGGTGCTTTACGCCACCAATCTGGATTTCAACCGCGTAAATGCTCTGCGGCCAGAATTGTTGCTGACCTACGGCCCGCTGTCGTTCCAGGCCGAGTACGCCTGGTACTGGATCAGCCGCGCCCAGGGGGCATCGCCCATGTTCGACGGCGGCTACATCCAGGTCAGCTACTTCCTTACCGGGGAGCATCGCCCGTATGATCGCCACCGGGGCGGCCTGGCCCGCGTCAAGCCGTTCGAGAACTTCTTCCGCGTCCGCGACGAGGATGGTTACATCCACACCGGCAAGGGCGCCTGGGAATTGGCCTATCGGGCTTCGTACCTGAACGGCAACAGCGCCGGCATACTGGCTGGCCAGGTGATCGACCACACCTTCGGCGTGAACTGGTATTTGAACCCGTATTCGCGGGTGATGTTCAACATCGTCCACTCCGAGGTCACCGGGCGCGACACCAACTCCGCCGGTAGTTCGACCGGCACCGTCTTCCCGGTCGGCGTGATGGATGCCTTCATGACCCGCTTCCAGGTCGACTTCTAGCACTGCTGCTTTGACAACTCTGGAAAAACTATCAACCCTGTTTGCAGATTATTCGTAGCCAACAAACCTGTTGATAATCAACAAGCGGCAGCGGCCCTGCCAGCCGCACCGCCTGAGGAGAACGAAAATGAAAAGGATTCTGCTGACCACTGTTGTTGGAGCACTACTGGCAGGCTGGGTCTGGGCAGGCGACGCCTGTGTGGCCCCAAAAGCCTGCGCCCCGACATCCGAGGCATGCCACATCTGCGGGCAACACTGTCCACAGAAAGTCTGCAAAGTGGTATGCGAGATGAAGGAGGTCAAGAAAACGGTTTGGGAAGTCAAATGCACCGAGCACTGCCCGCCCCTGCCGCGACTGCGCAAAGACGCGTGCGATTGCAACTGCGGCGATCCGGGCTGCGAAGGCGAGGCAGGCTGCAAGTCGTGCTGCGACCCCTGCGCGGCGTTACAGCCAAAGCGGATCGTTCCGCCCACTTGCGGGCTGATGCGCACCAAGAAAGAGTTGGTCAAGAAAGAAATCACCTGCAAGGTGCCGGTGTACAAGTGCGTAGTGGTGTGTGCCGATTGTGCGGCGCAGTGCGGCGTGTCGGAAGAACAAAAGCCCGCCGAGAAGCTGCCGCCGGCGCCCGCCCCCGCTCCCAAACCCAAGAGCGCGTTTTTCGCTCCCGATCCGCCCGTGCTTGGCACGGCATTTGTAAAATAAGGCAGTACGCAATTTCTAAAACAAGGCAAAACGCAAAGAACACTAAGCGCCGGTTTGAACCAAGATAGCCGGCGCTTGCAACTGCCGCGATCCGCTATCCACCACCCCTTTGCCTGCCGAAAGCATCCCTTCGGCGAGCATCGCTCCCACCCGACGCCGGAACTGTCCGGCGCCGGGTGCTTTTTTTCTTGGAAGTTTCAGCGGTTGCTTCCTGGAAGTTTGAGCGTGCAGTATCATCGCGCAAAAAGTGTGGACGACCTCAATGTATGCGTGTGGGAATGTTCTCGGGCGATCTGGAGCGGCGTGCTTTCAACCGATGCGGAGCAGCCCGCTTTCTTCTTACCAAACTCCGCATCGATCGCAATACTGAAAACATACGAGGGCCGCGCTCCGTCGGGGCTGCCTTTGGGTTGTTGGCAAGCATCGAGGAGCACACAACGGACGGGACCGCAGCACGTCCCTCCAACTGACCGCAGCCGCTGCATCCTTCTGGTTGCGGCCGCGGGCCGCGTCAGGCAAGATTTCTTGACGTTCAAGCGGGCGCGAGCGCGTGGCGCAGAGCGTCCTCCGGTTGCAAAGGTCCTTCTTTCGCCCGGCGCAACACAGTCTTCTGCCGTCCGCGGCAACAGTACGATTTCATGCCGCTCGGATGGCAGCCGACTCCAGAATCGCATCGCAGGCCCGACAGACCGACTCCACGTCGATCGCCTCGATGTACTTGCTCGGAGCCCGCCGCCGCTGCCGCGTGCTGCCAGGGCATACCGCCTTCTGCACCACCACATGCTGCGAGCCGTAAGGCCCGTGCCCCTCGGCTGGCCAAGGACCGTACAATCCCACGCACGGTACGCCTACGGCGGCGGCAAGGTGCAACGGGCCGCTATCGCTGCCCAAATACAGCCGCGCCCCACGCAACACGGCAGCCAACGGCTTCAACGAAAGAGTCGGAGCCGGCAGGATCATCTCCGGCAGTGCGGCGGCCAGTTGCGCGGCAGTCTGCTGCTCCTGCCGGCTGCCAGAAAGCACCAATACCGGCAGCTTCCAGCGACGCGCCAGGTGAACCGCCACAGCCGCGTAACGGTCGGCCGGCCAGCGCTTGCTGGGCCAGCTTGCGCCGGGATGAATCACTACGTAGCGGTTAGCGATACCCAGTTCACCCAGCAACGTGTCGGCCGCTGCTTGCGCTTGCGGATCGATCGGCACGCTGAACTGCACTGCCGGCGCGGTCACACCAAGCGGCGCCAACAGCTCCAAGTGCCTGGGGACCGCGTGTACCGAGCGAGTATCCACCAGTTCGTTGTTCAGCCAGCGGCTCAGCTCCCGTCCCCAGGGCCGCCCGTAACCAATTCGCCTTCGCGCGCCGGATAGCCACGCCGCCAGCGCGCTTTTGGTCAGCCCCTGGGCGTCGATGGCCACGTCGAACTGCAACCGGCCCAGCCGGTCGCGCAGCCGCAAGATTTCACCCGGCCGGCAGAGCCAACGACGCTGCACAGTAAGCAATATGTCCACCGCGCGATGGCCTTCCAGAAGATCGGCGAAGCGGTCCTCGACCAGCCAACCGATGGTCGCCTCCGGCAGGTAATCGCGCAGGGCACAAGCCAGCGGCATGGTATGAATCACGTCGCCCAGCGCACTGAGTCGCACAATAAGTATCCGCAACTTGCTGCCGACGGGGGGCACTGCTTTTGTCACCATAAAGCTGATAAATCGTTCTCGCGGGCAGTGGGGGCGTTGTCAGAGGAAAAACCTCTCACTTTCGCCTGTGCAAACCAGACATGGCAACCGCCGCGGCCAATTACAATGACCAAATTACGATAACGCCCGGGACAGATTGCCGCTATAGCAATCTTTCCCAGTTGCAGGGTTGCTGGCCTGCACGATAGCATCTGTGCCGGTCGCGGCCGGGGAAGGCCTGGGGTGGCGCTCCACCACCGCACTGCCGCGGCAAACAGCCGAGTTTATCGGATGTGCCGCTGCTTTGGCTGTGCGTACAATGACAACGGTCTGCGTGCAATGACATCGCTCTGCATAAAATGACAGACGAAGTTGGGCGCATCGCCGTAGCCTGGCTGCTGTCGATACGACCTCTCGCCCGACGCTTCCGTCTGTCCCGAGCAACTCTTATGGCCAGAACCACGATTCGATCGAAGACCACACCGGCGCCGCCGCTGCCGATGACGCCCCAGGAGGTAGCCGCGCGCGGCTGGGATGCCGTCGATGTGGTCTTTGTAACTGGCGATGCCTACGTGGACCATCCCAGTTTTGCGGCAGCGGTTCTGGGCCGGGTATTGGAAGCCGCAGGGTTCCGCGTGGCCATCCTCAGCCAGCCCGACTGGCACTCCTGCCGCCCCTGGCAGAGCTTCGGTCGTCCCCGGCTGTGCTTCTGCATCAGTGCTGGCAATCTGGATTCGATGCTCGCCCACTACACCCCGGCGCGAAAACCCCGCAGCGACGACGCCTACAGCCCGGATGGCCAGGCCGGATTGCGCCCCGATCGGGCCACAGTGGTTTACTGCCAGCGGGCGCGCGAAGCTTACAAGGGCGTGCCGATCATCACCGGCGGCGTAGAGGCCAGCATGCGACGCATCGCACACTACGACTACTGGAGCGATAAAGTCCGCCGCTCCGTCCTGCTGGATGCCAAAGCCGACTTGCTGGTGTATGGAATGGGCGAACGCACCCTGATGGAGATCGTCCGCCGACTGGCTGCCGGACAGTCGGTAGCCGACTTGCGCAATCTGCGCGGAGTGGCTTATCGCCTGGGTGCAAGCCAGGCGCTGCCCAAGTGGCAAGAAGAACCAGCCAGACCACTCGGCCCGGCCGATGCGACTGCCGATCGCCCGGGCGCTGCGCCTTCTGACAGCATTACCATTGGCACCTCGGCGGCCGACGACGATGTGATCCTGCCCAGCTACGAGCAAGTTGCCGCCGACAAAAAAGCTTTCGTGGAAATGACCCGGCTGGCGCAACTACACAATAACCCTTACTGCACTCGGCGGTTGGTGCAGTATCACGGCCGCGAAGCTGTGGTGATAAATCCACCAGCACTACCACTTGCCGAAGCGGAATTGGATTGGATATACGAATTGCCTTTCACCCGACAGGCGCACCCCAGTTACGCCGGTCGGCGTATTCCGGCGCTGGAAGTGGTCAAAAACTCGGTGCAGATTCTGCGCGGCTGTTTCGGCGGATGCACGTTCTGTTCGCTGGGGGCCCATCAGGGCCGGGTAATCCAAAGCCGCAGCCGACAATCAGTGCTCCGCGAAGTGCAAAAGCTGGCCAGCCAGCCGCAATTTTCCGGTACGATCACCGACCTGGGGGGACCGACGGCCAACATGTACGCCATGGGCTGCCTGCGGCCGGAAACCGCCGCCCGCTGCCGCCGCCCAAGCTGCCTTTACCCTAAGATTTGCAAACTGCTGCGCACCGATCACCGCCCGCTGCTGGAGCTGATGCGGGCCGTAAGGCAAGTGCCGGGCGTGAAACACGTGTTCGTCGCTTCTGGGGTGCGAATGGACTTGGCCCTGCGGTGCAAACAGTACCTCCAGGAGCTTGCCCGGCATCATACGGGCGGATTGCTAAAAGTCGCCCCGGAACACTGCGATCCGCATGTCCTGGAGCTGATGCACAAACCGCCGGTGCAAACGTTTCTGGACTTCGCCGAACAGTTCCGCAAGGCCGTGCCGGGACGGAAGCTTTATCTGGTGCCGTACTTCATGGCTGGCCATCCCGGCTGCGACCTGGATGCCATGATCCGGCTGGCCCAGTTCCTTAAACGCGCCGGATACCGGCCCGAACAAGTGCAAGACTTCGTGCCCCTGCCCATGGAAGTGGCCACCTGCATGTATTACACCGGCGTGGACCCGTTTACGGGCAAGGAAGTCTATGTTGCCCGCGGGGCGCGCGAGCGTCGGTTACAGCGGGCGTTGCTACAGTTCTTCAAGCCCGAAAACTACCATCTTGTGCGCGAAGCACTGGTGGCCGCGGGACGTCAAGAGCTTATCGGCGACGGTCCCGACTGTCTGATCCCGGCCACCAAACCGGCGGCCGCCTCCAAGCGGAAACCCACACGGCCAGCTACAACTGCGCGCCGTTTACGACCGACGCGGCATCTGCTAGACTGAACCGCGGTGGGTCCACCGCATCGGCGCGGATCAAACCCGCCTAGTGGCAGAAACCAGCAAACGAACATAAACTGTTGTTAGATAACTGGTTACGATAGCGCCGCATTTTACCCGCCGGCGAAAATGTTGCCGACGCCGATCCGGCTGGCCGACAAAAAGCCCTAAATAAAGCGCGGCTGTGTCGTATCCAACGACCGAGTGCTACATTCATTCAATGCCCGGGGCTGCCTCGGCAGCACAGCCGGTGACCAGATTCGGAAATGACGGGCAGATTTGGATGGGTGGCCGAGTGGTCTAAGGCGGCAGTCTTGAAAACTGCTGTGGGCGTTTCGCCCACCGGGGGTTCGAATCCCTCCCCATCCGTTTGGGGTATAGCGTGAGAATTGTACACGCCTTTTGTGGGGGCGCTCTGGAGGATCAGGCTGCCGAGGCGTTTTGCAGTGGAAGCTGGAGGGCCACGCTCCGT
>Ga0129299_1002828_pt1 | contig 11449 bp, 9 predicted proteins | sample ConPoolayeCmetaG_FD_94477 | JGI IMG/M metagenome (GOLD analysis project Ga0129299, IMG submission 94477) | Hot spring microbial mat communities from California, USA to study Microbial Dark Matter (Phase II) - Cone Pool mat layer C metaG ... | reverse complement strand
CCTTACCTGGCTCCGCTCCGCAGAGAGATCGGGTTGCGGCTGAAGCGATACGGCCCTTCTATCACCAGTGCGTTGGCTGAGCGCTGATCACCACCCCCGCTACAGCCAACCGTATCCCCAAAAGGGGGTAAGGCGCAATCAGTGTGCGTGTCATTCCATTGTGGCCTCAGTAGGGGCGACTGGCGAATCGCCCCTACGGTCGGCGTGAGCCTCACACCGGCGGGGAGGATGGCTCGCCCTTGCCCTCGCGGCGGGGTTCCTCCTCCGGCTCTTCGTCCCAGCCCCAAAGCCCGCAGCCCCAGCCCCGCCGGAAACCGAAGCCGAAGCGGCGGCCCCATGGCCCGTGATGATGATGCCCGCGAAAGCGGAACCCCATCGGGCCGAAGCCTGCCCAGTGCCGGAACCCCTTGCCAGGCTCGAACCCCAGCTCGCGGAGGCGCTCCTTATCGCCCTTCACCTCGATGCGGAAGCCATCCTCCGTCTCGATGAACCGCACTTCCCCAATCACCTTTTCTGCCATTTCTATTCGCTCCTTCTCTCATCTTGTGTCCGATTGCACGGTCTGGGCAGTAGTATGGCTCTGGGTTGTGAAGAAGTGATGAAGGTGTTGGGCAGATGTGGAGAAGGAGGGGCGCACAACGCCGCGCCCCTACCAATGGAGCCTCAAGGGGCGATCTCTGCCAGTAACTCCGGCGTCCATACCACGTCGATGGCGGGGCGCACTTCGGTGATCACCTGATGGGTGCCATCTGTGTAGGCCACAGCGAAGGTCCCGGCCACGTCCTCCGGCAGCGGCAGCGATGGCTCGTAGGGAACCCAGGCATCGGTCGCTGGTTCGTCGTCCGGCGAGGCAAGAATCTGCACCTCCGTCACCCGCTGGATCCAGCCCGTGCCTCCTGAGAACCGGAACTGCTCCGAGGTCAAGTATAACTTCTCGCCCAGCGGATCGACCAGCGCGGGCAGCACGTCGGGGCGCGATCCGAGCAGCACCAGGTAGAGATTGCCAGCCAAGACCGGCCTCACCGCCACGCCGATCTCGCGGTAGCCGGGGTCGGAGATGGCATGGTAATGATCGGGCGATCCCTGCCACTGGCTGAGGCAATCCTGGATGGTCTCCAGCGCGCAGGCCACCTCGACGGCAGCGGTCTGGTCGGGGGTGGCGTAGTGCGGCCACCCGCCAGCCAGCGCCCGATCCCGCGTCCCCTGCCCCTGGGCGTTGAAGTGCAGTGCCACGCCATTCGGGAGCGAGGGCAGTGTCAGCAGGTAGTCGGCCTGAGCGTTGGCGATCTCCCGCAGGGACTCGTTCGGCGCGTAGGGCAGCAGGTTTTGAGAAAGCCGCCAGCCGTTCAGCGCCGCAATCGCCTCAAGCTCCGCCGGGTCAAAGTCGGAGGCGTCGGCAAGTGGTTCCGGCGTGGGAGTGGGCGACGGGGCAGGCGTGCGCGTCGGGCGGGGCGTGCGGGTTGGTGTGGGAGCCGCTGTTCGGGCGGCAGCCGGTTCGGACGTTGTTGCCTGGGCGGTTTCGCTTTCCTGGGGTCCGGCCCTCGTAGTCGCTGCCACAGGGGCCTGGCAGGCCGCCAGCAGCATCCCTGCGACGCAGGCCACCAGGACGATCCCCGGCTGGCAGCAGCCGGTTGTGAACTTCAAGCGCGTGCGTAAACGGCTCATTCTGTCCTCCTGACTCCCCCGTATGACCGTCTCGACCGAGGGATGGCGAATGAACCCATTGAATCGAGTTCAGCTAAATTGTCAAACACCCTTTGACGCCCAGCGCGATCTATCGTATAATGCAGCTAGCTGGTCGGTGGTCAGACCAGTCGATGACAGGAGGAATGCGTGCCCGATCTTCCCGAGTGGCCCGCCCCGCCCAGGCCCGCTGAACTGACCTACACCCGGCTGGTGAAGGCGATCCTCGACAGGACGTTTCCCGCCAATGGCAGCCTGCCCGCCGAGCGTCAGCTCGCCGAACGGTTGGGCGTGACCCGCTCGACACTGCGCGAGGCGCTGCAACGGCTGGCCGCCGAGGGCTGGATCGATATCCAGCAGGGCAAGCCCACCCGCGTCAAAGACGTGTGGACGGAGGGCAACCTGAACGTGCTAGCGGCGCTGGTGAGCCGTCAAAGCGCCCTGCCGCCGACGTTTGTGCCGCAGCTCCTCGAAGTGAGGGAAGCGCTCGCGCCAGCCTATACGGCGGCGGCAGTGCGCCATAACGCCGGTGAGGTTGCGGCGATGATTGGGCGGCTGCTGGCCGATCTCAACGACTCCCCGGATTCCTTTGCCAGCGCAGATTGGACGCTGCATCACCAGTTGACTGTGCTTTCGACCAACCCAGTCTACACGCTGATCCTCAACGGGTTTGTGGGGTTCTACCAGCGAATGGCACGGCGGTACTTCAGCCTGCCGGAGTCGCGGGCATCGTCGCGGCAGTTCTACCTCGATCTGCGAGCGGCGGCGGCCTCCGAGGACCCGGACGCCGCGCGGGCGATCACCGCCGCCGTGATGTGCCATAGCATCGATCTGTGGAACAGGGTGAGCAAGGGTGAGGGGTCTCTTTCCCCTGCGCCCGGCATCAGATGAAGGGGGGATGAATGCGACGTTGGAACGGCTGGGGCAGCGAGCAGACGAACTATCTGGTTCCGGCCAGCGCTCTGCCCACGCTGGAGTCATGGGTTGGGGAGGGGCAGCCGGTGCAGGATGCTTCGTTTGAGGTGGTGGCGCGCAGTGTGCCGGAATCACCCTTGCCGGCGCACCCTCTCATCCTGACCGACGCCGGAGAGCGCGTTCGCCACGCGCGCGGGCAATCGCTGCCCGACTGGGTGGCGCTGCGCTTCGGGCGCGTGGAGGTCTTCCCAGCGGGGGTCGCCTATCCCGAGAGCGAGGACGATCTGCGCGCGCTGTTCGAGGTGGCTCGGCGTGCCGGGGCCGTCCTGATCCCCTACGGCGGCGGGACAAGCGTCGTGGGGCACATCAACCCGCCCCCCGATGGCCCGCCGGCCATCACTGTTGACCTCTCCCGGATGAGCGCCCTGATCCGGCTGGATGAGACCAGCCGCCTGGCGACCTTCGGCGCAGGCGTCCGGGGGCCGAACCTCGAAGCGGCCCTGCGGGCGCATGGCTTCATCATGGGACACTATCCCCAGTCCTTCGAGCTATCTACGCTCGGTGGGTGGATCGCCACCCGGTCGAGCGGGCAGCAGTCGTACTACTACGGGCGGATCGAGCAGACTTTTGCAGGCGGGCGGCTGATCACCCCCGCGGGGGAGATCGAGATGCTGCCCCATCCGGCCAGTGGCGCCGGGCCGGACATCCGGCAGCTTGCCTTGGGATCGGAAGGGCGGCTGGGAATCATCAGCCAGGCGACGGTACGGGTGACCCGGCTGCCAGAGGTGGAGCGCTTCTACGCCATTTTCTTCCGAGAATGGGAGGATGGCGTGGCAGCGATCCGCGAGATGGCCCAGGCGCGGCTGCCGCTCTCGATGCTGCGCCTCAGCAACCCCGTCGAAACCGACTCGACGCTGGCGCTGGCGGGCCGTCAGGACATGGTCAGCCTGGCGCATCGCGGGCTGGGGGCGCTGGGGTATCACCGGGGGCATCGATGCCTGCTGATCGTCGGCGTGACAGGCCAAGCGGCCCGTGTCGGGGCGGCGTGGCGGGCCGCGCGGGGTATCGCCCGGCGGCACGGCGGCTTGCCCACCGGGACGTACATGGGCAACCAGTGGGCGAAGAGCCGCTTCCTATCGCCATACCTGCGTAACTCGCTGTGGGAGATTGGCTACGCCGTCGATACGTTGGAAACCGCCCTCCCCTGGGCTGGGGCCATCCCGGCGGTCGAGGCGATCCAGGACGCCATCCGGGGCGCCATGCAGGGCACGGGCGAGCGCGTTCACGTCTTCGCGCACCTCTCCCACCTATACGAGACCGGGACGAGCATCTATGTGACGTACCTGTTCCGCGTGCTGCGCGACCCGGACCGGATGCTTGAATTGTGGCGTGGCATGAAGCACGCTGCCAGCGAGGCCATCGTGCGGCATGGTGGCACGATCAGCCACCAGCACGGAGTGGGAACGGATCACGCGCCGTATCTGTCGGCAGAGAAGGGCGTGCTCGGTATGGCCTTGATCGGCGACGCGATCCGCCGTTGCGACCCGGATGGGATCATGAATCCGGGCAAGCTGCTGACGTAACGAGGTGGTAGCGGCAGGCTACAGGGGGCGACCATGCTGTACGGAACCCCGGATCGAGAATCTGCCTGGGAGTGCCTCGGCGGCCAGTGGGATATGATCATCGTTGGCGGCGGCATCACCGGGGCGGGCATCCTGCGCGAGGCGGTCCGTCTCGGGCTGCGGGTGCTGCTGCTGGAGCAGAACGATTTCGCCTCCGGCACATCCAGCCGCTCCTCGAAGCTGGTGCACGGCGGGCTGCGCTACCTGAACAACGCCCAGTTCAAGCTGACCTGGCAATCCGTGTGCGAGCGTGACGAGCTGCTGCGCGAAGGCCCCGGCCTGATCGAGCCGCTGCCGTTCCTGTTTCCCACCTATCGCGGCGATGCCATCCCTGGCTGGATGATGGAGATCGGCTTGAGCCTGTATAGCTGGATGGGCGGGAAGTGGAATGCCTACCAGCGGCTGACGCCGGGGGAATTGTGCGCGCTCTCGCCGGGGCTGTGCGCCGACCGGCTGACCGGCGGCTTCCGCTACTGCGATGCGCAGACCGACGACGCGCGACTGGTGCTGCGCCTGATCCGCGAGGCGGTGGGCACAGGCCGCGCCGTTGTCATCAACTATGCGCGCGTCGAGGGATTGCTGCGCGGCGCGGGGGGGCTGGTGAATGGCGTGGCCGTGTGCGATCGGGTCACCGGCGCAACGGCGGAGGCGCACGCAGCGGCAGTGGTCAACGCGACGGGCGCGTGGGCGGACCGTCTGCGCGGGCAGGTCGGGGCGCGGGCGCGCATCCGGCCCTTGCGCGGCAGCCATCTGATCTTCCCCCAGTACCGCTTTCCGGTGTACCAGGCAGTCACCTTCCCGCATCCCCGCGATGCCCGCCCGGTGTTCGCCTTCCCCTGGGAGGGCGTGACGCTGATCGGCACCACCGACCTGGATCACCGGGATGACCTGGATAATGAGCCGTCCATCTCGCCGGAGGAGTTCGACTATCTGTTGCGGGCGGCTCAGGCGCACTTCCCCGATCTGGCCCTGGCCGCCGACGATGTGCTCTCGACCTTTGCGGGCGTGCGACCGGTGATCAGCCGCAGCCAGAGCAAGGCTCCCTCCAAAGAGAGCCGTGAGCACGTGATCTGGGAGGAGGGCGGGCTGCTGACCGTGACCGGCGGCAAGCTGACCACCTTCCGCCATATCGCCCTGGATGCCCTGCGGGCGCTGCGGCGACGCCTGCCCCGGCTGGAGAAGGTGGATGATCATCTGGCTGCGCTCGACCCCATGCCGCCTGTCGAGGCGCTGCCGGGCCTGACTCACGCCGAGGCGCTGCGGTTGGTCGCTCGCTACGGGCCGCCGATTCTCGACCTGGCCCGGGTGCGCCCGGAGGAATTGGGCCGGGTGAATGGCCTGCCCATCCACTGGCTGGAGCTGCGCTGGGCGGCCCGGCACGAGGCCGTGATCCACCTGGATGATCTGCTGCTGCGCCGGGTGCGGCTCGGTTTGCTGGCCCCCAACGGCGGGGAGAAGTTCCTATCGCGCATCCGCCAGATGGCGCAATCCGAACTGGGGTGGGATGATGTCCGTTGGGAGCAGGAGGTCGCAGCGTACCAGGCGCGCTGGCGGGCACACTACAGCCTGCCAGTATCATAGATCCAGTGGGACTTACGCGGTTGAGATCAGATTCAGCCCACAGATGGCATAGATTTCACGGATGAATGGCGCTGATCTTCGTCAGCACCACCCTGATTCCCAACGAGCCGGTTCCTGCCTGGGTGATCGCGGTCCTGCTTGGCTGTGTGCTAGTGGCGGGCACGGCAGTCGGCGCGATTCACGGGTTGGCGCTGGTGTGGTTAGTGCGGGAAAGGCCGAGCACGGCGTGACGCGGCCTTGCTCCTCATGCTGCGAAGGGGTGATTCTCCGCGACCGGGATACGCTTGCGGATCAGCTTCTCAATATCGCGCAAGAAGGCCCGTTCTTCTGGGTCACACAACGCAAGCGCGATGCCCGCCGCACCTGCCCTCCCGGTGCGCCCGATACGGTGCACGTACGTCTCTGGGATGTTGGGCAGGTCAAACTGGATCACATGCGAGATGTTCTCGATGTCGATCCCTCGCGCGGCGACATCCGTGGCAACCAGCACCCGTGTCCTGCCAGACTTGAAGTTTGCCAGGGCGCGTTCGCGGGCGCTCTGTGACTTGTTCCCGTGGATCGGCTCGGCGGCGATGCCCGCGCGAGCCAGCAGCTTCACCACCCTGTTCGCGCCGTGTTTGGTGCGGGTGAAGACCAGTGCACGGGTGATCAGGGGATCGCGCAGCAAGTATTCCAGGAGAGGCTGTTTGTCCTTCCTGCTCGGCACGAAGTACACGAGCTGTTCGATGATCTCCACGGTGGGCTGCTCAGGTGTCACTGCCACCCTCACCGGGTTCTTAAGCAGATGTTCCGCCAGCGCCACGATCTCGGCAGGCAAGGTCGCTGAGAAAAGGAGCGTTTGCCGCCGCCTAGGTAACAGGGCGATCACACGCTTCACGTCGTGAATGAAGCCCATGTCGAGCATCCGGTCGGCCTCGTCGAGCACGAAAACCTCAACCGCATCGAGCCTGACATAGCCTTGTCCGATCAGGTCGAGCAGGCGGCCCGGCGTGGCGACGAGAATATCCACGCCGCGCTGTAGCGCTTCAACTTGCGGGTTCTGTCCTACGCCGCCAAAGACGGTGGCGTGCTTGAACCCGCTGTAGCGCCCATAGGCTGCGAAGCTTTCCCCGATCTGGGCAGCCAGTTCGCGGGTGGGTGACAGGATCAGGGCTTTAATGGTGCGCCGGTGGCCGTTGGCGGGGCGCGATAGCACCTCTGTGAGGCGCTGGAGAATCGGCAGCGCGAAGGCGGCGGTCTTGCCTGTGCCTGTCTGCGCACAACCGAGCAGGTCGCGCCCCTCGAGGATAGGCTGGATGGACTGAGCCTGAACTGGCGTCGGCTCGGTGTAACCTTGCTGAGCCACCGCGCGCAGCAGCGGCGCGATGAGGCCCAGATCATCGAAGCGTAACCCCGTGCTCATGTGGGCATGGGGGACTGGTTCCGGGTCAGCGCCATCCAGGTGGATTACGCCAACTGCCGATGGCCCCTTGGTTCCCTGTTCGATGGCGAACTCCACGCGGTCACCTTCGTCAAGGCGGCGGGTGGTTTTCAGCGCGGAATGGTGGATGAAGACATCTTTCCCCCCGTCATCGGGGGTCGCAAAACCGAAGCCCTTCCGGGCGTCAAACCACTTGATGGTTCCGGTGATGCGCGTTTGTACTTGGTGTGACATATCGGTTCCTTAATGCTCTCTCGATGGGAGGCGGACAAGGCACGATGGGGGGCTTGCTTTCCCCGTTCAAATAGAAACCCGGCTTTGGATGCCGGGTTGAAGGGCTTTTCAATCCGCCTGCATACAACGCAAGGGAGTATACCACACTTCGCAGGGCTGACCAGCGGCTTTGCGATGCTACCCGTGTATAACCCATACAGGCCGCGCGGCGGTCTATCTGGGCTGTGGTATAATCCCGCCGCACCGGGGCCGGACGCTGACTGGCCCCTGACTTCTGAATCGAGGCTCCATGAATCATTGGCGGCGCTGGCTGGCGCTGGCAATTGGGCTGGGCATCAGCGGGGTGTTTCTGTACCTTGCACTGAAGGGGTTGAATCTGGGCGAGGTACTCATCGACCTGCGAACGGCCCGCTACGGCTGGCTGATCCCCGGCGTGGCGGTGTACTTCGTGGCAGTGTGGGCGCGGACGTGGCGCTGGCACTACCTGCTGCGGCCCATCCAGCGCATCCGCCTGCGCGACCTGTTCCCGGTGGTGGTGATCGGCTACATGGGCAACAACGTATATCCCTTCCGCGCCGGGGAGGTGATCCGCGCCTGGGTCTTGCAGCGCAACGCCCAGGTGGCGATCAGCGCCTCGCTGGCGACGATCATCGTCGAGCGCATCTTCGACGGGCTGGTGATGCTGATCTTCGTCTTCGTGGCGCTGCCCTTCGCGCCGATCCCCGCGCCCTTCGACCGGATCGTGGTGTGGATGACGCTGCTGTTCTTCGGGGCGCTGGCGGGATTCTTTGTGCTGGCCCTGAGGCCGGAGGCCACGCGGCGGCTGTACACGCGAGCGATCCACGCCCTCGTGCCCGCTGAGCGCGTTCGGGGGGCGATTCTCCATCAGGCCGACCGCTTCATGGAGGGGCTGGCCTCGCTGCGCAGCCCGCGCGACCTGCTGATGACCCTGCTCTCCTCGACGCTGATCTGGCTCACCGAGACGACCAAGTACTGGTTCGTGATGCACGCCTTCGACTTCCAGGTGAGCTTCTTCGTGCTGATGCTGATGACCGCTGTGGTGAACCTCGCCACGACGTTGCCCAGCTCGCCGGGCTACGTGGGCACGTTCGACGAGCCGGGGATCGAGATTCTGAAGGTGTTCGGCGTGGAGGAGAACGTCGCCGGGGCGTACACGCTGGTGCTACACGCCGCGCTGTGGCTGCCGATCACGCTGCTGGGGTTCTATTACATGGCCCGCCAGGGCGTGAAGTGGGGCGACTTCGCACGGGCGACGGCGGCAGTACGTTCATCTGAGTTTGAAGGTGTGCAATGATCGCACCGGATGACGCGCCATCCATTATCCTGATCGAGAGACTCGCATGAGAATCGCCATCATCGGCGCGGGCGCAGCGGGACTGGCCGCCGCCTATGACCTCGCCCGTGCCGGGCACAATGTCACCCTCTACGAAGCCGAGGCCGAGGTCGGCGGGCTGGCGGCGGGCTTCCGCGACCCTGCCTGGGCGTGGTCGCTGGAGAAGTTCTACCACCACTGGTTCTCTACCGACCACGATGTGCTGCGCCTGATCGATGAGATCGGGATGCGGCACAAGGTGCGCTTCCCCTCGCCGGTCACCAGCCTGTGGCACGAGGGCTGCATCTACCCGATGGATAAGCCCGTGATGCCCAGCGCGCTGCTGTCGCGGGCGGTCAACGTGCTGCGCCTGACGCCCATCCCGCTCCTTGACCGGCTGCGCTTCGGCGCGGTGGGGCTGATCGTCAGCAAGATTCCCAACGGGTTGTTCCTGGAAAAGTACACCGCCGACGCCTGGATGGAGCGAGCATCGGGCCGGGCGGCGCACAACCTGGTGTGGCGTCCGATGCTGATCGCCAAGTTCGGGGCGCGGTACGATCAGGTCAACATGGCGTGGCTGTGGGCGCGGCTCAACAAGCGCACGGCCAAGCTGGGAACCTACGAGGGCGGCTTCCAGGCCATGCTGGAAGACCTGGCCGACGCGCTGCGGGGGCTGGGCGTGGCGATCTGTCTGCGGATGCCCGTGCAGCGCATCGCCCCAGCGAAGGGCGGCGGGCTGATCCTGACCGTCGAAGGGCGCGAGGAGCAGTTCGACCAGGTGCTGGCGACCACCGGGCCGGGCCTGCTGGCGCGATTGGCCCCCGATCTGCCGGAGGACTACCGGCGGCAGTTGACCTCGCTGCTGAGCCTGGGCGCGGTGGCCCTGATCCTGGCGCTGGATCGCCCGCTCATGACCGACGGCACCTACTGGCTCAACCTCCCAGCCCGCAGCCCGGATAAGTCCGAGAACCCGTTCCCGTTCCTGGCGCTGGTCGAGCATACCAACTACGTCTCGCCGGAGCATTTCGGTGGGGAGCATCTGATCTACTGCGGCGACTACCTGCCGCCGGATCACGAGTACTTCCGGCTGAGCGAGGAGGAGCTGGCGGCCCGTTTCCTGCCCGCGCTGCAGAAGGTCAACCCCGCTTTTGACCCCTCATGGGTTAGGCGGCGCTGGTTGTTCCGCGCACCCTATGCCCAGCCCGTGCCCCTGGTGAACCAGTCAAAGCGGCTGCCGGGCCTGCGGACGCCGATGCCGGGGCTGTACCTGGCCTCGATGAGCCAGGTGTACCCCTGGGATCGGGGCACAAACTACGCCGTGGAGATCGGTCGGCGCGCGGCGCGGCTGATGATGAGCGCGGAGGGCGCAGGCTAGAGACGCGGCCTAGTTGGGGAAGACAAAGGCACGAAGCAAGCGCCCCGTGCCTCAAGCGGGTAAGGGGACTCGAACCCCTGACATTTTGCTTGGGAAGCAAACGTTCTACCGCTGAACTATACCCGCCACTGCTCCCTATTATACACCGCCCTGTTCAGATCGCAACCCCGGGAGTGGATGACTACGAGGGTACTTATACCAGGAATGGCTCACAACTGCCCTGAATACCCATCATCTTATCCACTCCCCCCCTGCTCTGGAGTCTACCAGGTCTGCTATACGCTGTGTAACTCACAATGTGACTGGACTCTTTTGAGTTGCGTCCCTTAGGGCCTGATTTCTTGGTTGCTTGGCGCAGGGGCTGCTGGGACGGGCCTCTCACTGCCCCGCCCCGGCGACCGGCTCCGCATGGGCCGCCATGAAGTGCTCATAGGCAAGCCGCGCCGCCTCGGAGATGGCCCACGTGCCGGGCCATTCCGGGTTGCGCTGCATGAACACCGCCAGCGCGAATGCCCCGCGCGGCGTCTCGACGATCCCCGCCTCGCTGATGAAGTTCTCCCGGTACTCGGCGTTGGCCCGCTGGACGCCCCCCTTGACGTACACCCGCACCCCGGGTTCGGGCGGGAGGTGATACAGGAATAGCGATTCGCCCTGGCCTTCCTCCATCCAGCTCAGCAGCAGGGAGACATAGGCCGGGCTGATCACCTCCCCCCGGTACAATCGGGCGTAGAACCCGGCCAGCTCGACAGGCGCAAATGCCTTATCGCATGGCATTTGCGGGATGGGGCAGGCCAGCAAGGCCGCCTCACCCGGCAACCCCAGCGATATATCCCCGCGGCTATAGCGCCAGTCGGTCGGCGGAACGTACAGCGCTCCCCCGTCGGAGCAACTCCAATCCTGCCACTTCAGCACGAAGTTGTTCTCCCGACTGAGGCCCTGGCTGGCGAGCCAGTCGTTGAACGGCGCGATCCCCCCCACACGTTGGAAGATGCAACTGGTATCGGTGTTGGCGCTGACCTCCAGCATCTGGTTCAGGTGCGCCCGGTCGGTCGGTTCCTCGGCGATCATCCCCCGCTCGACCAGCCACAGGTAATAGGCGGCCAGCGGCCCTTTGAAGGTGCTCATGGCGTGAAAGCGCCCCTCGCCTGCCACGCTGATCACCTGCCCGGTCTGGATATCCACAAAGCCGATGCCCAGATCGTAGGGGCGCAGGGTGGTTGCCTCCCGGTGGAGGTTCTGGAGCGCTGCAGCCAGCGGCCCGTAATCCACCGGGGGGTAGATCGGGG
>Ga0129299_1002826_pt1 | contig 11451 bp, 9 predicted proteins | sample ConPoolayeCmetaG_FD_94477 | JGI IMG/M metagenome (GOLD analysis project Ga0129299, IMG submission 94477) | Hot spring microbial mat communities from California, USA to study Microbial Dark Matter (Phase II) - Cone Pool mat layer C metaG ... | reverse complement strand
ATGTTCCACAGCCACGCACTGCTCAGCGCCGCGCCAGACACTATCACATCCCGCACCAAATAATACGCGCCGAACGTCCCCGCTTTCGCGTGCTCCGGCGCCAAATCCATGATGAGCGCCTTGCGCGTCGGCTCGCCAAATTCTTTCAGACCGCGGATGATGAATGCCACTATCAGTATTGGCATGCTGCGTGACACACACAGCACCAGCGGAAACAGCGTGAAAAACACAAACGTCATCACCACAAACGGCTTCTTGCCATACGCATCCGCCAGATACGCCACCGGGATATACACCAGCATCGCCGTGATCATCTCGATCGTCGTCAGCACGCCAAATTGCAGCGGGGAAATGCCATTCTTGTTGACGGCCCACACCACCACAAACGCATACGGAATTTGCTCGGCAAAACGCACAAGTATGTCAGACACCAGCAATTGCAGCACGTCACCACGCACGTATTTAAAGAAACTAAGCACGGGTATTTTCTCACTCCTGCGCCCGCCGTCCTGCATAAAGCGCAGCACAAACCAAATGGCAATCACTCCCAGCACACATGCCGCAATAAATGCGATGCGCACACCGCGTTCAATCCCAAACGTGCCAATCAAAGCGCCGCCTAGCACCGGCCCCAGCGCCATGGGAATGCGCCGCACAAACGAATGCAACGATACCCCCAGCACGCGCCGACGTGCGCTCATTACTTCCGACACCATGCTCATTATAGCTGGCAACGACACGGCCGTCCAGGCAATGAAACATACCGAGCCAATCAGCACGGCCTGCCATGAAGGAATCACGATGACTACGGCATACCCACCCAGCGCGATCAGCGTGAACACCACAAGGGCGCGCCGGTAGCCAAACCGGTCGCTGACATACCCGCCGGGCAATGAATACAACGCGCCCAGCAACACATCCATCGCATTAAGAAAGCCCACCCAAAACGGCGTGCTGCCCAGCGCCAGCAGGTATAACGGCAAAAACCGCTCCGCCATTTTCTCGCCCAGCCCAATGCACACAACCATCACCAGCATGGCGCCCATGCTGCGGAGCGGGCGGGCGGCAGACTGGGCATGAGGACGATTCGTCATGGCAAGTGAAAATGGTAACAAGAATGAACGCGCACGTCAAGCCTTGTTCCGGCGCCCAGCTCCGGCGACTAGCGGCATAGGCGTGGAGGGGCAGCGGCCTCGCTGCCCTTGTGCCCCGCGCGCTCAAGGTCGCCGGGCTGGCGACCCTCCGTAATGATTCCCATACCAATGATGGGAGGGGCAACGGCCTCGTTGCCCTTGCGCCCTGCAGCCATCAGGCCGCCGTGGCCGGCGCTCCTCCCTCGTCGCCAAATCTGGGCCAGCGCCCTCATCCTGCGCGTGCACGCGCCCGCCCCCCCACTGGGCGCGCCGCCACCCCTGCCGACATCATGTCCCAAACCAAAACGCGCTGGCACGTTTCATTCAACATTGTGTGTCGTTTGCACACAACCAAAAATGCCGAATGCGAACGGTACCACTGCAACTCCCGCGTTTTGTTCTGCAACTATTTCATCACAATAGGCGCGGCGGTGCCGCACTGCGCACACCGGCTATCCGAGGTCAACAACGGCAGTTCTGTCGTGTAACCATGCCGCGCAATCAGGCATCCACCGCAGTGCAAACAGAGAGTTTTTTGCACACCACCAACATTGCCCACGTACACGTAATGCAACTTTTCTCTCAAAATGTTCGCCGCGCGCTCCAGCGTGGCGTGCGGCGTGGCCGGCAACGCGCACTTGTACATCGGCGTATAGCGCGAGAGATGGACCGGCACTTCAGCGCCGAGCGTGCTGACAATCCACTCACGCATCGCCACAAACTGTTCCGGCTGGTCGTTGAGCGTGGGGATCACGAGCGTCGTCAGCTCAACATGCGCGCAGCGCGCGGCGCGGCGGATGGTCTCCAACACTGGCTCAAGCCGCGCGCCGCAGTGGCGGCGGTAAAAGTCGTCATCGAACCCTTTTAGATCAATGTTGAGCGCGTCCACGTATTGAAGAAGCTCCTGCAGCGGAGCGGGGGAGATGTACCCGTTCGTGACGAGCACATTTTTGAGGCCGCGCGCGCGGACGTGCGGCGCGCACGCCATCACAAATTCAAACCACACCGTGGGTTCATTATACGTGTAGGCGGCGCCGCACATGGCGCGCAGGCCGCCGCGCGCGTGTTCATCCACGGCGGCCAGCAGGGCTTCGGGCGTCAGATTCGGCTGCAGCGCGCGGTTCGGGAACTCTTTCGAGATGCTGTAATTCTGGCACCACGGACACGACAGATTGCAGCCATACGTGCCAATGCTGACAATCTGGCTGCCGGGGAAGAAATGATAGAGCGGCTTTTTTTCAATTGGATCAAGGTTGGCGCTGCAGGCCACACCGTAATTCAGCGTCACGAGCGTGCCGGCGCGGTTCTCGCGCACGCCGCAGATGCCGCGCTTACCGGGGACGATGACACACCCGTGCGGGCAGAGTTCGCATTCAACGAACTCGTCATGTGTGCGATGCCAGTGCTGTGCGGTCATGGCAAAGAGGCCAGTGGTCAAATAAGTACACCAGAAGCTTCGCCTTGGCGGGGATCGAACCACGTCTTCTTGAGGTGTGCAGCAATGTCGTTGTACAGGCGATCAACCGTGCGCCAGTCGATGGGAGAACGATCTGTCAGCGAACCGCGCGAGTGACCACGGTCAGGATGACGCAGCCAATAAATCTGATCGATAAACGATCCTTGGGGGCTGAAATCGAGCGCCAAGTCGTTGACCTCCATAACTACACAGTAGAAACATGCAGGAGCACCACGCTTAATGTTGCGGGCCGTATCTGAGGCGGAAGTATACATTGTTTTGTCGAAATTCGTTTTGCATTCGAGACAGACAACTGGCACAAATGCACGTACTGTTTGACAGGCATGCTGGTCATAACTGCACGCGATGAGCACTTCCTTGCCAAATGCAAAATCTTGATCTTTGGTTGTGACAACAATTGGCGGCAGTTTGCAAAAGCTGTTCAAATCAAGAGGTCTGAACTGCATTTCCACATAAGTATTCTTGCCGCCGGGGCTGAGCAAGGTTTGCGTCTGCAACGGTGCAAGTAACAACGCACAAAACTCCTCAAGCACGCTAGAGTGAAGAAACGTTTGAGGGCTAAAGCCTGATGTGCGACTCTTGTACACGGGCTGGTCAAGAAAGTCCTTATACTGATTGAGCAAATGCGTCAGCTCCTTGATGCCGGTGGAACCGCGACTCTTCACCTTCTCGCTTGCGGCACGCCACGCTTGGTAGCGTATCAAGATAGTTTCAAGAAGCTGCCGTTTCGCAGCGAAGGCGGCATTTTGCAGAAGAGCTGTAATCTTGTCGTGGTGTGGAGTCATAACGCCAATTCGGGATGTTCCTGACGTAATCTTTGGTGCGCGGTGGCGCAATACTGAGGGGAGATGTCAATGCCAATATAGGCGCGCTGCAAGCGCTGCGCAACGACACAGGTGGTGCCGGCACCGTTAAACGGGTCCACAACAATGTCACCCGGGAAGCTCAACAGTTTGATCAGCCGCGCGGCCAGCTCTTCAGGGAACATGGCAGGATGGGCGTAGTGCGTCATGTCACGTGCCGGGGCGATGTCCCATCTCGCGTACACCCATTTTTTGAATTCGTCACCGGTCAGATCGGACTGCGCGTCTGCAACACGCGGGGCTTTCTTCTGGCTCCCTTTGCAAAACACTTCAACAAATTCCCACGTATATTTGAAGTATGGCATGCTGGGACTGCGCCAGCTGCCCCATGCGGTATATTTGCAATTGTAATTGTGTTTTTCCCAGACGATTTCACTCTTGAACAGGAGGCCAAGCTCTCGCAAGATGCCTGCCACGTGGTGGTGGGTGGGCATGTAGTCTGAGAACAGCGGCTGAACATTGACGGCAATCCGCCCGCCCGGCACCAGCACGCGGGCGCATTCGGCACACACGGCACGCAGCTTGGCAAAGTAGGCGTCCCACTGCACGGTATCACCGTTGCCGTGGTACTCCATGCCAAAATTGTAGGGCGGAGAAGTGACAATCAGGTCAACACTGTCCGCGGGCCACGCGCGCATGATGTCCTCACAATCGCCGGTCAGAATCTGATTGAGCGGGAGCTCATGGACCCGCGTCTCACGGCGCAGCACAGGCAGCGAGACGGGCGCAGGCACGGCGCCGCAGCGCACCGCGCGCTTGGCCGGCTTGTTGCGCACCTTTACATCGCGCATGAATGGTGTTGATCCCGCAGGTGTCATCGTGGTGGCAAATACATGGTGATTCGGTGCTTAGTATACCTAAAAGCCTTGTGCTCGTCAACGTTACCAAGCAACCTAGATGCAGCGACTAGTGCCGGCCTCGGCGGCCAGATGCGCTGTAGCCGCGATGGCTCATCGCGGTTCCTCCATTGTTTGGAGGGCCGCCGGCCTCGGCGGCCTGATGCGCGCGGGCATAAGGGCAGCGAGGCCGTTGCCACTCCAACTTTGGTATCGTTATCGAATTTGCATGGAGGGCCGCCGGCCCCGGCGGCCTGATGCGCGCGGGCATAAGGGCAGCGAGGCCGCTGCCACTCCAATTTTGGTATCGTTATCGAATTTGCATGGAGGGCCGCCGGCCCCGGCGGCCTGATGCGCGCGGGCATAAGGGCAGCGAGGCCGTTGCCCCTTCAATTTTTGTGGAGGGCCGCCGGCCCCGGCGGCCTGATGCGCGCGGGCATAAGGGCAGCGAGGCCGTTGCCCCTCCATTTTTTGTGGAGGGCCGCCGGCCCCGGCGGCCTGATGCGCGCGGGGTAAAACGGCAGCGCGGCCGCTGCCCCATAAGCGCTAAAATAAGCATAAAACGCGGCTGTAATTAACCACGAACCAATCGAACCACACGAACGTTCAATCTGCATTCTATGCCGTCTGCAATCAGCACGGCTTGTCGTTTGCGAGGTGTTGATTAACTGCGTTGTGCTTTGTGTTCCTCAAATTGTAAATTGTAAATTGTAAATTGTAAATGCGTTTAACTTATCGCTTATGAGCCGTTGCCCCTCCAGTCCTATGTCATTAGTCGCTGTATCCTGGAGCGAGCTCTTCAGCATCTTTTATCGTACGGCCGGTGGGCCGGCCGGGCGGGGCCACCCACGTGCGCCAGGCCCGGCGCGCCGCGTCGCGCTGCGCTTCCAAGTGCGCCAGCGTTTCCTGCTGATTGATGCGCCATGCGCCGATCACCCAATACTGTTCATAGCCACTAAATTCCCCGGGCGCCAGCGGCGTCAGCTCGCTGAACAGTGTTGCCTCTGTGCGTGTACTGCTGACGCGCAGGCCATCATACGGATACAAGCCATGCCGCGGTTCCTCAGGGGCAACCAGCAGGGCAAAAGTATCATCGCGCACCACGGCCCAGCCAGCCGTGCGCGGATTGGGCGGCACGATGGCGTCATACATGCTGATGCCTGCCAGGCGCGTGCCCGTGCTCCATGAGATGGCGTGGCCAAGCGCGTTTTTCATCATGATGGTGCAGCGCACCGCCGGCATGCCCGGCACCAGCGCGATCGCACGCGTCCAGCGCACACCATGCACAGGATCAACCGGCGAGAGCATGCGCAATGTCCCGTCGTCTTCGATGCGCCACTTCCACACGCCAGTGCAGGCGATACTCGTGGCCGTCATGCGGCGGTCGCGCGGATGCAGCTCCACGCCGCTTGGTTCCGACAACAGATTGTGCTGCATGTCCGGGCCGCACTGCACAATCACCCCGCCACGCTGGGGCGCTGCGATGACACACAGATACGCATTGCTCATGCCAATGCAGGCGCCGAACATGCTGTGCGGACAGGGAAACACCACCGCGCCATTGGGCAGCCGCCGTGTGCCAGACAATCGCTCAGGCACGGCAAACAGCGCATCTTCATGCGCCTGTCTGCCGGCGACGAGCGCGGCGCGCAAGCCCGGCGCGCCTGTCATGCGCGGCAGCACAATGTCGGTATAAACGCCCGTCGGCGCCGTGACGCGGATCAGCACATGCTGGGCCGCGGGGATGCGCACATCGCAGGTCTGCGGGCTGGCGCCGCGCCGCAGGTGCGCGTTCCATATCACCTCGCCGTCACTGCGAAGTTCGACGCGCGCGCTGCCATTGGTATCGGGCGATGCGTCATCCACACCAGCCGCCAGTTCCAGCCGTGTGCTGCGGCCCCCGGGCGTAAACACGAGCAGCGCATCGCCCGCGACGCCAAGGCCCTGCTCGAAGTCCAGATGCGCCACACGCAGCGGCGTACCGGCGACACTGCGATTAACACGCGGCTCGCCCTGCGCCGCCGCGGGCTCGGCCGGCGTCCAGCCCACTTCCGCCATCTGCCACACCGGCTCATGCAGCCCCACCTGTTCGATGACGCCAGTCAGCTCGCCCGTGGCCGTGTGCAGCGTCTCGCATCCGGCCAGCAGCACCAGCGCGCCTGCACAGCCTATGATCACACCGTGCTTCATTGCGCTGCGATGGCGGCATAAAACTCCGCCGCATTTTCCGCTGCATCGGCGATCTGCCCCACCAGCCGCGCGGTTTGAAACAACATCATCACCGAAATGGCGTCAGATTCACGCTCGTGCGCAAACAACACTTTCAAAAACTGCTCAATCTGCAGATCGGATTTGTTCTCCAACACATGAATGCGCTCCAAGGCTTCCGCCATCATGTCGGCCTGTGGCGCGGGCGCGTGCTCGTCTGACGGGATCATGCGTTGCACCGCCGTTGCCAGCGCCGTAACCGTGTCGAGCACACAGCGCATCAGGGCGCGCAGCTCATCGCCCGCCGCCGGCACGATTGCGGTATGCCGCAACACCAGTAGTTTCGCAATGTCCTGCGCCCGGTCGGCCATGCGGTCCTGATAGCGCACAATCTGCAGCGCGTCCGTGCGCTGCACGGCGGCAAAAATGGATTTGGTCAATCCATGCCGGATGGCCAGTTTGATGTGATCAGCCTGCAGTTCCGCTTCGCTGATGCGCGCCGACAAATCCTGCATGCGCGGCTCATCACCGGCCATCAGCGCCTCAACCAGTTCCATCGCCAATTCTGTGCAATGCCGCCCTTTGCACAGATGTTCATACAACGGTTCGATCACATTCGGCCCAAAGCTGCCGCCGATTGCTTTCATTTCGCGCCTCTCTTATATGTATAACGCGCGATGCTCGCGCAGCCATGCTGCAAAACGTGCAATGCCAGTTTCAAACGGGGTCTGCGGTTCATAGCCCAGCATGGCGCGCGCCTTGCTGACATCGGCGCATGTCATGCGCACGTCGCCCGGCTGCATGGGCGCCTCCTTGACCACCGCCTGCGCGCCCACGGCCTGTTCAATCGCCGCGATAAACTGCGTCAAGCTAATCGGCCGGTGGTTGCCCAAATTGAAAATCTCATACGCATAATTGCGGTCAAGCGCGGCCAGCACCCCTGCCACAATGTCATCTATGTAGGTGTAATCGCGCTGCGTGCTGCCGTCGCCAAAGCGCGTAATAGGCTCGCCGTGCATGATCTTCCATGTGAACAAGAACGGCGCCATATCAGGCCGCCCGGCCGGGCCATACACCGTGAAAAAGCGCAGGCCGCTGCAGCGCAGGCCGTACAAATGATGATAGGTGTAGGCCAGCAGTTCACACGCCTTTTTCGTCGCCGCATACGGGCTAATCGGCTTGTCCAACTGCATGTCTTCGCGAAACGGCGCCGCCGGCATGTCGCCATACACTGATGAGGATGACGCGAAGACGAAATTCTCCACGCCCGTTTCAACGGCCAGCTTCAGCAAATGGAGTGTGCCAAGCACATTCGTCTGTTCGTACAAAAACGGCTCGGCAATGCTGGCCCGCACGCCTGCCCGCGCCGCCAGATGGCAGATTTTCTGGCACGCTTCACGCCGCACAATCGCCTCGAGCGCCGGGTAATCGCGAATATCCGCCTCGTACACACGTACACCGGCACACTCCTGCAGTGCCGCAATGTTGTGGCGTTTGATACGCGGCGCATAGTAATCATTGAAATCGTCCACAATGACCACCTCATCGCCGCGCGCCAGCAATGCCCGTGCCGTGTGCGAGCCAATAAACCCCGCCCCGCCCGTCAGCAATATCTTCATCTGCCATGCTCCTGTGCCAAGAAGGCCGTCATGCTAGTAGTATAGCGTTTCCGCAGAGCGCTGGCAAGTGTAGCAAGCGCCTGCATCCGGCGACTAACGACATAGGCCTGGAGGGGCAACGGCCTCGCTGCCCTTGTGCCCCGCGCGCATACGGCCACCGGGCCAGCGGCCCTCCATGACGATTGCGATTGCGATACCGATACCGAAACATGGAGGGGCAACGGCCTCGTTGCCCACCAGCCTTGCAGCCATCAGGCCGCCGTGGCCTGCGGCCCTCCCTAGTCGCCGGATTCGGGCGCGCTTGCATCCGGCGACTAACCACATAGGCCTGGAGGGGCAACGGCCTCGTTGCCCTTGAGCCCTGCAGCCATGAGGCCGCCGGGCGGCGGCCCTCCGAAAATGGAGGGGCAACGGCCTCGTTGCCCACGAGCCTTGCAGCCATCAGACTGCCGTGGCCTGCGGCCCTCTCTAGTCGCCGAATCCAGGCGCGCCTGCATCCGGCGACTTTTGGAGTGCGGCAGCAAAGCTGCCGCTTTCACGAGCGGAAGCCCAGCTCCCGCGGCGCGCAGTTGTTGCCCCCTGTCCGTCAGCGTATCAAAGTCTAACATACTAATGAATGGGAACGTGTGGGGTAGTTCTGCGTTAGTCGCCGGATGTAGGATGGCTCCCGCGGACACTATCGCTTATGAGTACGATTATGCTATAATGGAGCTCACGGCCATTACCGACACGACCATGACCCCGGGACACAAAACCGTGCGCTACGCATGCGACGCCAAAGGTCGTTTGCAAACGGTCACTTATGCCAACGGCGCCCGCCAAGACTACGCCTGCAACAGCGACAATCGCCTCGAACGTCTTACCACGCGCGGCGCCGCCGGCTCCCTCATCAATGACCACATCTATCACTACACGCCCGGCGGCATCCTCACCGAAATCAGCGCCTATCAAAACGGCAGCGCCTATCAATACGACGCGCTCAATCAAGTCACCAATGAGACAACCTTCATAAGAGGAGGCCAATCAGGGCCTCTGTACGCCCGGCGCGCCTATGAATATGACGCCAACGGCAATCGCACCCGTGAAACGCGCACCGACGTGCTGCCCAATGGCCAAACCCCGGCCGTGACGCGCGGCTACGGCAGTGCGACCGCCGACGACCGCATCACCTCCTTCTGGGACAACACGCCCGGTAATCCGTCAACATCTTTCGACTATGACGCCCGCGGCAACCGCCTGCGTCGAACGTCACATGTCCAAGGTCAAACCTCATTTGGCTACGATGCCTTCAGCCGCATGACCGGCATCACCAACGGCGCCGTCTCGGTCGAGTACACCTACGATTCACTTGGCCGCAAAGTCAAACGGGTGAAACGCGACACGACCATCTATCCCGACAGCACCTATTACGTGTACGATGGTCTCGACCCAGTCTGTGTCATTCGCTTCAATCCAGCGAGCACGGAATGCACGACGGTGACATGGCTGCTGCGCGGGCTGGGCGTCGCGCCCGGCACCGGCAACATCGTCGCGCAACAGCGCTACACGATCAACTTCGGCGGCGCGATGAGCCAGCCCGTGACACACTATTATCATCCGAACCATCGCGGCGACACGGCCTATCTGACCGACGCCGCCGGCGTCACAGCGGCCGGTTACGTTTATGATGCCTTCGGCCGTCTGCTGACCGCCACCAATTCCGCGCTGACCGTCTACCGCTTCTCGTCAAAAGAGTGGACGCGGATGCGCAGCTCTACTATTTCGGCTTCCGCTGGTACGACCCGGACACCGGCGCCTGGACCGCCAAAGACCCGCTGGGCTTCGGCGGTGGCCCAATCAACTGCCAGATGTATTGCTTCAATTCGCCATTCTACTACTACGATGCATATGGACTGTCTGCATGGGAACTCCTTAATGCAGTTCCCGTCATTGGAACAAGACGCAACTGGTGGTACGACGCACCACCGGGCTCACAAATAGAAGACTATGATTTGTGCCGCAGTATTGGCGCGCAAGCTGCGCTCTACATGGCCGCACAGTTAGGAACCATGTTTGCCCATGACCTTATGGATGCTGTCATTGCAGGCGTCACTGGGCAAACGGTTGCCGGTCCCATAGCTGCTGCGGCGGACGGTGTTATTGATTCGGCTATTACAATTCGCAAATGCCAGCGTATTGCGGATGCAGCAAGTGAGGCATATAAACAACAACTGTCACTCGGTTCAACGCGTTCATGGTAGGGCTGCATGATGATGCACACACATAGGATACTGCGCGTGACGGGGATTATTCTGCTGATTGCGGATGTTCTGCATGCACCGATAATACCTGTAATAATGGTAAAATGGCAAATGGCCGCGGGAGAAGCATGGTTGCCTGTGGTGCTTGGCACGGCGGCCGGGTTGATGGCGCTGGTGGCGCCAACATATGCGGCGCGGCGAGTGGTGATGCGCTGGTTGTATCGCGCGGCACGGCGCGAGCGAAGTGGCCTGATATGGTGGTTGCTGGGCGCAACGGTTGTCGTCCTTGTGCTGTCAGCAGCAGGTCTACTTGCTGCGATTGACGTTGCCGCATGCCAAGCGTTTTTGCGCAATGCGCCAGTCAGCATGCTCATGAGCTTGCCGGGCGGAATATGGGGATTGCACGTGGGCATATGGCTGATTGTTGGCGGCATGCTTGTGCTTGCACCAGCAGAAGATGATCGCAGCACAGAGGCCGTTCGGAGGCCGGGACAGCAGACCTGCCATGAAAGGGAACGAGGCAGACGTGACGAACAACCGCGGTAAGAATACAAAAGGGATGCAGGATACACGATACAGGATGGAGAAAGCCTGCCCGCGGCAGTGTGGTGGCGGTGGATGGGCGGACGCAGGGACAGCAGAGCATTTACAGTTTCAGGAGGGAATGGTGTCTGGGGCGAGTAGATGTGCGCGGGGTAAAAGGAACGGGCGAAGTCAGAATGCAGAACAGTAGAAGTATGAGGTCGGAAGTGCGGACTTGCCCAGGGTCGGCTTGCCGGCCGGTGCAATGTCGAACGTCCAACGGCCCCCGTGCCAGCTTCAAGCAGCATTGTTTGTCGTCTGCAATCAGCGGAATGTGTCGAATGGCACAGGTCGAATGATAATAGAATAAGCCCTCTGAAGCAGGCGCGCAAAAAGAGCGTGGTACGTTGCGAGGCTCTTGGCGGTATGCGTTCTTTTTGCTATCGTTGTGATGTAACATTTAACCACCTGCCAAGGAGCATGCGATGACAACGCATCAACGTACCACGCGGTATGTCGCAGGCATTGACCTGCATAAACGTCCGTTGGTTGT
>Ga0129299_1002824_pt1 | contig 11457 bp, 9 predicted proteins | sample ConPoolayeCmetaG_FD_94477 | JGI IMG/M metagenome (GOLD analysis project Ga0129299, IMG submission 94477) | Hot spring microbial mat communities from California, USA to study Microbial Dark Matter (Phase II) - Cone Pool mat layer C metaG ... | reverse complement strand
CATCCCCCAGAGTGGAACGCGGTACTCGCCCCGGCGTTGGAGCTCGTAAACCCTCAGCGGCGGGCCCAGTTCGACGGCGTCCACGCCGATGCCACCTTCAAGGTCAAGGGGGATCCGCTTGGGACCTCGGACGGTCGCCTCCAACCCGAACCGTCGGCCCTCCACGTTGAAGGTCGTCCAGACCCGCTCTCCAACCGCCGGTTCCACCGGGCCGTCGGACCCGACAGGACGTTCGACATAGACGCGGTCCTGATCGTGCCCCAAGAAGGTGGTTGGAAGAGTCACCGGCGATCCGTCCGGCGGACGGAAGCGCATCTCGCCCAACCGGCGTGAACGACACGCCTCTGAAACGACCTCCCGGCCTTGATCCGGATCCAAGGTGATCGTGATGGGCATACGGTTCCCCTGCGACGGAGGGTGTGATTCCGGACGGACACCCCCGTTTCAATCATCGACGAACCGGAGAGTCGACTTGAACGATCCGCGAAGGCGGAGAAGAACTTAGGGGGCGACGGGGGCAGAGGGCGCGGGGGCCGCGGCGCGATCCCCGACGGGAAGCTCGTCATTCTCCCGGTCGGCGGCGAAGTCCTTGGGCGGCAATTCCCGCCCGGTCAGCAGGACCAAGACCCCAGGAATGGCCCAGAAGAGTTCGAGCAGTCTCACGGCCACGGCGAGGACCTGCACTTGTTGCGGGGTTCCGATGGCCGCATCGACAAAGAACCGCTGGAAACACCAGTCCATCGGACCGGCGCCCTGGATGCTGATCGGGATCGCCCGAATGACCATCGCCAGCGGGAGGTAGACCAGATAGGGAGACACGGCATCGGTCTTCATTCCCAGGGCGGTGGCGACGAGCATCAGCGAGAACATGGCGATCAGTTGCAGCGCGACCGTCAGCGCGACGGCGACGGCGACCCGGCGCTTCTGGTGGGAGAGAATGAAGACGGCCCGGTCAATCCGCTGGAGATGATGACCCAGGGGCAACCGCTGCAGGATCGTCTCATAGCGGAGCCATCGACGAACCGTCTTGGAGAAGAACAGCGCACCCCCGACGAGCATCGCCACCAGGATGCCCCCGATGACCCGGGCGGCCCAACCGATGTTCAGTTGCCACGCCCAACCGACCAGCGACATCGCCCCTCCCCACGCCATCATCGAGCCGAGCCCGATGAGGCGATCGATGAACACCGCCGTGACCGCCTCGGTCTTCTTGTCCGTTCGGCGGGTCACGCAGTAGGCGCGATAGAGATCCCCCCCGGTCGAACCGGGCATTGCAAAGTTCAGGAACGCCCCCGCGTAGGTAATCTTGAACCCCTCCCAGATCGACAGGTGGATTCCCTGGGTGGCCATCACCACGACGAATCGGACCGAACACATCATCAGGACCGGCACGAAGACGACCGCGGCAAGAAGGGTGAGCCAGCCGCTCATACGGGTCAGCATGCTGGGCAGCCCCCGCTCGATGTCCAGCGTGCCAAGGCGGGTTCGAGGGATGTCCCGATACTCTCCCTGGCGGGTCAAAACGGTGACGCGGTCTTCGTGCTCGGTCACCAGACGATATCGCGGGACGGCCTTGCCCGGGACCTGATCGTCACGGACGCGGACATAGTCATTCCAGGTGATCTGCCATCCGATGTAGAGGAGCCCGCCCACGCACACCAGGATGCGAAGCGCGCCGAAGAGCCGATGTTTGGCGTGCGGTGTCATCGCGGGACTACGGTCTCCCCGGGGCCTTGCAGGTTACGTGTCAAATCGGCTGGTCGTCATGTCCCTGTTTAGCTCAATTGCCACCGCCGCCGCAGCAGCCACTCCCCCGTCACCAACAGTACGAATAGACCAAACGTCAGCCCCATCTTCAAGTGCCGCCGGAAGAGCGTGGTTGCGGTGAAGAGCGTGTACTCGGTCGGCTGTCGCGGTCCGTGGGGATGCGTCTCATAACGCCGCGTCAGCCGGGCCATCAGGTCGCTCCGTCCGGGCGGCCAAGTGGGTCGGGTCGGAGACCCGACATCCGGGAACGACACCCGGAACGACCGAAACATCAAACCCCACCGACAAGGACGTGACCGTTATCCGCCATTAGTCTTCAGCCGGCGAGCCTCCGCCCTCCACAAGACGCCTCATCACCGCAACGAACTGCCCGCCCGTCACCATGGCCGATTGGGCGCCTTCACGATCGAACTCGGCGACCGCGTCGTAATCGGCTTCCTGTCGGTTCTCGAAGGCGTCGTCATAGAATTGCCCGAGGGCGACGGAGAGCTTACCCTCCTTGACGAGGTGCCGGTGTACGGCGGATCGGATTGCGGAATGCCTCGACAATCGCATCCCCTGCTGCATGAGCACGGCGCTCGCCGCATAGAAACAGGCGTAGTACACTCGGTTGATCACCAGGTTGAAGTCCCCCGCATCGAAGTCGCGCTGCGCGGCAGCCAACGCGTGATCCGCCCTGGACATCAGCCGACGGACGACCAGATGCCGGGCCTCTTCGTCCGTCATGCGGCGACTCCGTCCCGGTCTATTTCCGACCGGATGGGCAGCACACGATGAAGCCCGTGTTCCCATTCGTCGAGCGGGATGACCAGCTTGCTGATCACCACCCCGAGGTCCAATTCCAAGTTGAACAGCGCTTCGGTCATCCGGGACCGTTCGGCGCGACTGACCGGGCGGGCGGTAAGGATGAGCAGATCGATGTCCGACTCGGCATCGTCGTCTCCTCGCGCCTTGGAACCGAACAGGACCACGCGCGCCACGGGGAATTGCTGCCTTAGAATGGCCGCGGCCGCTCGGACGGCCTGTCGGTCGGTGTCGCTCAAATGGATCTCGTCCAACGTCCTCACGGCAGGTTGCGCTCAGTTCAATTGCCACCGCCGCCGCAGCAGCCACTCCCCCGTCACCAACAGTACGAATAGACCAAACGTCAGCCCCATCTTCAAGTGCCGCCGGAAGAGCGTGGTCGCGGTGAAGAGCGTGTACTCGGTCGGCTGTCGCGGTCCGTGGGGATGCGTCTCATAACGCCGCATCAACCGGGCCATCAGGTCGCTCAGTCCGGGCAGTTTGAGGTATTCGCCCCCCCCGGCGGCGGCCATTTTGGTCAACCGGTCGGCGTCGAGGCTCAGTTTCTCGAACTCGGCGCTCGGCCGGGCCAACTTGAAGTCGATCGCGTCCTTGCCCAGCACGGCGTTCTGCTTGTGGGCCGTTACCTCCACCGTGTACTCACCGGGAAGGACCGGTTCGTAGACCGCCTGATAGGCGCCCACCCGCTCGGCCCGACGTGCGAGCGGGACCTCCTTGCTCTTTCCGTCGGGCGATCGGATGGTGGCCACCACGTGGGCGAAGTCATACGCCTGTCCCTCTTCGTCGCGGACCTTGGCAACAATCTCCACCTTCTCACCGGGGTGATAGAAGCTCTTGGTCACCTGGACCTGGACCCCCGCTTCACCGCTCTTTTCCTTCAGCTCGCTGTTGGCCAGCCAGCGGACAAGCTGACCCCAGAACCGGTGGTAAGGGGACTCCATCCCCAAGGCCCGGCGGAACATGTACCACCGCCACGTGGTGTCCGCCGTGAAGACGGCCGCACGCCCCATACCGAAGTTCTGGACGGCCAGCACGATCAGCGGATGTCCCCCGTGCTGGCGCGAGGGGTGTTCGGCCAACACCGCCGCACCCGGCTTGGCCGCATCGACCACCACGCACCCCTGAAGGGCAGGCAACGTCCCCGTCTCGGAGGCCCGGTTCGTCGACGGACCGCCGGGGAAGAACTCCGCCAACCCTGCGAAGATCGGGTGGGCTCTGCCCTCCGCCGTCAGCCGGGGAAGGAACTCCGTTGTGTCCTGGAGGTCCTTGGATCGCGGGCCGACGGTCACCGGCAGCATGTGCTCGATCGGCGTTCCGCCGTATCCTCCGGGACCCAGCGTGGCGGTTCCCCCGATCATCAAGAACCCCTTGCCGGACCGAACCGCCTCGACGAGCAGGTCCATCTGAGCTCGACTCAGGTAGCTCCGATCAAGGTCCCCGATTACAAACACGTCGAACGCCTTGAACTCCTCCGCCGTCTTGGGGAACCCCGCCAGCGGCTTGCCGCCCACCGTTCCGGCCGCCGTGAACATCGGCGGGCGAACCTGGATCAGCGTGGCCAACTCCAGGCTCGGGTCCGTCGCCAGGAACTGCCGGAGGAACTTGTACTCCGGTCGGACCGTCCCCTCGACGTAGAGCACCTTGATCTGCGGATCGGTCACCAGCATGTGGACGTCGTGCGAGTTGTTCTCGCTGATCAGCTCGGCCGGATCGACCGGTACGGTGATCGTCAGCTTCTTGCGACCCGTGGTGGTCGGTTTGTAGGTCAGGTCCACCACCTGGACCCGCTGCTTGTCGGACAGGACGAGCGTCCGACGGTCCAGGGTTTGCGGACCGTCCTTGAGCAGCACGTCGATCGACCGGTTCGCCAGCCCCTCGCCGGCGATGTGGGCCTTGATCGTGCACACGTTGTTGGCCACCGTTTCCTCCGGGGCATCCACCGCGGCGATACTGATGTCCTGGAGCCTGTCCGAGCGCATCTCTTCAGTGCCCACCCCCACGGTGTACAAGGGGACCCCCAGCGCCTTGGCGGCCGCGACCGGGTCGCCCGGCGCGTTGTGGTTCCCGTCGGTCAGAAGGCAGACCGCATAGATGTCCTGGTTGGGATGGCGGGCGACCGCCTCCTGCAAGGCCAGCACCAGATTCGTCGCCTCGCCTTCGGGTTGCCGCGTGAGCAGGTCTTCCAAACCCTCGGTCGCCCGCAGCACCGAGTCGAACACGTAGTACACCACGTCGAAGCGTTTTTCGACCTTGGGCATCTCGCCCTGGCAGGTTTGAACGACGTCCTCGTAGCGCGTCGGGGCGTTCTTGGCATCCTGCACGCTCATCGACTTGGAGGCGTCGACCAGCATCAACAGCATCGGGTTCTTTCCACCGGCGGGCATCACCGCCAGGACCGGCCGGAACAACAGGGCCAAGAGAACCAGGATGGCCAGACACCGGAGCGCCAGCAGGATTCCGACCCGCCAGGTCCCCAGATACCGAAAGACGGTGTGGTAAAACACGGTGGCGGTGGCGAGGCACAACGCCGCCGCAACCGGCAGCATCAAGCCGGGCTGTCGAAGGCGATCAAGAAACGCCGCGGCGTCCACGCCGGCGACGGCGGTCGTCGCCGCGACCATGGACACGAGAGAAACCCAATCCCCGCGCCGATACCCCAGGAGGACCCCCCATGCCCAGAGAACGGTCGCGTTGACCCCCACCGCGGCGAACACGAGCACGCCGACCATCGGACCCGCGGCGATTCCCGCAATCCCTCCCACCCCCAGCGCGATCAGCGCGATCGCACCGCCGAGGATCGCGACGCCCCGCCTGCTGAGCTGCCCGTCCAGGACCGCCATCCAGAGGACCCGACCGGCCAGCGCGAGCACGATCGCCCCAACGGCCACCAACATCAGGTCGCCGCGGAAGTCGCGTTGGAAGGTCAACCGAAAGCGCTCCATGACTTCGATCCGCCGCTACCCTGGGGCACGGGCTGCCCCCCATGTCGCTCCTGTTCGACTCCGCTTATTCCGGGTCCAAGCCGCTCTCGAAAGAAGACCGACCCCTTGGCGCCACCGGCTACCGCGATTGAGGCATGGTTCTTGGTACCACGGGTTGCCGCGATGTGCCCCCATTCCCGGGGCACATCGCGGCAACCCGTGCCCCGTCACACTGTTCAAACATTTCTGAAGGGAGCTTAGCTCGCACGGAAGACGCCGCTCCCTTTCCTTTCGGCCGTTTGGGCCGACGGATCGTCCAGCACTTTGACAGACCCCCCGCCGTTTCGCAAACGGGCCAGATCGATCCCGGAGATAGAGACCTCCAGATACACGCGCCCGTCGGCGTAGGAGCGGTGCCGGACCCGCGCACATCGGTCGAGGAACGACAACGCACGCCCGTCCCCCGCATCCACCATGAGCGTCACATCTACCTGACCGGTGCGCATCTGGGCACCAACCGCCTCGACCAGCGCATCCAAGCCTCGACCGGTGCGTGCCGAAATCCGCAGCGCCTTTTCGGGACCCTTCTCGAGGATCTGGATCAAGGCCTCGTCCCGGGCGGCGTCCACCTTGTTGAGCAGAAGCAACGTGGGTTTGCCCTGGAGGCCCAGCTCCGCCAGCACCCCCCGGACGGCCCTGACCTCCGCCTCCGCCCGCGGGCTGGAGGCGTCGACCACGTGCAACAGGAGGTCCGCGTGAATCGCTTCCTCCAGCGTCGCTCTGAATGACGCCACCAGGTGATGCGGTAGGTTACGAACGAACCCCACCGTGTCGCTCAGCAAGACCACTCGACCGTTGCCGAGCTCCCATCGCCGCGTGGTCGTCCCCAGGGTGGCGAAGAGTTTGTCTTCCACGAGGACCCCCGCGTCGGTCAAGGCATTCATCAGGGTGCTCTTACCGGCGTTGGTGTAGCCCACCAGCGAGACGGTGAACTCACCACACCGGGCTTGGACCTCGCGGACCTTCCGCCGGTCGATCCGGGCCAACTCGCGGCGAAGCTGCGTGATCCGTCTGCCGACCAGACGGCGGTCGATCTCGATCTGGCTCTCGCCGGGGCCCCGCGTCCCGATCCCGCCGACCATGCCCGCCCCGGTGGCTCCGCCCGCCCCGGCGATGCGTTCCAGGTGGGACCACATCCCCCGCAACCTCGGGGCCGTATACTCCAACTGCGCCAGCTCCACCTGGAGCTTGGCCTCCCGCGTCCGGGCTCGGGTGGCGAAGATGTCCAGAATCAATTCGCTCCGATCCACCACCTTCCGGTGCGTCAGCCGTTCGAGGTCGCGGATCTGCGCGGGCGACAGGTCGTTGTCGAAGATGATCACATCGGCGTCGTGCGCCTCGGCCCGCTCGCGGATCTCGTCCACCTTTCCCCGGCCGATGTAGTAGGCCGGGTCGATGCGCTGCCGGCGTTGGATGACGCGATCCACCACGATCGCGCCGGCCGTGCGGGCCAACGAAGCGAGCTCCGCCAGCGGGTCGTACGGGTCCACCGTGCCGTCGGGCAAAACGGCCCCGACGAGAATGGCCCGTTCCCGGCGGACGGACAACTCTGTGCGATTCAGGTCTGCCAAACTGCGCCCAATCCTGACGGGGTCATGGCCACCGTCTTTTTCCTGTTCGGTTCTCGGACCCCGATCCGGTCCGCCCGCGCGTCGGAGCCCGGCACCGAACCGGCTTCGATACCATCACCCCATTGAATCCATCCGGCCCTCCGATGGCGGGCGAACAACTCCAGATAGGGTCCCGGACTGCACCGTTCGATGATGGAATAGAGCTCGTCGGGTTTTCTTGAGTGTTCCCGCTTGCGACTGACGATGATGTTGACCTGCGTCCGACCCGGTGTCGATGTGCGGAGTCCTCCCCGCGTTCCGAACAGAACGAGCTCCGTGACGTTGCGGAAGTAGAACCCCACGCCGCGCCCGTCAGGACCCCCGTCCCGACGGACCTTGTACCACACGAGGTTCGTCTTGTAGGTGAACCCCCACCGTCCCATGACGGCCAGACCTTCCATAAGCAAGGCATTCGGGACCCACAGATACAGGTGGGCCTCCGGCAGCGAGACCTCCGGCACCGGAAGGTCCAGGATCTCGCGCAGCGCCATCGTCGAGTACCGCGACAGGCGTCTGTGTTCGGGAGCGACCTTTCCGGTCCGGTTGGTGAATTGCCACGGCGGGTCGGCGAGAATCGTGCCGAATCGACCCATCTTCCGGAGCGGTAAATCCTCAAAGGCTGTCCGGACTGCCCGATCGGCTCTCAACGTCCATCATCCCCTATGCGGACCCTCTGGCTGGCTCGATGATTTCAGGTAGGCCACACCCGGGGATTATAGAAACGCCGGTTCGGACGCGTCAAGGTTTCTCGCAGGGCACGGTGCACGGTGCGCACGGCGCAGATCCAAGGATCTGTTCCACCACCGCGGTGAACGGTAGGATGGATTGAATGCAGAGGGGGTCACCGACCGCCTCGCGGTGCACAAGACGTGGGTCGGGGCATGTTCAACGTGCTGGACGACACGATCGTGGCGATTTCCTCGGCGATCGGGCACAGCCCCCGCGGGATTGTCCGGTTGTGTGGTCCGGCGGCCGTTTCCATCGCCGACGAGCTGCTCCAGCTCGTGTCAGAGCCCCCCCTCTGCGGACGGCCGGGGCATTCCTGGTGCCTCGGAAGACTCCGCGTCCGCCCACCGCATCCGGTGCCGACGATTCCGGCGGAGGCGTACCTCTTTCGGGGTCCGCGCAGCTACACCCAGCAGGACATCGTGGAGATCCACACGTTGGGTTCCCCGCCGATCCTGTCGATGACGTTGCAGCACTGTTTCGCCCGCGGGGCCCGGTTGGCCGAACCGGGCGAGTTCACCGCCCGCGCGTTCTTCAGCGGGCAGCTCGACCTGAGCGAGGTGGAAGGCGTGGCGGCCCTGATCCACGCCGAATCGGACGCCCAACTCCGGGCGGGCGAGCGGTTGCTGCACGGCGCGTTGTCCGGACATGCCAAGAGCTTTCAGGATCGGCTCAGCGATGTGCTGGCCCTGGTCGAGGCGGACATCGACTTTGCGGAAGAGGCCATCCACTTCATCACCCCATCGGAGCTCCGCGAGCGACTGGGGGCGGTGGCGGCGGACATACGAGGTCTGCTGGCGTCGTCATTGCGGGCGGAGCGCATCGAGACGCTGCCGCGCGTCATGCTGGTCGGTCCGTCGAATGTCGGCAAGAGCAGCCTGCTGAATCGCCTGACGGGGGTCGACCGGGCCATCTGCTCCCCCTTGCCGGGGACGACGCGGGACGTGCTTACCGCGCCGCTGGAGATGCCGCACGGGGAAGCCATCCTGGTCGACGCCGCCGGGCTGGATCGGACCGAGACGCTGATCGATCGCCTCGCGGAGGCCGCCGTCCGTCAGGCCGTTCAGCAGGCCGATCTCATCCTCTTCGTCGTCGACCTGAGTGAGCAGCCGATCCGACCGCGTTTTGACCTTCTCGATGACGTGCCGGAGCGGCCCCTGATCGTCCTGGGCAATAAGGCAGACCTCGTCGGTTCGCACGATCTGGAGGGGCGCCTGCGGTCCGTGGTTCCCCCACGACCCGCGCGGGTCTTGGCGGTCAGCGCCCGGACCGGTCAGGGGTGCGAGACCCTGATCTCGGCGATCGAGCAGATCCTCTATGCCGAGCCCGTCGACGCGGGGATGGAGATGATCACATTGAACGCCCGCCATCGTCACGCGCTCGGTGCTGCGGCCGATGCCATCGATCGGGCCGTGCTCCTGGCGAGCAAGGTGACCGAGACGTTGGATGCGGCGGAGCTCATCGCATTGGAGCTCCGTGAGGCCAGCGACCACCTGGGTCAGGTCGCCGGTCAGGTGGTGACCGACGAACTACTCGGGCGGATCTTCGCGAACTTCTGCATCGGCAAGTAGACGAGGACCTCGTCCCTCCGGGGTGAGTGTGGTGATTGTCGGTGGGCGGCGAGTTTGTTATTGTTATGTTGCTAATAGGCATTGGCGTGAATGGGATCGTGCTCCATGTCCGGTGAACCGTCTCTGGCATCCCGGTTGGATCCGGAGTTCGTCGAGCTGATGATCCGGGAGCTCATGGGTCAGAGCAGCAAAGGTACAGCCACGGACTCGTCTTCGGTGCAGGATTCCGATGAACCTCCCGTCCCAGACTTTTTCGAGGAGTTGACCAAGACCGACGCGGCGGCTCGAACCACAGCGCCAAGCCCCACCGTCTTGTTGGAAGATGTCCCCGGAGCGCCGGCGAAGGTAAAGGAACCCAAGCCGTCCGAATCGCCCGGGCCTGGGAAGGGGTCGGGCAAGGGCTCGGGGCGGTTGAACCTGGTGCTCCGAATTACCGAGCCGGACCAGCCCGAGCGCATCGTTCGTCTGGGGGACGCTTCACTGGTCATCGGGCGGGGGCGAGACAACCCGATCGTTCTGCAGGATGCGCGGGTGAGTCGCCAACACGTCCGCATCGAGCCCGGTGAGGGCTGTGTGGTCGTTGAAGATCTGCACAGTCGCAACGGCACAATGCTGAACGATCGCTTTATTCAGGGGCAGGAGGCTTTTCCCGGCGACGTCATTCGGATCGGCAGGACGATTATCCGCATCGAGCAGGAATAAAGGACTTTGCATGCGCGCGTGGGTTGGGTTCCCGGTGTGGATTGTCGTTGCTTCCGGCGCGGCGACCCCACCCGGAGACCCCAACCGCCCAGGGGCGCCGGAGGTGTCCGTCCGGGCCGCGAGCCCTGGAGTCCCTTCCACACGGGCAAGTCAGTCCCGACCTGTTCCGACGGCACGTCCTGCCCTGGTCCACCCCGTGGGTTTCGGGGTCCTCTGTGGATGGTTGGCGGGCTGTCTGTACTGCGCGACGTGGGCGAGGAACCGCTCCTCGATTCCCGCCGAGCACAAGGTCATGCTGAACTGGTTTCTGCTGCTGACCGGACCGATCGGTCTGTCGGCAGTGACCTTGGTGCGGCGCTACCCGAAGCTCCGCGGGCCCTTCGAGCGTTTGCTTGACCGGGTGGTCCGACGGGGTCCGGAGGAACCGGCGACCCCGGCGCAGGGCATTCCGCTGGTTTTGTGCACTTCGGACGGTGTCCCGGTAGGCTCCGTAGGCATTCGGCGGTCCCTTCCCCACGACGCCCTGGAGACGGCCAAGCGGATCCTCCACGAGGGTTTGGAGCGGCGGGCCTCCGACATCCTGATCGACCCGCGCAAGGACGATGTGTATCTGCTTCGTTACCGGATCGACGGGGTGCTGCACGAGGTGGCCCGTTTTCCCGCCGAGCAGGGTGTAGCGATCGTCAACTGCTTCAAGGTGGCCTCGCGCCTCAACATCGCCGAGCGTCGTCGTCCGCAAGACGGGGCGTTCATCGCCAAGCGGCCGGACCGGGAGATCAAGTTCCGCTCCGCCACGGCGGGCACCCTCTACGGCGAGAAGATCGCGATCCGGATCTTCGACGTCCAAGCCGGCCTGATGGAGCTGGACAACCTGGGGTTGACCCCGGACGACCGGCAGCAGATCGCGCGGTTCATGGAGCGGAGCGACGGGATGCTCCTGATCGCCGGACCGACCGGTAGCGGCAAGACGACGACCATCTACGCCGCGTTGAACCTCCTGGCCGGGCAGGGTCGAAACATCGTGACCATCGAGGAACCCATCGAGTATCCGCTGCCGCACGCCAGCCAGACGGAGGTGAACCCCAAGGCGGGGATTACGTTCGCCGGGGGACTCCGGTCGATTCTGCGGCAGGATCCCGACGTGATCCTGGTCGGCGAGATTCGCGATCCCGAAACAGCCGAGACGGCGTTGCAGTCGTCGCAGACCGGGCATCTGGTCCTTTCGACGATCCACAGCAACGACGGGCTGACGGCGTTGGCCCGGCTGGTCGAGTTCGGTATCGAACCGTTCCTGAT
>Ga0129299_1002822_pt1 | contig 11461 bp, 11 predicted proteins | sample ConPoolayeCmetaG_FD_94477 | JGI IMG/M metagenome (GOLD analysis project Ga0129299, IMG submission 94477) | Hot spring microbial mat communities from California, USA to study Microbial Dark Matter (Phase II) - Cone Pool mat layer C metaG ... | reverse complement strand
ATTTCTTCATTCTAAATTAATTTGAAGTCAAAAAAATTAAAAAATTATTGCTATTATAGAAAATTTTTACAATAAAAACAAACAAATTCAGTTTCAATTTAATTGAATTGCAAATTAACACAATTTTTATTATTTTTGTAAGCTATATCCATTTATAGGAGAAAAAATTGGATTATAATAAAGTAAATCCCGTTGTTGTCAGAATGAAGGAATCTGAAAAAGGTGTAATATACCAATCTATCGTTGCCATGGGGTTCCGGGCACGTCAAATCAATGACCAGATCAAACAGGAATTAACTGAAAGATTGGCAAGTGTTATTGATGATAGTTCTGATTCCGAAGGGGCAAACTTTGACCAAATCGCAATCAGTCGTGAATTTGACAATATCCCAAAACCAACCTTCTTAGCTATGAAAGAAGTTTTGGATCAAAAGTTACAGTATTATCTGCCCAATGAAAATGATCAAGCTACTGATTGATTATTAAAAATTATAATTCACTTTCAATCTGTAACCCGATAAATCTTGTTGGGCCAAGGTTTCCAACTACTTCTGTATAGTAATAATTGAGAGCGTTTTTAACGTTTAAAGTCAACTGGATGGGTATTCTCAGCAGTTCTTGTAATTTGAACTTTAATCTAAAATCCAAAATATGCATAGGAACTCGGGCATCATAATCCCTTACCTGTAGCTTCAGAAGTTCATCTACTGTCTCCATCCTGTTAATAAATCTGTAATCAGCATATAATTCTACGCTTCTCAAGGGAATAAACAATGAATTATAGCAAAAAAATGTTGACCGGTATTTCAAAATCTGGTTCAAAGTTAAATCCAATGGCTTCATCGCACTAATTGAAGTTTGAAATCCTACAAAACCAAAGAGCAGACTTTTCAATGTTAGCTCTATTCCGGTTATTCTTGCTCTTGTTATGTTCAGGAATTTTATGACTGAACCCTGCTGAGTATTGTCAAAAGTCGGCTCAATCAAATTATCAAATTCCGAGTGATAAATCGCAAAATCAAACTGAATAGGTGCTCCCCATATTTCAAAATCATAATTTGAACCAATTTCTGCTGACCAGCTGATTTCTGATTTCAAGAGCGGGTTTGGTGCAACTGTGAAACCGCTGAACTTTAATGATGCGAATCGCTCTGCAACTGTCGGTGCCCTGAAACCTCTTCCAAGCGATAGACGAAATTTAGGACCAAAGAAAGATGAATAATTAATTCCAAGTTTTGGAGAAAATTCCAGCTGATAATCCGAACTGTCTGTTTTTTCGTAATCAGTTCTTGCTCCAACCGTAAAAATAAAATCTTTTATTTGAGCTAACTCTCCCTGTATATAGCCAGCAAATATTTCCTGATTTACTTTGCCATATAATTTTGATGTTACTTTGTTAAAAGTTGCCACCAAGCCATAAGTGAGAAGAGTCCTGTCAGCAAGGCTTGAATTCATCTGTGCTTCTGTATTAAAACTAATTGCATCTGATTGTCTGTATTCGGGATCATTAATATCCAGATTGTTTTCAACATAAGTTCTGTAAATTCCGGTTTTGAATGTTAGGAAATTTTTGGAATTGAAAATATGCTTCAAATCACCTGCAATAGCCAATTTAGTCGAGAGAATACGTGCATCGGTATTAGCATTGGTTGGTGGAATAGTAGCACTATCCAGACTATTCCAATAGACCCAGTCATCGCTTTTATCTGAGGCATAATTAAAAAGTAATGTGGCTTTTGTAAAATCCGAAAATGAATTATTCAATTTTGAAAATATATTGTATCTGAATGATTTATCATACTTTCTATAACTTTCGTCATTTTCAAGTCCTCCTGATAGTATTAATCCCAAAGAATTAAATTTTGTTGATAAAGAAAGATCAAATCCAGATTTAAATGGAACATCATCTCTGTATCTCCATTGCTGATATTTTGGTAAAGTATAAAATCCTGAATGGATACGACCTTTTGCTGTGAACTCATCATCAGGTTCCTTTGTTATAATATTGATTATTCCCCCAAGTGCTCCAGTCCCATAGAGAGCAGAGCCGGCACCTTTAACGATTTCGATTTGCTCGATATTAAAAATGGGTATTGCATCATATTTCATATCGCCCTGATCCCCTGATAAAAGGGGAAAACCATCAACAAGAAGAGCAACCCTCGAGCCTAACCCGAAAGCAAAACCCGATGACCCCCTAAGATTTACATTATCTTTGTTCATTATAATTCCGGGGACATACCTCAAAGCTTCATCAAATCTTGTTATACTTTTGGTAATCATATCATTATTGCTAACGACAGAGATGGAAATCGGAACATCCTGAACAGCCTGAATCCTCTTGTTTGCTGAAACAACTACCTCGCCCGTGCTTAATGGTTTTGATTTTAGCTCAATTAACAAATAGACCGAGTCATTATCCAGTACCTGAACGGGAATATGCTTGCTTTCGTAACCTACAATAGTTACCAGCAAAGTATATTTAGCCTTTTTTATTCCTTTTAGTATGAAACTTCCATCTTTGATAGCATAAGTGCCCAATCCAGTCCCTTCGAGCCTTATACTTGCACCGGCTAAAGGAGTGCCATCGGATTTATCTATTACTTTTCCTGTGATTTTGGAAAGAGATAGACAATTACTATAAGTTGAAAGTAATAAAAAAATTAATATATATAAGAAAATCCATTTTTTATTTAATAAACTGTACATAAATCACCCTCTAAAAAGGTTGTGGAGGAAGATTTTGAAAGTCCACCTCTATGTTAATATTTTTCAAGGAATCACCGGGATTTACCATGACTGATGAAGGCTTTAAATTATCACCGCTCTCGGAATAAATCCCAATAACCCTCCATTGAAATAAATTTCCATATCTTTGGGCAACAGCAATGTATTTAAGCAATACCGGTGGATCGTTTATTTCTAAGAAATAATTTGCTTTATCAACAAATCTGGGCAAAGTGTCAAGAGTGAAATAAGCATTACCATCGGTTAATTCCCTCAAAATACTGCTACTATCTGATAGTGGATAATTTTTGAAAGCTACTAATCTAATTTCCAAGACAGAGTCAGCAGGAGGCCATTTATCTTTTCCGCCTTTATAGGATATTTCTCCGGAGATATAGGACTTTTTTGTTGGCTCTTTTGGAGCAAGTCCCATATCACAGGAATATAATATAATACTTAAAATTATATATGTTATATGTATTATAATCTTTTGTTTCATAGCTTTCAATTATGTTTTATTTTTAAAACTTCTTAATTTACAAATTTTTAATAAATTAATTGGGAGATTAATTTAATATGTATTTTCTTAACATGAAATATTTGTTTTTACTGATAATTACAGCATTATTTAATATAACTTCACTAAGTTATTTATTTTCTCAGGAAGAAAAGCCTATGCTAATCGGCAATTTCTTCTGGAATGAATGGTTAAAAGAAACCGGATGGGATAATTCCGGGTTCCTGAGCTATAATCCATCGGATGAAAAAATTAATACAATAAAAAAACTTATTAGTGAGAAAAATATCACGTTCCTTATTTTTGGGGGCTCTTGGTGCAGTGATACTAAAAGTGAATTACCTAAAATATTTAAAATTTTCTCCCTTTGCGATTTAGACATTAACAAAATCGAAATTATTGGAATTGACAGGCAAAAATCTGAACCCTCAGGCAAATCAATGCTCCACCACATAGAAAGAGTTCCAACTTTGATAATATTATCGGAAAACACTGAATTAGGAAGAATAACAGAATTCCCTGTTATTTCATGGGAAGATGATTTGATTAAGATTCTGGAATCAAAATGAAAAATATATTAGTAATTGCATATTATTTCCCACCATCGGGCGGTCCCGGTGGACAGAGAGTTCTCAAAACAGTAAAGTATCTTCCTGCTTTCGGTTGGCAGCCTTATGTTCTAACAGTTTCAAACGGGCAATTTCCTGCAATTGACGAGACCCTTCTGGAAGAAATACCAAAATCAGTTGTTGTTGAAAGAACAAGAATTTTTGAACCCTATGATATATATCGAAAGATAACAGGAATGAAACCCGGAACTGCAATTGATGTAAACGTAATCAAAAAGGAAGGTCAGTCGTTGAGTTTCAAGCAAAAGTTAGCAGAATTTGTAAGAGCTACTTTTTTTATTCCTGATGCGAGGGTCGGCTGGCTTTTTTCTGCAGTCAAAGCTGGCAAAGAGATGATTAATAAATATAATATTCAGGCTATTTACAGTTCTTCACCTCCATATACTTGTTCCCTGATAGCAAAAAAATTAAAGAATACCTCCAACCTCCCATGGGTAGCAGGTTTTCGTGATCCATGGACGGGTTTTATTTCATCTCCTAACAGATGGCTCATACCTGCTATGATTGACAGACATTTCGAAAAATCTGTTTTCCAAACTGCTGACTTTGTTGAATGTGCATGGGAGGGTATAATCAAAGATGCTTTGAGCAAATACCCCGTACTTGATAAGAAAAAATTCATTCATATACCTAATGGATTCGATTCTGATGATTTCCCTGAAATAGAGATTAAAGCTAATGAAAAATTCACTCTAACTTATACAGGCTCAATGTATGGGAGGCGTAATCCGGAAAGTCTGTTTAAAGCTATTGAAATTCTGATAAGCACTGGAAAGATAAACCCTGATGATATCAAACTAATATTCGTAGGCAGATTTGGGGACGAAATTCACGAAATGTTCAATAAAGCTTCCTTCAAGGATAAAATCGAAATCTATGGCTATGTTCCTCACAAAGAGAGTGTTGAGTTCATTCTTCGTTCAGATGCTCTCCTTCTGATAGTTGATGAATCAAAGGAAAGCGAGGAAATCGTACCGGGTAAAGTTTATGAATATATTGGAACAAGAAAACCAATTTTAGCCATTGCTCCTGAAAATAGTGCTATTTCGAAGCTAATTCGAGAGACAAATACAGGTCTGGTTGCCCATCAGACTGAAATTGACAAAATCTCTGAACATTTTTTAAAGTTCTATCTTGCTTGGAAGCAAAAAACAAAATTAACTATTCCTGATGAGAGTGAAATCAATAAATATGAAAGACGGGAATCTGCAAAGCAATTAGCTGCTTTGCTTGATTCAATTGTTAGCTGAAACCTTTTGATTTTTTAATGATTTCGTAAGCTTTATTTATCTCGGTTGTTTTTTTTGCGGCGAGGTCTCTAATCTCTTCGCCAAGATTTGCAACCCTGTCAGGGTGATAATCCTTCATTTTCTGTTTATATGCAGTTTTTATATCTTCAATTGATGCATCAAGATTCAAACCGAGAATTCGATAAGCCATATCGAGAGTGATTTCAGTATCAAATGATTGGCTGCTTTTTTTCTGGTTACCCTTATCGGAAGATTGTTTATCTTTTTCCTGATTTAATTCATCAATAATTTTCTTTAACTCCTCGTCCTCATTGCCTATGATTCTGTTGGCAGAGTTCAGATCGGACTCGGTGTTAATATATGATTTTGCTATTTTGAATATTCTATTGAGTATCTGACCCATATTTTTCTTTCTTTATTTTAATTTCTTTTTCAATATATAAGAAGCTTCAAGACTAAAAACATTTTTAATCACAGGGATATAAGACAGTAAATTGGACTTAATAGCAGGAAGCCCAAATTTCATCTTATATACGGGTCTTAGAAAATAATAGTCTTTATGAAAAATATCATAATCACTTTCTAAAGCAGAATGGATAAATTTTTTTGGTGTCAGACGAATTTTTTGGAGCCTTTTTACTTCGAAAATATCGTTTTCTCTGCCCGATTCAATCAATTTATAAAAAATAAAATTCGGCAGGTAGTGAATGAAAGGAAATTTTCCCCAGAAATTTTCAACTGTATGCTGATGCCCACCGAAAGGGGAATAATAAGGTGGAAAAGTAACGTATAAAAATCCTCCCGGTTTTATAATCTTTTTTATTTGCTTAAGAGCTAACTTTGTGTCATCAAGATGTTCTATAACATCACGAAGAATAACAAGATCGTATTTCTCTAACCATTCCTGTTTTGGTTCTTCGGTTATGATATTATGTAATTCAAAAGAAATATTACAATTGATTATATCACTGATAATTCTTCCCTTTTCGAGACGAATAGAAACAATATCAGTGCCTAACGGTTCTGTTGCACCGGCATCAACAAAAGCTGCCAGCACTCCACCTTCGGCAGAACCGATTTCTGCAACAGAATATCCGGGTTTGAACGCACCAATTTTAGTTAGATAAGGAACAAGAACTTCATATCCCAATCTATATTGATATCCCCAGTAATATTTATCGTTCGGAGCAATTAAATCCGAATTTATTACGCTTTCGTATTTTGATAACATAAGATTACATAAATTTTTTTCATATATTCGATTTTCGGCTATATATATTTTTAATTACAAGGTTTTTTTCGTGTGAAAATAGGTTATCTTTCGACGTTTTATCCGTTTAGAGGGGGTATAGCTCAATTTAATGCTGCTTTGCTGAAAGAGCTTAGCTTGGCAAATCAGGTTCTGGCTTTTAACTTCAAGCGACAATATCCCGAATTTCTATTTCCCGGCTCCACTCAATTTGTAACAGAAAATGATAATGCCGAACCCGTTGAATCAATCAGAAAACTTGATACAATTAATCCTATAACATACTACACTACATATAAAGCAATCAGAAAATTTAATCCTGATTTGATGATTTCAAAATTCTGGATGCCTTTTTTTGGTCCTTCTCTTGGGTATGTCCTTAAAAGTTTAAAGAAGAAAGGGGTTAAAAATATCGGAATTTTAGATAACGTTATACCCCACGAAAGACGACCCGGAGATATTCAGTTCACAAAGTATTATATCAACTCTAATAGTGCTTTTATTGTAATGAGCAATACTGTCCGGGATGATTTACTTAAATTTAAACCCGATGCTATATTTAAGCAGGTACTTCACCCGCTTTATGATCACTTTGGCAGCCTCATCAAAAAAAATGAAGCGAGAGAAAAACTCGGAATTCAACAGAATAAAAATGTTCTTCTATTTTTCGGGTTCATACGAAAATATAAGGGTCTGGATTTTTTGCTCGAATCTATCCGATTTCTACCTGATGACTATCTCTTGGTTATTGCCGGAGAAATTTATGGCAGCTTTGATGAGTATGAACAAATAATAAAAAAATACAATCTGGAAAATAAGGTTAAGCTGTTTATCAGGTATATTGATGATGGGGAAGTTCCACTATTTTTCTCAGCCTCTGATGTTTGCATTTTGCCATATAAATCAGCAACACAGAGCGGAATTCTGGGGATTTCATATCATTTTGGTCTCCCTGTGATAGCTACCGATACTGGTGGTCTAAGGGAAATGATTGAACCTTTCAATACTGGAATTATTGTCCGGGAACCAGCCCCGAATCTATTAAGCAGTGCAATATCAGACTATTTTAATCTGGAACTATCATCTCAATACAAGGCTAACATAGAAAAATACAAGCACAAGGCAAGCTGGGCTTCATTGGCAAAGGAAATTCTGGATTTATATGAAATTTTAAAAAACAATCAAAATGTTTAAAAATGAAAAGTCTTTATTTAATTATATTTATCAATAATTTTAAAGTATTTAATCATTTTTGAAATTTTATGATTATAATTTTACAAAAACTTAATATTTTTTCGTCTTTTTGTTGTATATTATATGTAATATTTGATAAAGTATAGTTGTATGATGAGGGAATTAAACCAAAGAGAAATTGATATATTAAGGACAATTATTCACCTGTATATTTTGAATGCTATGCCGGTGGGGTCAAGAAGTTTGTCCAAATATCTCGAAGGTGATTATAAGTTAAGCCCCGCAACTATTCGTAATGTTATGGCAGATTTAGAAGAGATGGAATTAATCAGCCATCCTCATACTTCCGCAGGAAGAGTCCCTACAGATAAGGGCTATAGATTCTATGTTGATACTATAATGAAAAGAGAGGCTCTGACCCAAAGTGAAATGGATGCTTTGAGAAATTCTTTGAACCCAAATGTTTCAGAAGATATTCTAAAAGACGCTTCAAAATTACTTGGTATGTTATCAAAGTATTTAAGCATTGTTGAACTCCCACATATTACTGATTTGATTGTATTCAGAATTGAACTTTTTTACCTGACTTCCAACAGATTATTAGTAGTTCTGGCTCTTGACTCAAATATTGTCCGAACTGTAACTTTAGAAGTCAATTTTGAAGTCAGTGAAAAGAATTTAGATCAGCTTTCGAGATTTATCAACGAAAAAATTTCTGGTAAGCCGCTAAAATATATACGTGACAATTTCAAAGATATAATCAGTGACTATAATCAGGGCGATGCTCCTCTTATCCGCCTTTTTATTGATTCAATAGACAAATTATTCAAAAACCATTATAAATCTGACAGAATTCATATTTCCGGAACTCAAAATTTACTTAATTACCCGGAATTCGAAGATTTGGACAAAGTCAGAAGTGTAATCGAGCTAATCGAAAATGAAGATATAATCATTCATCTATTCGATACTTATGACACCGGAGAAAAATCTCCGCAGATTTTGATTGGTAAAGAACTCAATATTAAATTTCTTGAAGATTATGCACTTGTTATCTCTAATTATCACTATGGCTCAGCTTCTGGCTCTATTGGGCTTATCGGTCCAAAACGTATGAATTATTCAAAAATTACTTCATTAGTTCAATATATGACAGAACTTCTTTCGGATTTATCCGAAAAGCATTGAAAATATTTATTTATTATATTGAAAAATTACAATCTCCAAGATAAAATTCACTAATCCAGATAATATAATCATTATATTATTAAAACAAGAATAAATTAAGTTTATTCGTCTATTATATATTGTAAAAAAATATATGATTAGTTATGGACGAAAACAAAGACAATAAGAAAAAACCTCTGAGACCAACATCAAATAAAGTTAAAGACCTTTATAATGCTTACCTGAAAAACGAAGGAAGCAGAAGAATCCCTGTTACTTTTTCAAAATCAAAAGATGAATCAAAATCTGACATTGTTAAAAATGAAAATGAAGAAGGCAATATAACTTCTCAACTTAATTTATCTGAAGAGCAAATCGAACAAACGGATGATAACATTTACGAAGAATTATTTGAGAGGATAAAGCAGCTCGAAGCCGAAAGAGATGACCTAAAGGATCAATTAATCAGAAAAGCAGCAGAATTCGAAAATTTGAAAAGAAGAACCATAAAAGAAAAACAGGAGCTGATTGACTTTGCAAACGAGCGATTGATTTCAAATCTTCTACCTCTTCTTGATGATTTTTCTAAAGCCTTGGATGCCGCAAATTCTAATTCTGATTACAACTCTCTACGTCAGGGAATTGAGATGATCTACCAGAATGCAAAAAAAGTTCTTTCGGAAGCAGGTCTTAATCAAATGGAAAGCTCTATAGGGAAACCATTCAATGTTGATTTTCACGATGCTCTAATGTCCATGCCCTCAGAACTTCCTGAGGGTTATGTAGTTCAGGAATATCAACCCGGTTATAAGCTAAAGGATAAAGTTATTAGACATGCAAAAGTAGTTATCTCTTCCGGTGAACCACAAGCAAGTGAGGGGGATTTAAACAATGAGTAAAAGGGATTATTACGAAATCCTTGGAGTTTCCAGAAACTCAACAGCCGACGAAATAAAGTCAGCATACAGAAAACTTGCTTTAAAATATCATCCAGACAGAAATCCTGACGATAAAGAAGCTGAAGAAAAATTCAAAGAAGCAGCTGAAGCTTATGAAGTATTGATTGATAATGATAAAAGAAGCAGATACGACAGATATGGTCATGACGGATTAAGAGCTGGTCGGGACTTTCATACTTATTCAGGTTTCGAAGATATTTTTTCAGCTTTTAATGATGTTTTCAGAGGCAGTAGCATCTTTGATGACTTTTTTGGAAATAATTCAGGGTTCGACTCATTCAGTTCAAATCGCAGGAGAAGTTCTTCCGGAAGGGGGCTCTCCGAGCGTGGCTCTGACCTTAGAATTCAAATGCCATTGACTCTGGAAGAAATTGCTAATGGGGTCGAAAAACAAATCAAGTATAAACACTGGGTTACCTGCAAAACCTGTAATGGAACCGGTGCAAGCAATTCTCAAAGTTACAGGCGTTGTTCTTCTTGTGATGGCACAGGTCAGATCCGTCAGGTTTCAAGAACTATGTTCGGTCAGTTTGTTAATATATCTACCTGTCCAACCTGTAATGGCAGCGGACAGATAATAACTGACCCCTGCAAGGATTGCTCGGGTGAGGGCAGAGTTATGGCAGAAGATATTGAAAAGGTAAGCATTCCAGCCGGAGTGGAGGAAGGCAATTATTTGCCTCTCAGAGGGAAAGGGAACGCAGGTAAAAGAGGTGGTGATGCTGGCGATCTGCTCGTAGTCATTCAGGAAAAAGAACATCCCGAATTCGAAAGGCATAATAATGATGTGTATTATAGACTTTTAATCAGCTTCCCGGATGCTGTTCTTGGGACTGAAATTGAAATTCCCACTCTTTTTGGAACTGAAAAAATTAAAATTGAACCCGGCACTCAACCCGGTCAGGCTATAAAATTAAAAGGTAAAGGTATTCCGCATCTAAATAGCTATTCCAAAGGCGATCAAATAGTTATTATTAATATTTTCATACCTCAAAATATTAATTCAAAGGAAAAAGAATTAATCAAATCACTTGCCGAATCACCTAATATTTCGCCAAAGAAAAAAACAAACAAAAAAGAAAAGGACTTTTTCGGTAAGGTAAAGGATATTTTTGCTAAAGAATAATTTTGTTTTTTTTAATCATTCTTTTTACTGATTTACATTTTTTTTAATTTTATTTTTTTCAATTTAAAATTTCAAAATTGTATATGAAATTCAAGACCATTTTTATAACAGGTGCCTCGGCAGGAATTGGTGAAGCCTGTGCCGAAGTCTTTGCAGAAGCTGGTGCAAGATTAATACTGCTTGCAAGAAGAAGAGATAAATTGATTAATCTCTCCACCAATTTATTAAAAAAATATGGAACCGAATCCTTTAGTATTGAATGTGATGTGAGAAATTTTAAAACTGTCGAAAAGGTCATAACCAGTCTCCCTGATGAATGGAAAAATGTTGATGTTCTGATTAACAACGCTGGACTGGCAAGAGGAATCGAAAAAATTCAGGACGGGGTGCTTGAAAACTGGGAAGAAATGATTGATACTAACATCAAAGGTCTGCTTTATATTACTCGCCTGATCCTGCCAGAAATGATAAAACGTGGCGAGGGACATATTGTGAACATTGCTTCTCTTGCCGGGCGTTATGTCTATCCGGGGGGAAATGTTTACTGTGCTTCCAAATTTGCCGTAAAAGCTCTTTCCGAAGGAATGTTAATTGATTTGAATGGCACTGGCATTAAAGTTACAAACATTGATCCGGGTCTTGT
>Ga0129299_1002821_pt1 | contig 11462 bp, 7 predicted proteins | sample ConPoolayeCmetaG_FD_94477 | JGI IMG/M metagenome (GOLD analysis project Ga0129299, IMG submission 94477) | Hot spring microbial mat communities from California, USA to study Microbial Dark Matter (Phase II) - Cone Pool mat layer C metaG ... | reverse complement strand
TCTTGTAATACCCCTCGGCCAGGTAACTGCCGCCATCGCTCTTGAGCGACTCGATCAGCTCGGTGCAATACGCCGCCAGACTGCTGGTCGATTGCGGCGAGGCCGCTCCGTAGTAGGCGATGGTGATGGTATGCGGCGAGAACAGCAGCAGGTTGCCCAGCGCCTTGTCATAAGCCGGCCCGACATACGCCCCGCGGAAGTTCCCGTTGCTGCAACCGGACGTGGTAACGATATTGCCGGCGGTCCCGTTGAAGGTGCTGAGGTCCATCAGCAGCGTAGCCTCGGGCTTGCCCTCCTCGCGCGCCGCCACCACCCCGACGTGATCCCAGTACCAGCCCCGCGCATTGCCGTGGGCGCTGATATGACAGTGCTGCCAGGGCTTGAGCGTAAACGCCGTCAGAAAATCGCGCGGACCGAATTCCGCGTGGCGCTTGTGCGGGCGGAATGTCCCCTCGTCCTGCCCGATGCGACACCAGATATACAATTTCTGATCGAGCGGCTTCATGGTGTCCTTCAGCAGAACCGTCCAGCCCTCGCATACCTCCACGTTCATCACGTCCCCCACCAGCCACAGCATCTGATCGCGCCCCACAATCTCCCCCCGATAGTACCGATCCAGCTTCCCCAGAAAGCCCTTCAGCAGCTCCACCTGCCTCGGCCCGTCCATCGCCGGCGGAACCCACCAGGACGTCCAGATCTCCGTCGGGTTGTTCACCCGATCCGTCGCGATTTCCTCGAAGTACCCGTCGCCGTCCCGATCCACCCACTCGGCGTCGAAATCCTCGTAATACAGCGGGCTCGGGATCAGAATCTCATTCGGGTCGTGCGTCCGGCACGCGTGCGGAATCGGGCCGACCATGATCGCCCCGACCACCGGCAGCTCGCTATTGCCGTACGCCTGCTGCAAAGTGGCGCGAATTGCCGGCGGCTTCATCGCATAGAACCCTTCCGCCAGCACCTTGAACTCGACGCCAAACTCGCCACGCACGTGGCCGAAGTACGTCTCCAGCCCCCCGCGAATCTCCGGGTACACCGACTCGTCCACCACCACCAGCACCACCTTATCCGCCCCCACGCCGTAACCGCCCGCGCCGACCACGGCGCACAGCGCCAGCAGAGCCCGACCCGACCGCGCCACATGCCTGAACATCCCGCGCTCCTTACCAAACTCGACCTTCCCGCGGGCGCGGCGACGGCCGACGGCCGGCTCACTCGCGCCGCCGGCTCCGCTTCTGCCCGCCACGATAACCTCCGGTGCATTGTCTCCAGCTCAGCGTGCATGTCACGCGTGCAGCTCCGTCGGGCCTGTCCGGACGCCGCCGAACCGGCGTGCCGTCCCCCCAGCCGGCGGACGGCATGGCCTGGCGTGGCCAACACGGCGAGGCCACCCATTAGACGTTAGCTCCTCGCCGTAAACCGCCTGTCTGGCCAGGCCACCAGCGCCGGCCAAGCTGCGGTCCATCTGGCTGGGACTCTCTGGCCGTGTGGCACAATTGTCTACCATTTTTTACGCATTCCGGCTTGCAGATTCGAGGGACATCGGTGAAAATGACCTTCGGGTCAGGTAACCGATGGACCAGCGGAGCGGCATCCAGATCGATCCGCAGCGGGGGGAGCCAATCTACAAGCAGATATGCTACGAAATCAGACGCCGCATCCTCGGGGGCACCTATCCGGCGGGGTACCGGCTGCCCCCCGCTCGCCTGCTGGCGCGGGAGCTCTCAACCCACCGTAACACCGTCGCCCGGGCGTTCGACGAGCTGGAGGCCGCCGGTCTGGTCCACTCCATAGTCGGCCGCGGCACCTTTGTCTCGGCTCCGCCAGACGCTGCCCAGCCCGCCGCCGGCAGGTACCCCGGCCAACTTCCCTGGTCCTCGCTGATCTCGGATGCGTTGACCGCCGAGCCGCTCAGCCGCCTCGACCGGCTTGTCCACACGGTCCTACGCGAGGACCTGATCAACCTTACGGGCATGTACCCGTCGGCCGACCTGCTGCCGGCAGACTTGCTGCGGCGTTGCCTGGATCACGTTCTCCGGACGCAGGGTCCCAAATCGCTGGGTTACTCCCCGCGGCAGGGCGTGCTCCACCTCCGCGAGCTCATAGCACAGCAGCTCAGCGATCGCCATATCCCGGTCGGCGCAGACGACATCATAGTGACGACCGGCAGCCAGCAGGCTCTGGACCTGATCGCGCGGGCTCTTGTCAACCCAGGCGAAACGCTGCTGGTCGACGAGTTCACTTACACGGGCGCTTTGACCGCGTTTGCGGCCGCCGGCGCCAGGGTCGTCGGTGTCCCCGCAGACGACCGGGGGCCGGACCTGGACGCCTTGCGGCGTCTGGCCCGCGACGGAGCAAAGGCCTTCTACGTCATGCCGAACTGCTCCAACCCCACCGGCATGAGCATCACCCTCGAGCGACGCAAGGAGCTGGTCGAATGGTCGCACGCGGCGGGTGTAGCGATCATCGAAGACGACTATGGGGCGGAGCTCAACTTGGACGGCGGCCCGACGCCGGCAGCCCTTCGCGGACTGGACCGGGACGTGCTGTACGTAAGCACATTCAGCAAGCGGTTGATCCCCGCGCTGCGCGTCGGCTACGTGGTCTGTCCTCCTGCGCTGCGCCGCCAGCTCGTGGCGCTCAAGCACAGCATGGACCTGGGCACCTCCACGCTCATGCAGCTCGCGCTGGCGGAGTTCATCCGCCGCGGGTATCTCCGCAGCCACCTGCGCCGCCTTCTGCCTCAGTACCGCGCCCGCCGGGACGCACTGGAAGCAGCGCTGCGGGCCCACCTGCCGGCGGAAGTGAGTTGGCAACGTCCGCGGCAGGGGGTGTTCTTGTGGCTGCGGCTGCCCGCAGCACTTGATCCGGAGGTGGTGTTCGACGAGGCGCAGCGGCAGGGGGTGTTGGTATCGCCCGGGACGCTCCACAGCGTCTACCGCCCCAGCCAGGGCGGCCTACGCCTCACGTTCTGCGCCGAGCCCCCCGAGCGGCTGGCCGACGGGGCCCAACGTCTGGCCAAGGCGATAGAGATCGTGGCCGCCCGCGTCGGAACGCAGGCCGCCGCCGCAGTCCCTGGAATGGAAGGAGTTTAGGCTGATGCGCCGCCACCCGCCCGCCGATCCGGTTTGCCGCCCGCCATCGGAGCCCCGAACATCCTGCATGTCCGGCCCGACCAGGACCCCCGTGGGCACCGGCAACGGCCGGGGGTCGGCGCACAGACAGCGTGTGACGAACAGGTCCGACTCAGGATTGTTGCTACTTGAGGAGGCGTTAACATGACCAAGTCGGCCGCGACCCCCTCCATAGCTCGCTATGGAGAAAGCCTGACGCCCGTGCCGCAGGAGCACGCCGGCAGCGGAGAGGTGCATATGACCAAGGCGGATCTGGACTGGGCGAAGCTGGATTTCGGGTATCACAAGACGGATTATCACGTCCGGTACACCTGGAAGAACGGTGCCTGGGACAGCGGGGTCGTCACCAGCGACGAAACCATCCCCATCCACATCGCCGCCACCTGCCTCCACTACGGCCAGGAATGCTTCGAGGGGCTCAAGGCGTTCGAAACCAAGCAGGGAGACGTGGTCGTCTTCCGAATTGATGAGAACGCCAAGCGCATCGCACGCTCCTGCAAGAAGATTCTCATGGAACCGGTCCCGGAGGAGCTCTTCATCGAGGCCGTTTTCCGGGCGATCAACGCCAACCGCCGGTATGTCCCTCCGTATGGCACCGGAGCGAGCTTGTACATCCGTCCGCTGGTGATCGGAACCGGTCCGCAAGTAGGTGTCCGACCCGCCGGCGAGTACGTGTTCATCGTCTTCGTCACGCCGGTCGGCCCATACTTCAAGACCGGCTTCAAGCCCGTGCATCTGGTGGTCGAGGAGGAGGTGGATCGAGCCGCCCCGCACGGGGTCGGGGACGTGAAGGTCGGAGGCAACTACGCCGCCGGCCTGCGGGCCAGTGTCCGCGCCAAACAGCAGGGGTTCACCGAAGTCCTCTTCCTGGACGCGCGCGAGAAGCGCTTCATCGACGAATCCGGCCCGGCCAACTTCTTCGGGATCACCCGCGACGGGCAATACGTGACACCCGATAGCGAGTCCATCCTGCCCTCGATCACCAACAAGTCGTTGATCACGCTGGCCGAGGAGATGGGGCTGCGACCCGAGCGTCGACCCGTGGCCATCGAGGAAATCCTGCATTTTGCCGAGGCCGGGTGCTGCGGGACGGCGGCGGTCATAACGCCGGTCGGCTCCATCACCTGGCGCAACCGCAAGGTGGTCTACTGCAAGGACGATCAGGCCGGCCCGCATTGCACGGAACTCTACGAGCGACTCACCGCCATCCAGCGGGGAGACCTGCCCGACCGGTACGGCTGGGTCCGCGTTGTCCCGTACTAGCGCCGCCACGCAGCGCAGCAATCGGCTGATGTCCGCCCCAGGCGAACCTTCGTCCACTCCGATACCTCTGACCCAGCCGAAAGCCTGGGTTCACTGGGCGGCCGTCGCCCTGGCACTGGCCGGCTGGTACGTTTCCTTCCAGTCCTTCCGGGTATCTGCCGGCGCGCGCGAACTGGACCCGATCATGGAGGCACTGTGCGGCCAGCCGCACGGGCCGGAAGGCACCAACAACTGCACCGCGGTACTCACTTCCCCCCAGGCTTACTTCCCGCTGGGCCGCGAGCCCGGCACCCCGCGCCTCCCCGTCTCCACCCTCGGCCTGGGCTACTTCGCGTTCGTTGCCACCTGGTACCTGTTCGTCGGCTCGCCCACCCATCCGCGCCGAACCTGGCATCTGCTGATCGCAGCCATTGTGCTGGCCGGCATCGGCTATTCGGCATACTACATGTATCTGATGGCGGCGGTGCTGCACCGCTGGTGCGCCAGTTGCCTGACCGCCCACGGAATCAACGCCGGCCTGGTGCTGCTCACCTTGCTGGCTTGGCCCTGGCACCGCCCGGCTCTGCCGCAGCCGCCCCATCCGTCCGCACGCCTGGCCTTGGCGACCGCCACCGCCGGCGGGTTGCTCTTCTTGCTCCACCTCGCAGTGGTCTTCGTCATCGTCGCCGGATCGATCCTCAAAGAACGTACGGCGGCCTATGCGGCGGTGCTCGACGACCCGGAATTCATCGTCTGGGACTTTCAACGGCAGCCGCCCGTCTCGATCCGCCTGTACGAAGACGAGGCTTTCGACGGCCCCGTCGATGCGCCCAACACAATCGTCCTCTTCAGCGATTTCCAATGCTCGCACTGCCGACAGGCCCACGACGTGCTCCGGCGCGTCTGTGAGACCCACCCCGGACGCGTGCGAATCGCCTACCGTTACTACCCGCAAGACCCGGCGTGCAATCCGAACGAGCGTTTCCGCGGCGGCGGCCACCCTTGCGCCTGCCAAGCCGCGCGCGCTGCGGAGGCGGCCCGGCAGCTCGGCGGCCCCGAGTCGTACACGCGCATGCAAGACCTGCTCTACGCGCGACAGCCAGAGCTGCCGACCAAGCCATTCGAACAGCAGACCGACCAGCAGCGCCACCTCTTGACAAGCTGGGCCGCGGAGATCGGCCTCGACCCCGCCGCATTCGCCGCACTGACGGACTCACCGGCCGTCACGCAGCGTATCGCGGCGGACATCGCACAAGCACACGAGCTGGGGCTGAGCGCCATGCCGGTCGTCTACCTGAACGGCAAGCGCGTGCGAAACTGGAGCAAGCTGGAAGTCTGGGAAAGGCTGCTGGCGGACGGCGGGCACCCCACCACCCGCCCGGCCGCCAGCGCGCACGCTCCGTGACTACCGCGACGGCCGGACCGGGGCAAACGACTGCACTTCCCCCTGTCTGACCAGGAATATCTCGACTCGACGATTCTGAGTCCGGTCCTGGCTCACCGGCCGGCTGGCACCGTAGCCCATCACGGCCACCCGCTCAGACGGCAGGCCCGCCCCCACCAGAACGTCCTTGACCGCGATCGCCCGATGCACCGACAGATGCCAGTTGGTCGGGTGCCGGGCACGGGTCTCCTCCTTGGTGATCGCGGTATCGTCCGTATGGCCGACCACGACGACGTCGAACTGCTCGGGCAAAGCCCGGGCGGCGATGCCCGCCAACTCCCGGAGGATGGGCTGCGCGTCAACCTGCACCACGTCGCTGCCCGGCTCAAACAAGCGGTCGTTGGCCAGGCTCAACGCACCACGCCCGCGATCGTACCAGATGCGCTGCCCATACTTCTCCGCCAGCCGGACCAGCGCCTCGTCCACCTCCTGCGGCAGCGGCGAAGCGGGCACCGAGGGTCGCTCCGGCGGGCGCTGCGCACGCTTCTCGATTACCTCGCGCAGCGCGTCGTACTGCCGTTGAAGCTCCGCCGCGCGGCCGCGGTGCAGATGCATCTCGGCCCGGGTGGCGGCGTGACTGCGCTCTTCGTTCTGCAATCTTTCCGACAGGGCGGCGGCCCTCGCCTCTTCGGCCCGCAGCGCCGTCTGACAAGCGGCAAGATCCGTCTCCAGCTTCTGCGTCTTGAACTCCAGATCGCGGTGCTGCTCGGCTGGCACACAACCGGACCAGAACGCCCCCCCGAGCCCCGTCAAAAACACAAGGAACTTCCACATGTTGCGCCTCGTTGACGGCCACCGCGCCCGTCTGCCGTCGGTGAGAAACAGGCTAGCCTCTGCGCGGCGTGAAGGCACGTCCCAGGAACATGCCGATCACCACCGACAACACCAGCACTACTCCCGCACCGGCCAGCGAAACCCAGAAATTGTCCGTCAGCCACTTCGCGTAGTCCGGCAGATAGCCCTGGAGAGCACCGCCCACCACCGAGCCGGCCAGCCCCAGCAGAATCACCGCAGCCACCAGGAACCCGCAGAAAAGCCCCTCGTACGGGTCGGTAACGCTGACCGTCGCCGGAGCCAGCACCTCCCCCACCCCCGCCTCGGCCAGCGCGACCGCGACGGCCGGCTGCTCGGCCGGCGGCGGCGCCTCCTGGGCCGGCTCCTCCGCCTCGGCGGCTTCCTCCTCGCCGGGGTATATCTCGTCCAGCAGTTCGGCCCCCAGCGAAGTGTCGTCGGACTCGCGCGTCAGATCGAGCAATCCTGAACCGCTGCCGGAGCTCTCCAGCGACACCTGGTCGTCGATCGCACCCGTCGTGATCTGGGTCTTGGCCATCGGGTCGGCGTCGATTTCCAGCTCATCGTCGTCGAACACCCCGATCCCGCTGGCCGTGATGACCGTCCCCTCCTCCTTTTCGCCCTCGCCGGGGGGCGGGGATTCCTCCTCTATCGGCTCCAACCCGATAACGCTCGTGCCCCCGGCGGTTCCGGTCAGCGCCGACAGATCCTCCTTCTTCGGCGGGCGGGCAGACTCGGCGGGCTCCTCCGCGGCCTCCAGCACGATGTCGGACGTATCCGACAAACTTGCCGGCGCGCGGGGCGAAAGCTTCTCCACGTCCTCAGCCTTGAAGAACACCTTGCCCGCGTCGCGAAACTCGCGCAAGGTGCCGTCCGCCACCAGCGCCCGTATCTGCGCCGGCGTCTTGCCGAGCATCTGACAAACTTCTTCCATCGAGTAGAACGGCTTGGGCATCGGACGCTCCTTCCTGTCGCTCACTTCCGCTCGGACTGCTGCGGGTCGGCGGCCTCCTGGCCGGTCCGCGGCTCTCGGGCCGCCGCGGCGCGCTGTTCGGCGACGAGTTGCTGCACCGCGCGGAAATCGGGCGGGGCGCAGTTGAAGTCCTGGAGGTAACGATCGTAAATCCAGGTGCGCGCGGCGACCAGCCGCAGCCTGCGCGTCCCGCCGGCCTCCTGCAACTCGTAGCACCAGATGGTACCCTGGTCCACGTCGAGCATGAACAGCCCCACGCGACCCGGATCGATCTGGCCGGTGAAGGCGTACACTCCGCGTGCCCCGGCCGCCGGCGGGACCTGTGCCAGAGCGGCGGGCAACCTCTCCCCGCCCGGCCGGACCCACAAAGCCGTCGCGATCACGGCCAGCAGGATGGCGATAAGCCATTGCACCGTCTGGCCCCCGCGGCCCCCCGACGCTATCGGACCGGCCGCCTCGGGCATCGCCGAACCTCCACCGCACTCCGAGCCACAACCATAACTTATGCTATCAGCGCAGCTTCGAATGGACAAGCTCCGTGACCTGCCGGCCGACCGGCCCGAGCCTCAATCTGCGTTTTCTTTCGGTTTTTGGCCCTGGAAGTCGCCGGCGAAGCCGGCTATACTACCGCCGCGTATAATGTATTTGAGGCGCCGATGGTTGCGCGAACTACCTGGGCCGGTGGCTCATCCGGCCGGATATCGCGGCTTCGGTGCAGCAGTGGAACGTCTGGGGACAAGTTTAGGACTGGACGTACGGCACCCGGGCTGTCGGCAATTGAGGGTCACAAGATCATAATAAATCGGATCATACCGCTCATTCATCTGGCCTGTGCCGGCCCGCCTGACCTGATCGCTGGCTTCGCAGCCGCTATGCCGGCCTGTGTTCTGTACCGACCTGGGTAATAGGTCGGGAGTTCCGCCTAGCACACCATCGCGCCCGCAAGCTCACGGCGCGATCTTGCACGCCCTGCTTGCGATGTTCCAAGGCAAGCGGATGTTACCATGCTTTCACAACACGCTCTGCTCATCGCAGTCGGCGGCGGTTCGACTGCGCTTATCGCTATCGCGACCGGCGTTCTCGGGGCATTGGTCGTATGGGCCGTCGAGCGCCTGCGGGCTCAGCGGATGCGAGCCGCGCAGGAAGCCGAGGCCCGCCAGCACCTGGCCGAGGCCGAAAAACGGGCCGCCGAAATCCTGAAAGCCGCCGAGGTCGAATCCCAAAAGAGATTCCTTGAGGCCATGGAGCGCTTCGAGCGGGAGACCGCCGAAACGCGCGCCGAGCTGAAAGCCACCGAGCGCCGGCTGGCCAAGCGCGAGGACGCCGTCGACAAGAAGATGGAAGTGCTGGCCACCAAGGAGAAAAAGGTCGAAGCCGCCGAACAGAAGCTCGCCGAAAGCGAGCGGCAGACCCAGGAGCGCGCGGCCAAGCTCGACGAGCTGCTCGCGCAACAGCGGGCCGAGCTGTTGCGCATCTCCCGCCTCACCCCGGAGCAGGCCAAGCAGCTCTGCCTCCAGCGGTTCGAGCAGGAAGTGGAGCGCGAAGCGGGCGAACTGGTGGACCGGATCATCTCCCGCGCCGAGGAGAACGCCCGCGAGAAGGCCCGCTACATCACCCTCTCCGCCATCCAGCGCTTCGCCGCCGAGCATACCTGCGAAACCACGGTCGCCACCGTAGACGTGGCCTCGGACGACATGAAGGGACGGATCATCGGACGCGAGGGCCGCAACATCCGGGCCTTCGAAAAGGCTTCCGGAGCCACCGTAATCGTCGACGACACCCCCGGTATCGTCAGCGTCTCCTGCTTCGACCCGGTGCGCAAGGAAATCGCCCGCATCTCCCTGGATCGACTCATCAAGGACGGCCGCATCCACCCCACCCGCATCGAAGAAATCGTCGCCGAGGTAACCAAGGAGATCGACCAGGCCATCGCCGAAGCCGGCAAGGAGGCGGCAGCCGAGACCGGCGTCCACGGGCTCCACAAGAAACTCATCGAAACCCTCGGTCGCCTGCACTACCGCACCAGCTACGGCCAGAACGTCCTGCGACACAGCATCGAGGTGGCCTTCCTCTGCGGAATGATGGCCGACGAACTCGGACTGGACGGCGCTTTGGCTCGCCGCTGCGCCCTCCTGCACGACATCGGAAAAGCCCTGGACCACGAGCACGAAGGAGCCCACACCAAAACCGGCTACGAGCTGGCCCGGCGATACAACGAGCCGCCGGCGGTGCTCAACGCCATCCTCGGACACCACGGAGACGTGCCGGCCACGCATCCCTACACGCCCCTGGTCGCCGCCGCCGACGCCATCAGCGCCTCGCGCCCCGGCGGTCGGCGGGAGTCGCTGGAGCGCTACATCAAGCGGTTGCAGGACCTCGAGCAGATCGCCCGCTCCTTCCCCGGGGTGGACGTGGCCTACGCCATCGAGGCCGGCCGCGAGGTGCGCGTCATCGTGGACGCGCAGCAGGTGGACGATCAGTCGGCTCTGCGGCTGGCCCGCGAGGTGGCCAAGAAGATCGAGAAGGAAATGGTCACCTTCCCCGGCGAGATCAAAGTGACCGTGCTCCGCGAGCTGCGCGCCTGCGAGTACGCCATCAGCGGCAAACAGCACCGCGGCAACGGGGAATAGCGCCCAGGGATTGAGGGGTTGGGGGGCGCGGAGCATTTGTCAGCGGAGAAAAAGCGCGACGCACCCACCGGGCGGGGTCGGGCTACAGCGTCACCGCTTTCTGCTCCAGCCGGGGCAACTGGTCGCGCAGCACCTGCGCCTGCGGGGAATTCGGGTAGCGTTCGATGAGCTCGCGCGCCAGCCGCAATGCCTCATCGTACCTGCGCTGCCTCATGAGTTCGCGGAAATCGGCCTCCATCTGCTGACGGGTCTGGATCTCCGCATTCTCAGCCAGCGTCGGCAACTGATGCCGCAGCGCCTCGGCCTCCGCCGACCGCGGAAACAGCCGAATCATCTCGTTGGCCAGGCTGAGCGCCCGCTGCCACTGCCGGCGGTTTACCGCCTCCTGGGCCTGCGACATGAGCCGGGCGCGCTTTTCCGCGTCGCCCTTCTCGCGCTGGAGGGCAACCCGACGAGCGAGTTCCTGAGCCTTGGCCGAGTTCGGGTGGCGCTCCAGCAACTCCTGCACCACCTTGGTCGCCCGGTCCCACGCGTCCAAACCGGCCAGATCATTGACTTGCCGGATGGCCGCTTCCACATCGCGCGCCTCGACGCCGGCGCGCATCTGCTCGATCTGCTGCTCCAGAACGTCCCAATCCGACATGCTGGGAAATCGCTCCCGCGCCTGCTGCACCCGCAAGCGCGCTTCCACCCAGCGATGCTCCTGCAAGAGCGCCGGAATCTCCTGCTGCAACCGCTTCGCCAGAGCCGCACCCTGCACCTTCAGCCGCGCCGCCCGCTCTGCCTCGCTCAACAAACTGATGTCCCGCATCTCACGGGCAAGATTCACCAACTCGCCGACGGCCGCCTGCAAGTCCGAAGACGTCGCCGCCGGAGCCGCATGTGCCGGCGTCCCGTACAGGGTCAGCTCCGCCGGAGCCGCGCTCCGCGAGTCACGCAACGCCACCAACAAGCTCTCCAGCTTGCGCAGTACCTCTGCCAGCCCCCACAGAGCCAGCCACCCAGCCACCCCCGTGAACAACTCCAACGTGGTCTGGAAGAACTCCCCGCCGGCACCCGCACCGGTCCAGTCCAGGCGCGCGTAACGGAAACCGGCCCGAACCAGCGTCGCCAGCCCCAGCAGAATCCCGCCGGCCGTCAGAAAACCGGCCAGAAGCTGCGTTCGATTCAGCTCCCCGCTCTCCCGGCGCACCGCAATCCCCTGGGGCGATCCCGCCGCCACGCTCGTTTCCCTGACGTTCGCCATAATC
>Ga0129299_1002820_pt1 | contig 11463 bp, 10 predicted proteins | sample ConPoolayeCmetaG_FD_94477 | JGI IMG/M metagenome (GOLD analysis project Ga0129299, IMG submission 94477) | Hot spring microbial mat communities from California, USA to study Microbial Dark Matter (Phase II) - Cone Pool mat layer C metaG ... | reverse complement strand
GGTCGCGTACTGCCTCAGAAACAAGCGGCTGCCGCGCGAAGTGCGTGCAAAGAAGGATATCCTCGGCCGATTCCAGTCACTCCTCCGAAGCGACGGTGTCGAGATTGTGTGGCCGCACGTAACACCGAGGTGAGCATCCGCCGAAATCGCCGGTTCCGCGGCCGGCTGCTCGAATCGTGAGTTCCGCGCCCAGCCTTGGAACGAGGTCCGCTGCCCCGGCGTCCGCGCCTGCCCGGCAGCGGTTCGAGGCGGCCCGTCGAAAGACTGCTCCTTATCAATCGTGCGTGACGCTTTGGCGCTTTGACGCTTTGCACTTTCAAAGCTGTCGCCCTGCCCATGCCGCCGCCACATGGCGTTGCCCACCGGAACCCGTACGTCCATAGGATGCGTCGCGAGCCCGGACGAACGACCATCTGTGAGTTGCGTCGATCCCGCTTATTCGATAGCGCGAGGCACCCGAAAGCGGTGTCGGTGCTTCGCAGAGTCGGCTTGCTTGACAGTCCCTGCGCGCCGGGTTAGCGTATCCGAGTATCCCGGGAACAGCTCAGGCTAACCCCTGCCCCGCGATACAGAGCGTGGTGCGTATCGTTGTGTGCACGGTGGATGGTATGGACTTTGCGAGCTTGGGGCATACGTGCGTGACGGGCCTTCACTGGGGGGATGAAGGCAAGGGCAAGATCGTGGACGTGCTCACCGAGCACTTTGACGTGGTCGGGCGGTACAACGGCGGCGCGAACGCCGGCCACACGGTACGCGTCGGCGGCGAGCGGTTTGCGTTCCACCTCATGCCCAGCGGCGTCATACGCAAGGGCGTCGTCGGCGTCATCGGCCCCGGCGTCGTGGTCGATCCGGAGGTGCTCTGCCATGAGATCGACGAACTGGAGCGCCGCGGCATCGCGATCGGCGACAACCTGCGGATCAGCGACCGCGCACACGTCATCATGCCCTATCACAAGAAGCAGGACCGGCTCTCCGAGGCGGCTCTCTGCTCGGCCAGCCGCATCGGCACGACCGCACGCGGCATCGGTCCGTGTTACGCCGACAAGATGCTGCGGTCTACCGCCATCCGCGTGTGCGACCTGGTTTCGATCGACAGGCTGAGGGAACGCCTCGAGCCGATCGTCGCGCAGAAGAACAGAATGTTCGCCGCCGTCTACGGCGACAACGAACCGCTGAGCGCCGCCGAGATCGGCGACGCCTACCGCAAGTATGCCGAACGGCTCCGCCCGATGATCTGCGATACGACGGTCTTCTACCGCGACGCCATCCGCAGCGGGAAACGCATTCTGTTCGAGGGCGCCAACGGCGTGCTGCTGGACGTGGACCACGGCACGTACCCGTTCGTAACCAGCAGCACGCCCGGCCCGGCCGGCGTCGCCAGCGGATCCGGCCTGCCCGCCCGGACGGTCAGGACGTGTATCGGTGTGGTCAAGGCGTATACGACGCGCGTCGGCGCCGGCCCCTTTCCCTCCGAACTCGATAACGACGTCGGCCGGCGCATCCGCGACCGCGGTCACGAATACGGAACGACCACGGGCCGGCCCAGGCGCTGCGGCTGGTTCGATGCCGTGGCCGCCCGATACAGCGCCGCATTGAGCGGCGTGGACCACGTGGCCGTCATGCACCTGGACACGCTGGGCGGCTTCCGCGAAGTGGGCATCTGCACGGCCTATCGCATCAACGGGCGGCTCGTCGAGGACATGCCCGCCGGGGCCGACGTGCTGGCCCGAGCGGAACCGCGAATCGAAACCATGCCCGGCTGGCCCGAAGACTTCTCCGCCGTCGATTCGTTCGAAAGACTGCCCGCCCCGGCCCGGCGATACCTGGACCGACTCGGCGAGCTGATCGGAGCGCCGATTTCGATCGTCAGCATCGGCCCGGAACGTTCGCAGACACTCTACCGCTCATGAGCAGACTCGAACCTCTCGATCCTCGCGCGGTCCTCGGGCTGGAACCCGGGCAACTGCCCAGGCATATCGCCATCATCATGGACGGCAACGGCCGCTGGGCACAGCAACACGGCCTGCCGCGAATCCGCGGTCACGCCGAAGGGGCGGCGGCTGTCGATGCCATTGTCACCGAGTGTGCCCGTCTGGGTACCGGCTACCTGACGCTGTACAGCTTCAGCACGGAGAACTGGAAACGGCCGAAGGACGAGGTCGATGCGCTGATGGACCTGTACGCGGAGTATCTCATCAGGGAGCGGCCGAAAATCATCGAGAACAACGTTCGGCTCGTGCAACTCGGCCGCCGCGAAGGGCTGCCGGCCAACGTTCTCCGCGAACTGGATATCACCGTCGAACAGAGCCGCGGGAACACGGGCCTGACGCTCTGCCTGGCGATCAACTACGGCTCGCGACGCGAGATCACCGACGCCGTGCGGAAACTCGCACGCGACGTCGCCGAGGGACGCCTCCGCCCGGACGCCATCGACGAAGCAGCCATCAGCGGCGCGTTGTACACGGCGGGTATCCCCGATCCCGACCTGCTCGTTCGCACAGCCAACGAACGCCGGATCAGCAACTTCCTGCTCTGGCAACTGAGCTATACTGAAATCCACGTCACGTCCGTGCTGTGGCCCGATTTCCGCCCGATTCACCTGCACGAGGCGATCAAGGACTACGCCGCCCGCCGACGCCGTTACGGGGGGCTCGATTCGGTCTGAGAAGGAAGCGTCGCGACGAGTCCCGTTTCCGTCGCAAGGTTCTCCTGCCCGACGGGCAACCGTGGGAAGGGTCCGCAGGGGTGACGCCTCGGCAATGCAAAGGCACCCGCGAACGCAGCAACGAACAACTCCGCAACTTCTTGCCCGCGACAGCCGACCTGCTACAATCACCCGTTTCGGGGTCCCCTGGAGATCGCTGTTGGCCAGGCCGACCAAAGTTGCTTTCGTGGCGCTCGGGTGCGCCAAGAACCTCGTCGATTCCGAGAAGATGCTCGGGCAACTCGTCGAGGCCGGCGCGATTCTGACGGCGGCCGAGGCCGATGCGGACGTTATCGTCGTCAATACGTGCGGCTTCCTGGCCGCGTCGCGGACCGAGGCGCACGAGGCAATCGCCGAGGCCGTCGCCCGCAAACGCACGGGGCGATGCCGGCGGGTGGTCGTGGCCGGCTGCCTCGTGCAGCGCGACCGCGAAAAACTGCTCGAGGCGTTCCCCCAGATCGACGCGCTCGTGGGCGTCCATAACCGCGACGACCTCGCCGCCGCCGTGCTGACCCCGCGGAAGCCGGGCGGCCGCAGGCGCCGTCCGGCGCCCGACGTCTACCTCGGCGATTACCACCCCTACGTCGCGACGGACACGGCGCGGCTGCGGCTGACGCCGCGGCACTACGCGTATCTGCGGGTCAGCGAGGGCTGCGACCGGAAGTGCACGTTCTGCACGATCCCGGCGATCCGCGGACCGATGCACTCGAAGCCGCCGCAGGTCGTGCTCGACGAAGCCCGCGAGCTGATTGCCGACGGCGCCGTCGAGTTGAACGTCATCGGTCAGGACACCACGAGCTACGGCCGCGACTGCGGGTACGAACCGGGGCTGGCCGGCCTGCTGCGAGAACTCGACCGGCTGCCCGGTGCGAAATGGATCCGCCTGCTGTACGCGTATCCGTCCGGCTTCACCGATGGCATGATCGACGCCATCGCCGGGTGCGAACACGTGGTCAAGTACGTGGACCTGCCGCTCCAGCACATCAATGACCGCATCCTGCGGGCGATGCGCCGACAGGTGACGCGAAGCGAGACCGAGGCCCTGCTGGCCCGGTTGCGCGAACGCATACCGGGCCTCGTGATCCGCACCACACTCATTGCCGGCTTTCCCGGCGAAACAGAGGCGGAGTTCGAGGAGTTGATGACGTTCGTCCGCGAGTTCCGGTTCGATGCCCTCGGCGTATTCCCGTACTCGCACGAGCCGGACACGCCCGCCGGCCGCATGAAGCATCAGCTTCCCGACCGCGTCAGGCAGCAGCGGGCCGACGCGCTGATGCGCGCACAACAGAACATCGCCTTTGAGCTCGCCGCCGCGCAGATCGGCCGCACGTTCGACGTGTTGATCGAATCGCCGCCCGACGCCGGCGGCCGGCATCGCGCCCGCCACGCAGGCCAGGGCCCCGAGGTGGACAGCGTCACATACGTCAGGGGACTGTCCCCCCTCTCTCCCGGCGACTTCGTCCGCGTCCGCTGCGTCGAGACATGCGAGTATGATTTGATTGCCTGCCCGACCGACGTTACGCTGGCAGGTTCGATGCGGTCGTGAACGGCATGAAGATCAATCTTCCGAACCAGATCACCATCGGCCGACTCGTGCTGTCGGTCGTGTTCTTCGCGGTCCTGGCGCAGTTTTCCGCGAGCGAACGCCCGGCACGGCTGTGGCTTCTGAGCGTCTGCGGCTGGATCTTCGTCATCGCCGCGATCAGCGACATCCTGGACGGCTACCTCGCCCGCCGGTACAACCAGATCACCTCTTTCGGGCGCGTCATCGATCCCTTCGTCGACAAGGTGCTGGTCTGCGGCGCGTTCATCTTCTTCGCCGGAAGCGGTTTCGTACACGAGGGCCGTAACGTCGCGCACGTGGTGCCGTGGATGGCCGTCGTCATCCTCGGCCGCGAGCTCCTTGTGACCGGAATCCGCGGCTTCACCGAAGCCAGGGGCGAATCCTTCGCAGCCAATCTTTACGGCAAGGCCAAGATGCTCCTGCAATCCATCACGGTGGGCTGGGTTCTGTTCACGCTCGCGCATCCGGGCGGCTGGCTGGGTCTGCCCTTCTTCGTGACCGGACGCAAAATCCTGGTCTGGGCATCCGTCGTCGTGACCGCGTTGTCCGTGATCCCCTACCTCAGCATGGCCCGAGGCATCCTGTCCGAGACATCTCGGTCGGCGGAGACGACATGATCCGGCGAGCGGCGATCACGTTCTTCGGGCTGGGCTGCATGAGATTCGCTCCGGGATCATGGGGCTCGCTCGGGGCGATCGCCGTCGCAGCGGTTCTTCTTTCGGCTTTGCGATCCCTCGGCGCGGCGGCATGGTTCGACGGGATCATGATCGCCTTGCTCGTGCTCGCCTGCATCGGGTCAATCGCCTGGGGACGCTGGGCGATCGAGTACTTCGCGGACCGGTCGCGCAAGCCGGGCGACCCGGGCCCGTTCGTGCTGGATGAAGTCGCGGGGCAGTGGCTCTCGATCCTCGGCCTGCCGATGGCCCGCGTGCCTTCCTTGTCGGCGTGTGCGGCGGTCTATGCGATGCAGTTCGTGCTGTTTCGCGTGCTCGACGTCGTCAAGCCGCCGCCGGGCCGGCAACTGGAAAAACTCCCCGCCGGCTGGGGCATACTGATGGACGACCTGGGCGTTGCGATCTACGCGAACGTGATCGGCCAGATTGTCGTGCGGTGGTGGGTGGCCTCCGAATGACGACGTAGCGGAGTATTCGATGGACGTATTGCGTGCGGTCGTCCTTGGAATCGTCGAGGGTCTGACCGAGTTCCTGCCTGTCTCCAGCACCGGGCACATGATCCTGGTCGAACGGTTGCTGGGCATCCCGAGCGGTGATCCGTTCTGGAGCGGCGTGTTCGACATCTTCATCCAGATCGGCGCCATACTGGCCGTCGTCGTCTACTTCTGGCGGCGGCTGTGGCGGCTCTCGCGCCACGCGGCCGACAGGCCGATCCGCGAGCACATTCTCTTCAAGCTCTTCATCGCGTTCCTGCCCGCAGCGATCATTGGCAAGCTTGCCGGGGATTTCATCGAGGCCAGACTCAAGTTCCCCGTGCCCGTGGCGATCGCGATGATCGTCGGCGGCGTGGGCATCCTCGTCATCGAACGGCGGTCCATCCGGCCGAAGGTCGCCGACGCCGGCAGCATCACGCTCACGCAGGCGCTGCTTGTGGGGATTGCTCAGTGCGCAGCGCTCTGGCCGGGCATGTCGCGGTCCGCCGCCACGATCATGGGCGGCCTCCTCGTCGGGCTCTCGACGGCGGCGGCGGCGGAATTCTCCTTCTTCCTGGCGATTCCCACCCTGATCGCGGCCGGCGGCTACTCGCTGCTCAAACACATCGACGAAGTGCACCGTCAGCAGGCTTTTCTGCTTTGCGTCGGCTTCTTCGTCTCGTACGTGGTGGCATGGATCGTCGTCGCGGCCTTCATGCGGTATATTCAAACCCACAAGTTCGGCCCGTTCGCGATCTATCGCATCGCGGTCGGCGTGCTGGTGCTGGTCCTGCTTCGCTGGTTGCCGCCGCAGACGGGAGGATGAACGAGGTGATCCGGGTCCGAAGACGATGGTGTCCTGCGCTTCTCGTTTTCCAGGCGGCCGTATGGGCCTCGCTTGCAACGGCCCAGGAGCACGACCCGCGCAAACCGTTCGAAGGCATCAGACCACGGTCGGAGAGTCAGTCTGCCATGACCCGACCGACTGCGGACAGGCCGATCTATCGCATCTATCCGCTGCGTAACGGCCGCTGCGTCATCAACGGCAGGGACGCATTCGAGAACGGCGATCCGAAGGAGATGTATGAGTTCACGCTGTACGTATGGCTCATTCTCGGCGGCCCGAAGCCCGTTCTCGTGGACGCGGGCCTGATCGACGTGGCCGCCATGAACAAAGGCGCCGCCCACGTCCTCGCCGAACCGATCACGCAGCGCCCTGACGAATCGGTCCCCGCTCAGCTCAATCATTTCGGACTGACCCCCGCCGACATCGGCCACGTGCTGATCACGCACCTGCACTTCGACCATGTCGACGGCATCGAGCAGTTCGTCAACGCGACCATCCACGTCGGCCGGCGCGAGTTCGAGGGCGCCACCGCGAACAACTGGCACGGCAGTTGGTGCGATGCCCGCATCCTCGACTACCTGTGCAACAGGGCCCGCGCCCGCATCCGCCTCGCCGACGACGGTGAGGAAATCCTGCCCGGCATCCGGGCCTTGTGGCTCGGCGGCCATACGCCGGGCAGCACGGCATACCAGGTCCACACGCGGCACGGCCGCGCCGTCCTTACGGGTGACACCATCTCCCTGCTGGCCAACTATGAGCGAAGGATCCCGCCGGGCGTCCGCACGAACCTCGACGAATGCCGCGCGGCTATCGAGCGCGTGCGCCGGGAGGCCGACATCGTTCTGCCCAGCCACGACCCCGACACGCCGCGACGCTGGCCGCCGCCGCCCGCCACCGGTCCTCTGTACACGATCCGCGCCCTCAAGTGCGGTGAGTGCGAAGTCCGCGACTACATCACCTACTACGGCTCGACCGGCGAGGCGACCAGCACATTCAATCTGTATATCTGGGTGATCGAGGGCGGCAGGAAGCCGATCGTCGTGGACACCGGGCCGAAAGACCCGGAGGGATTCAGTCGCGGCACCGCCAGGTACATCCCCGGCGGGGTCAGGCAGCGGCCCGAGGAGCGAACCCCGGAACTGCTCCGTCGAAACGGAATCGATCCGGCCGACGTAAGCCACGTCATCGTCACGCACCTGCACCCCGACCACTACGATTACTTCGATGCGTTCCCGAACGCGCAACTCGTCGTGAATCGTCACGGCTTCCTCGAGCAGCTCCCGGGCATCAAGCGCGACGTCATGCGTGCGCTGGCCGATCGCTGGCCGCAGAGCCTTCGCATGGTCGAAGACGAGGAAATCGTACCCGGCATCCGCACCATCCCGCTTGGCTGCCACTCCCCATGCAGCCAGGGTATCATCGTCCGCACCGCCTACGGCCCGATCGTGCTGACCGGCGACGTCGCCTACAAATACGCCAACATCGAAACCGATCGCATCATCGCCTGCCCCGACCCGGAGGAATGCCGGCGCGCCGTCTCGGCCTTGCGTGATATCACCGACCTGTTCCTGCCCGCCCACGATCCGCTGACGCTTCGGCGCTGGCCGGACGGAAGAATCGCATTTACGAAGTGACCGGCTCGCGCGGACGCGCATCCGACAGGGGCGGTTGCGGTAACGGCCCCCTGGATCGTCTGCTTCTCCTCCGGCGCCCGCCGCGCCTTGAGCTTTCCGGCCAAGCCGTCACAATAGGCGACCGTCGGCCGCGCCGCGGACCGGCCGGGGCCGAAGGGGAAGATGGGACGGTCTGCTTTCGTCCCAACGCACAGAAGACAGGAGAACGTCATGAAACCGACGTGGGTCTGGGGATTCATATTCGTGGTCGCAGCGGCAATCCTGGTCGGCGTATGGCGCAGCGACGTCGCCGCGCAGCAGCCATCGCCCGCCGGCACGATGATCGCCGTCGTGGACATGGTCAAGGTCTTCAACGAGAACGACCAATGGAAGGCGATCAACGAATCCCTCAAGGCGCGAACCGCCCGCAGCGAGCAGGAAGCCCAGGCACGCAAGGAGAAGATCGCCGCGAAACAGAAGGAAGCCGAGGCATACCAGCCCAATACCGCCGAGTGGACCCGGTGCAGTGAGGAATTGTTGCGGATTCAGGCGGAGGCGGAGGTGTGGCTGCGACTCGAAAAGGAAAAGATCGACCAGCTCAAGGCCCACTGGGTACAACAGAATTATGCCGACGTAACCGCCGCCATCGCCGCCATCGCGAGGCAGCGCGGCGTCGCCGTCGTTCTGACGCGCGAGGAAGTCGAGAAGGACGCCCAGGACTCCAACCGCATGTTTGCCCAGATCATCAACCGCAAGGTCGTGTACTTCGACCCGCGGCTCGACATCACGGAAGAGGTGTTCAAGAAGCTCAACGACGAGTTCAAGCTGCGCGGAGGTGCCGAGTCGCTCAAGATGCAGTAGGGCGAGAGAACCATGACCAGGAGCTTCACACTGGCAGAGCTGGCGAAGGCCGTCGGCGGCGTCGTCCGCGGCGACGCAACGGTGCGCGTGCGGAGCGTGAACGGGCTGGACGAGGCCGGCCCGGAAGACATCACCTGGATCTCGCACGAAAAGTACGCGAGCCGGCTGCGATTCAGCAAGGCCGGCGCCGTCGTGGTGGATCGCCACTATGGCGAGACGCCGATGCCCGCCCTCCTGTGCGATGACCCGTCGTTCGCGATCGCCCGGATCCTGGCCGTCTTCGCCCCGCCCGCGGCTCAACCGCCGCCGGGCGTGCATCCCACCGCCGTCGTTGCCGACTCGGCGGCAATCGGGCGCAACGTGTGTATCGGCCCCCACGCGGTCGTCGGCGAGCGGGTGAAGATCGGCGACGGTTGCGTTCTGCACGCGAACGTGTTTGTCGGCGATGAGACCGAACTCGGACCCGACTGCGTGCTCTGGCCGGGGGTCGTCATCCGCGAGCGGTGCAGGCTCGGCAAACGCGTTGTCCTGCATCCGAACGTAACGGTCGGCGCCGACGGGTTCGGCTACCATTACCGGGACGGCGCGCACCACAAGATCCCCCAGATCGGAACCGTCGAGATCGGTGACGATGTCGAGATCGGCGCCTCGAGCTGCATTGATCGGGCGAAATTCGGCGTCACGCGAATCGGAACCGGCACGAAGATTGATAACCTGGTGCAGATCGCCCATAATGTCGAAATCGGGCCGAATTGCATCATTGTGGCGCAATGCGGTATTGCCGGCAGCACCCGGCTCGGTCGGCTCGTGGTGCTGGGCGGCCAGGTGGGCGTGCGGGACCACGTCACACTCGGCGATGGCGTGCGGGCAGCGGCATGCTGCTGCATATCCAAGGACTTTCCCGCCGGCACGGTCGTCAACGGCATTCCCGCGGTCGAAAACCAGCAGTACCTCCGGGAGCAGGCACAGGTGCGACGGCTGCCGGAGACGGCGGCGATGTGGAAGGAACTGGTCAAACGGATCGAGCGCCTTGAATCCGCAACGAACCATCCGTAATCCCGTCGAGATCGCCGGCCGCGGTCTGTTTACCGGTCAGTCCGCCACGTTGCGGTTCTACCCGGCCGAGGTCGACCACGGCATCGTGTTCGTGCGGTCGGACTGCGACCCGCCCGTTCGCATCGCCGCCCGCGTCGATAACGTGGCCAGACGGGCCCGCCGGACCACCCTCGCCAACGGCACCGCCGTGATCGAAACCGTCGAACACTGCCTGTCCGCGTGCGCCGGGCTCGGCATCGACAATGTCCTCGTGGAGCTTGACGGAGCCGAAGTGCCCGGCATCGACGGAAGCTGCCGCGAATTCGTCGAGCGGCTCCTCGGTGCGGGGATCGATCCGCAGGGCGCCGAGCGAAAAGTGTTCCGCATCGTCCAGCCGGTCCGCGTGGCCGAAGGCGAAGCCTGGGTGGTGGCCATGCCCGGTCCGCCCGACCTCGATACGCTCGAAGTCGTCTACGACCTGGATTACCCCGAAGCCGCCTCGATCGGCTGGCAACACTATCGACTTCGACTCACGCCGGAAGTCTTTGCCGAGCAGATCGCCCCCGCCCGGACGTTCGTGCTTCAGAGCGAGGCCGAGCAGTTCCGCGCCGCCGGGCTCGGCAGGCACCTGACCTACCAGGACCTCCTCGTCTTCGGAAACGACGGCCCCATCGAGAATACGCTCCGCTTCCCGGACGAGTGCGTCCGGCACAAGATCGTCGACCTCGTCGGCGATCTGGCGCTGTTCGGCCGGCCGATCGTCGGTTGCGTCTACGCCCGAAAAAGCGGCCACTCGCTCAACCACGAACTCGTCCGCCGGCTCCGCGAGCAGCTCTACGAGCAGGAGCTCCAGGCGCGCATCGTCGGCGAACCCGTCTTCGACATCCGCCGCATCCAGCGCATCCTCCCGCATCGCTACCCGTTCCTGATGATCGACCGCGTGGTCGAGATCGACGGATCGCGGCGGGCGGTCGGAATCAAGAACGTCTCCATCAATGAGGAGTTCTTCTCCGGCCACTATCCCGGCCAGCCGATCATGCCGGGCGTTCTGATTATCGAGGCAATGGCCCAGCTCGGCGGCATCCTCATGTCGCAGGAACTGGAGCACACGGGCAGGGTAGCCGTGCTGCTGAGCCTGGACAAGGTGAAGTTCCGCCGGGCCGTCACGCCCGGCGATCAGTTGATCGTGGAGGCCGAGGCGATCCGGGTCAAGTCGCGCACCGGCCATGTGAGGTGCCGGGCTCGGGTGGGTGATGCCCACGTCGCCGAAGCCGTAATCAAGTTCATGCTGGTGGACGCGGACCCGCTGTAGGACGCGCCCCGCAACGCGCGTGGAGGAACGAATTCGTCCGATGGTTGAGATTCATCCGACATCGGTGGTGGATCACCGGGCAATGATCGGCCAGGACGTGAGCATCGGGCCCAACTGCTACGTCGGCCCGAACGTCGTCCTCGGCGATCGCTGCCGGCTCCACAACAACGTCACGATCACGGGCAGGACGACCGTTGGTGCCGACAACGAGTTCTTCCCCGGAGCCGTCATCGGCTGCGCGCCGCAGGACCTCAAGTACCGCGGCGGAGACACGGAAGTCGTCATCGGCGCGCACAACGTGTTCCGGGAGTACGTCACGATACACACGGGCACGGAAATCGCCGGCGGCGTAACGCGCGTCGGCGACCACAACCTGATCC
>Ga0129299_1002818_pt1 | contig 11464 bp, 10 predicted proteins | sample ConPoolayeCmetaG_FD_94477 | JGI IMG/M metagenome (GOLD analysis project Ga0129299, IMG submission 94477) | Hot spring microbial mat communities from California, USA to study Microbial Dark Matter (Phase II) - Cone Pool mat layer C metaG ... | reverse complement strand
CAAAAATCATCGACATCACAGAATAAAACGAGTAAACTGCCCATTGAGGATCTCCTGGGGTTTCAACTGTTGTCGTGGTAACAAAAGTTTACTCCCTTTTGGAGATCCTCTCCTTATCCCAAATTGACGTTATTTAGCATTATATTAGTGTCGATGGCGTCAGTATTCTACATTGCCCTCAATAGCCCCACAGTGTTCAATTTTACGATTTTCTCGTTATATGAAGCTTGCCTGCAATGATTCACTTCACTTGACAATCATGGGAAAGTCGGCAATCATAAAAATGACCCGATCCGAAATTTGAGCGAGTTTTTGGTTAGCCCATCCCAATCTGTCACGATAATAACGTCCCAATGGGTATAGGGGTACCAGCCCAAGCTCAACCTCATTGCTGACAATGACCCAGTTTCCCGGATGGTCATGATATCCCGTAGTGAGATGCCCGATCTCTTGCTTTAATTTTCCCCGAAAATTGCTTTCTTGGATGGGTTCAGGGCAAGAGAGCAAAATGTTGCTGGTGAGAAGGGTGATGCAGTCTACCAGCACCCAGGGTGTTACATCGCCCATTCGGATGGCATCCCCTACCTGCAACGGTGCTTCGAGCGTCAGCCAATGGGCTGGGCGGCTGGCGCGGTGAGCGGCAATGCGTGCGGCTATTTCATCATTTCCAGCAATAGCAGTAGCGACAAACAAGGCAAGCTGCCGGCTACTTTCTACCATCGTTTGTGCATATGTAGATTTGCCGTTGCGCCCTCCCCCAAGGACCAGTGTCAACTTTTCCCATGTTTCCTACCTTTGCATAAATGGTCATCTGCCATGACCACTACCACTTTGTGGGGCAGTTTTGGGCGCGGCTGGTGGATGGTGTCAGCAATTTGGATTGAGAGCGTTTCCAGCCGCCCCAGGCTACCCTGCGGTTTGGTCAGTTGATCCTGGCGGGAACGGGCAGTAGTCATTGCTTCGGCGTCGAGCGGTTGGATGCGTTGGATGAGAAAATCGAATAATACGAAAATACTCCTTAGGTTTTGTATTGGATCAAAGACTGTGCTGCAAATGCGCTAGCAATTTCTGGTTTTCGGTTCGGGTACGTGGTGAAATCCGCACGTATCCTGGCAGGCCAAAGGAGGTGCAGTCTCGTACCAGGATGCCATGCCGTAGCAAATTTTGCCGGAAACGGACGGCATTTCCCACAGGCAACAGGAAAAAGTGAGTATGTGATGGCACCGGAGAATAGCCAGCTTCTGCTAGCCCAGCCAGCAGAAATGTTTTTTCATCGCGCAACTTTTCAAGCGAAGATTGATAATACACTGCATCCGCCAGGGCAGCCAGCCCAGCCGCCTGCGCCAGTCCATTCACGTTCCAGGCCGGACGCACGTTTACCAACGCCTCGACCAGACGGGCTTCACCCACGGCATACCCCAGGCGCAGGCCTGCCAGAGCGTAATCTTTGGTCATCGAGCGCAGCGCCAGCAAGTTGGGCCGCAGATTCGGAATCACCGACTCTAACCCCGGCACAAACATCAGATAGGCTTCATCCACGATGAACAGCGTGCGCGGGTGCGCATCTGCCCAGGCCAGGATCACGTCTGGGGATACTACCTGCCCGGTGGGATTGTTCGGATTGCACAAGAACACCGCCCGGTAATCGGCAGTATTCAACAACTGTGAAATGGCAGCAATGTCACAAGCAAAACCAGCCGCGGGGAGCGCGTTCCAATATATCGGGATTGCAGACATCAATCGCACCGAACGTTCATACTCGCCAAAGGTGGGGCCAACGATCAGAACATTCTCGCCCGGTTTGAGGAATGCAAATGCAGCCAACCAGATCAACTCTGCTGTGCCGTTGCCCACCACGATCTGCGCACTAGAGACACCTAGCCGTTCCGCCAGGACGCGGCGCAGCGCCAGACACTCGCGGTCGGGGTATCGGTCCAGCGGCGTCCGAGCAATCGCCGCTCGCACCAGCGGCGAAGGGCCGAAGGGATTGCTGTTTACGCTGAAATCAAGCACATCATCAGGGTTGATGCCAGTGCGTTCCAGTTCGGCAAAGTCGAGCGCGCCGTGCGCGGCAGGTGCTGGACATGGACGATCGGGACGGAAGAAATCCATATGGACTAGCTGATCAAAAAAGTGAGAATGGCAAAAAGCAGTGCTGCCAGCGTGGCTGTGAAAACATAGATACGCCGGGCGCGGCGTAGATCGGTGGTTTGGGGTGCATTCAGCCCTGCGCCGAGATGGTAGTGTCCGACCTTCTCTAGCTCAATTGAGATTGCCCCAGCCATGGCGCTCATCGGAACCCCGGCGTTGGGGCTGGCGGTCAGGCGAGAATCGCGCAGCATGATCTCCCATGCCTTCCCCGCCGAGCCGCCGCTCAAGGCCGCGCCTCCCACCAGCAGCAGACCAGTCAGACGTGCAGGAATGAAATTTAACACGTCATCAAGACAGGCTGGGATTTTACCGAACCATTCGCGCTCTGGGTCGCGGTAGCCTAGCATGGCGTCGGCGGTATTGGCGAAACGATAGGCCAGGGCCAGCGGCAGTCCGCCGAGGGCGTAGAAGAAAAGCGGCGCTATCAGGCTGTCTGAGGCATTTTCAGCCACCGATTCGACCGCCGCGGCAACAACCTGACCCGCGGTGAGCTGCGAAGTATCTCGGCTGACGAGATGCCAGGAGAGCAGACGGCGGGCTTCAGAAAGGTCACCCTGTTCGAGGGCTGCCTGCACTTCTCCTGCAGCGCGATCGAGGCCACGCAGTGAAAAGGTCGTTTTCAAGATCAGCGCGTTCAGCAACCAATCCACTGACTGCGGAAGCTGGGCGAACAGCCATGCCAGCGCCAGCCCCGTTCCGGCAGTTACCGTCAGGCCCACCAGCATTAACAGCCCACCGTAGAGCAGTTCGGCCCAGACGCACCCGCGCGGGCGAAAGCGGCAGAGGAAGGCAATCAGACTGCCCATCCAGGCTGTTGGATGGAAGCGGTTGGGTGGATCACCTAGGGTTAAATCAATCAGCAGTGCAAAGAAAACAGGCATAATCAGAACTCGATTCCTGTCTGGCCTTTGATACCCTGCTGGTAGAGGTGCTTAACCAAGTTCATCTTACTCACCAGGTCGGCATACTTGACCAGCGCCGCTGGCGCATCGCGCCCCGTAATGATATACACGAGAGTGTTGAAAAAGTCATATATGGCGCATACCTATACGAAAAATAGGCTATTCTACCGCCATATATAGGGGGTGTGCTTTGTTTCTCAACACCCTCATACTGCTGGCAATTTTCGCCTGCGCCAGCTCCCAGCCGTGACGGGCGCGCGCAACCGTTTCATCCATATCCTTCGAGCGCCAGACAAAGCCGTCGTCACTGGTGTGCCATTCAATGCCCAGTTTTTCAACGGCACGCACCTCACCCCCTGCCGGTCTCGGCCTTGATGAACCGGACTACGCATACGCGCATCCCGCGTCCCCAAGCGCAAGAGCCCAAACACGGCAGTGGATTTGCCCTTGCCGCCGGTGGTGACGATCAATAATCCTTTGGGTTGGGTTGGCATATTATAATCCCCTTTTTCCTATTGGGATGTTGTGCGAATCTTCATGATTTTTGATAACATATAGGCAGTTCGTGCAGCCATTTTCGAAACAGTGCCCGCGTTTCAGAAGATACCACGCTGACAAGACGAATTTACCATTCTGATTGATCTCGTAATCAATTCTTTTGATCAGCGGACCATTGGTAGCATACTGCCGAGCAATGCTTTCTTGCACATTCGCGGGGGTAATGATTTGAAGATGTACGGTGATTTTTAATCTTTGCTTTCAAACATGCAGGACAGAGGCAGTCCTGATAAGAATCCAGAGGCATAATCGATGGGTAGTCAGAACACCAGTAGCGTTTGTCTTCGACATGCGACCCACACAAAAATGTAGCGCCGCAGATTGGACGGGTTTTCGTCTTCATTTTCCTGCCTTAACACCGTGCCAGTCAGATAAAGCACCTGGCCCGGGCATATTCCTTACTTCTCACTTCCGAATGTACAAACGGTGAAATCAGGGTTGAGCGGCTGCCAGCTTTCATAGCAGGATAGGCGGAGATGTTTCTTTGTATTCCGACACGCGCCGCCCGCCGGTTACTATAACGCTCGAACTGCCCTTGAAGTTCATGCTCAGGTCACGCCAAGTGCGGTTGCAGACCAGCATCGGCAGCCCGGTTTCCAGCGAGCGCTGCTCCCATTCGCCGCTGGGCGCACGTTCGCCCGGCGCCCAGGCTGCCAGACTGAGCAACACTTGCGCACCATTCTGCGCCAGTTCGCCTCCGATCCGCGCCGAATAGGCGTCAGCGCAGATCATCAAGCCGAGAGGATATCTGCGCCATGCCACCGGCAGCGCCTGGCTACCCGGGGGCGACCAGCCCTCGATGCTGCTCGGCAAAACCAGAATCTTGTGATGCGTTCCAGCAACTAGACCGGTTTCGGCAATCAAGGCCGCCGCGTTGAAATGTTTTCCGCTGTTCGGATCGTATACCGGCATACCCAGCAACAGGGCAATCCGCAGTTCTTTACACAGGCGGCTAAAGCACTCCAACACAACCGGAATATCGTCTTGAATCCAGTCCGCCCCGATACTGGAATGAAACGCATACCCGCTGACGGCCAGTTCTGGCGTCAGCACCAGGTTGGGCTGATGATCTGCCAATCGCCGGAGCATGCGCTCCAGCAGGTCAAGGTTATCCGTCGGATTGTCATAGCGGGAAGCCATATACAAGTACAAGAAAACCACCCGCAAGGAGCGTGAACTTAGCTCTTCCACACAATTTCCTCCAGCAACTCCATATTAAGCGCACCTTCCACCGCATCGGCCAGCGCATCCAGCGAGCGCTGGAATTTTTCGGTCTGGGTGCGCGCGTTTCCCGTGTCGCGCCAGCCCAGGCTTTCGAGCCAGGCGCGCCGGAAGTGATCATTGGCAAACAACCCATGCAGATAGCAGCCCCAAACCTTGCCATCCGCAGAAATAATACCATCCGGTACCTGAACCGCCTGCCCGTTGCGCTGGTTGATTTCCAGCCAGACCGGCGCGCCGCTGGTTGTACCCATGTGGATTTCGTAGCCCTCCAGACTGCTACCCTCCAACGACGCCAGCCAGCCCACCCCGCTGCACACGATGCCCTTGGTTTGATAGGTGGCTTTCTCGGTCTGGAACTGGGTGACCCCGGGCAGCAGTCCCAGCCCAAGCAGCGTATCCAGCGGGGATTCGACGTGCTGCGGGTCATCGATGCGCGTCCCGAGCATCTGATAGCCGCCGCAGATACCCACCACTGCGCCGCCCGCGCTAGCAAAGCTGCGCACCGCATCTGCGAGTCCGGTCTGGCGTAGCCATTCCAGGTCAGCCTGGGTGCTTTTGGTACCGGGCAAGAGGATAGCGTCCGGCTGGCCCAACTCTGTCAGCGCAGATACATAGCGCACGCGCACGCCTTCCTCGGCCTTGAGTGGGTCGAAATCGTCGAAGTTGGCAATGTGCGGAAAGGCAATTACGGCCAGGTCAATCTGTGCAGCGGAGTTTTGAGCCGCTCGCTCTGCCACCGCTTGCTCCACGGAGACTGCATCTTCATCAGGAAGGTTCAGACCACGCAGGTACGGCACCACGCCCAACACCGGCACGCCGCCCTTTTCTTCCAGAATTTGAATACCATCGGCGAACAGGGCGATGTCGCCGCGGAACTTGTTGACCACCAACCCGCGTACCAGTGTGCGCTCTTCGGGTTCTAGCAGCCAGAGCGTACCGAGCAGTTGCGCAAAAATCCCGCCGCGGTCGATGTCGCCCACCAGCAGCACCGGCGACTGGGCGTAGCGTGCTACCGCCATGTTGACGATGTCGCCGCGTTGCAGGTTGAGTTCCGCCGGGCTGCCCGCGCCTTCGATGATCACCAGATCGTACGCCTCGCGCAACCGGTCCAGCGCTGCGGTGACGTATTCCCACAGGATTTTCTTTTTCTCGTAATAGGTCCTTGCCTGCAGGGTCGACCAAAGCCGGCCCATCAAAATCACCTGCGAGCGCGAGTCGCCTTCGGGTTTGATCAACACCGGGTTCATATCGACGGTGGGCATAAGGCCTGCCGCTGCGGCCTGCAGCGCCTGGGCGCGGGCAATCTCGCCGCCATCTGGGCAGACAGCAGCGTTGTTCGACATATTTTGGGCTTTGAACGGCGCAACGCGCAGCCCGCGCCGGGAGTAGATGCGGCACAGGGCAGTAACCAGCAGGCTTTTGCCTGTCAATGACATGCTGCCGAGTACCATCAGGGTTTTTGCGGTCATTGGGTTTCATCCTCGATTTGCAGTGCGGTCGACTCGACTACAGGTCCGCCCCCGGTGATTTCTGTGACCCGCAACTGGACCTGCGTGGGTAGGTGTTTTTGAATATACCGGGTCACAGACTGGTGATCAAACGTGTTTTTTGGGAAAAGTATCCCCAGGATCGAGCCGCTGTGCGCACGGCAAACGCCGCTGGCTTTCACCTGGCGGGCGAGCACCAGGGCATGCTCCAGCCAGGGATTGAGCAAAATTTCCTGGTGGGCTGTTGCGCTTAGGCTGGCAGCTTCGCCCACCGCGTCGATATCCTGCCGGAGGATACCGTCCTTGAGCAGGTCAAACGCCTGCTGATGGAGCGAAGCGATTTTTCGCAGTGCGTCCGTCCAGTCTTGCTCGTTGAAGGCTTCGCTGTCCACCGTGACGCCGGGATCAAGGATCACGATCGCCACCGGCGGCGGCGCGCCCAGGTGCTCCACCAACGCACCCTGGCGGTGGTCGAACAGCGTCAGCCCCGGCAGGAGAGAGCTGTCGGTTGGCTCGATGCGCACCGCCAGGCGCGAGGCTTCGATTGGATCGAGTGGAATATTTGCCCAATGCGCCGCGGCAAATAACGTGCTGCCAATGTCGGCGGTGCTGGTTCCATACCCCCGTCCGGGAGGAAGGCGCTGGTGCAAGTGCATCGGCAGTTGAGCCGCGGCAGGCAAACAGTCCAATGCGCGGCGGGCTTTCGAAGGCAAGGGCGGCTGCGGCTGGCCCGGCGTGGGTAGCGCAGTGCTGTAGATCGTGATCGGGCAAGAAACTAGGCAGGGGATACCATCTATAGTTCCCTGAAACAATTCGCCGCATGTGTATGGGCAGGAGATCGGAATTGTCATACCGGTTACCTTTCCAACAGCAGACGGCGCGCCGGAAATTCGCCATAGGGCGTAGCGAACACCCGGGCTAGCAGCCCGCTTTCAATCAATTCGCGCGGGCTGCCGCAGGTCAGCATACCAGAGCGCTCCATCACCCACAGCACATCGGCGACCTGGCAAACCAGTTCAAGATCGTGCGAGCAAAGCAGAAATGCAGCGCCGGTGGTTCGCGCCAATTCCTTCAACTTCATCAGCACCGCTACTCGGTTGGGCCAATCCAGAAAGGCAGTTGGTTCATCCAAGATCATCAAGTCTGGCTGCTGTGCCAGGGCGCGGGCAATCATCGTCTTTTGACGCTCGCCGTCGCTCAACTGGTGAAAAAACCGCCCGGCAAGCGCTTCAATTTCGAGTTTGTCCAAAACATCGTCGACAATGCGCTCATCGTCTTCCGTCAGAGTACCGAGCCAATCAGTATACGGAAGGCGGCCCAGCGCAATCACCTGGCGTACTGTCAGGTTGCTGGGTGGAAAATGCTCGGTCAGCACCACGCTGATTTTGCGGGCCCTTTGGCTTGCGCTCAGGTTGCGCAGCGGCACGCCGTTCAGAAGAACATCTCCCGCTAACGTCTTTTGCAACCCTGACAGCGTGCGCAGCAACGTAGATTTTCCACTACCGTTCGGCCCAACCAGGCAGGTGAGCTGTCCGCTGAACAGGCTGAGGTTGATGCCGCTGGCAACAACTTTTGCGATGCGGCTGTGGTAGCCGATGGCCAGATTACGTGCTTCCAGGCAAGTAACACTCATGTGGAAAACGCCTGGCGCAGATTGCGCTGTTTGAGGATAACCCAGATGATCACCGGCGCGCCCAGCAGAGCGGTAACACTGTTGAGCGGCAAAATCCCTGAGCTGCCCGGAAGCTGCGCCAGCATATCTGCCAGCAAAGCCACCGTGCTGCCCAAAATGGCACAGGCCGGCAACGCTTCGCGGTGATCTGAACTGCGCAATAGGCTGCGCGCCAGATGCGGCACAGCAATCCCGATAAAGCCGATCAAACCGCAGAATGCGGTGACCGCGCCGGCCAACAGCGATGCGCTAAGAATGATAATCCAACGCGCCCGGCGCGGCGAGATCCCCAGGCTGCGAGCGTAGGTTTCTCCGAGCAGAAAGCAGTTCAGCGACTTGATCGAAGCAACCGCCAGTAAGATCCCCAGCACTACGGCGGGCGCAAACCAGGCTAGCTGAGGCCAGGAGACCCCGCCAAAGCTGCCAAACGTCCATGAGAGATAGGCCTGCACCTGTTCGGGCAGACTGAACTGGATCAAAATGCGCACTAGGGCATTAACCAAATAACCAACCAGCACGCCCAGCACCAGCAGGGTGATGGTATGCACCTGACGAGCCAGCAAGGTCACCCCGGCAAAGACCAGCAGTGCGCCCGACGCCGATGCAAGCGCAACCCCGGCATTTCCCAGGAAACCGAGTTTTGCCAGAAAATGCACCCCGCCACCGCCCGTTAACAGGATCACCAGCGCAGCGCCCAGGCTGGCCCCCGAGCTAATCCCTAAAATGTATGGATCAGCCAGCGGGTTGCGGAACAGGGTTTGCATTTGCATCCCAGCAATTGCCAATGCGCTGCCCGACAGCAGCGCTGCCAAGCTCTTGGGCAGGCGGAAGTCAAGGATGATAACCTGCCAGGCAGGCTGGCTGGCGCCCTGCCCCATCAGGATGTTCACCACCTCCACCAACGGGATGCGCACCGCCCCGACGATCAGGCTCAACAGCCATGCCAGAGCCAGCGCGGCGAGCATCCCCAACCACAAACCACGCGTGCGGGCGGAACGGTTCACGGCTGGCTGACTCCGGGGGCGAGCCGGCGGTAGTAGATCAAGGAGTGGTCCGGTAGAAGCTCGGGATGCAGGATGGCGATCAGGTCAGCCAATACCAGGTCGGGGTTGGCATGACCGCTTTCGTTATAATCATTGCCTCCGGTAGGATTGACACGGGCATTGTTGTTATACGTGTTTCCCTGCACAAAGGCGTTGAATTTCCCGTAGCGCTGGTCGGCTTTAAGAACATCTGCGGCGGTTAGCCAGCTTGACGACTGGTTGAACCAGTATTCGGCATCTGCAGCTTTTGCGTAAACCTCCTCAAAACTGAGCGGGATACGACCGGTCGTTTTATCATCCGCCCACAGGTAGCACCCTCCGGCTTCACGGATATAGGTTGCCTGATAGCTTTTTCCGCCTGGCATATGCCAGGTACCATTGATTTCATAGCCCAGTAGCACGGTTGGGCAGCCCTTTGCATCCTGCGCCAGCTTCTGTATTTTCTGATAGCGACCTTCGATCCCCGCGAAAACTTCTTCCGCCTTGGCTTCCTGGTTTGTAAACAAAGCGATGAACTTGACCCATTCAGCACGGCCCAATGGAGTTTCTTCCATAAAATCTGAGATGATCACCACATGGAAGCCCTTGTCTAGAAGAAGCTGGTAATCATCTTTTTTGGAGTTGCCAAGCGCAGTGGTGGTGATTATTTCCGGCTGCAAGGCCAGCAGCACCTCGACATTGACATCCGGGCCGTTGCCAACCGCCTCGATGGTCTTATTCCTCAGACGATCCAATACTTTGGGGTTGTTGATGTAGATGCTGTTGCCAACGGCTACGAGGGTATCTAGCTGACCCAATTCATCCCAATATGGCAGATGTGTGGTTGACAGACTGGCAGCGGTCTGGATGGGGATCTCAATTACCTGCGCGTTGCCCGTATCCGCGGGCGGCATCGTCCCGCGCTGCACCAAGATGTAAGAAAATGTAATATCTGCATCGCGCCAGGGCTGCAACACCGTCACCAATTTATAGGTGTCATGATATTCCACGGTGAAGGCTTTGGCATGACGCAGTTCCGTTTTGACAGGAAACAAGTCTTCTGCTTCAGCAAGTGGTAGCGTGGCAACGGGCAGCGTCTCTGCGGGTGCTGCCGGTGCAGCCGTGCATCCCCCAAGTATCACGATCAGCAAACTAATAAAGACTAAGTTTTTAAGCATCATAAAGAGACTCCTTCCGCATGGTTTGCCCACCACTGCTGACAACTGTTCACAAGCCGTTCAGCTAGGGATGGGTTTTGCGCAAAATGTAAGTGAATGTAGGAAGCCAGCAGATTCCCCGCTGTAAACCCTTCCGGTCTGGGCTGGTCAGCCTGATTGTGCGAGTAAACCTGGTACGCAGCGCTGTCAGCAACGGGGTGCTCCCAATCGGAATAATGGAATTCATGCCCGCGCAGTTGAGTTCCGGCTTCCGCCAAAAGGTTGGGTTGCCGCACCTCGATTTCACGGTAGCCCATCTTAAGCTTCGTTCCCATCCGGCACCATCCCGGAACAGCGCCCACCAGCGGATAGTTGGCATCTTCCGCGCGGATTCCCTCGGTCAGATACATCAATCCCCCGCATTCTGCATAGATGGGCATATTGCAACGGTTGGCTGCCAACACCTGCTGGCGCATGGTGGTATTTTCGCTCAAACGCTGCGCGTACAATTCAGGATACCCGCCTCCAATATAAATGCCACTGATTCCCGCTGGCAGCCGTGCATCGGACAGGGGAGAGAAGGGAACAATCTCCACGCCACAGCGCCGCAGTTCGTCCAGGTTGTCTTCATAGTAAAAACAGAAGGCTTCATCGCGCGCTACCGCCACGCGAACTACCGGCGTTGGGATCTGAGGCTTTTCTGCCATAATATTTGGCAGCGGCTCCGATCCGTCGGCAATCTTCCACAACCTGTCCAGGTCGATGTACTCGGACAGCACAGTGCCTGCCTGCTGGAGAAATTCCGCTACAGCAGCGGGGCGCTCCACCACCGTAAACAATCCCAGATGTCGTTCCGGAATTTGGAGCGCCGGCAGGCGCGGGACGCAGCCTAGCACCGGGAGATTGTTCCGTTTTTCGATCGCCTCTTTCAGCCACTGACAGTGGTGTGGGCTGTCAACTCGGTTGCAAATCACCCCGGCAAGCCTCAAGGAGTCACAAAATGTGTGGAATCCATGCACCAACGCCGCCGCGCTGCCCGACATTTTTGAACAGTCGATGACCAGAATCACTGGAACATGCAGCGCGCAAGCTACGCTGGCCGAGCTGCCTAAAAATGGATCGCTGCCATAGCCGTCAAAAAGCCCCATCGCGCCTTCGATGATGCTTAACGAAGCGCCGTTAGACGCATTCAAAAATATGCGCTGCACCGTCTCCGGCGTCAGCATCCAGGTATCCAGGTTGCGCGAGGGCCGCCCGGTGGCCGCGGTATGGTACATCGGGTCGATGTAGT
>Ga0129299_1002817_pt1 | contig 11464 bp, 11 predicted proteins | sample ConPoolayeCmetaG_FD_94477 | JGI IMG/M metagenome (GOLD analysis project Ga0129299, IMG submission 94477) | Hot spring microbial mat communities from California, USA to study Microbial Dark Matter (Phase II) - Cone Pool mat layer C metaG ... | reverse complement strand
TTCGCCGGACGGCCGCTTCGCCCTGTCGGCAAGCGGTGACGACACGCTCAAACTCTGGGACGTCTCGGAATGGACGCGGCGCTAGCCCCCGCGGCGCCGCCATTTCCGGCCTGCTTGCGCACCCCGGCGCCCGCGCCGCGCACACCCCGCATAACCGGCGGCGCATCCCGCGGCCGCGCCTCAAACGTCAGCAGTGGAACAAGGAGAGGGACATGATCTTCGGCGACGGCGTGTTCAACATCTTCATCATCGGCCCGATGGGCATCACCGAAAAGGAACTGCATCAGCGCAGCTGGCTCGAGCGGCAGTTGAAGCCGCCCTTCAGCCCGCAGGAGCACACCGTCGCCATCAAGGGCGGGCTGGAGCGAGTGCTGGCAAGTGCTGAAGGCCAGAAGGCGCTCGCCGGGCAAAGAGTGCGGATCGACATCCCCGACGAGGTCCAGGGCTCCAATATCATGAACGATGTGTTCAACAAGATCGACAATGCCGATCTCGTCATCGCCGATCTCTATCTGAACCGGCCCACCGTTTATTATGAGATCGCGCTGGCGCACAGCCTCGGCGTGCCGGTGATCAGCCTGACGAAAAAGGGCGAGCAGGTGGCGTTCTACTTCAAGGAGATGAAAATCCGCTTCGTCGAGGACTACACCCCAGAGGCGATTGCGCGCGTGCTGCGCGATCCGATGCTTGCGTTTCTTGCCGGCGAGGACCGCGCCAGTTTCCATGCCAGCCCGTTCGACACATTCTTCCGCGCGCCGATCGTGGACATTTCGGCCGCGGCCGGGCTTGCCGGCGGGTATTACGTGAACATGATCCGCGACGTGATCTTCCAGAACGGCAGCGCCCTCGCCCAGGCCGGGCTGGCGCATTTCTACGTCATCCGCCTCGATGACATCCTCAGCCGCGAAGAGGATAACACACGGTTTCTCGACATTCTGGCCCGCGCAACCGGGGAGAGACATCCCTCGATCAGGGGATACCATAAGGACTTCAACCGACCGGGCGGCGGCCGACCAATAACCGCGGCGGTGGCGGGCAACGCCATCATCGACCTGCCCACGCCGCTCTATTCGCTGTTCCATGCCCCCCGCTATCAGCGGCTGCAGGCGCGCATGGGCTACAACGACGCCGAAGCCCGGCGGATGCGCCAGCGCATGATCGAGGCGTTCTTTGCCGCGCTGCGGCGCCAGATGGACCGCGACGACGCGATCTCGCGCGACAAGATGCATGTGGTCACGTTCGATCAGCTTGAGCAGCGTCTTGGCCTGCGCTGAACCGCGCTTCGAACGGATACCAGCTTGGCCGGGATGCCCAGTCCCGGCTTGAGCCTTCGCTCGCATTGGCGGAGCGCACTTTTATCCTGATGGCGTCACAAAGCCAACCGTTCCGTGACTTTGGAATGGCGGATTGATCTGGCAGCTTGATTTTGTGGTGAGCCCAGATGGATTCGAACCATCGGCCTACTGATTAAAAGTCAGTTGCTCTACCGGCTGAGCTATGGGCTCGTCTTGAGACTTCGCTGCAAAGATAGTCGTGATCCAGTCGCAATAGATCACTGAGCCGCGGGATACCCGACAGCTTGAACACGCGGAACCATAAGCTGCATGCGCTGTCTGCGTCAATACCGGCAGGCTGCATTCCCGCGACGGTGTAACCATGCCGCAGCCGCCAGCAGTGCGCCACGCAGGGCTTGGCAGGGCCGCCTCGAACAAGAACGGGGCATAAGCTGCCCAAGGCTATGCAGCCCCGTCCTGCTTTTGCGGATAAAGCGCCGTGATCCGCGCCAGAAACTCGGCATAACGTCCCGCCGCGATGCTCGCCCGCGCCTCGGCCATGATCTCCTGGTAGAAATGGGTGTTCGCCCAGCTCAGCAGCATTGGCCCGAGCAATTCGCCGGCCTTGAACAGGTGATGGAGATAGGCGCGGGAGTAATCGCGCGCGGCGGGGCAGGCGCTTGCCGCATCGAGCGGGCGCGGATCCTCGGCGTGCACGGCATTGCGCAGGTTGAGTTTGCCCGCCCAGGTGAAGGCAAGGCCGTGGCGGCCGGCGCGCGTCGGCATCACGCAATCGAACATGTCGATGCCGCGGGCTATGGCGCCGGCAATGTCGCTTGGCGTGCCCACGCCCATCAGATAGCGCGGCTTGTCCCATGGCAAGTGCGGCAGCGTCGCCTCGAGCATTGCGAACATGAGTGCCTGCCCTTCGCCCACGGCGAGCCCGCCCACGGCATAGCCGGGAAAGTCCATAGCGGTGAGGGCATCGGCGGAGCGCCGGCGCAGATCGGGATAGACGCCGCCCTGCACGATACCGAACAGCGCCTGCCCATGGCGGCCAAGGCGCGCGAAGGCGGCGCTGCAACGCTCGGCCCAGCGCAGCGACAGCTCCATGGAGGCGGCGGCCTCCTCGCGCGTGGCGGGATAGGGCGTGCATTCATCGAACTGCATCTGAATGTCCGCGCCGAGCAGACATTGCACCTCGATGGAGCGTTCGGGCGTCAGCATGTGCCTCGCTCCGTCGATATGCGACTGGAACAGCACGCCCTCCTCGCTCAAGTGACGCAACTGGGCAAGCGACATCACCTGAAACCCGCCCGAGTCGGTGAGGATCGGCCCGTTCCAGTTCATGAACGCGTGCAGCCCGCCGAGACGCGCCACCCGCTCGGCGCCGGGGCGCAGCATCAGATGATAGGTGTTGCCGAGGATCACGTCCGCTCCCGTGGCCCTGACCGTGTCCGGGAACATCGCCTTGACGGTTGCCGCCGTGCCGACCGGCATGAAGGCCGGCGTGCGGATGACGCCGCGGGGCGTGAGGATGCGGCCGGTGCGGGCCGCGCCGTCGCTGGCGAGCAGCTCGAAGCCGAAGCCTGCAGCCGAAGCAGCGCTGTCTGCCGGCACGCCATCCGGTCGGTTCATGGCGCGCGCTCCAGGAGGCTGCTGTCGCCATAGGAATAGAAGCGGTAGCCCTCAGCGATGGCATGGCGATAGGCGGCCTGCATCGCCGCCGTCCCGCAAAAGGCGCACACGAGCATGAACAGCGTCGATCGCGGCAGGTGGAAATTCGTCATCAGCACATCAACGCATGTGAAGCGGTAGCCGGGGGTGATGAAGAGGTCGGTCTCGCCGCGGAAGGGATGCGTCACACCGGCAGCGTCGGTTGCGGTTTCCAGAAGGCGCAAGGCCGTGGTCCCGCATGCCACGATGCGCCCGCCGGCGGCCCGCGCCGCGTTGATGCGCGCCGCGGTTTCGGCTGTGATCTCGCCCCATTCGGCGTGCATCCGGTGCGTTGAAACATCATCGGTTTTCACCGGCAGAAAGGTGCCGGCCCCCACATGCAGCGTCACAAAGGCGTGGCCGATCGCGCGCGCCTCGAGCCGTGCCAGCAGGTCCGGCGTGATGTGCAGGCCCGCCGTCGGCGCGGCGATGGCGCCTTCGCGTTTTGCATAAACGGTCTGATAGTCCTCGAAATCGCGCTCATCGGCGGGCCGCCGCCCAGCGATGTAAGGGGGCAGCGGCATGCGCCCGCAGGCGTGGATGATGTCATCGAGGGTCATGTCGGGGGATGCGGAGGCAAGCACGACCTCGCCACTCTCCCGTTTCTCGCAGATTGTGAGCGCCGCGCATCCGCCACCGTCGAGCTCGATGCGGTCGCCCGCATGCAGCCTCCTGGCGGGCTTGGCGAAGGCCAGCCAGCGCCCCTCGCCGATGCGCTGGTGCAAGGTGAAACTCGCGGCAACCGGGTCCATGCCGGTTGCGCGCGGCGGGCGGGTGCCGGTCAGATGCACGGGGATCACTCTGGTATCGTTGAAGACGATCAGGTCTCCAGGCCGCAGCAGATCGGGCAGATCGGCCACGCGACGATCCTCCAGCTGAGGCTCCCCGTCGCCCCCGTGCGGGCGGACATGCAGCAGCCGGGCGGAGCCGCGCGGCTCGGCGGGGCGCAGGGCAATCAACGCTTCCGGCAACTCGAAATCGAAATCCGAAAGACGCATGGCTCCGCCCTCGAGGCCGAGGGATCTCAAGCGATGTCGGCGGCGACCCGCAGCGTGATGATCCGGTCCGGGTTCTGAACGGGCTCACCGCGCTTGATCTTGTCGATGTTCTCCATCCCCGCAATGACCTGGCCCCAGACGGTATACTGGCCGTCCAGAAAGGATGCATCGTCGAAGCAGATGAAGAACTGGCTGTCGGCGCTGTCGGGGTTGCTGGCGCGCGCCATGGAGGCGGTGCCGCGCCGATGCGGCGCGCGCGAGAACTCCGCCTTGAGCTTTTTGCCCGATCCGCCCATGCCCGTGCCGGTCGGGTCGCCGGTCTGAGCCATGAAGCCGTCGATGACGCGGTGGAACACGATGCCGTCGTAGAAGCCCTCGCGCGCCAGTTCCTTGATGCGCGCCACATGGTTGGGGGCGAGATCAGGGCGCATCTCGATGACGACCTCGCCATGGGTCATGGTCATGACGAGGGTGTTTTCAGGATCCTTTATGGTCATGGTATGTGCATCCTTTGCAAAGCAGGCAGTTTAGCGGACATCGGCGGCCACCCGCATCTTGATGATCTTGTCCGGGTTGAACACCTTGCCGCTGCCGTCGCGGCCTTTCTTGATGCGATCGACGAACTCCATCCCCTCCACCACCTGGCCGAACAGGGTGTATTGCCCGTTCAGGTGCGAGGCATCCTCGAAGCAGATGAAGAACTGGCTGTTGGCCGAGTTGGGATCGCCGGTCCTGGCCGCGCCGACAGCACCGCGCTTAAACGGCGCTTTGCTGAACTCGGCAGGTATGTTCGGCAGGTCGGAGCCGCCGGTGCCGTCGCCCTTGGGGTCGCCCGTCTGCGCCATGAAGCCGGAGATCACGCGGTGGAAGGTGAGGCCGTCATAAAAGCCCTTGCGGACGAGCTTCTTGATCTGCGCGACATGCTTCGGAGCGAGATCGGGCCGCAGCGCGATGACGACGCGCCCATCCTTCAGATCCATGTACAGCGTGTTTTCCGGGTTGGCGTTCGCGCCGCTGGCGGTCATGACTGCCGCAAAGGCCAAGGCGAAAAGCGGTGCGATAAATTTGAAGCGTAGCACCATCGGATGTCTCCCTTGATAACGGAACGAGAAGGAAAGAAAACTTCCCCTTTAACTCTTCGATCTTTGTGACAGACGCGCGGCAATCGCCTGTGGCACGAATGGCGAAACATCGCCGCCCATCGAGGCGATCTGGCGCACCAGCGTTGCCGTGATGTGGGCGACCGACGGCGAAGCGGCCAAAAACACCGTTTCCACATCCGGCGCCATTGCGGCGTTCATGCCGGACATCTGTGCCTCGTAGTCGAAATCCGCGCCGTTGCGCAAGCCTCGCAGCAGCACCGAAGCGGAATAGGCGCGGGCGGCGTCCACGGCCAGCCCGGCGAACGTCACTGCGCGCGCGCGGTCCGCCGCGCCGAGGCGGACGATCTCGTGCTCGATCATGGCGATGCGCTCATCGCCGGAGAACATCGGCGCCTTGCCGTGATGCACGCCGATGCCGACAACCAGGCGGTCGAACATCAGGAGACCGCGCCGGATGATGTCGAGGTGGCCGTTGGTGAGCGGATCGAAACTGCCCGCATAAAAGGCTGTGCGGTTCATGCGTACGGCGGCCTTTGTCTGGTTCGGCGGGATATGCGTGATCGCCTCTTACACCGTGCGCCGCGTGGCTGCAAGCCAAAGCCCGCCGCAGATAAGCAGCAGGCCGCTGACGCCCTCCGCATAACGGCGCCGCTGGCCGCTGAACCACACGCGCGCCGAGCCCACCGCCGAGGCGAGCCCCATATCGACAAGCCCGAGCGTCGCCACGAAGGTGACGGCAAGCAGCGCAAGCTGTTCTTCGACGCCGTCGCCCGGGCGGATGAACTGGGGGAAGAAGGCGCTCAGAAAAAGCAGCACCTTCGGGTTCGAGAGCGAGACGATGAGGCCCTGGCGGAAACAGCGGCCGTTGCTTGCCTGGATGACGTCGAGCATCTCGTCGGACATGCGCAGCGCGCGCCGCAGCGAGCGGTAGCCGAGCCAGATCAGATAGATCGCGCCGAGCCAGCGCAGCACGTCGAACCATTCGGCCATGATGGCAACGAGCCAGCTCATGCCGAGCGCGGTTATGGTGACAAGAATCGATAGGCCAAGGATGTTGCCGGCGACGGTGGCGCGCGCGGCGTTCGCCCCATGGGCCGCCCCGTTTGCGACGAAGAGCGCCATGTTCGGTCCGGGCGTGAGCGCAAGCAGCACGCAGGTTGCGACGAAAAGGCCGTAGATGTCGAGCGTCATGGCGTTTGATCTTCGCGACGGGATTGATGGGTGACGGGGCGCATCAGGCGGCTTCGCCGTTTTGTGCATCGCCGCCGTTACCGTCGCCATTGCCGTTTTCATCGCTGATGAGTTCAACGGAGACGACGCGTTCACCCGAAGCAGTGTTAAAGATGGTCACGCCCTGGGTGGAGCGCCCGACGACGGAGATGCCTTCCACGGGGCAGCGGATGAGCTGGCCGCCGTCCGTGACCAGCATGATCTGGTCGGACGCCTCGACCGGGAACGAACTGACGAGCTTGCCGTTGCGGTCGTTCACGATCATGGCGATGATGCCTTTGCCGCCGCGCCCCGAGACGCGATATTCATAGGCGCTGGTGCGCTTGCCATAGCCGTTTTCCGATACGGTGAGGATGAACTGCTCTGCGGCGCCCAGCTCGGCGTAGCGATCCTGCGTCAGGTCGGCCGCTTCTGCCACGTCTTCCCCCAGATCTGCCTCTTCGGGCGCAGGAGCACGGTCGCCGCTTGCCGCGCGGCGGATGGCGCTCGCCTGCTTCAGATAGGCGGCGCGCTCCGCCGGCGTGGCGTCCACATGCCGCAGGATGGCCATGGAGATGACCTTGTCTCCGGGCTCCAGCTTGATGCCGCGCACGCCCGTCGATTCGCGCCCCTTGAACACGCGCACCTCATCCACGGGGAAGCGGATCGCCTGGCCATCGGCGGTGGTGAGCAGCACATCGTCCGCGCCGGTGCAGATCTGCACGCCGACGATATGGTCCCCCTCGGCCAGCTTCATGGCGATCTTGCCGTTCTGGCGGACCTCCGTGAAATCGGAGAGGGCGTTGCGCCGCACATCGCCCGATTGCGTGGCGAACATGACGTTGAGATCGGCCCAAGTTCTCTCGTCCTCCGGCAACGGCAGGATCGAGGTGATGGTTTCATCCGGCGCGAGCGGAAGCAAGTTGATCAGCGCCTTGCCGCGGGCCTGGGGCGCCGCGAGCGGCAGCCGCCAGACCTTCATCTTGTAGGCCATGCCGCGCGAGGAGAAGAACAGCACCGGCGAGTGCGTGTTGGCAACGAACAGGCGTGTGACGAAATCCTCGTCCCGCGTCGCCATGGCGGAGCGGCCCTTGCCGCCGCGCCGCTGCGCCCGGTAGGCCGAGAGCGGCACGCGCTTGATGTAGCCCTTGTGGCTGACGGTGACGACCATGTCCTCGCGCTGGATGAGGTCTTCGTCCTCGACCTCGGCCTCGACATCGACGATCTCGGTGCGGCGCGGGGTGGCGAATTCGCTGCGGATCGCGGCGAGTTCCTCCTTGATGATGGCCACGACACGGGCGCGCGAGCTCAGGATGTCGAGATAATCGAGGATTTTCTCGCCCAGCCCCTTCAGTTCGCCGCCGATTTCGTCCCGGCCGAGCGCGGTGAGCCGTTGCAGCCGCAGATCGAGGATGGCGCGCGCCTGCTCTTCCGACATCGTTATGGTGCCGTCGGGCCTGAGGCGATGGCGCGGATCGTCGATGAGGGCGATCAGCGGGGCGATGTCGGCGGCGGGCCAGTTGCGGGCCATAAGCTCGGCGCGCGCCGCCGGGGGGTTCGGCGCGGTGCGGATCAACTGGATCACCTCGTCGATATTGGCCACCGCGATGGCGAGCCCGACAAGAACATGCGCCCGTTCGCGCGCATCGCCGAGCAGGAATTTCGTGCGGCGAGTGATCACCGTTTCGCGGAACTGGCAGAAGGCCTGGATCAGATCCTTCAGGTTGAGCTGTTCGGGCCGCCCGCCGTTCAGCGCAACAATATTGGCGTTGAATGAGGTTTGCAGGGCGGTGAACTTGTAGAGCTGGTTGAGGACGACATCCGCCATTGCCTCGCGTTTCAGCTCGATCACGACGCGGTAGCCCTGGCGGTCGCTCTCGTCGCGGACATCGGCGATCCCCTCGATGCGCTTTTCCTTCACCAGTTCGGCGATGCGCTCGATCATCATGGCCTTGTTCACCTGGTAGGGGATTTCGGTGATGATGAGCGCCTCGCGCTCCTTGCGGATCGTCTCGATGGTGACGCGCGCGCGCATGACGATGGAGCCGCGCCCCTTGTGATAGGCCGAGCGCAGGCCTGAGCGCCCCAGGATCAGCCCGCCGGTCGGGAAATCGGGGCCGGGGATGATGTCGATGAGTTCGTCGATGGTGATGGCCGGGTTGTCGAGATAGGCGATGCAGGCATCAACCACCTCGCCGAGATTGTGCGGGGGGATGTTCGTCGCCATGCCGACGGCGATGCCGCCCGCGCCGTTGATGAGCAGGTTCGGGAAGCGGGCGGGCAGCACCTTCGGCTCGCGCTCCGAATTGTCGTAGTTGTCCTGGAAATCGACCGTATCCTTGTCGATGTCCTCCAGAAGGCTGTGCGCGGCCTTGGCGAGACGCACCTCCGTATAGCGCATCGCCGCGGCCGGATCACCGTCCACCGAGCCGAAATTGCCCTGCCCGTCGATGAGCGGGAGGCGCATGGAGAAATCCTGCGCCATGCGCACCAGCGCGTCATAGACTGCCTGGTCGCCGTGCGGGTGGTATTTACCGATCACGTCGCCGACGACGCGGGCCGATTTGCGATAGGGTTTGTTCCACTCATAGCCGTTTTCGTGCATCGAGTAGAGGATGCGCCGGTGCACCGGCTTGAGGCCGTCGCGGACGTCGGGAAGCGCGCGCGAGACGATCACGCTCATGGCGTAATCGAGATAGGAGCGCTTCATTTCGTCGGTGATCAGGATCGAGCGGATTTCCTGATCGTCTGCGGTGCTTTCGGGTCTGTCTTTTTCGGCCACGCTGCGGACTGCCTTGTTCGACTAGACTTGTTCAATCGCTTGATATTGAGCCGTGATAACGGCTACCGGCCCCTGACGCCAGCGTTTCTCGATCACCCCGGGGCCGTCGCGGCGGGGTATTCCACAATCGCCTGCAGTTAACAGTACTGGCGCGAGAGGTCCGGCACAGCCCGGGACAATCCGTTTCGGACCAAACGCCATGCGTTACTGCATCAGCTCCAGACCGTAGCGCCAGCCGTGCCAGAGGCATGATCGAGGCACAGGCAAGCCATGCGCATAACCGCCAAGCGAAGCTCAGAACGGGATTTCGTCGTCGAGGTCCTTCTCGAAACTTGGCGTGCTTTTTCCTGCGCTTGAGGCCCGGCGAGGCTGCGGAGAGTCGTAGCCGCCATCATAATCGTCCTGCGGGTTGTCGCGCAGGCCCGCTCCCATGCCGCCGCCCGAGCGTCCGTCGAGCATGGTGAGCTGGCCGTTGTAGTTCTGCAGCACGACCTCGGTCGTGTAGCGGTCCTGGCCTTCCTTGTCCTGCCATTTGCGCGTCTGCAACTGGCCTTCCACGTAGATCTTTGAACCTTTCTTGAGATACTGCTCGGCGATCTTGCAGAGCCCCTCGTTGAAGATGACCACATTGTGCCATTCGGTCTTCTCGCGGCGCTCGCCGGAGCTTTTGTCCCGCCAGGTCTCGGTGGTGGCGAGGCGCAGATTGGCAACGGGCCGCCCGTCCTGGGTGCGGCGGATTTCCGGGTCTGCCCCGAGATTGCCCACCAAAATCACCTTGTTCACCGAACCAGCCATGATCGTACCTCGCACGAATCGAATTACAGATGCTCCAGCTTAACGCCGTTTGCGGCCGGACAGCATTCCGGGCGGGATTTGTCCACATGTCCCCCGCCGCGATCCTCGAACGAGCCACGCCGCATGGGGGATGGCGATGACGAGCCCGAATGTTCTCACTCTGTTCTAGACTGTGGTGCGCGGGCTGTCAAGCCGGCGAGCGGTTCCGGCATCAACCGCGCGCCATGGCGGCGGCGAACACGAGCATCAGCGCGATCAGGCCAAGTTCGAGGTAGATGAAGAGCCGTACCCGCCGCACCTCGCCTTCCGCGGGCAGCGCCGCTGGGTTGTCCTTGAGCGCGCGCCGCCAGCGGATGAAGGCCATGGTCGGCCAGATGGAAAGCACGCCCGCCGCCACAAACGCGCCGAGCTTGGCGTGGAAGAAGCCGTTGCCGCTGTAATAGTCCCAGCCCTTCGCGGCGAAGATGGCCCGCGCGAAGCCGACCGCCAGCACGATCAGGGCAAGGATGCCATAGGCCGTGTCGATGCGGGCGAGCCGCAGCACCTCTTGCGCGCCGATGCCGGGGCGGGCGATGGCCATCTCCGATGCGATGACGGTGATCATCCCGAACACGGCGAGATGATGGGCAATGGCAAGGCTCAAGTCGAGATCGGGCATGGGCGAGCTTTCGGACTATCGCGGATGACGGGCTTGCGATTGTGCCCTACTGCCAGCCCATTGCGGCGCGGGCATGGCGGGCTCAGGCGTCCGGGCAGCCGTTCTCACGCTGTTCACAATTTGTACCAAACGCGCTAAGTTAAAATTGCACGAATCAAGAGGCTAGCAGTGGCCCAGAAGTCTAACATCGAATGGACGGACGCAACGTGGAACCCGGTGACGGGCTGCACCAAGATCGGGCCAGGTTGCGACAACTGCTATGCCGAGCGGTTTGCCGAGCGCTGGCGCGGCATTCCGGGCCATCCCTACGAGCAGGGTTTTGACTTGAGGCTGTGGCCGGAGCGATTGCAGCAGCCACTCCAATGGAAGAAATCGCGCATGATCTTCGTCAATTCGATGAGCGATCTCTTTCACAAGGACATCGACCATGGATTCATCGACGCGGTGTTTGACACCATGGAGCTTGCGGACTGGCACGTCTACCAGGTGCTGACCAAGCGCAGCTCGCTCATGCGGGACTATATTCGAGGCCGGTATCAAGGCGGGCCTGTTCCGCGCCACATCTGGCTGGGCGTCTCGGTTGAGACTGCCGCGCACATGAGCCGGATCGAGCACCTGAAGCAGATCAATTCCGACGCGCGCTTTATCTCGTTCGAGCCACTGCTGGGACCAATCGGGGATGTCGATCTGCAGGGCGTCGCGTGGGCCATCGTCGGGGGGGAGAGCGGGCCTCGGGCTCGGCCCATGGACGAAAGCTGGGCCCGCCAGATCCGGGACATCTGCGAACGTGACGACGTCGCTTTCTTCTTCAAACAATGGGGTGGCGCCCGTCCGAAGTCGGGCGGGCGTCTGCTCGATGGTGAGGAATGGAACGGCTTTCCGTGGCAAATCGTCCCGAAGCCGATCCTCGATCAGATTTCAGCGTGAAC
>Ga0129299_1002816_pt1 | contig 11467 bp, 8 predicted proteins | sample ConPoolayeCmetaG_FD_94477 | JGI IMG/M metagenome (GOLD analysis project Ga0129299, IMG submission 94477) | Hot spring microbial mat communities from California, USA to study Microbial Dark Matter (Phase II) - Cone Pool mat layer C metaG ... | reverse complement strand
CCGCCAGCAGGCGTTGTAAACCTTATCCTGGTATTTGGCGACGAGTTGACCAAACGCACTCATATCGCCGGCCTGGCACTGCTCAACCAGCAGGGCGTCCTCGAATTGAATAGCCGTTGCGGGCGCCGGCACTCGCTGACCCTTCCATGGATTGGACGGAATTGCCCTGCAAATGTTCCCGTCGGCCGGGCGGATTTTCGTCGCCGACGCCGGCCGATTGCGGTATTGTAACGCCTCGGGAATGGATCGTTTTGCTTTTCCATTCATCATTATAATCTCAACGGCTCGTGTTGGAAGTCGAAGCATGCCCCACCCCGAACGGAACGTCTACCGGTCACCCCTGGTCGCCCGAAACGCCTCGCCCGAAATGGCCGAGCTGTTCGGCGAGCGAACCAAGTTTGTCATCCACCGCCGCTTGTGGCTGGCACTGGCCGAGGCCCAGAAGCAGCTTGGCCTGCGGATCACCGACCGACAGATCCGTCAGCTCCGCGCCAACGTCGAGAACATCGACTTCGAGGCGGCCGAACGCTATGAGCGCGAGCTGCGGCACGAGACGATGGCGCACATCCGTGCCTACGGTGACGCGGCCCCGCTGGCTCGAGGCATCCTTCACCTCGGCGCCACGAGCTGTGACATCCTGGACAACACGGACCTGATCATCCTGCGGGACGCGCTGCGGATCATTCGGGATCGACTCGCCGCGGTCATCGACCGGTTCGCACGCTTCGCCGCGAAGTACCGCTCGCTCCCGTGCCTGGGTTTCACGCATTACCAGCCCGCACAACTGACCACCGTGGGCAAGCGGGCAACGCTGTGGTGCGACGACTTCGTCCGCGACCTGACGGAGGTCGAGCACCGACTGGCGTCGCTGCGATTTCGCGGGATCAAGGGGGCGACGGGAACCCAGGCCAGTTTCCTGGAGTTATTCAAGGGGGACTCTCGCAAGGTCGATCGACTCGAGCGACTCATCGCCCGCAAGATGGGGTTTGAACAGGTCGAATTCGTCACGGGGCAGACGTATTCCCGCAAGGTCGACGCCCAGATCGTCAATGCCCTGGCAGGCATCGCCGCCAGCGTCCACAAGTTCTGCAACGACGTTCGCCTCCTGGCGAACCTCAAGGAAATCGAGGAGCCTTTCGAGACCCGGCAGGTCGGTTCGTCGGCGATGGCCTACAAGCGCAACCCGATGCGGTGCGAGCGGGCGACGGGGTTGGCAAGGTTCGTGATCAGCCTGGCGAATTCCCCGCTGGCCACCGCGGCGGAGCAGTGGTTGGAGCGGACCCTGGACGACTCCTCGAACCGGCGCGTCACGCTGGCGGAGGCGTTCCTGGCCACCGACGGGATGCTGCTGATCGTGGCGAACGTCGCCGGGGGACTCGTGGTCTATCCGAAGGTCATCGCCGCTCACGTGTCCGCCGAGCTGCCGTTCATGGCCACGGAAAACATTCTGATGGCTGCCGTGGCGGCCGGTGGCGACCGCCAGGAACTACACGAACGGATCCGCCGGCATTCGCAAGCCGCCGCCGCCGAGGTGAAGCAACATGGTCGGGCAAACGACCTCCTGGACCGCCTGCGCGCCGACCCCGCCTTCACGAAGGTCAACGTCAGGAAGCTGCTCCACGCGCGGCGCTTCGTGGGTCGGGCTCCGGAGCAGGTCGACATTTTCCTGCGGGAGGTAGTTGCTCCAATCCGGCGGAGGTACCGCAAGGTCCTCGGACAGACCGTTGAGTTGAAGGTCTGAGCGCAGCACCCCCAAAGTGCGGGTCGGAATTCGCCCCTCGATTTCCACAGGGCAATTTCCGGAGCGCCGTCCGTTGTCCCTTCCCCCCTGGGGATCGAGGACACGCCATGAGGACCTCACTCGTCCTTCCTCTGCGCCCTCGGCGTCCTCTGCGGTGAGAACAGGATGAACAATCCGGGCTAGAGGTCGAACAGGGCCTCGCCGTCCATCCACTCCGATTTCGGCAGGCCGAAGCACTGGAGCACGCTCGGGGCGACGTCGATCAGACTCGGATTGTCGCGACGAATCTTCAGGTTGGAAAAGAATATCCCCGGTACGTAGTGCGGATCGTACAGGTGGTCGCCCGACCACGCCTTGTCGTTGTCTTCCAGGACCTGCCGGGGCGCAGCGCCCAAGACGTTCTCACCCCCGGCCCGATATCCGACCGTCAGACCCACCACAAGGTCAGGACCGTTTGGGACCTGATCCCCCGTATACACCTCCCGGCCGAGGTAGATCATCCGCACGACGTTTTGCCCGTTTCTGGGGTCCTTGAAGTTCCTCAGCTTCTCGGCGATTTCGTCGCACAGCCTGCGGTATTCGTCGCCGGGGCTCACGATGCCGTCGCGTTCGCGCCCCTTGAGGTTAATGTAGATGCTGTTGAAGCCGATCGAGTACGCCCGCGTTTTGCCCCAGTCGATGTCGGCGAAGAACGCTCCACCGTCCTTTCCGTCCGGGGTGGTCAGCACCTGATAACCGTTCTCGACCAGCCACGAGTTGATGTTCATCGACCAACGATAGGTGTTGAACCCGTGGTCGCTGACGACCAGCAAGGCCGTCTTGTCGTCGAGTCTCGCCAGAGCCTTGCCGAGAACGGCGTCCATGTGGCGGTACATGTCCGGAATCACCCGGGCATACTTCTCGGCGTAGGCCGGCTTGTACGCCGGATGGTCCGGGTCGCGGGCCGCCCAGAACATGTGCTGCAAGCGGTCGGACGTGTCGAACACGAACGCGAAGACGCCCTTGGTGAACCGGCCCAGTTCGTAATCGAACATCCGCTCGCGGTCGTCCTCGATCAGCTTGCACATCGAGAGGAACTCATCCGGTGACAGGACGTCTTCGCTCAGCGCCTTGACATCCTCGGGCATGCCGAGGGTGAAGTATCGCCCCTGCTTGGCGGCCAAGTGCCCGGCGTATTGGTCCGGCGAGGTGATCGGAAACAGCGGATCGAGCGGGTCGACCTGAATTGAGGTGGCGTAGAGCTTCAGGTCCGGCTCCATGGCCATTAACAGGAACCGAACCATGCCGTTGGCGCTGCTGATACCTCCACCAAACCGCATGGGTAACCACCCGCTCCACTCACCGACCGCCAGGTCGGCGACGGGCTTGCCGTCCAATTCCAATACCACCCGGCTTCCGTCCTTGCGGGTGATGGTCAGGGGGACCTGCGTTTCCTGCTTGCCCGTGAGCCCGGTGAGCGTCGGACCATACAGGGCCGTCGTGGCCCGGTTGCCCTGCCACTGGACCTTGACCATCTTGCCCGTGGGTCTGCCCGGGAAGAGTTTGTCGTTCGTGCTATAGAACGAATAGCGTCCCATCCGGTCAAGGATGTCCGGCACGCCCAGCCCGCTGAAGAAGTTGCCGTTGACAGCCTCCGGGGGGAAGGCGTTGGGCCATCGCACGACGGTGGTGGGAACCCCCTGCTTGCTGAGCAGCGTCCAAAATCCCGGAACCTTGCGGGTCGGCAGGTAACGGTTCTCCCGTCCGGCGACCTTGGGATTCGGTCGGTAAATGGACAACTCCGGGATGTAGGTCTTCGGGTCGCGGTGAATGAAGTCGAAGATCCCGTGCTTGCCGGGGTTGCACCCCGTGGCGATGCACGTCCACGCCACGGGGCTTTGTGGCGGGTTGCTGCTCCTCAACCGGGCGAAGCTTCCCATCTTTCGGAGCTTGTCGAAGTGGGGCAGCTCGTTCTTGCTCAGCATGTCTTCCACGATCGTGGCGTCCAGTCCATCCATCCCCACGAGCATGACCCGCTCGAACTTGGCGTAGGTGATCGACGGCGCGACGGGTTCCTGACTCGGACCCGACGTCAATGAAGGCAGGAAGTCATACCGCGCGTTGGCGACGTGCAGACCATACACCAACCCCCCGACCACCAGGACGATGACCAGCACCTTGCCGTACACCCGCGGCAGTCCCGTTCGCTTGCAGAGGAAATCAAGCAGTTTTCGAAACGGCCAGAGGACGAATCCGAAGAAGGCGGCCAGAACGCCCAGAAACGCCGCCAAGCTTCCCGCGACGGCGGCCTGCGTGCCCGGGTCCACGTAGGCGTGTCCCGAACCGATCCCAAGGAATAAAACAACCCCTACTGCCAAGACCCCGGCCGACCCCGGGAAATGCGCGTTTCTCATCGATTCACCTGCTCCGCGTTGTACTCAAGACGGCGGATGGAAGAGCTACACGAGACCTACCCGTCCATTTGTTAGTACTACAACGTCAGAAGCCCGGTTCGGCTGGCGAGCTCGTTGCCGGAAAGAAAACAATATATGGCAGCCAGAGCACGGTCCGCCATGCCAAGCGGCAGGCAACCGGCAGCCACGATCCGAGGCGGAAGGGACTCTGACGTATAAGTTCTTTTTCAAACTCATCTTAGGTGATCCGTGACCGTGCTCTCAGCGTTGTAGTATTAGAGGCTTGCCAGGCCTCGAGGGCAAGAAGATTTGCGCCCCCGCGCGTACCGTCCACACCAGCAATGTTATCGGCATGCTGCAAGGGAACCAACAGCCGCCTTTCGAGTAAGCTGCTTTCAAAAAACTACGGCGGCAAAGTTGACTTGAGTAGGAGTGCCTCGAGCTGCCGTAGGTACGCAGCCGGGTCGCGACGAAAACGGTAGCGGAGCGCGCGAGCCGAACGGCGCGGGTCCAGTTGCGCACGCAAGCCGCGCCACGTCGTCGGCCTGAAAGCGATGACCCCGTTGTGCCCAGACCCGCCACAATCCGAACAGACCCTCGCAAGACCACGCTCGGCGACGCCACGTTGCGACCCGTACAGCGTCGCTCATGGCACTGCGTTGAACCCAACCGCTGCGCCAAGGCATTATTGGTTCGTGGCAGACCGGGCACGTCATAGCAGTGGAACAGCCCCGGCCAGTAGCTCTTGGTAACCTTGAGAAAGTGCTTGACGGCTGGCTTGAACTTCCCCGCATGCGTGGCGTGGCGGGCCACGTCTCGCAGAAAGCCCCGATACCGCCGACGGACCCTCGAACCGGGTTGCTCCCCGGGATTGCTGAGAATCTCCGCGCCCCGATGAACAAAACGAAATCCGGTCTGTACCGGCGGCCACAGGGAAGCCGTCTGTGAGAGGCCGCGATCCACGATGTCTTTCAGCCTTTGGAGTTCGGAGCACAGCCCCCTTTTTGGGGCATGGTTCAAAAACGGGGACAGGCACCTCGCCGGAACCCGTTTTCCGGGTCGTAGTCGAGAGTTGGCTCGGAGCCAGTCCCCGTTTTTGAACCATGCCCTTTTTGGCGAACCCGGTTCAGGCGTGCGGTCACGGCGGAAAGTCGGTCTCGTAACTTCAATCCGCCGGCTTGCAGCGGGGGGCGGTTTTCAGAGGCGTCCTGAAGGCGGGACGCTTGGACACAGTTTCTGGACCGGCTGGCATGCACGCTGCCGTCAGGCCTGCCGATGATAGGCATACGGTCGGGCCGCGGGACAATCTCACCATGCCCGCGGAGTTTCCCGGCATGGTGCTCCGGTATCGTCTTTGGGAAAGGGACCGAACATGACGAGTATTGCTGGAGTTGGCAGTTCCTCGAGTTCGAATCTCATGCAGATGCTCCAGGAACTCGCCCGCAAGCAGGCGGAGGGGATGGGCAACGCCGGCTCGCCGCCAGAGGAGTCCCGGCGGGCAGAGCTTGAGAGCGGGTTCGAGGATGCCCTGGTGGCCGCGGGCCTGGATTCGTCCAAGCTTGAAGAGGTCAAGAGCGCGATCCAGTCGGCGGTCTCCTCGGCCCTCAACACATCGGATGGGACTACCGATCCCCGCGAGGTTGTCGGGCAGGCCATCGATCGAGTACTCAAGGAGTACGGCGTCGACACGGACAAGCTGAAGGAGCAGATGACGTCGCAACGGGGGTCAATGCGGCCGCCGGGGTCCCCGCCTGGAGGTCAAGGGGTCGGAGGCATGAAGGGGTTCGACAGCAAATTGGCGGACGCGCTGACAGCAGCGGGGCTGGATTCGTCCAAGCTGGATGAGGTCAAGAATGAGATCAACTCGGCGATCACCTCGCTGATCGAGGCGTCGGACGGAAACAATGACCCCGAAGCGATCAAGGCGGCCGTCCACGCGGTGCTCGACAAGTACGGCGTCGACAAAGATGCTTTCGACAAAGAGATGAAGTCGGGGACGGGATCGGCGCCGCCGGGTCCCCCTCCTGGAGGTCAAGACATCGGGAGCGCGAACGGCCGGGCTCAAGGCAAAGCCCTGATCGATTACTTGGGCGGCAGTGATGCATCAAGCAATTCATATGCGTGGCTAGCGGGTCTGTTTCCGATCCTGGATGAGCAGGCATGACGGTCCAACGGTTGCCATGGAATGGCACGAACCGTGTGACGCCGGGACGGGCGTTGCGGAGCGACGCCCGTCACGGTGTCACATCGGCGGGACGGGGGTTGCGCATCGACGCCGTTCTCCTATGGTCACGGTAGACTTTGGGCGCCGTTCCCGCCCACCTCGTGAACGCCTTACTGAAGCTGGCCGCCGAGTTATATCCCACCCGCGCCGCGATTTCCTTCAACCCGACGTCGCTTGTCACCAAGAGGACGCACGCTCGGTGCATCCGCCATTCCGTGAGGTACTCCAGTGGCGGTTTACCCACGATCGCCGCAAACCGGGCGGAGAAAGCGGATCGAGACATGGCCACCTCCTCCGCCAATGAAGCCACGGTCCACTGGACCTCCGGTCGTCTGTGGATCAGAACCATGGCCTGCCCGATTGCGGGATCGAACAGGCCCCTGAGCCAACCGGCATGTTGTTCGGTGAACTGCTCCGCATATAGGTATATCGCCTTGGTCAGCAGGATGCGAACCAGATAACCGGCGATCGTTTGGGCGCAAGGCCGGCGAGCCTTCAACTCCTGCGCGATATGCCGGAAGATGTGGTCCACCTCCGCCGACGGGAGTCCCCCCTCTCCTTTCAAATTCAGAAGTGGGGGGAGAGAGGTCAGCAACGGACTCCTCCACTGATCCTCAAAAAGAAAGCAGATGCACGCGAGGGACGTCTGGGCGCCACCTCCCCCATGGATCAGGGGGTCCCCGTTTTCAAAATGCCGAGGCTGAAGCAGGCCCTCGAGGGCGTCCAGGTGGCTGTCCTGGCGATCCCACAGTCGATGCGCATGCCCTTGCGGAACAACGACGAGATCTCCGGGGCCAAGCAGGGTGCTCGCCTCGTGGCCCTCTATCTCGACACTGCATTCGCCTGAAATCATCAGGTAGGACCAGCTCAGATCGCCGCGGACCCGCAAACCCCAAGGCGCGCTCAGGATGAACGGGCCGGGCACCCAACATCGTACCCCAAGCCCTTCCATCGCATCCGAGAGGGGATCTGTGGGAAGGGTGTTCAGGGGCAGGAGGTCGGACGTGCTGGAAAGTGGGGCCGTCGGCCCAACGGAGGATTCGTCCGCAGCGCCGGTGCGCTCAGGGATTCTGTGCATGTTGATCGCGCCTCCGGCACCCGTCACGCGGTCACTCGTAGCGCAGCGCGTCAATCGGGTCCAAACGGGAGGCCTTCCATGCGGGGTAATACCCGAAGATGATGCCGACGCCTGCGGACACTACCACGGCGGCGGTGATGGCTCCGATCGACAATTCGGTTGGCCAGCGGAGCAGAAGGCGTACCAGCGTGGAACTGCCACGCCCGACAAGGATGCCGATGGCCCCGCCGAGCAGGCACAGCACCACTGCCTCGACCAGGAACTGCCGCAGGATGTCCTGGGGCCGCGCTCCCACGGCCATGCGAAGACCGATCTCACGCGTCCTCTCGGTAACGGACACCAGCATGATGTTCATGATCCCCACGCCCCCAACGATCAGTGAGATCGTGGCCACCGCCAGCAGCAGATTGGTCATCAGTGTCGTTGTCGCCGAGAGCGTCTTGGTCATCTCCGTCATATCTCGGACATCGAAATCGTTGTCCTCATCGGGGCGGAGATGATGTCGCCGGCGGAGCAGCTCGGTGATCTGTTGAATCGCCGTGGGGATCGCCTCGCTGCTTTTCGCCGTTGCGAGGATCTGGTCGATGTTGGTGAACCGCACCGGCATGGGGTTGTTGGCCGCCTGGACTTCCGACCGCTCCGGGTAGAGGCTGGGCTGGTCACCGGGATAGAGGTTGCTCAACGTGTTCACCGAACTTGCCGAGGAGATCGCGCTCTGGTTGCTCGTCTCCAGGGTGGACCCCGTGACCCGGTACTTGATCGTGGTCCAGGGGGCGAGCAGGATGTCGTCCTGGTCCATGCCCACCATGTTGGCGCCTTTGCTGCTCAGGACGCCCACCACCCGAAACGTCACGTTCTTCACGCGGATCTCTTTCCCGATCGCCGAGCGCCCTTGAAACAACTCACGCGCCACGGTCTGTCCGAGGAGACACACCCTGTTGGCGTTCAGGATATCGCGTTCCGTGAACACGTGTCCTTCCGCCAGGCGTGTCCATTGTCTGATCTCCAGGAACTCCCGCGTGGTGCCCGACATGGAGTTGGGCACCCAGTTGCGGTTCCCGTACACCACCTGTGTCCGGGCGCGAACGACGGGGGCGGCGTTCCGAACCGCCGGGCAGTACTTGAGGATCGCTTCGCAATCCTGGGGCGTCAGTGTGGTGACGCTCCCGGTGCCGTAGCTCACGCCTCCCGTGGAGGCGGTGCCCGGCACGATCAGCAGGACGTTCGCGCCCATGCTTGAAATGCCCTTCTGGATCGCCTGCGATGAACCTGCTCCGATCTCCATCATGGCAATCACGGCCCCGACGCCGATGACGATTCCGAGCGTCGTCAGAAAAGCCCGCATGGGATTGCGACGCAGCGCCCTCAGCGCGGTTCGGATTGTCCGGTGGGCTTTCATATGTGAGCTCCGGTGTCGGCGGTTTCCGTCGCCCAGCCCGTCCGCGGCTCACTGCCCGTCGGACAAACCCCGTTTGATATTGCCCCGTCGTGGATATGGATGATGCGCCGGGCGTGTTGGGCCACGTTGGCATCGTGAGTCACGAGGATGATCGTGATGCCGTCCTCCTCATTCAGTTGCTGGAACATGCGCAGCACGTCCACGCTGGTTCGGGAATCAAGGTTTCCCGTAGGTTCGTCGGCAAGGAGGAGCGGGGGGCGGTTCACCAGGGCACGAGCGATCGCCACGCGCTGCTGCTGACCGCCGGACAACTGGGAGGGCTCGTGATCCAACCTGTCTTCAAGCCCGACGCGACAGAGCATTTCCCGTGCGCGCCGTCGCGCCTCCCGATCGGAGAGATGACCGGCCGTGTAGGAAAGGGGCATCGCCACGTTCTCCAACGCGCTCGTGCGTGCCAGCAGGTTGAAATTCTGGAAGACGAAACCGATCTTGCGGTTTCGTATCATCGCACGTTGCACGGGCGTCAGTTGGGAGACCTCTTCTCCATCCAGCCGGTATTTGCCTGACGTTGGCCGGTCCAGACACCCCAGGATGTTCATGAGCGTGCTCTTGCCCGATCCGGAAGCACCCATCAGGGCGACCATCTCTCCGTGGGCTACTGTGAGCGACACGTTCTTAAGCACCGGGACCTTGATGTCACCCATGTGATAGGTTTTGCAGATGTCATTCAGCTCGATCAGTTCCATGTCTTCACCCGCTTCTGACAGGTGTGCATCACATCGGCGGCGGAGGTCCACCTTTGCCACCCCTGGGAATCTTCGGTGTGAACGGATTGCTCGTACCCGCATCCGTCGTAGACTGCTGCTCTTCTTGACCTATGACGATTTCCAACCCTTCACTCAGGCCTTCGCCCTCGACTTCGGTCACTTCATCATCGGTCACACCCACACGAACACGAACGGGTCTGACAAATTTCCCATCAAGGGCCCAAATCAGACCCTCGCGGTTGCCTTCGCCCTCTGCCGGTTCCGATGTGGCTGCCGCCTGCTCCTGGAACCCTTGGCGGAACGGCGGTGAAATCTGCTCGACCTCCGGCGACCAGTCCAGTGCCGCGTTGGGTACCGTCAAGACGTTCGTGCGGCGGTTCAGCTCAAACCTCACGCTCGCGGTCAGATACGGCAGCAACCGCCCGTTGGGGTTGTCCGCAATGACCTCCACCGTGTACGTCACGACGTTCTGCGTCATCGAGGCGTTGAGCCGGATCTTGCCGACTTGCCCCTTGAACGACTCGCCCGGAAAGGCATCCACCGTGAAGCTGACGGGCTGGCCTTTGTGGAGTCGACCGATGTCCGCCTCGTTGACCGCGACCCATACCTGTATGCGAGTGAGATCCTTGGCGATCAGGAACAGGCTGGGGGCGTTCAGGCTGGCGACGACGGTCTGGCCGATGTTCACCCGCCGATCGATAATGACGCCCTTGACCGGCGATTTGATGATGCAGTAGCCCAGGTTCCGGCGGGCCCGTTGCAAGAGCGCCTCCGCCTGGGCCAGCCCCCCCCGCGCCTGGACAATGGCCGCCTCACCAACGGCCAGGTTCGCCTTCGCCGTGTCGTAGGCCGACTTGTATCCGTCGTAGACCGACGCCGCCAACGCCCGGGACGGACCGAGTTCCTGGGCCCGTTTCCAATCGCGTTCGGCCTGGTAGAACTTGGCCTTGATTTGCTCCAGATCGGCCTCCGCTCGCTGCAGGCTCCCCTTGGCAGATAGGACCTGCGCCTCGGCCTGCATGACCTCCGCCGTGTAAAGAGAGTCGTCGATGCTGGCCAGCACGGTGCCGTTTTCCACGATCGAACCGTAATCCACCGTCTTGCCGTCGACGTCTTTTCCGAACGACACGATCTGACCGGCGACCTGCGCGCCCACGTCGATCACTTCCTCCGGCTCGATGGTGCCCGTCGCACTGATCGAGACCAGCACCTCTCTCCGTTGAACCGTTGCCGTGCGAAAAGCGAGGGTGGATCTGCGATCACGATGCCAGTAAGCCGCTCCCACTCCGACAAGCAAAACCACCGGAAGAAGTAAAATGAGTCCCTTCTTCATGCCCAACCTCCGCGGCCACACGTGTTGATACGCCTCATGACGAGCCCGCTCTCCTGCGAATCAATCCAGTATGCCCATGATCACCCGCACGGCCTCTTGGCCGCTGAGTGACTGACTCCGCAAGGTCCTTCCGGGCGGCCTTGAGTTCGGCGCGGGCCTTGTCACGGCCCCTCCAGCCTGTGGTCCGACCATCGCTTGGCGTAACGCGGCCATCGTCTGGTCGACCACGCGCGTCTTTGGCGCGGGCCCGCAATTCCTTAATTCCTTCGCAGTACAACCCCATTTCTAGCCAAGCGCATATGAAAGGAGGATGAAATCAGGGCTTCCGGCGTTCAAATTCAGACTCATTTTCGACACATCGGTTCCGTACGTCCTTGTCCGCCAATGCCTTACGATTTCAGGGGATGGGCTTGGCACGACACGGGTTGGTTGGATCCGGGGAGGTGATTTCGGCTTGGTTCAAAAAAGGGGCATGGTTCAAAAACGGGTGCTCACCTCCGAGCCAACCCTCGACTACGACCCAGAAAACGGG
>Ga0129299_1002815_pt1 | contig 11469 bp, 8 predicted proteins | sample ConPoolayeCmetaG_FD_94477 | JGI IMG/M metagenome (GOLD analysis project Ga0129299, IMG submission 94477) | Hot spring microbial mat communities from California, USA to study Microbial Dark Matter (Phase II) - Cone Pool mat layer C metaG ... | reverse complement strand
GTAGGCAAACAGCAAGACGACCATCCCCCACAAGGCCGAATGGTAGCGCAAGGCCAGACCCGTGGGGCCAAAAAGGCGCATAAACAACGCGCCCGAATACATCGTAAAGGGCTGGTAGGCATAGCCATAGGGCGCCTGGACCTGCGAGCGGGCGCCCTGGTAGACGGCGGCAGCGAAATAGCCCGTGTCCGCCTCGTCGTGGGTCAGGCCCGGCGGCACCTCGTCCAGCCGGTAGACGCGGAGGAACATGGCGACGAGCAGCAGGGCGATGAGCGCAGCCCAGTGGAGGAGACGGCCCGACAGTTTCATGGGGCGCTGACCTCAAGCGGCGGCAGGCGCACGACGTCGCCGACGACAGCGCCGTCGACCAGCAGGGGCAGGCGACGCAGCGTGGCGCGGTGATAGGCGCCCACTTCCAGGGCAAGGGGGCCGGGAGAAAGATCGGCAGGCAGGGCGAAACGGTGAATCTGCGCCACCACATCGCCCGGCGACCAACACCAGGCCGGCGCATCCAGGCGGTCTTCCTGCCCCACCACCGCGCCGGCCGCGTCGAGGGCGTGGGTGAACAGCACCAGTTCGGGCAGAGCGTCAGCCTGTTCAGGCGGCCGCAGCCGCGCCGGGTCGGTCACCTGCCACAGCGTCAGCAGCTCGACCTGTCCACCTGCTGCGACCTCCGGCGTGCGCAGCTCATAGCCGAGGAAACGGAGCGCCCCGCCCAGGTCGACCGGCAGCGCCAGCTCCAGCGGCGCGCCTGCAGCCCGCTCTTGCAGCGCGGCCAGCGTGCGCGGCGGCTCCCAGGCATAGACGAGAAAGAAGGGATCGAGGTCGCCGGGCCGCATGTTCACCTGCTCCTGTTGTTGTAGCCCCTCCAGACTGGCAAAGTACGGGTCGAGCGGGGCGCTGGAGGGGGCCAGCAGTCGGGCCTGTGGCACCGCAGGGACGAGCAGCGCCCGCCGAGCGTCGCACCAGCGCGTCGCCAGGTCGCGTCGGCGCAGGCTCATCTCGAACACGTAGGGGTCGTGCGGCGCCTGGGGGTAGATCGTGGACAGGACCACTGTCCCGCCAGCAGCTCTGCCATCCAGATAGCCGGCCATCTCGACGAGGGTGTGCTGATAGGCGGCGCGCACATCGGGCGATTGGCCCCAGACGAGGAAATAGTCGCGGGCGGCCAGGCCACCGCTGACCAGGATCAGGGCAACCGCAGCCAGGACGATCGCCCGGGCCAGCCGCCGCCCTGCCCGGCGCATCCCCTCGACTACGGCCAGAGCCGGGAACAGAAAAGCCACCGGCAGCGCGGCGATGCTGCGGGTCGTGCTGGCCGCAGCGCCGGTGACCAGCGTCGGCGCGACGCCGATGAGAAACCACAGCAGGGCCATCGCGCAGGCCGGGCGACGCCAGCGGGCGATGCAGAGGCCCAGCCCGGCCAGGAAGAGCGCCCCCGTCAGGGGGTCGAAGAAGGGCCGGCCGGGAATGTTGTAAGCCAGAAAGTCGTCGCCGCGGCCGGGGATGAAGAACGCCGCCAGGCCACTCCACGTCCGCTGCAGGATGACCGAGGCGTCCCCCGCCCACAACGCCCGCAGCGGCTCGTCCAGCATCGCCAGGCGTTGCTCCGCCCCCGGATGGGCGCGCAGGTAAGCGAACAACGGCGCCGCCAGCAGCAGGCCGCCGAGGAGGCCCACCAGCAGAGGCAGGCCGATGCGCCGGGCCAGTTGGCGGTGAAAGAGCACCAGATAGGCGAGAAAAAGCGCAAAGACGGCCCACAATATGCGCGCCGGGACGTAGGTGTACAGCGTCGCGCCGACCAGCAGGGCAAAGGGCGCTGCCAGTCCCCAGCGGGGCCGCGCCTGCGCTCCTGCTGGCAGCGGTTCGACCCAGCGCCAGCAGAGGTAGACGGCGGCGGCAAAGAGGACGGGCAGCAGGCTGGAGCGCAGCGCCTGGCGGCTGGTCGCCAGCGACCAGAAAGAGGCCGCCTGAAAGGCCACGGCAAGCAGCGCCGTGGTGTCGTCAAAGGCCCGACGCGCCCAGGCAAAGGTCAACAGCAGCGTGGCCAGCCCCAGCGGGACGGAGGCAAAGCGCAGCACGTCGCCGCCCGCGCCGCCCAGCGCCATCAGGCCGGCGACCCAATAGTCGTACAGCGGTTCGCGCCCATAGCCCACCGTCTCATAGATCGGCCGCGCGCCGTGCAGGATGGCGATGGCGTCATGGCCGTGGCCGGCCTCGTCGTGGGTGAACCCCGGCGGCACCTTGTCCAGCCAGCAGAGACGCAGAAAGGCGGCCAGGAGCACAAGAACGATCAGGGACAGGCGACGGGCAACAGGCGATAAGCGATCTGTGACAGGCGATACACGAGGACTAGTGCCAGCCAAAGCGCTTCTCCAGCGTCTCGACAATTTCCTGGAAAGTGGCCTGGATGTAGGGATAGGCCAGCCAGACCGTCGCCAGGCCAAAGAGCGCACCGGTGATCACCCGCCGCAGGGGGGTGCTCTCAAAGGAGGGCAGTTGCAGGGAGGGGAATGTCTGCATCAGAAAATAGTACAACAACTGCAGGCCGCCGTCCAATCCTACCGGCATCAGGCCAAAGACGACATAAGCCCAGCCCGGCATCGGCCGCCAGCGCTTGCCGCTCAGTCCATAGGCCAGGCCGGCCAGCAGAATGGCACCATAGATCGCCACGTCGCGCTGGCAGAGGGCGACCTTGAAGCCAAGCTCGGCATTGCCGAGAAAACTGTGCGGCAGCAGGGCCGACGAGCCAACCCACTGCCTCAGCTCCTCCGCCGTGTAGGTGAGCTGCGGGCCAAAGAGGTAAAAGGAGCGAAAGGGCAGTTGGTGGCACAGCGGCGTGTAGAGGGCATGGATCACCCGCGCCGGACGCTCTATCCCGGCAGCCATCAGCACAGGGGCCAGAACGGGCACCCCCACGTAGAGAAAGACAAAGATGTTGGCAACGGTCAGCCAGTGTCGCGCCAGCCAGTAGATCAAGCGGTCAGCAGCGAGCACCAGCCGCCGCTCGAAAGGCGACATCTTGCGCGGAAGAGCCCGCTCTTGCCGCCGGCGCTCGACCTCCGCCAGCACCTGGGCTGTGCCCGGCTGCAAGCTCTGATCGTCGTCCGTTGGGGGAAAATCAGCCATAGCGGTAAGTGTAGACCATGGGCAATCGCCCGATCAGCGCAGATAGACCAACGGGTCGACCGGATGCCCGTTGTAGCGCAGTTCGAAATGGAGGTGGGGACCGGTAGAATAGCCGGTGGAGCCGGCCGCGCCGATGGTATCGCCCTGAGCCACCTCGTCCCCTGGCGTCACGGCGATGTAGGAAAGGTGCGCGTACCACGTCTGCCAGCCATCGACGTGGTCGATCAACACCAGGTTGCCATAGCCGCCCGACGGCCCGGCAAAAGAAACTGTCCCGCCCGCGGCGGCAAAGATGGGATCGTGCAGCCAGGCAGCAATGTCCAGGCCGGCGTGGTTGGGATTGGCCGGGTCGTGAAAGTACCAGCCCGAAATCGCCCGCCGCGGGCTGGGCCAGATAAAGCCCCAGCCGGCGACAGAGCCGTCCCCGCCCGTCTCGGGCGGGCCGCCGGCAAAGAGCGTGCCGGTATAGATCTCGGAACGGGTCAGCAGGCGCTCCTGCGAAAGCGTCAGCAGGATCGTGTAGCGGCCTGGCGCGCCCGACAGCGCTTCGAGCCGCAGCATATAAGAGCCGGTCTGTGCCAGCTCCTGCTCGACGATGTAGGGGGGCAGGATGACCGTGCCGCTTTCCCGCACCAACTCGCCGCCGTCGGGCCCCAGCAAGATGGCCTGCAGGCTGGCATCTGGCCCCGAGGCTGTCGCCGGGCGGAACCAGATTTCGACCGTCGCCAGTTCCCCGCCGGGCGAGGCAAAGACCCAGCGGTCGACTTCGCCCTCCCCTAACTCGCCGTCCGTGGCCTGGCCCGCGACGAGCAGCTCTTGCGGCGGCGGGGTCGCCTCGACGGCGGGAAAGGCATCGCCAGCGGGGCGCACCGGTTCGGGCGTGGGCTGCGGGCCGCATGCGCTCAGCAGCAAGACGGCCAGCAAGATCAACCAGCGCTTCATTTGCCAGACACCTCTTCCGGCTCGCGCATCCAGACCGAAAGAATCTCGACCGCCGGATCGAGGCGGATGGTCTCCAACAGCCTGTCGCGCTCCACGCCGGCCACACGCAGGGTCAGGTTCATCCAGCCGCACGACTCGACGCAGTGCGAGACGACCGAGCAGATATTGCCCCCCTCCTGGGCGATGCGGCCGGCCAGTTTGGCCAGCTCGCCCGGCCGATCCGGCACCCGCACGGTCAGCCGAATCAGGTCGGTGTCGGCCCCCAGCGCCCTGGCGAACTGGGCGAAAATGTCCGCCCGCGTGATCAGGCCCACCAGGCGCTCCCCCTCGACGACCGGCAGCCCGCCGATGCCATACCGGATCATCAGCCGCGCCGCCTCCTCCAGAGGATAATCCGGCTGCACCGAGATCACCGGCGAGCGCATGACCTGCTCGACGCGGTGCTGGCGCTGCATCACGCCCGGAGAAGGTGCGGTGGAAAGGAAAAGTTTGAGGTCATTCTCGGTGACAATACCCACCAGCCTGCCGCTCTGGTCCACCACCGGCAAACGGTCGACTCCGCCGCTCTTGCAAATGGCCATGCCGGCAAGGGGATCGCTGTCCGGGCGAACGGCGATCGGATTGGGCGTCATCACATCTCTGACAAACACGGCAGCCTCCTGATCCGATTATACCGCGAGCAGGGGAGAGCGCAACCGGGCGAGGCAAATCGCAAATCGCTGATCGCTAATCGCTGATCGCTGATCGCAAACCGCGTCTCCGATCCAGAAACGGGGCGTCCCCGCCCGCCGGCAGCGCGGGCGGGACGTCCGGGTTTCCCGGGATCGCGGGCGTCCCCGCCCGCCGGCAGCGCGGACGGGACGTCCGCGCTCCCAGGGTGGCATCATAAACCTCCCGCCATGTCCCCAATCTGATACGCTCTCGGAATGTCACTACCGCGATTGGCAGGAGTGTGCTATAAAGGGCGCGAGTGTGCAAGTTTGCAAGGGTGCAAGTGAGGTGACGATGAAACGACTTTTGTCTGGCAACGAAGCGATTGCGCTGGGGGCGTGGGAGGCAGGGGTGCGCTTTGCCTCGGCTTACCCGGGCACGCCCTCGACCGAAATCCTGGAGGCGCTGGCACAGTACGCTGGCGTGCGGGCGGAGTGGGCCAGCAACGAAAAAGTGGCCCTTGACGCCGCTGCCGGCGCGGCCTTTGGCGGCGCCCGCGCCCTGGCCGCGATGAAGCACGTCGGCGTCAACGTCGCCGCCGACAGCCTGATGTCGCTCTCCTACACCGGCATCAAGGGCGGCCTGGTGCTGGTCAGCGCCGACGACCCCGGCTGCTTTTCCTCGCAGAACGAGCAGGACAACCGCCAGTACGCCCGCTTTGGCAAGTTCCCCTGCCTGGAGCCGTCCGACAGCGAGGAGGCCCGCCAGTTCACCCGCCTGGCCTTTGAGCTGAGCGAGCGCTTCAACTGCCCGGTCATGCTCCGCTCCACCACCCGCCTCTCCCACTCCAAATCGGCAGTGGACGTGGAGATGCCCGACGCGCCGCGCGCCTTTGAGCCGCTGCCGCCCTTCGAGCGCCATCCCGACCAGTACGTCATCATCCCCGCCATCGCCCGCGTCCGCCACCCCGCCATCGAACAGCGCCTACTCGACATCGCCGCCTGGGGCGAGACCGCGCCGGTCAACCGCATCGAGTGGGGCGACCGCTCCATCGGCGTCATCACCTGCGGCATGGCCTACCAGTACGTCCGCGAAATCCTGGCCGGTTACTCGTTCCTCAAGATCGGCCTGGTCCACCCCCTGCCCAAAGAGCTCATCCGCCAGTTCGCTGCGCAGGTCGAGCGGCTGGTCATCGCTGAGGAACTGGACCCCTTCATCGAGGAGCAGGTGCGGGCGATGGGGATCGACTGCATCGGCAAGGAAGTTTTCCCGCTGGTCGGCGAGTTTACCCTGGCAAGGGTTCGACAGGCAGTGCGGGCAGCGGGGCTGCCAGCCGCCGAACTGCCTCCCGCCCCCAAAACCGAACACCTCGCCGTGCCGCCGCGTCCGCCAGCGCTCTGCCCTGGCTGCCCCCACCGCGCCTTTTTCTACAACCTGCGCCGCTGGCGCAGGCAGATGGTCTTTTCCGGCGACATTGGCTGTTACTCGATGGGCGTCCTGCCGCCCTTTGACGCGATGGACATGCTGATCTCGATGGGCGCCAGCATCGGCATGGCCCACGGCCTCAAGCAGGCCGGCGCGCAGGAGGGAGTCATCGCCATCATCGGCGACTCGACCTTTTTCCACGCCGGCCTCTCGCCGCTGGCCAACGCCGCCTACAACAACGGCTGCTTTATCACCGCCATCCTCGACAACCGCATCACGGCCATGACCGGCGGACAGCACCATCCCGGCACCGGCATCACCCTCCAGGGCAGAGAAGGGCGGCCCATCGACATCGCCCCTCTCGTCCGCGCCATGGGCATCGAACACGTCCGCGAAGTCGACGCCTGGGACGTCAAGGCGATCAACGACGCGCTGAAAGAGGCCATGGAAGTTCAAGCCCCCGCTGTCCTGGTGGTCAAAGGGGCCTGCGTCTTTACCCCCCACTTTCAGCGGCGGCCCGTCGTCACCGTCGACGCCCAAGTCTGCACCGCCTGCGGCACATGCTTCCGCGTCGGCTGCCCGGCGATCCTCAAGAGCGACGAGACGCACCCCAAGACCGGCAAGCACAAAGCGACCATCGACCCGCTGCTCTGTACGGGCTGTACCGTCTGCCTGCAGGTCTGCCCGGTGCAGGCGATCTATCAGACCGGTGGGGAGGAGGACTGAGATGAGCGAACGCATCAACTTTCTCTTCGTCGGCGTCGGCGGACAGGGCGTGCTGACCGCCTCGGACATTGCCGCGCAGGTGGGGCTCGACCTGGGGCTGGACGCGAAAAAGTCGGAGGTGCATGGCTTTGCCCAGCGCGGCGGCGTGGTCGAAAGCCACGTCCGCTGGGCCCCCTCCGTCGGCTCGCCCACCGGCGAGACAGGCACAATCGACGTGCTGGTCGCCTTTGAACTGCTGGAAGCCGCCCGCTGGATCGAGTGGCTGCGTCCCGGCGGAACGGTGGTGATCAACGAGCAAAAGATCGTACCGATGTCGGTCAGCGTTGGCGACGCCGTCTACCCTGACCGCCAGGCGATCCTGAGCGCAGTGGAGGCGCGCGCCGGGCGGGTGGTGACCCTCGACGGGCTGGCTCTGGCAGAGCGGGCCGGCAACATCCGCACCGTCAACACGGTCATCCTGGGGGCGCTCTCGGCGCTGCTGGACACGCCGCCCGAGGTGTGGGAAGAGGCCATCGTCCGCCGCGTGCCGCCCCGCTACGCCGACGTCAACCGCGCCGCCTTCCGGCTGGGACGGGATGTCGCCACATCGTAGGGGGGCCAGGCAGCGACTCGCCCTTGCCTGCAACCCATGAGCCAGACAGTCCGCATCCTGCTGGTCGGCCTGGGCAACCTGGGCTGGCGTTTCTGCGACCTGCTGGCGGAGAAAGGGCCATCGGTCGAAGCCCGCTACGGCCTGCGCCTGCTGCTGGTCGGCGCCGCCGACAGCCGGGGCACGGCCTGCGATCCGCGCGGCCTCGACCCCGCCGCCGTTGCCGCGCTCAAACGGGCCGGCGGCACGGCAGCCGACCTGCCTGGCGCAGGCCGCGCTGGACAGCCGGCCATCGAGCTGATCGCCCAGGCCGAGGCCGACCTGTTGTGCGAAGCCTCGCCGGTCAACCTGGCCCAGGGCGCTGAACCGGGCCTCAGCCACGTGCGCATGGCGCTGACGCGCGGCATGCACGTCGTCACGCCGAACAAGGGGCCGCTGGCGCTGGCCTACGGCGAGCTGCACAGGCTGGCGGCCCGCTATGGCGTCCAGCTCCGCTTCGACGGCACCGTCGCCGGCGGCCTGCCGGCGATCAACCTGGGCCAGCGCGACCTGCGCGGGGCAGTGGTGTCGCGCATCGAGGCCGTGCCCAACCTCTGCACCGGCTATGTGCTCGAGCTGCTGGGCGACGGCCTCTCCTGGGAGGAGGCCACCGCGCGCGCCCGCGCCGAGGGCGTCCTGGAGGCCGATCCCTCCTTCGACCTGGACGGCTGGGACGCGGCGGCCAAGCTGGTCATTCTGGTCAACGCCGTGATGGAGATCCCCGCCCGACTGGAGGATGTGGAGCGGACGGGAATTACCGGCCTGAGCGGCGCCGACGTGCGCGCGGCGCGGCAGGAGGGCCGCGTCTTCAAGCTGCTGGCGACGGCTGAGCAGGGGGCAGACGGCACAGCCCGCCTGCTGGTGCAGCCCACGGCCCTCCCTGCCGACCACTTCCTGGCCCGCCTGGGGCGCCGGCAGATGGGCGTGGCCTATCACACCGACATCTATGGCACGATCATGGCCGCCATCGACGAGCCGACGCCCCTCCCCTCCGCCGCTACGATGCTGCGCGATGTCATCGATATTGTAACTGCTCAGGCAAAACAGGTTTCACCACCAAGACACCAAGTCACCAAGGTGGTAGAAGACACGAATGTTTCCCAATACGGGTAGTAAACTGCCTGTTTCCCTTTGTGTCTTGGTGGTAAAAAGCCGTCAGCAGATACTTGATATTTGAGACTCTGGAGTTGACAATGAAAGCGTTTGTCACCGGCGCAACGGGTTGTGTGGGGGCCAACACGGTGGCAGCCCTGCTGGAACGCGGGCACACGGTCCGCGCGGCGCAGCGCGCCACCTCGCGCATGGACGCGCTGGAAGGGCTGGAGGTCGAGCTGGTCGTCGCCGACATCCTCGATCCCGAATCGCTCCTGTCGGCGATGGCCGGCTGCGACTGGGTGCTGCACATCGCCGCCGTCTCTGACTATTGGCGCACCCCGGCGGCGACGATCTATCGCGTCAACGTCGAAGGGACGCGCAACGTGGTGCAGGCCGCGCTGCGGGCCGGCGTGCAGCGGCTCGTCCTGACCAGCTCCGTCGCCGCCCTGGGCCTGCCGCAGGGCCGTTCCCTGCTGGACGAGTCCGCCACCTTCAACCTGCCGCCAGAGCGTTTCCCCTACGGCCATTCCAAGCACCTGGCCGAGGGCGTGGTGCGGGAGGCAGTGGCCCAGGGTCTCGACGCCGTCATTGTCAATCCGGGAGCGGTGATCGGCCCGCGGGACGTCCACTGGATCAGCGGCAGTCTGCTCAAAGAGGTGCAGCAGGGTTGGGGCTGGTTCGCGCCGCCCGGCGGCGTCTCCTGGGCTGCCGCCACCGACGTGGGCCTGGGCCACGTCCTGGCCGCCGAAAAGGGGCGCACGGGGGAGCGCTACATCCTGGCCGGCGAGAACTGTAGCCACCGCCAGGCCATCGAGCTTGTGGCGCAGATCGTCGGCGGGCGCCGCCCCGTGATGACAGTGCCCCGTCCGCTGATGATCCTGCTGGCCTGGCTCGTGCGCGGCGCCGGGCGCTCTGGCCGCCTGCCCTTCTCCGCCGATCAGGCCTGGCTCAGCGCCCACCACATCTATTGCGACAACAGCAAGGCCGTGCGCGAGCTGGGCTATCCGCAGACCCCGCTGCGCACGGCCATCGAACAGGCGTACAACTGGTATCGAGAGCGCGGCTGGCTGCGCCAGGCCGCCTCACGGCCGCAGTAGCAGCACGCCCTCCGCGTCGGCCTCCACGTCCGCCCGCTGCCACAGCATCGGGTGATACTCGATGTTGCGCCACGGGTCGATCATGTCGTCGTAATGGCGGTGAAAGGCATGGCCCGACTGGCCCGTCGTGTGCATCGAGAGCGAGCGGGTCAGGTCGCCCAGGTCAATGATCTGGCGGTAGGAAGGAACCGTCCGCACCGTGTACGGATCGTTCAGACTGAAAGCCGTGTTGTTGACCGCGCCGCCGCTGCCGTCGACCGGGACGGGGCCGCGGTTGAAGATGGCCTCGATGGGGCGGATGCCCGACTGGCCCAGGCCCTGGCCCTGGAAGGTGGCGGTATGCAGATTGCCCCACTGCCAGCGGTTCATGTCGGACCCCAGCCGCTCCGTCAGCTCGTCGATCGTGTCCAGCAGGGCCTGCATGATGATCTCGTCGCGCGTCTCGACGGCGGGCGTGTTGACGTTGTCGAACCAGGACGATCTCTGTTCAGGGAGGATGTTCACCAGGGGAAGGCTCAGCGTCGGGCGCGCGCGGGTCAGCAGGTCCGCGCCCAGTTCGTCGCCAAAGGTCAGGTCGATCAGATGGATGCTAAAGGCGTTAAAGATCGCCGCGCCGACGCTGTCGCGCGTCGAGCGCCCATCCCAGGCACGCAACAATTCCATCGTCTCCAGCAGGCGGACCTGCTCCTGCTGACTGCATGCTGAGCAGGTAGCCGGCAGGGGCAGGACGTAGGGCAGGACATCCTGCGCCCACAGGGCCATGCTGTCGCCGTGCATCGCCTGGAAGTCGGCGATCGAGAGTGAAGGGTCGGCCTCGATCATGTCGACGATGCGCCGCGCGCGGTAGCCCGAATCCCAATCCGCCGACAAAAAGTAGGGATAATCGGGGCCGACGACGGCATTGTTGGCAGTGACGATGTACCCTTGCGGTGGGTTGAAGGCGGATGGCAGCTCGTTGAAGGGGATGGTGCCAATCCACTCGTACTCGCCGCTCCAGCCGGGTACGGGCATCGTGCCGTCGCCGGCGGCGCGGATGGGAATGCGGCCGGTGGCCTGGTAGCCGATGTTGCCCTCCACATCGGCATAGACAAAGTTCTGGCCCGGCGCATCCCAGTACGCAAGCGCCCGCCGGAACTCGTTCCAGTTATTGGCGCGGTTGAGAAGCAGGATACTCCGCATGATCGTGCCGTGTTCGAGCGCCGTCCACGAGAAAGCCAGCGGTTGCCAGCCGAAGGACCAGGCCTGCTCCACCCCGCCGGCGATGTCGTTGATGATCGGGCCGTGACGGGTGACACGGACATTGACCACCACCGGTTCCTCCTGCCCGGCGACGGCGATTTCTTCGCGGATGATCTGCATGTCCTCCCACTGGCCCTGGAACTCGACCTGGTTGGGATTTTCGGGGTTGACGCGCTCGATGAACAGATCCTGCACGTCCGGCCCCAGGTTGGTGACGCCCCAGGCGATGCGCTCGTTATGGCCGATGATGACGCCAGGCGAGCCGGGGAAGGAAACGCCGACGACGTTGTAGGGGCAGGCCGCGTTGCGCGGCTCGCAGTGCAGGCCGACCTCGTACCAGATCGCCGGCATCTGAATGCCCAGGTGGGGGTCATTGGCCAGGAGGGGCATGCCCGTCTCGGTGCGGCTGCCGGCGACGACCCAGTTGTTGCTGCCGATCCCTTCGCTGCTGCCAAAGACATAGGAGGCAAAGGCTTCTGGCGGCACGGTCGACAGCGTTGGCGTCAGCAGGGGGTGGGGAACGATGATGGGATGGTC
>Ga0129299_1002814_pt1 | contig 11473 bp, 8 predicted proteins | sample ConPoolayeCmetaG_FD_94477 | JGI IMG/M metagenome (GOLD analysis project Ga0129299, IMG submission 94477) | Hot spring microbial mat communities from California, USA to study Microbial Dark Matter (Phase II) - Cone Pool mat layer C metaG ... | reverse complement strand
GCTGAAGCTTTCCGAACACTCAGGACAAGCCTCTACTTTTCGATACCATCCGGGGAGACGAAAGCGATCGCGGTGACTTCATGCGGCCCGAGGGAAGGAAAGACCACCACGATAAGCAATCTCGCAATTGCCATTGCGCAAAGCGGCAAGAGAGCCTTGCTCATTGACGCGGATTTTCACAGGCCGAGACTTAGCGGAATGCTTGGGTTGAACGCAAAAAAAGGGCTCAGCGACATTCTTGTGGGCGAGGCTGAATGGCGCGCCTCTGTTCAGAAGATCGAGCACGAGGGGCAGATGGTTGACGGGCTGGACATAATAGCGGCTGGAAGTCCGACACCCAGTCCGGCGGAACTGCTCGGTTCCGACCGAATGAGGACCGTTCTTGACGAGATGAAACAGTCCTATGACTGGGTGCTCATTGATACGCCTCCCGTGCTCTTCGTCAGCGATGCGAGCATCATTTGCGCCCTGGCCGACGGAGTCATACTTGTCGTGATGGCCGGTATCAACAACAGATCGCTTCTTCGCCGAACGGTGGAACATCTCGAGCAGTTGAAGGTTCGCATAGTGGGGGCGGTGCTCACCAGGATGACGGCGGCGATGCTGGGCAGCTATGCGTCAGATTACGCCTATCACGGATACTCACGTTATTCGCGGGACTACTACTCGGACTATTACGGAAGGAAGGGACGCAGCAGGACCGGCCGGGCGGTGTCGAGAAAAAGACAGTAGGCAGGTGACGCGGAAGGTTCTGCGCGCGAGAGGAGGGACCCGGCCGCCGGCGGTGAAGGCGGCCGGGCTTCGGAGGAGAAGAGGACGAAATCTGAATGAGCGCGGTCGGGCGAACAGATCATATTCTCATGCGGGCTGCGCGGTGGCTTGTGCTTTGCGCGGTCGTGATAGCTCCATGGCTGTTCGGCGCCGCGGAAACGTGGGCATGCCTTTTGGTGTGCCTCGGCGTGGGGCTGGGAGGCATCATCTGGCTTTTCAGCCTGTCGTGCGCGCGCGAGCCACGCATGGTTGAGGGTGGCGTTCTCCTGGCCGCGGCCGCGTTCATGGTTTACGTTGTTCTGCAGATAATTCCGCTGCCGGACTGGATCGTCGGATTGCTTTCTCCTTCGTCGGCGGCAGTCCAGAGGGAGAGCTTCGATCTGCTGAGCCGGTTCGGAGTGCTGGAGTTTGCCGCTGGTTCCGGCGGGGCCCGTTCCGGGCTGTCCCTCTCTGTCGCTCCGAGCGCGACCGGCGGCGCCGCGGCTGTGCTGCTCGCGTGCGCTGTTACTCTGATCGTGACCCTGAACACAGTTACGCACTGGCGTCACGTTGCCCAATGCATGGGGGTATTGGTCGTTTCAGGATTCCTGTTGGCGGCGGTGGGAATTGTCCACAAGCTTTCGGACTCGGACGCCTTGTTCTGGTTCCATCATCCAAGGTACGGAGGAACGTTCATGGGCTCTTTCTCCAACAGGAATCATTTCGCCGCGTATTTGAACGTGATGCTCGGCCTGGCCGCAGGATTTTTCATGGCGATATGGAGGACGCAGGAGCGCGAAGGGATGCCCGAGAAATGGCGGGACAGACTGCTGTGGTTTTCGACCGAGAACATGAGCAGGCTTGTTCTGGTCGGATTCTCGATCCTGGTAATGGCCTCTGCGATTGTTATCAGCCTGTCCCGCGGCGCAATTGCCGCTCTCGCAGCGGCACTTGCCGTGGTGTTCGCGTTCGGTGTGCGCTCAAAGAGGTCCGTGTTTGCGGCGACGCTCATTGCAGCGGCCGCTGTGCTGATGGTGATGTGGCTTGGATGGGAGCCTGTGGCTGCCAGGCTCGGCACAATTGCGGGCCTCGCGAGGGATCCCCTGGCGAACTCGCGCGCCGTAGCCTCGTGGAGCGCGCTGATGCTCTATGGACTGTCGCCGATGGCAGGATGGGGATTCGGCACATTCAGGCATGTTTTTCCGATGTTTCAGGTGTCGGATCTTTTGCATGGCCGTTTTCTTCATGCCCACAATGACTGGCTGCAGCTTCTTGCGGAAGGCGGGCTTGTCGGCGCATTGTTGTTTCTTGGCGTCGTGGCCGCCCTCGGCTGGTCGGCGGTTCGCTGGTTCAGACAGGCAGGACCGCGCGGCCGCGCCGTCGCTGGAGGAATATGCCTCGGTCTGGCGGCGATGGCGATTCACAGTTTTGTGGACTATGCGCTCAGGAAACCGGCGTGCTCTCTGCTGGTCTCCATGTCTGTCGGGCTGGCTCTCGCGGCGTTGCGGATCAGCGCCAGGCACGGTTATCCGGAAATGCTCATTGAAGAAGGCGGCGCAAAGGAGAAAGCGTGCGGCCATGAAGCGGGAGGCCGGCCCGGCCGAAAGGCCTCGCTCCGGGTTGCGGCAGTGGCATTGCTTGTTGTGATCCTCGGGATGTTGCTGCTGCATCTGGAGGAGTTTCGGGGAGCGCTGGCTTCGGCCAGATTGCTGCACCTGAGTCGAATGGCTGAGAAGAGTCCGGATCGCTTGGCATTCTGCCAGACCGTTGCCGATGGCGTAGAGGAGATGAGAAGAATGATCCGCTATTCGCCCGGAAACTCGGATGCCTTGAAAGACGTTGTCGCCACAGGGCTGAGATGGATTTCGGATGCGCGTCTCGATCAGAAGCCTGAGCTCAGAGGATTGATTGCGGAGAATTGTCTGAAGGCGGCGGTGCTGTCGGTTCGATCGGCGCCGTCCGATTATCTTTCATGGCTGTGGCTCGGGCGCACATTCGTTTCAATAGGGCAGTGGGACGAAGCTGAGCAGTGTCTTGGAAGGGCGCGGGAACTGGTCTATGTGCCGGATATGGTGAGGCTGCTTTCCGCGCCCAGATAGGGTAGGAGCGGAGGCCATTTCCGGCTCCGTCGCGCAAAGATGCCGTTCCCTGAACCAGGGATTGGCGGAATCAGGACTGGCTGCATGGTTGTACAGGGCAACAGGCGTCCGGAAACTGTGACTGCCGTTGCATCAGGAGCCCTGTGCATAACCGGCGGGGACGGAGTCTGCCCCGGATGACAGCAGTGATCGCATGTTTCTTGGTCGCGTTTGTCGCAGGGATGGCGGCAACCAGGGCTTCTATCGCGATTTCCTGGAGGTTGGGAATTCTCGATCTTCCGGATGGATGGAGGAAGATCCATTCTTCGCCGATGCCCAGATTCGGCGGGCCTGCCATTCTTGTCGCGGCGGCGTTGCCCGTGATGATTCTCTGTTTGTTTCCGGGCATGAGCGCTGTTTCAGGGGTTGTGCGGAAAAATGCGGGCCTTGCTGTTTCGTTGCTGCTGATATCCTCTCTCGCCGCCGGTTTGGGCGCTCTGGACGATATTTTCCGTCTCAGGTCGGGCATTAAACTGGCAGGGCAGATGGGGATAGGGGCGCTTGCATATGTGGCCGGGTTTGAGATACCGGCGATCAACAGTCCCATTGGAGGCGTTTTGCATCTTGGGATGCTGGCGCTGCCGGTGACCGTCCTCTGGTTTGCCGGTTGCATGAACGCCGTCAACCTGCTGGACGGGCTGGACGGGCTGGCAGCAGGCGCTGTGCTGTTTGTGTGCCTGACCCTGATTCTCGTCAGCCTGCACTTCGGCAATTTTCTCGCAATGGTCATGCTGGCCTCGGTGGGAGGGGGTGTTCTCGGTTTTCTCATGTTCAACTTTCCTCCTGCCAGGATATTTCTCGGCGATTCCGGAAGCCTTCTTCTGGGCACGCTGGTCGCCGCTCTTTCGCTTGTTGGAACATCACGAAAGGCAGAGGCAGCTGTCGCGCTTTTCGTTCCGCTCATCGCGCTAGGGCTGCCTGTTTTCGACACTTCGCTGGCCATACTGAGACGATGGTACAGGAAATTGCCGATCACAGAGCCGGATCGGAAGCATGTGCATCACGTGCTGGTTTCCCTTGGATATACGCAGCGCCGGGTTGTGCTCATTCTTTACGGCGTGTGCGTGCTTTTCGGGCTAGCTGCCTTGATCATTACCGTGGGACGGAGCGAAACCGCGGTGGTGATAATCGGCGCGCTTGCGGTGATGGGGCTTGCTGCCATCAGGATATTTTCGGGATTGAGCCTGAGAGACATCGCGAATCGCATTCATTCCGAGACTCAGACTCGTGACAGTGTCAGAATCGCCAGGCTTGCCGTGGGAAGAGCCGTACAGGAAATAGGCTCTGCTGACACGGAGGAAAAAGCCTGGAAAAGTTGCTGCGAAGTTTTCGAATTGATCGGCATCAGGGAGGCGAGGTTGTCCATTGCCGGGCCCCATGGCGACATCAATCTGGCCTGGAAGGCGCAGATCTCTGCCGAGGCGACCTGTCCGGAAACACATCATTGTAATGAACAGTGCTGTGTCAGGCTTGACATCAGAGGCGGCAACAACAGATGCGGCTTTCTTGAGATAGTGAAGGATTTGGATGCGCAGGTCCCTGCTTCGGCTGCGATTACACTTCTGAAGGAACTGAGGGACGCGATTGAAATACGACGGAACGAATTTCCCCGGATTTTGCGTTCGGGAAATGGCCGTACTGCATAAGCTGCCGGACGCATGATCATTCCTGTCGTCAGCCCTGTTCGGCTCTGAACGCCATTCATAAGGGCACAAAGGCAGGCGAAATGTCGGATACACCTCCATGCAGGATCATCAGACCGCCAAAGGGGTGGTGGAGTGTCAATTGGAGCGAGATATGGCGTTACAGGGAGCTCCTCTATTTTCTTGCATGGCGCGACGTCAAAGTGCGGTACAAGCAGACAGTACTTGGAGTCCTGTGGGCGTTCATTCAGCCCTTTGTCCAGATTGTCGTATTCAGCGTGATTTTTGGCCGTTTCGCCAGGATGGATTCCGAAGGGCTTCCATATCCTGTTTTCGCGTCAGCAGGCCTGCTGCCCTGGCAGTTCTTTTCCGAGACGCTGAACAGAAGCAGCACGAGCATGCTTCAGAGCGCCGGCCTGGTGACGAAAGTGTATTTCCCGCGCCTCATCATTCCCATTGCCGCAGCAGGGGGGTGTCTGGTGGATTTTGCTGTCTCCCTCTCGATACTCGCCGGCTTGATGGCTTACTACGGTGTTGTACCGGGCGTTTCGGCGATTCTGGTCGTTCCGTTGATTTTTCTGACGCTTCTGGCGGCGTTGGGAGGGGGCATTCTCCTGAGCGCGTTGACGGTCAGCTACCGGGATTTCCGGTATGTGATTCCGCTGTGCCTTCAGGTGTGGCTGTACATGACGCCGGTGGTTTATCCCGCCCGTGTCGTGCCTGCCGGTTGGCGTGAGCTGTTGTTTGTGAACCCGATGGCCGGCCTGGTCGAAGGATATCGGAGCGCGCTTCTGGGCACGCCCCTGATATGGTCGCACTGGATAGCAGCTGCCATCTCGGCATGTTTTCTCTTCGGGTTGGGCGTGGCTGTCTTCCAGAGCCGTGAGAAAGCTTTTGCCGATGTCATTTAGGGGGTAACGCGGTTGACGACGCCTGCCATTCGTGTCGTAGGACTTGGAAAAAAATATCGCCTTGGCGTTTCGGCGGAGCGGTATCGGACGCTGCGGGAGGCATTGTCCAGCGCGACGGCGAGAGCAAGACATTGGTTTCGCGCGGCGCTCCACGGAGGGGCGTCGGGAGGCCAGACAGTCGCACAGGCGGCGGACGATGAAATCTGGGCCCTCAAAGACGTTTCGTTCGATGTCAAGCTTGGCGAGGTGATTGGCGTGATAGGACGGAATGGCGCTGGGAAGAGCACGCTTCTGAAAATCCTTTCTCAGATCACGTATCCCACAGAGGGTCGTGCGGAGATTTACGGCCGGGTGGGGAGTCTGCTGGAAGTGGGGACAGGTTTCCATCCAGAGTTGACTGGCAGGGAGAACATCTATCTTTCCGGCGCGATCCATGGGATGACCCGGGCAGAGATTTCCAGTCGGTTCGATGAAATCGTGGAGTTTTCCGAGATCGGCAGGTTCCTGGACACGCCGGTCAAGCGGTATTCGAGCGGAATGTATGTGCGGCTCGCCTTCGCGGTCGCGGCGCATCTTGAGCCTGAGATTCTTCTTGTGGATGAGGTCCTTGCAGTGGGCGACGTGGCATTCCAGCGGAAATGTCTCGGGAAAATGACCCATGTGGCCCGGGGAGGCAGAACGGTGCTTTTTGTCAGCCACAATTTGCCTGCTGTCGAGCGGTTGTGCTCGCGGTGCCTGTGGTTACAAGGGGGCCGCCTGGTCCGGGATGGACCGTCTGAAGCCGTGATTCAGGCGTACTTGGCCCACGATCAACGCGAGGCCTGGGAGTGGCGTCGGACAGGGGCGACCCCTTCTCATCCTTATGTGCGCCGCGTAGCGCTGCGGAATGCAGATGGGACGATTCCTGCCGTGCTCACTACGCGGAGTGCGCTTCGCTTGGACGTTGAATGCATCGTACCGGCTCCACGGGAGAATGTGCGGCTCAGCGTCGTCGTGGCGGGAGGCTTGGGGCAACCGCTATTTTCTTCGCATCCCGTGGACGGCGGACAGCCTTATCCGACCGAGGCTGGTGTCCACTATTACAGTGTCTTTTTTCCGTCAGACCTTTTTCTGGCCCAGCGATATGGCGTGTCTGTGTCGCTTTATGAGCCCCACGGATCGCTGGATCATCAGCCATATGTTCTGGCGTTCGATGTCCATGCTGTTGCCTCTTCGTCTAACGAAGGGGCAACACGGCGGCATGGTATTCTTCACATTCCGCTGCCTTGGTCGCATCGGACGGAACCATGGGATGAGTAGTTGAGGAGGTTGGATGAACGGGGAGGCGGCCAATAGCCGGGCCTCTGGTGCTCCGCGGAAAGGCTCTAAGAATTCGCATTCGTCATTCTGGTGATGGGGGGCGTGGTGAGACAAAAGAGGGATAGGGGAACACTGCGGATTGCTTTTTTGACGCCGGAATTCACCACTGAGAGCAAATTCGACGGCGGGCTGGCCAATTATCTGAATCGTGTCGCCCGGCTTCTTGGCCAAGTGGGTCATGAACCCCATGTCCTCGTGGCTTCCGATCGGACGGAATCGTTTGTTGATAGAGGGCTTTGGGTTCACCGTGTCAACGTGACTCAGGGGGTGCTTCCGAATGTTCATCGCGGGTTGCGGCGACTTCTGCGGCAACGATGGCTGAGATGCTTTGATGTGCTGGCCACGGCGTGCGCTCTGGCCCGGTCTCTCCACTTTCTTCAAAGAGAGATGGCCTTTGATCTGGTTCAAGTTTCGGATTTTAAAGGGACAGGTCTTTTCGTGCGCAGGCAGGCGGGATGTCCACTTATCGCCCGTCTTTCATACGCCGCGCCCTTGTTGCTGCAAGCATCTGGACGACGCCCGACAGTAGATTGGCGGCTTGGTGAATGGCTGGAAAGGCGAAGTGTTCTGAGGGCATTCGCGGTCTTCGCGCCGAGTCGTTTTGTTGCAGAGTGGGCGTCCCGCAACTTAGGCCGTGAAGTGGAGGTAATTCCTTCGCCGATAGTCCTCGATGTCGCGAGTACTGAGGAAGATCCTACGCTCGCCGAGTCGCTGGTTCGTGGGGAGAGATTGTTCCTGTTTTTCGGACGTGTGTGTTTGGAAAAGGGCGTGGATATTTTCCTTCGGGCGGCACGATCTCTTCTCAAGGATTGCTCTGATGTTCTTTTTGTTGTGGTGGGCCGAGAGAATCCGCCTGGCCTTTTGAAGGAACTCACCAGAGACTGGGGAGGATCGGAGCGTGCCCGTGTCGTGTTCCTTCCCTCTATGGGTCATCGTCAGCTTTACCCGCTGATCCGCGCGGCCCGCGCTGTTGTGCTTCCCTCACGGGTTGATAATTTTCCTAACACTTGTTTAGAGGCGATGGCGCTTGGATCCATTGTTGTCGGAACAGCCGAAGCAGGGTTTGATGAGCTCATTGAAGACGGGCGGACTGGTTTCCTGATTCCGAAGGGTGACAGCGATGTTCTGGAAAGACGTCTGCGTTACCTTTTGACTCTGGATGGTGAGGATGTGAGTCGTCTGAAGCAGAACATCCTTACAAAAGTGGGCGAATATCATTCCGATAAGGTCATCACCGAACTAGTGGCTCGGTACCGTGATTGGATTGCAGCCTCCAGGAGGGGGGCATGAGACAGGGGTTCAGCATTGTTGTGCCGACCCACAATCGGTCCGATCGGTTGGAGCTTACGCTGCTGAGCCTGACTGCTTTGAAAAAGCCGGCCGATCAGTGTTGCGAAGTGATCGTGGTGGATAATGCAAGCCGTGATCGAACGAAAGATGTGGTGGATACAATCTATCGGGAAATGCCAGGGATGTTTCGGATGATATGCGAGAACCGGCTGGGGCTTGGGTTTGCTCGTAACACGGGCCTTCGCGAGGCCCGGTACGATTACGTCGTGTTTTTTGACGATGATGTCGAAGTCGCGCATGAATGGCTGGAAGCTGCGCTTGAGGCGTTCGAGATATGCGGCGCGGACTGTGTTGTTGGCCCAGTGGATCCCTGGTTCGAAACAGAGCCGCCTGCCTGCCTGACGCCCCGTGTGCTTGATTCACTGACCTCGTCCTACAGCCGGCGGGGAGATGCGGTGCAACGCCTCCAGGGCGCTGAAGCATGCCAGATTCCCGGTTGCAACTTTGCGGTGAAGAGGGCCGCTGCCATGGAGGTGAAAGGATTTGACGAGAGGCTGGATCGCCGCGGCCGCGAGGTGATGGGAGGCGGCGATTGGGATTTTGGTGAGCGTCTTGTCCGAGCCGGGAAAGCGGTTTTTTATCATCCGAAGTGCCGGATCAGGCACTGGATCTCGCGTCAGAAGTTGAGCAAAGCGCATCTGAGGCGGCGGTGGTACGGATTCGGTCAACTGAAGCGCATCCGTGACCGCGAACGCGGACTCGATGGCGGATGGCGGGGGAAAGTTCATGTGACGCGACTGCTGATCTGGCATGTATTGATCTCGCTCAAATGGTCGCTTTGCGGTGAGCGCGCCCGCGCTTTCGAGGAAGAGCTTTTTGCATTGCGGGACTTGGGGCGACTGGGCCTTCCATTCCACTGATGTCCTGATGAGCCCGGATCTTGCGATTGGCGCACCAGTCCTTTGCATTTTGAGAAACGGCCTTTTCTCCCCATTCTGCGTGTTCGTTTTTTTGTGCCTGATTGCGCAATCCAGGTTGTTCCTGAACGCCGTATTTTTTCGAAAGGTCATGCAATCCGGCATTTTCTCAAACGTAAAATGCGTAATGAAATGTGTGGCCGTGCCGCAGATCCTGCCATGAGTCTGGCTGAGATGATTCATTTTGCATTTCGCATTTCACGACGTGTTGCGAAACGGGGTCTGCGTCTTATTCTCAACAATCCTCTTGTGAACAACCTCGCGATTCTTGCAGGGTTGGACAGCGCGTTGAAGAATTTTCAGCATCCCTATCTTGTCTATCAGCCGCCCCGCGGCAAGACCATGCTGGAGATTGCCGGATACTCCAATTTGCCGGACATCGTTGGAGCGGTCGAGATGATTCATGCGGACTTGCGTCGGGTTGTCAAAATGCACCCGCAGTTCGGAGAACAGAGGCTGCGGGTTCTGGACATCGGTTGCGGACCGGGATTGTACCTTAAGGATTTCGACCCTCAGCATACTGATGTTGTGGGTATTGATCTCAACGAACAGATGTGTCTGATTGCACAGAAAGCGGCTCCCTTCGCCAAGGTCATAAGAGGCGACATCCTTCGGCTTTTGCTGGAGGGGTCTTTTGATTTCATTTATGCGATCGGCATGTTGATGTACATTTCCCGTGGCGAACTGCGGCCATTTTTTGCCAGGGTCAGATCCCTCCTGAGCGAGGGGGGTGTTTTCTATCTGCACTACCAGCATGCCTGTTCTTTGAGCGATCTGTTCTGCCCGGACCTTACATACGTGAAATACAGCCCTCTCAAGATTGATCGGCTGGGCCGCAAATATTTCGGGATAGTGGAGCATCATCACGCTTATGAATCCCGTTTTGTCGGCCGATGGGACAGGACTCCGAAGCCGCCGCCTCACGAGAACGCTCGGTCGAACATTCTTAACTCAAGCGTCATGATCGCAAGAAGAAGGTCGTGATGTGATCAGCTTGACACGATTTGACGATTCTCGAGCCAGAGATGTTCTGGGCCGATCCTGTCATTTTGCGGCTTCGGAAGAATATCTGGCTTTTCATGAGGCCTTTTTCGGCCATGAGATCCTTGTGGCGTTCAATGAGGAAACTGGGGTTGGCCTTGCCCTGCGCGTTCAGCGTCTGAAAGCCTTCAAAATCGGGCAGATCCTTTCGCCGCCCCTGATCCGCGGCGAGCGGCCGGCAGCCTCTCAAGAGATGAACTTTCTCCAGGAATTGCTGCTCCGGTTGCGGCGTGATCGGATCTGCCATATTCTGATCCAGCCTCCTCCGCATTGCCTGTTCCAGGTCAGGCCGCCCGGAACACGCGGCTGTCCCTTCGGGAGCTATGTCGTGAATCTCCGGGAACGCTCGGAGGCGGAGCTCATGGCTGCGATGCACCCGGATCACAGGCGGAAAATACGGAATGCCTCGCGGCAGGGAACGATCGTTCGATTTGGGCCAGATCAAGTCGAACCTTTCTACAACCTTCACGCGTGGACCATGCGGCGTGCGGGCTGTTATTGCGCTTCCCTGGCTTACTTCCATGCGTTCTACGCCGCCCTCGCTCAGAAGGATCACGTTTTGTGCGGGGTTGCGTACTTCGATGGCACGCCGATGGCCGGGATCATGGTGCCTTGCACCGAATCAGCGGGTTGCTATCTCTACGGCGGGTCCCGTGACTCAGTCAGACCCTCCGGGGCTGTCAAATTGCTGCATTGGGAGACGATCCGCTCTTTGAAAGATCGAGGGGTCAGGCGCTATGATCTTGTCGGTGCCCGTCTCGGAAATGTCACCGGAACGCCGTTTGAACATCTTCAGCGCTTCAAGAAGCGTTTCGGAGCAAGATTGGAGAAAGGATGGCTCTGGAAGGCCAATCTGAACTGGCCAATGGCGTGTCTTTTTCGTTTCGGAGTCCTTGCGCGGCGCGCAGCGGCCGGCATGTGGCGGGTAAACGGCGACATCATTGACCAGGAAACACAAGCTCAGGGGAAGGCTGGGAGGAGAGACGCATCGCATGTCTGATCCCAGAGCGAGTATAATCATTCCGTGTTTCAATGCGGAGGCTTTTGTCGGAGAGGCTATTCAAAGCGCTCTTGATCAGACGCACGAGTCAATAGAAGTGATCGTTGTAGATGACGGGTCCACGGACGGAAGCATCGAGCGTATTCGCTCCTTCGGTGAAGCGATTGTCTGGATCGCCAATCCACATCAGGGAGCCGGCGGCGCGCGGAATTCAGGGCTGCGGCGTGCGACCGGAAAATACGTGGTGTTTCTGGACGCCGATGATCTTCTGCGCCGTGATATGGTTAAAAAACTGGTTGGAAAAGCTGAAGAAACAGGTGCGGACACAGTGGCATGCGATGTGGAAACACACTGGCTGGATGGC
>Ga0129299_1002813_pt1 | contig 11474 bp, 7 predicted proteins | sample ConPoolayeCmetaG_FD_94477 | JGI IMG/M metagenome (GOLD analysis project Ga0129299, IMG submission 94477) | Hot spring microbial mat communities from California, USA to study Microbial Dark Matter (Phase II) - Cone Pool mat layer C metaG ... | reverse complement strand
ATGGTTCACATTAATCATCCAAAAGAGCTTACTCCTGAGACTATAAGTGTTTTAAATAACTTTAGAAAATATGCTTTAGCAACAGTGATGAGTCAAACAGTTTTGCTTAAAGGTGTAAACGATCATGAAAAAACTCTTTCTGAACTTTTTTTAAAATTAGCTGAGGAGGGAATAAGACCTTATTATGTTTTTCAAAATGATCCAGTTTATTGGGCAAAACATTTTACTGTGCCGATAAAAAAAGCTATTAAAATATGGCAAAATTTACGCCCAAAACTTTCTGGAGTTGTTGCGACAGCAAGATTTGTAATTGATGTCCCTTTTGGGTTTGGTAAGGTACCGATTCCTGAGGGAAATGCGTGGGAAGTAAATTACAAATTTTATCTTGATTTTAGAGGAAACAAAAACTTTCTTAAATAAAATAAAAAATTTAATGTGCGCGCTGATGGAGTCGAACCATCGCTCTTCGTCTTATCAGGACGATGTTTTGCCGTTAAACTAAGCGCGCGTTAATATATCAAAAATCATATATTAAATATCAAAATAACAAATTAAAATTAAAAAATATTTACTATTTACTTTTTTTAATTTTTACTACGTTATCTTTGATTTTAATTTTTGATATTTACTATATTTTATAATAATTTTGTTATAATTTTCAATATGATTTATTTTTCTCAAATTTTAAAGAAAAAAGTTTTAACTGAAGATGAAATTGAAGTTGGAAGACTTGATGATTTAGTATTTTTAACTGAAGCAACGCCTATTATTACTAAAATTTTAGTTAAAACTAAAACAAGAAAAATTTTAATTCCAATTGTTTTTTTAGTTAAAATTAATGATTGCGTTTACATTAGAAAAAACTATGAAGAAACAAACCTTTTAGAAAATGAACTTTATATTCTTCGTAATCTTTTAGATAAACAAATTATTGATATTTCTGGTAATAAAGTAGTACGCGTAAATGATGTCGTTCTTCAAAAAGAAAAAAATGAGTGGTATCTTGTAGGTGTTGATGTTGGGATTTTAGGTGTTTTAAGGCGTTTGGGTTTATCAAAATTAGGAGAAAAATTTTTAGGAATTTTAAAATGGAGGCTTTCCTCACAGTTTCTTTCTTGGGCAGAAATTCAACCTCTTGAGATATCTCGAGGTGAGGTAAAATTAAAAAGAGAAGAAAAAAAACTAGAAAAATTAAGACCTGAGGATTTAGCTGACTATCTTGAACAAACAAGTTTATCTAATATCCAAAAAGTGATTCGTTTACTTGATAAAAAGATGGCCGCTAAAGTAATGGCTGATTTAAACATTAATTATCAAATAGGATTATTTAGAAGAATGCAACCAAAAAAGGCTGCTACAATTTTAGAGTTGATTGATTCTGATGAAGCAGTTGATATTTTATTTTTTCTTTCAAAAAAGCGTAGACAGGAAATAATCAGTTTTTTGTCAAAAGAAAAACAAAAGGAAGTTATTTATTTATTAAATTATCATCAAACCGGAAAGATTGGAGATTATTTAAGTTTAGAATTTTTAACTACCTATTCATCAAAAACTGTTGCTGAAGTAAAAAATCAGATAAAAAAAGAAACAGTTAATTTTTATTCATTAAATTATATTTACGTTATTAATGAAAATAAACATTTAATTGGTGTATTTAGTCTTCATGAACTTTTACTTCAGAATGATGTAAGTTTTGTTTATAAATTTATGAATCAGAATTTAATTACCGTTTATTTAACCACACCGGAAGAAATAGCTTTACGAAAGATGATAAAATATAAAATTTCAGCTATACCAGTAATTGATAAAGATAAAAAACTTTTAGGAGTTATTAATTTTGATGATTTATCTGAAAAACTTTATGAGAAATTTTTTAGATAAATCTAAATGGAAATTTTTAATTTTTTTTTCAATTTTATGGCCAGGAATCATTAATGCTATAGTTAATAATGATGCTGGTAGTTTGGCTACTTATACAATAGCATCTGCCACTTTTGGAATGGCTTCAAAATTTTTGATTATTCCAGAAACATTTATTTTAGCAATAACTCAAGAAATTGGAGTACGAATTGCTATTGTTACTAAAAAGGGTCTGGGAGATTTAATTAGAGAAAGATATGGTATTGGAATTTCTTTACTTATTTTTGTTTTATATTTTATCATTAATCAAGGTGTTGTAACCCAGAATGTTTCTGGATTAAAAACATCTTTGCAAATTTTTAATGTTAATTGGCAATTTTTTTTAATTTTAACTTGTTTTTTTTTAATTGCTTTTGTTATTTTTTTTGATTATAAAAAACTTCAGCGATTATTTTTAGTAATGTTTTTATTTTATCTTTCTTATATTTTTTCGGCAATTTTATCAAAACCTAATTGGTTTGAAGTTGCTAAAGAAAGTTTTTTTTGGCCAACAAAAATTAATATTTTTGATTTAAATTTTTGGTTTTCAAGAATTGCAGTTTTAGGTACAACAGTTACTGCCTGGGGACAGTTTTTTATTCATAGCTATATCATTGATAAAAAGTTGGATTTTCGACATTTAAAATATGAGCGATTGGAGGTTTTTGTTGGTGCTTTTTTGACTAATCTTTTTTCTTGGATTATGGTAATAGCCGTTACATATACTCTTTTTATTCAAAATGTAAAAGTTAACGATGGTTATTCAGCTGCTTTAGCAATAAAGCCTTTTGCTGGAGAAGCTGCTTTTTTGTTTTTTGCTATTGGTCTTTTTTTTTCATCAATTTTAGGATTAACGATTATTCCTCTTGCTACAGCCTATGTATTTGCGGAAATTTTTGGATATGAAGGAAGTTTAGATAATTCATTTTCTAAAGGTAAAATTTTTTATGGTTTTTTTATTTTTCAAATTTTGATTGCTCTTTTGATTAATCTTTTTCCCTCAATTTCTCTTTTTAAACTTACTTTATATGTTGATTTTTTAAATGGAGCAATTTTACCAGTTATTTTTTATTTTTTAGTTAAGTTTTCCGAAGACAAAGAAATTATGGGTAGTTATGTAATATCGAGATTTTCTCGAATTTTAATTCGTTTTTCAGCGATTGTAATTTCAATTTTAGTAATTTTAATTTTTTTTGGTAAAATATTAAAATTAGTTTAAAAATTTTTAAAAATTTATGAAAAAATTAATTGTTATTTCTGATTGGGTTAATGATAGTTTAACTTGCGCAGAGTTTTCTCTAGCGGTTATGGGGTTTATAAATAATTCTGAAACTCCAAGAATTCACTTTGTATCTTCTACTCCTTCAACAATTCATACTTCTTTTTTAGTTAACCAGATTGTTGAAGTTGAAGAAAGATTTGGTCGCCCCTTAGAGACTGTTATTTTTCAAAATACAGATCCAAGAATTCAGTCAAAAGAACCATTAAAGGCGGCTCAAGGAGCTAAGTTTTTAATCATTCGTTTAAAATCCGGGCTTTATCTTTGTGGACCAAATGCTGGTTATGATTTTTCGATGATTAAAGATAAAATTGATGAAGTTTTTGAATATCGTGGTTTTGATAAAGGGAGTCAATTTCGCTCACGAGATCTATATTCTAGAGTTTGCGCACATTTAATGCAATCTATGGAAGATGAATTAGATTTTGATGAGATTTCATTTGATGTTATTCCTGATTTAAAAGGTTTTTATATTACTCATATTGATAATTTTGGTAATATTAAAACAAATATTACTGAAGAAGATATGAAGGGAAAAATAGAATATCAAGAAATTTTTAAAGTAAAAATAGGAAGGGTAATTAAAAAAGTAAGGTACGTCGATAATTTATTTGGTGGTATTCCTGGAGAACTTGTTATTTATCCTGGATCTTCAGGAAAAAAAGACAATCCCTATATTGAGATTTCTGTCTGGCGTCATTTTGATGAAGAAAAACCAACTACAGGAAAAGATGAATTTTTAAATCCTAAAGTGGGGACAAAAATTGAACTTCTTTTTAAATAAAACAAAAGAAAAAATATTTGTTATTCTTTGATTTTAAATTTTTTTAGTCTAGTTTAATTATTTTAATTATTTAAAATTTATTGATTTAATTCAAAAATCGGGTTAGGAATTAACCTGCTTTTTTATTTTTTAACTTTAATTAGATTTTTACTAAGGCTTTAAAGTTTAAATTAGCAGGTATCTTTTTAAAAAATTTAGAAAGGAGGTGATCCAGCTGCTCCTTCCAGAACAGCTACCTTGTTACGACTTAACCCCCATCGCCGAAAATGATCTCCTTTAACGTTAAGTCAAAGTTCAATCATTTTCGACTTTGTTGGCTTGACGGGCGGTGTGTGCAAGAGGCAAGAACGTATTCACCGCGGCATAGCTGATCCGCGATTACTACCAATTCCGCGTTCATGAGGTCGAGTTTCAGACCTCAATCCCCACTGAGAGAAAATTTAGGGATTAGCTCCACCTTACGGTGTGGCAAGCCCATTGTTTTTCTCATTGTAACATGTGTGTCGCCCAGGGCATAAGGACCATGCTGACTTGACGTCTACCCTTCCTTCCTCCCTGACATAACGTCGGGGCTGTCTCCTGTGACATTTTTAACACAGAATAGGGGTTGCGCTCGTTGTCCCACTTAAGGGCACTCCTCACGGAACGAGCTGACGACAGCCATGCAGCACCTTATGCTATCATCCTTGAGGATCCCCAAAAGTTTCCTTTCAGGTACACGATAGCATGTCAAACCCTGGTGAGGTGCTTCGGTTCGTCTCGAATTGAACCACATGTTCCACTGGTTGTGTGCCTCCCCGCCAATTCCTTTGAGTTTTAGCCTTGCGGCCGTAATCCCCAGGCGGTCTGCTTAACGGGTTACCTTCGCCATGCCTAATTTTCCGAATTGGAAAAAAAAGCATAGCTAGCAGACATGCGTTTATGGCTAGGACTACGCAGGTCTCTAATCTGCTTCGCTCCCCTAGCTTTCGTGTCTCAGTGTCAACATTCTTATAAAGATGCGCTTTCGCCACTGGTGTTCCCTGCGGTATCAACGCATTTCACTACTCCTCCGCAAGTTCCCATCTTCTTCAAGAATGTTCAAGCTTAATAGTATTTTTGCCATTTCTGCGGTTAAGCCGCAGCCTTTAAGCAAAAACTTAATAAGCCACCTACACGACCCTTTACGCCCAGTAAAACCGGATAACGTTTGGGGCCCACGTATTACCGACGCTTCTGGCACGCAGTTAGCGGCCCCTTTCTAATAGGGTACTGTCATCCCTCTAATTTAGAGGGTTTCCTTCCCTATCACAGCGGTTTACACTCCGAAGAGCTTCTTCCCGCACACGGCGTCGCGCGGTCAGGCTTTCGCCCATTGCCGACTATTCCTGATTGCTGCCTCCCGTAGGAGTGGGGGCCGTATCTCAGTCCCCCTCTGGCTGACCATCCTCATAAGACCAGCTACCCGTCATAGGCTTGGTAGGCTATTAACCTACCAACTACCTGATAGGCCGCAGGCCCATCCCTAAGCGGACAGTTAAATCCTTTATCCCGACATGATGTCGGGAATTATAAAGCATTACTCCACCTTTCGATAGACTATTCTTTACTTAGGGGTAGGTTCCTACGTGTTACTCAGCCGTTCGCCGCTGTCCGACGTAACGTCGGACTCGCTCGACTTGCATATCTCAGGCACGCCGTCAACGTTCATCCTGAGCCAGGATCAAACTCTTAAGAAAATAGATACTAAATAACGTAGTATCTATTAAATCCTGCATAAAAACAGGATCCTAACCCGATTTTTGAATTAAATTGATTTTTTAAGGTACTTAAAAAATATATATTGTAAAATTTTACATAATAATTAAACAGAAATCAAGAGATTTTTATATAATTTTTTGTCTTTTTTTGACAATTCAATTAGTCCATTAATCGTCTTATCTTGAGGATTTGAAGTAACAAAAACTTCAAGATTTAATTCTTTAGCAAAAAAATAGTCAATTCCTTTAATTTGAGCTGAACCGCCAGTAATAATTATTCCTTTTTTTAGTATTTCATCAAGAATTTCTGGGGGACAGCTTTCAATTAATTCTTTTACCATATCAATAATTTGATTAAAAACAGGAAGAATAGCTTCACGAATTTCTGTTGTTTTTATTCTAACTGACTTTGGTAAACCAGTTTCCAATGATTTACCTCTAACGGTTTCTATCTTTTCTGTTTTACTGAAATCTAATAGATTAATTTTTAATTGTTCACAGGTATTTTCTCCTAAAATAATGGCATGTTTTAGGTATAAATAGTTAGCAATAACTTTATTTAGATACTCTCCAGCGATTTTTAGAGTTTTTTGTCGAATAATATTACTACCACCAATAATAGAAATCTCAGTAATACCACCACCAATCTCAATAATTAAGTTAGGACTAGAAGAAAAAACATCTAAACCACACCCAGAAGCAGTTGCTATCGCTTTTTCTACAATATAAGCTTGAGTAATTTCTGCCTTATTTAAAGCTTCTTTTACAGCTTTTTGTTCAATTTCAGTTGCAATTGATGGAACAATAGTTACTGCTTCAATAATTGGCTTTAAAAATCGATATTGAGTATAAAGTTCAACTGAATTTTGAAAAAAATTTTTTAAAAGAGAAACTTCACTATCAAAGTCTGAGATTACACCGGCATTAATTGGACGAATAATTTTTATAAATTCTGCAGCTTTACCAACAATATTTTTTGCTTCTTTACCTATAAAAATTACCTGTTCTTTTTTTGTATCATAAGCTAAATAAGTTGGTTCTCTTATTATTATCCCTTTATCTTTAATAGCGATTTTTGTTATACTTGTTCCTAAATCAACAAAAATTTTAAAATAAGGTAAAAAAGGTATTTTTATTTTTTCAATAAAATTAATCATAAAATTATTAAATAGATTTTATCAATGAAAAATTTTAAATTAATCGAAATTTTAAATAAGGTGATTTTTTATTTATACTTAAGTTTATTTTTTTTTACTCCATTAATTATGAGTTCTCTTACCTCAGAGCTTTTTGAATTTAACAAAATTATCTTTATTTATTTTATAGCAATTTTAATTTTTTTTCTTTGGTTAGCAAAAATTATTCTTATTAAAAAAATTATACTCAAAAAAACTTTATTAGATATTCCAATTTTTGTCTTTCTATTAAGTCAATTTTTTTCCACAATTTTTTCTATTGACTTTCATACTTCTTTTTTTGGATATTATGGTCGTTTTAATGGTGGTTTTTTATCAATCATAACTTATATTATTTTATTTTATGGTTTTATTTCTAATATTGATGAAAAACAGATAGTTAATCGAATTTATACTCTATTAAAAACATCAATTATTTCATCAATTATTGTTATTTTTTGGGGTTTACCTGGTAGATTTGGTTGTGATCTTTCTTGTTTGCTTTTTACTGGTCAATGGAATAATTTCTGCTGGAGTGATCAGTTTAGACCAGCAGAAAGAATTTTTTCTACCTTAGGTCAACCTAACTGGTTAGGAGCATATTTAGTAATTAATTTTTTTATTGGTTTATTTTTTTTCCTTCAACAAAAACGAATTAGTAAAAATTGGATATGGTTTTTTTATCTAATTTTTAATTTTACTTCAATTATTTTTACTCGTTCGCGATCTGCTTTTATAGCTATTGTTTTTGGCTTATTTATCTTAATTTTGTATTTATTTTTTTTCTCAAAACAACAATTTTTAAAAAGAAAATTATTAATTTTATTACTTATTTTTGTTTTGCCAGTTTTGGTTTTTAAGACTGGAATTGAAAAAATTGATAAATATTTAAACTTTTGGCAGCTTGTTTCACCTCAAAAAATCAATCATAAAAATCTTCAGTCTCAAAACTTATCACCTTCAAAAATTAATGTTACCGAGTCTTTTGATATTCGAAAAATTGTTTGGAAAGGGGCAATTGATTTAGGTTTAAGATATCCACTTTTTGGTACAGGAGTTGAAACATTCGCTTATTCTTATTATTTTATTCGTCCTAAGCAACACAATTTAACATCTGAATGGGATTATCTTTATAACAAAGCCCACAATGAATATTTAAATTATTTTGCTACTACTGGTTTTTTTGGTTTAATAACTTATTTATTGATGATTTTTTTTGTTTTTTATTTATTCATGGTTAATTTTTTTAGATTATATCGACAAAAACTAATCATCGAATTGAAAAATCAAAATATAAAAGAAAAAAAATTTAATAATGCTATTGATTTTGGATTGATTAATTTATGTTTAATTATTGCTTATCTATCGATTTTAATTACTAACTTTTTTGGTTTTTCAACTACCACTATTAATCTTTTTTTCTATCTTTTCCCGGCTTTTTTTGTTATAGAAAAAATTTATGAGAATGATAAAAAAGAAAAAAAAATTAAATTAGATGAAAGGTTAAATCTTATTCAAAAATTTGCTATTTTAATACTAACAATTTTTACCGTTTATCTTTTGATTTTTGTTTTTAAATATTGGTTTGCTGATTATTACTACGCCAAGAGTGATTTTTCTTTAAAGACAAATCAATATTCGTTGGCAGCTTTTTATCTTAAAGAAAAAGCTTTAAAACTTAAATATGAACATGTTTACGAAGATAAATTAAGTTATGTTTTGGCTAATTTAGCTTTTTTAAGCTACCATCAAAAAGAAAAAAAATATGCTTCTTCATTAAAAAATCTTTCGATTTTTTACAACAATCATTCTCTTTATCAATCTCCAAAAAATGTTTTATATTGGAAAACAAAAGCTAAAATTTACTATCTTTTTTTTCAGATGGAACTAGATCGAAAAAATATTGAAATAGCAATTAAAGCTTTAGAAGAAGCAGAAAAACTTGCTCCAACCGACCCAAAGATTCCTTATACATTGGCATTTTTCCAATCGATTCTTTATCAACAAATAAAAGATGAACAAAGAAAAATTAATTATATAGAAAGATCATTAAAATCAATTGATCACGCTATCGATTTAAAAACTGATATGATTGAAGCATATTTATTAAAGGGGCAACTTTTGAAAAAATATGAAAAAACAACCGAGGCAAAAAAAGTTTATCAATATATTATTGATAATTTAGATTCACAAAATAAAGAAGCAAAAAAAGAGTTAAATTTTAATTAAAAGATTATTTATTTATTTTTTTATAGAAGATTGGTATTTGAGCTTGTTATTCCATATTTACAAAGACCACAACCGCCGCAATTGGTCTCGCTATAACCGGTTTGTTTTATTCCTGACCCATTATCTAAATTATTTTCAATACAAGAAAAGAGACGATAATATGTGCCATCAGATTTATACTGGTAGGTATAAGAAGGATTAGGATCATTGGGGACTTTTTGCATATAAACTTTTTCCGAAGATGTGCAAGAAGATGTTTCACAAAGTTTTCCTCCAAAAGATAAAGTTGTTGGGTAGGTTCGTTTGTCTTCATAATACATTTCTAAAGCACGTTGAATTTGTTCTAAATCAGCTTTTCTTCTAGCATCTTTACCTTTTTTTAAAGAAGTAATAAAATTACCGGAAATTAAAGCAGATAAAATACCTAAAATAACTATAGCAATTAATAGTTCTAAAAGAGTAAATGATTTTTTCATGATTAATATTTATATTATAATAAATAAAAATTTTATTCAATTATATTTATGTATCTTTATCTTAAAAAAAAGATAAGTGATAAGAATTCATTTTTTTGGGATTTAATATTTTTTTTTAGTTTATTATTTTTATTTTTGAAATTTTGGAAAAATCAGATTTCTGTAAATTATATTGATTACGGAGAAGGTTGTTATTTATATGAGTCTTTTTTAGTGAAAAGAAATTTATTATTGTATAAAGATTTTTTTGCTCCACAACCACCAATTATTTATATAATAGGAAGTATTATTTTAAAAATATTTATTGATCCGCTCTTTATCAAATATTTTTTATTTATCTTATTTATAATTTCAAATATTCTCTTATTTTATATTTTTAAAAAAATTTTTAAAAATAAAATTTTTTCATTATTTACAATATTAGCTAGTTTTTTATTTGATAATTCTATTTACTGGTGGCCAACTTTTACTGGTGAAACATTTTTACGTTTTTTTATTGTTTTATTTTTATTTTATTTTCTTAAAATTGAAAAAAATAAAAAAACAAGATTATTTATTGCTAGTTTTTTTCTTAATTTAATTTTTTTTACTAAATTTACATCTATTTTTTTTATATTTTTTACTTTTTTGTTTTTATTAATAAAAGATAAAAAATTATTTTTTATTTTTATAAAATATTTTTTTATTTTATTTCTTATATTTTTTGGGTTTTTTTTATTTATTTTTGGTAAAGATTTTTTATATCAAACGATTTTTATAAGACAAATATTACCGATTAAAAGTCTCTCATTTTCTATTCCCTCAATGACCATTTTTTTTATAAAATTTTTACCATTTTGTTTTTTAAATTTTATTTTAGGAATTATTTTTTTCAAAAAAAAACATTACTCTCAAAGTTTTTTATTTTTTATTACTTGTTTTTGGTTTCCGGCAATAATTTTTAATTTTTTTGAAGGAACATATATTTACATCTTTTATCCGGTTGATATTTTTTTTCCCTTAGGGTTAAATTTTTTAATTTTTAATTTTAAAAAAATTAAATTGGGAATATTATCAAGATTGCTTACTGTGATTACTTTTTTTTGGTCAATTTTAGTTTTAATTTATCAATTTCAAGTTTTAGATAGCAACTATTTTTTAGCTGCTAATTATTTAGATCAAAAAATAACAAAAAAAATATTGAAAACTATAAAAGACAAAACTAAAGAAAATGAAACGATTATCGCACCACCTTTTTTTGCTTTTTTTTCTAATCGGTCGTTAATCGATAATTTTCATGATCCTTTTATATTTTATTATTATCTTTTGAGTAAAAATAAATATTTTCTTTTTGAAAAAACTTTAAATTTATTAGAAAAAAACAAACCCAAATTGATAATTGCTGATTGGCGAATAAAAAATATCTTGATTTTAATTGATAAAGATTATTTTTTTGAATATAAAAAGATTAAATCGTTTTCTTTCTTAAATAATAAAGATGAAAGTTTGGAGATTTATACCCAACGTCGTTAAAATTTTAAAAAATTACAAACAAAAAATTTTTTGATTAATTGATGATAGTTTTCGACATATTTTTTCTTCTTCAAAATATTTTTTTGTTAAATTAATAAAATATTGATAATCTTTGTGATTATAAATTTTGATAAATTGACTTAAGAATTCATTCAATATTTGATAGTTTTTAATTTTTATTAGATAAATAATAAAATTAATTAATCTTTCTTGATAAAATTCTGACAAAGATTGAAAAAACATTATTTTTTTTAGTTGTTCATTCATAATTGGTAGATTTTTGTCCTTTAACCAAAAGTCAAAGTTAACGCTAATAATTTGATTTTCTGGTATTTTTTTTGTTTGATAGAGCCATAATATTCCCACCGGAACAAAATTATT
>Ga0129299_1002811_pt1 | contig 11475 bp, 11 predicted proteins | sample ConPoolayeCmetaG_FD_94477 | JGI IMG/M metagenome (GOLD analysis project Ga0129299, IMG submission 94477) | Hot spring microbial mat communities from California, USA to study Microbial Dark Matter (Phase II) - Cone Pool mat layer C metaG ... | reverse complement strand
GGATAGGACGTATGGGACGGATAGGACATATTTGTTGGCGGGGGTGGGAGTGGCCAGCCGGCGGACTCTTTTACGCTAGGTTGAAATCACGCTTTGCGGACGTAGTGGAGATAGAGCATTTGGCCGGCAGAAAGGATTTGGCTGACAAACCAGTACAAGACGAGGCCGGAAGGCATGTTGTAAAAGAGGAACAGAAAGATGATGGGCATCATGAACATCATCTGCTTTTGGGATTTATCGCCGGTGTGGGGGGTGACGATTTGCTGGCCGATGGTGGCGGCGGTCATGAGCAAGGGCAAAGGGTTGATGGCGTCGCCGAGGAAGGGGATGCTGAAAGGCAGATGGGCAACCGTGTCGGGGAGGGACAAGTCCTTAATCCACCAAAAGGAAGCGCCCCAGAGTTCGATGGCATTGCTGAGCGCCTGATAGAGGGCGAAGAAAATGGGGATTTGGAGGAGGACAGGGAGGCACCCGCCGAGCGGATTCACGCCGTGTTTGCGGTAGAGGAGCATCTGTTCATGCTGCAATTTGCGGGGATCATCCTTAAATTGTTCTTTAAGTTTGTTGAGTTCGGGTTGCAGTTTTTGCATGCGTTGCATGGACTCAAAACTTTTGGTCTGCAGCGGCCAGGTGAGCAATTTAATGATGATAGTAAGAATGATGATGGCGATGCCATAATTATGAACATAGCGGTAGAGGCCTTTGAGACCGTAGACAAGGATAGGCTTGGCGAGAATGGAGAACCAGCCGAGGTTGAGGATTTCCATGTAATCTTGGCCGCGGCCGAAGCGGGCGGCGAGATGCTTGAGCTGCTCATAGGCTTTTGGGCCGGCGTAGAGGGTAGCGTGCCAGGCGGCGGCGGCGCCGGCGGGCAGGGGAGGCAAATCGAAGGCGGCATAGGCGGAGACATGGCGGTCATTAGCGGAGCCGCACGACGCAACAAACGCGGCAGTGAAGGGGGCATCAGGGACGAGAATATGCGCGAAGTATTTGTTGCGGACGGCGAGCCATACGACAGGGCCGTCAAGTGTTTCGAGCGAGTCTTTTTTGCTTGGCTTGACACGCCGCAAGACGGACTTGCCGTTGGGCATGGCGATGGAGATGTCGGCGCTGCGCACGTCGTAGCGGTCGGGCGTGGAGCCGACATGATTGATGCGGCCGAGCCACACGGTGCAGGTGTTGGTGGAGTTTAGGGCATGAGGCGTGATGTTGCTGAAGGTCAGGCTGGCATGAAGGAAGTAGCCGTTAGTGAGCAGGTAGGTAGTGCGAAGAAACAGGCCGTCAGTGATCATGCCAGTGAAACTGAGGGCGTGCGAGGCGGATTGTTCGACGGAAAGGAACGAACCGGGCAGAGACTGTGGGCCGATGCTACGGAGGCGGAAGGGCATTTCCCAGTTGTTGCTGGCGGCGGTAGCGGTGATGATGGGGCCTTTGCGGACGATAGGGGTTTTGGCCAATTCGATGTGCGTAATGCAGGCATCGAAGGAGGTGAAGGAGAAGGCGGCGACGTCGTTGGAGAGAGCAGCGGAGGGGAGATCAGACGAGAGCGTGGGGTGGGGCGCGGCGTTAGCGTGAAGTGCAGTGTCAACAGTAGCGGGAGCAGCGGTGACTTGAGGAACGCTGGCGGTACCGTGAGGCGCTGTTGCGGCCAGAGGAGCGGCATTGGTGGGCTGAAGAGTGTGCGGAGGCTTGCTGGCCTGGCGTGGCGCGATGAATTGGAAATACACGACCAACATCAGTGCAATTATGATCAAACCAGTAATGCGATCACGGTCCATAAAGTTCCTTCAGGTGGAAAACAGATGCGCGACGGGGCGCGAATTAGGGCACAGGATCATATCCACCCTGATGCCAGGGGTGACAGCGGGCGATGCGTTTGAGCGCCAGCCAGAGACCTTTGAGGACACCGTATTTTTGGAGTGCTTCCTGCGCGTAGTGCGAGCAGGAAGGATAAAAACGGCAGGCGGGGGGCAAGACGACCGCGAGGGTGAGTTGATAGAGGCGGATGAGCGCCTGAAAAAAAGCCACGCCGGCGCGGCTGGCGAGTGAGCGGCGCGGGAGTGGAGAAAGGGAAGAAGGGGAATGGCTCATGCGCAGCGGCGTGTACAGGCGGTGAAATCGGCGATGAGGTCTTGCCAAGGGGCCTCACAGAGACCGGGGCGCGCGATAAGTATTAACCAGATGGGCTTGGGGCAGAGGTGGCGGTGGAGGCGCAGGAGTTCGCGGAGGCGGCGTTTGGCGCGGTTGCGTGCGACGGCGCGGCGGAAGTCCTTCTTGCGCGCCAAAACGGCGGCAAGAAAGGGCTGATTTAGGGGAGCATTGGCGGCGACAAGGGTCATAAAACGGCCATGGACGCGGCGGCCGGAGGCGAAGACCAGAGCGATGTCACGCTGGCGGTGCAAGCGCGCAGGAGCGCGGAAGCGAGGCGTGAGCGCGTGCTGGTGGGGATGCGCACCTGGCGGCGCCGCAAGCATGGTTACGCGGCGATGCGCTTGCGGCCGCGGGCGCGGCGGCGGCTGAGCACTGCGCGGCCTCCACGGGTTCTCATGCGTTGACGAAAGCCGTGTGTTTTTTTGCGGTAGCGCTGAGATGGTTGAAATGTACGTTTCATATATCCTTAACTGTATTAAATTGTTCGCGGTATTATAACGAAAGCGGTGCGGAAAGTCAAACAAAAAAAGGGAGGGGTGGTGGAAAGGCAGGAGGGACGGTATGGGCGTGGGCGGAAGGGACAAACGGTGACAGGAGAATGGAGCGGGGCTAAAAGAGAAACAGCTGAGGGTCAGGATGAGGTGGTTGTGGTGGTGGAGGCGATGGCGAAGGTGGCGCTGTTGGGGGAGCAGGCGCAGAAGGGGGCGAAGGCAGAGAGGCTTCGATGAGCGTGGCAACTGCGCGATCTTGGCGGGTTTGTTCCAAGTGGAGCAGGATGGCTTGGGCGCGCGCGATGACAGGGGCGGGAATGCCGGCGAGGCGGGCGACATGGATGCCATAACTGCGGTCGGCGCCGCCTCTGACAATTTGATGCATGAAGACGATATGGTCTTGATACTCGCGGACAGCGACATTGTAATTGACCACACCGGCGAGTTGATGTTCGAGCTGGACCAACTCGTGGTAGTGCGTGGCGAAGAGCGTTTTGGCTTTGACGGCAGGGCAGTTATGCAAGTATTCGACGACGGACCAAGCGATGGCGAGGCCGTCGTAGGTGGAGGTACCGCGGCCAATTTCATCGAGAATGATGAGACTGCGGGGGGTGGCGTTATTGAGGATGTTGGCGGTTTCGGCCATTTCAACCATGAAGGTAGATTGGCCGCGGGAGAGTTCATCGCTGGCGCCGACGCGGGTGAAGATACGGTCAATAATGCCGATTTCGGCGGCGGTGGCGGGGATGAAGCAGCCCATTTGGGCCATCAGGGCGAGGAGGGCAGTCTGGCGGATGTAGGTAGACTTGCCGGACATATTGGGACCGGTAAGAATCATGATTTGGGCATCGGAGGTATTGAGGAAGGTGTCGTTGGGAACAAACTGGCGGTCGGGGAGGAGGCATTCGACGACGGGATGGCGGCCGGCGGAGATGCGGAGCGTATCGGAATCGGAGATGAGGGGGCGGCAGTAATTGCGGCGCAAGGCGATCCAAGCGAGGTTTTGGAGCACATCGAGGGTGGCGATGGCACTAGCGAGGTCTTGGAGAGCGGCGTTGTGGGCGGCGACGTGGAGGCGCAGTTCCTGAAAGAGTTCGTATTCAAGCTGGCGGGAGCGTTCATCGGCGTTGAGGATGCGGGACTCCATTTCTTTAAGTTCGGGAGTGATGAAGCGCTCACCGGTGGCGATGGTTTGTTTGCGAATGTAATCGGGCGGGACGAGGTGGAGATTTGGTTTCGTGACTTCGATATAGTAACCGAAGACCTTGTTGTAGCCGACTTTGAGGGACTTGATGCCGGTGCGGTTGGATTCGGAGAGTTGGAGTTGGGCGATCCAATCCTTGCCACTGGAGGCGAGGGAGCGGAGCTCGTCGAGTTCGGCATTGTAGCCGGATTTGATAATGCCACCATCTTGGAGTTTCAGCGGCGGATCATCAACCAGAGCGCGAACAAGGAGATCAAGCAGCTCGGGCGGGGCAACGAGGCGGGAGGAGAGCTGGTGGAGGAGCGGGCTGGCGGTATCATGGTCATGCAATTCAGCGGTGGGGAGGGGGAGCGAAGCGGCGGCGCGGTGAGCGCAGACCGCTTCGGCGAGCGTGCGGAGATGGGGCACAGCCTGCAGCGCGGCGCGCAGGGCGGCGAGATCGCGCGGGGTGCCGTAGCCGGTGCCGAGGCGGCTGGTAAGGCGCTCGATGTCGCCGATGCCGCGGAGAGTATGTTGCATACGCGGGATGAGTTCCTGGGCCTGCACGAGAGCCTCGATGGCATCCTGGCGCGCGCGGATGGCAGGGATGTCGAGGAGGGGTGCGGCGATCCAGTGGCGCAGCAAGCGGGCGCCCATGGGGGTTGAGGTTTCATCGAGGACACCGAGCAACGTGCCGTGGGTGGAACCATCGCGCAGGGAATGCGTGAGTTCAAGATTGCGGCGCGAGACGTCGTCAAGAATCATGTGCTGTTCGCGATGGAAGACGCGCAGGGTGCGGATGTGTTCGAGGCCGGCTTGGGGGAGGTTTTCCCGCACGTAGCGGAGCGCGGCGCCAGCCGCGGCGACGCCGCAAGTCATTTTTTCACAGCCGAAACCGTCAAGCGTAATCACGCCAAAATGCTTGAGCAACGTGTTGCGGCCGTCATCGAAATAGACGGCGTCGAGCGGGACGGTGAGGGCGCGGCCGAAGAGATCAGCGGCTTGCCAGGCTTCAAGAGGAGCATGCGGGGGCAGGAGCACCTCGCGGGGCTGGATGCGCACGAGTTCCTGGCGCAGGGCATCATCGCCGCAGACTTCACAGATTTCGAATGAACCGGTGGTGACATCAAGGACAGCGATGCCGATGCGGGCGGGCGGCGAGCCGGGCTTGGCGGGCGGGAGGGGATAGAGTGCAGCGAGGTAGTTATTGCTGGCGTGAGGGAGCTGGCGCTCGTCGAAGGTGGTGCCGGGGGTGACGACGCGGGTTACGGCACGCTTGACGATGCCTTTGGCGGCACGCGGGTCTTCGATTTGGTCGCAGATAGCGACGCGGCGGTTGTGGCGCAGGAGGCGGCCGATGTAGACCTCGGCGGCATGATAGGGGACGCCGCACATGGGGACATCTTCGCCTTTTTGGGTACCGCGGCGGGTGAGAGTGAGGTTGAGCAATTTGGCGGCTTCGATGGCATCGTCGTAGAACATCTCATAGAAATCGCCGAGGCGGAACATGAGGATGGCATGCGGATGCTGTTGTTTGATGGCCTGATACTGGCGCATCATGGGAGTGAGTTCATCACGTGGGGGCATAGGCAAAGCTAGTCAGAACGGATGGTGGTGACGAAGCCGCGCAATTTTTCGGCTGAGGCCAGCTTGTCCGCGAGCGCTTGAGCAGCTTCACGGCCTTGGAAGCGGCCGACGAGGACGCGGTAGCCAGTTTGGTTTTTGACGGTGGCGCGGTCAACGTAGGCTTGGTAGCCTTTAGCCTTGAGTTTGGCAGCGAGATCAGCGGCGAGATCGGGGCGTGGGGAGAAGGCGACTTGCACGGTGTAGTGGATGGCAGGAGCGGGCGCGGCGCGCGGAGCAGCGGATGCGGAGGTGGGAGCGTTTTTGGAAGTGTTGAGAACGAGGCGGGCTTCAAGGCTTTCTGCATAGGTGGTGCGAATCATTTGTTCGAGTTTGGCAGCTTCTGAGGTCTGCTTCAGAGCGCGATGGCACAAGGCCATGCGATAATAGACGGAGGGAGCGAACTGGCTGGCGAAGCGCGAGGTCATGGCATTTTTGTACTTGGCGAGGGCATCGTGGTAATTTTTTTCGCGGTAGAGGACATCGCCCATGCCAAGGTAGGCGTGGGCGAGCCATTCGGTTTTGGCGTAGCGCGACATGATGGTGGAGAAAGCTTGGCGCGCGCCCCGCATATTGCCGAGCATGAGATAAGCCTGGCCAATCATGAACCAGCAGCGGGCGCGGTTTTCTTCGTTAAGATCATATGTGAGGGCCTTTTTGTAGGCATCGAGGGCGGTGCGGTAATCGCGCGCGAGGTAGGCGCGTTCGCCGTCGTCCATGGGGCCGGCGGGGAGACGTGCCGAGAGTAGTGCAGCGACGGCGAGGCATATGGCGCGGCGTTTCACACCAGCCCCATTTCGGCGAGTGAACGATAAGGATGTTGTTCGTCGCCGATGATGATGTGATCAATCAACTTGATTTGCATGACGGAAGCGGCATGAGCGAGCTGGGCGGTGATGGCAATATCTTCTTCGCTGGGGTCGGGGATGCCCGAGGGATGATTATGGACAACGACGACGCCAACGGCGGAATGAATGATGGCGGGGAAGAGCACATCGCGGGGGTGGACGAGGTTGGAAGTGACAGTACCGAGGGAGATAACTTCGTCGTGAACGACGGCGTTGCGGGCGTTGAGGTACAAGCCGCGGAGTTGTTCTTTGTGGAGAGCACGCATGTCGCTGACATAGGCACAGACATCGAGAGGAGAGCGAATGATGTAGGAGCCCGCGTTGCGTTTTTGTTCGAGGAACAAGCGGCGGCCAAGCTCGAAGCAGGCGATGAGCATGCAGGCTTTGGTGTGTGGCAGGCCGGTTTCGCGTTGCAATTGTTGTACGTCGCGGATGTCACGCATGCCGTGGCTGCCATATCCATTAAGGATGCGCTGGGCCATTTGTTCAACGGATTCGCCACGTGTTCCGGTATTGAACACTATGGCAAGCAATTCAGGAATAGAAAGGGCAGCGGGGCCGTGAGCGGTGAGCTTTTCGCGCAACTGCGGTTTGTGTTTTTCGTCCGCAGAGGCAGCCGGAGGTGATTTAGGTGAGTGGTTGGCCATACATGGTCAGGGGCGTGACATGAGTGATGCGAACAGGGCGGATCGAGCCGGCCCAGTCTGGCGGGCCGGGGAGGACGACGTTGAAGAAGCGCGCGGTGCGGCCTTGCAGCATGGCCGCGTTGCGTTTGCTGGGGCCTTCGATCAAAACATCGTGCACGGCGCCGATGTGTTGTTGATGGGCGAGGAGTGTGTGAGAAGATTGCAGAGCGAGCAGTTTCTGATGGCGAGCTTCCTTGATGGAGCGCGGGACGTCGTCGGGGAGTGCAGCGGCAGCCGTGCCAGGGCGGGGGCTATACTTGAAAATGAAAGCGCTGGCGAACTGCACGGATTCCATAGCGGCGCGTGTGGCGGCGAAATCGTCGTCAGTCTCGCTGGGGAAGCCGACGATGAAATCGCTGCTGAAGGCCATATCGGGGGCGGCGGCGCGCAGGCGGGCGATTTTATCGAGGTAGTCTGCGCAGGTGTATTTGCGGTTCATGGCGCGCAAGATGCGGTCGGAACCGGATTGCAGCGGGAAGTGGATGTGATGACAGATTTTCGGAGACGAGGCGATGGTGTCAATCAGCTCGTCAGAGATATCGTGCGGGTTGGAGGTGAGGAAGCGAATCCAGCGGAGGCCGGGGATGGCGGCGGCGCGGCGGAGGAGTTCGGGGAAGGCGGCACGGCCATCGCGGTCTTTGCCGTAGGAATTAACGTTTTGGCCGAGGAGGGTGACTTCGATGCAGCCGTGGGCGGCGAGTTCGGAGAGTTCGTGGAGGATGTCATGCATGGGGCGGCTGACTTCGGGGCCGCGGGCGTGGGGGACGACGCAATATGAACAGAAGTTGCTGCAACCGCGCATGATTTCGACAAACGCCTGCCATGGATGCGGGCGGCGTGCGATGCGCTCGTCAAGGGATTCGGGCGTGGCAGTGCCGGTGGCGCAGCGCAGGTCATCGTCACATACGGGCACTGCGAGCAATGGCAGTGCAGCGCGCAGGCGTTGAAGGTGCAGCGCATTATGGCGGGTGACAGGAGCGGCGGCGAGGCGGCGCTGCAATGCTGCACGGAGAAGCGCAGGGATGCGGCCGCGGGCATTGGTGCCGCAGACGAAATCAAGATGGGGATGTTTTTCCAGCAAACGCGCACCTGACAATTCTGCCATGCAGCCGCAAAGGCCGAGAACGAGCTCGGGGCGGCGGGAGCGGGCGTGGCGGAGCTGGCCGAGTTTGCCGAGGACTTTGCGTTCGGAGAGGTCGCGGACGCTGCAGGTATTGAAGAGGAGAGCGTCGGCGTGGTGTTCGTCGTTTACGAGCAAGAAGCCACTTGCAGCGAGGAGGCCGGCAATGATTTGGGAATCAAGGACATTCATCTGGCAACCGTAGGTGCGCAGATGAACGCGGACACCTGCAGGCGCAGGGGGCGCGGCAGCACATGATGAAAGGTCCGAGAGCACAAGCATACTAGATAATGGTAGCGTTTTGGAGCGTGATTTGCAAGAGCGCGAGGGCGGTTGTGTACGGGGATTGGCGGCGAAGAGTGGTTGCCGCGCTGGGCGGGGTGGGCAGCGAAGCTGCCGCTGTTTTGAGTGGAAGCACGGTTTCCGAGGCGCACACACAGTGCATAGATGAGGCTACGGCGGAAGATGGCCAGCGGATCAGCGAAGTGAGTATGGAAGAGCTGGCGAATGTGGTGCAGCAGATGCCGGGCTGAGATGCTGAGACGATGCGGCGCTTCGCCAATGCGGAAGCGGCGATTGTCAACCGGCGGATCGAGCTGGCGGACGAGCTGAAGACGATCTGGGCGGCGTGGCGTCACATCGGGTCAGGCGTGATGAACGAGTATGCGCGCCTGCTGGCGGGTTGTGGCGGCGCGCGGGCGTAACGGTTCAGTGCCATCGGTTGGTTCTGCGGTTGGGGTTGTTGTGTGGGGGAAGTGGCGTCTGTGCAGCAGCGGGAGCAGATGATGTTGCTCTTCCCGCCTTGCGCGGCGCGGTTGACGTGCAGGATGAAAATTGGGACAATACAACATGTCGCGCAGGTCACGGGGCCGCGCGCCGGAACAAGTAACACGAAGATGCAAGGAGCGGACTATGACACCACGCGAGCGGATTGTGAACACACTGGAGCGCCGGCCGACAGACCGGCCGCCGGTGGATATCTGGTATGTTGGGGAAGTGTTGCAGGCGCTGTATGAGCACACGGGGACGGACAATGAGACGGCACTGTGGCGGGCGCTTGGGATTGACAAATGGGCGTGGGTGAATCCAGCCTACACGGGGGCGCTGGCGCCCAAGCAGCCCGACGCCACGTTTGTTAACCATTGGGGCATCCAGTTTAAGACGATACAATCCGGCGCGGCGACATACGGGGAAACGCTGGCGTTTCCGCTGGCGGGCTATAGCAATGTGGAGGAGTACCCGTATTGGCCTGATCCGGACAAATTCGATTATGCAGGGGCAGCGGCGCGGGCAGGGGAGTTGGCGCGGGAGTATGCGACGCTGGGCCCGTGGGTTTCGTTTTTTGAAGTGTACTGCAACATGCGGGGGCTGGAGCAGGCGATGGTGGACATTGCGTTGGAGCCGGAGTTTGTGAGCGCGGCGCTGGACAAAATTGAAGCCATTCAAACGGCGATGTTGGAGAACATGCTGGGGCGGATGCGCGGCGTACTGGACGCGGTGTTTGTGAGTGACGACATGGGCAGCCAGCAAGGGTTGCTGATTTCGCCGGGGATGTGGGAGGAGTTTATCAAACCGCGGTTCAAGCGCTGGTGCGATTTGATACACGCGCATGGGATGAAGGTATTTCATCACACGGACGGGGCGGTGCGGCCATTGATTCCGCAGTACATAGAAATTGGCGTAGACGTGCTTAATCCGATTCAGCACAAGTGTCCGGGGATGGAGATGGAGGGATTGAAACGCGACTTCGGGTCTGCGCTGATATTCCACGGCGGGGTGGACACGCAGGACGTGCTGCCGTTTCGGGATGCGGCGGCGGTGCGAGCGGAGACGCGGGCGTGCTTGGAGCAGCTGGGGGCGGGGGGTGGTTTTATTTGTTGCTCGTGCCACAACATTCAGGCGGGCACGCCGGTGGAAAACATTCTTGCGATGATTGAAACAGTACAGTCACAGCGGACGTGAAGGCACTGGGATATGAAGACGGGCGGCCGCAGGCGAGGCTGCGGCTGGAGGCCATTGACCACGGGATAGTACTGCGGCACGGCAGCGGCCCGGATGGTTGCGACGCGCGCGGGGCGCGCGAAGCGCTGGTGTTTGTTGAGGATGGCAGGTTTCATCTGTTTTATGACGGCGCCGGTCCGCGCGGCTGGCGCGCATGTCTGGCAGTCAGTGACGATTTACTGCACTGGGACACACGCGGGGCGGTGCTGGAGTTGGGCCCGCCAGGCGCACTAGATGCAGCGGCGGCGACATCACCGTGGGTGATTCATGATGGGCGCGAGTGGCACATGTTTTATTTGGGCACACCGCACGCCAGCCCAGCGCCAGATTATGTGCCGTGCTTTCCGTATTGCACATTAAAAGCACGCAGTGATGCGCTGGCTGGCCCGTGGCATAAACAACCCGGGGTGGTTCCGTTCAGGACGCGGCCAGGGTCATACTATGCAGATACGGCCAGCCCAGGGCATATTGTCAAACACGGCGAAGAGTATTTGATGTTCTTCAGCGCATCCATGCCACGTACGCTTGGCATCGCACGCACACGTGATCTCAACGGCGCTTGGGCAATCGACACCGGACCGATTGTACCACCTGCGGAACAAATTGAAAACAGTTCGTTGTATTTCGAACCAGCATGTGAGACGTGGTTTTTGTTTACGAATCACGTGGGAATACAGAACGGCATAGAATATACAGATGCTATCTGGGTGTACTGGACACAGGATATTACACGTTGGGACGCGCGCAACAAGGCGATTGTGCTGGATGGGCACAATTGCAGCTGGTCGTGGGCATGTATTGGGATGGCTTCAGTCATCCGCGTAGGGAACCGTCTGGCAATATTGTATGACGCACCGGGTGGAACGAGCATCAGCCACATGCGGCGCGATATCGGGCTGGCGTGGCTGCCGTTGCCGTTGATACCGCCGGGTACGTAGCATTGTGCCGCGCTCGGGCACATGGAGGCGGCCGGAGGGATTGAGCGTGCATCGAACAGTGTGCGGCTGTGAAAGAGAAGGGGCGCGCGGGGGATGCTTGTCTACTGAACTTCGATGCCAGCGCATCTAGGGGGAAGATACCGGGTGATAGTTCAAAGATAAATCCAACCGAAATTGGTCTGCATATCAGCAGGGTGGCGCACGTCTTGACGGGCCTTCATGAGTATACCAAAATGCTGCTGCGTGTGTGCGTTTCGAGCGCCGAGCCTGAGCGGAGCCGTGCAGCGGCGGGCTCAGGCGAAGGCTCGGCGCGGCGCGCTCCTGACGCCGCTCCCCGCGCGCTCGTGCACGAGCGGTGCTCCTTCCACTCCTTGCTTCTTTCCTCTCGTGCGGCGGCGCCGTGCGGGCTTCGCTCATGAGCGCTGCCGTCTGTT
>Ga0129299_1002810_pt1 | contig 11475 bp, 6 predicted proteins | sample ConPoolayeCmetaG_FD_94477 | JGI IMG/M metagenome (GOLD analysis project Ga0129299, IMG submission 94477) | Hot spring microbial mat communities from California, USA to study Microbial Dark Matter (Phase II) - Cone Pool mat layer C metaG ... | reverse complement strand
GCCCCTTCTACCCGCCGTCGCTGGTTGACGCTGTCAAGCCGAGGCTGGACGAACATCCGGACGGCTGGGCGCTCAAGCAATGGTATCTCTTCAGCGGCAATGCCGAACATGCCGTCAGAAACGCCCGGAAGGTCATCAACGGTCTGAAGAATCCTTATGGAGAAAACAGCTTTTATGTCACCGGGTTGACGCACTACAGGCAGTCGCAGTTCAGGGTGGACACGATGCTGGCTGAAGACGCTCTTGCTTGCCCTGAACTTCCCCCTGAACTCAGGCGCGAACTCAGGCGCTGGCTCGCCCTCTACGCGAACCTGAACAGCGAACCGGATTTCAATCCCCGCGGCGCGGGGGTGCATCTCGGGAACAACAACATGTCGTTCAACCGCAGCTTTGCGCTCACGTATTATGCCGCTCTTCTGCCCGACCATCCAAGGTACGAGGAATGGATGGAAGGACTCACCCGCCATTTTCTGTTCAAAATAGCGACTCAGACCGCGGTGGACGGGCCTTTCATAGAGTGCCCCACCTACCAGCTGTACAGTCCTGCCCGCACCCTGAATGTCACCATCAATGCCCTGCGCAACCTTGGCCGCATAGACAGCGGCAAGGCGCTCTATCACGAGAGAACCCTCAGATACCTCGCCAATCTCACAATGCCCGATCCGCGCTACGACAACAGACGCATCATTCCCGGAATGGGAAACTCCGCCAATCGCCTCGAAAGCATTTTCGGCGTGAGCATGGCGACAGTTGATCCCGGCGCAGCCGGTTTTCTCCGCTTCATGCACCTGCTCTCCAAAGGCCGCGGCCTCCGACCGCCGGAGGATAAGGGATTCTGGGCCGCGGCTGACGAGGCTGAGCCGTATGTGGCATGGTTCAGGCCCGATGTCCCATCAAGGCCCGAACAGCTCGGAACGGTCTTCATGCCCACCTATGGGGTCGTGTTCCGCTCGCGCTTCAACACGCCCGACGAGGTCGCCATGCTGCTGCGCGCCGGCATGAACTGGTCGCACTGGGACACCGATTCGCTGAACGTCATCCTCTACGGGCTCGGCGCGCCCCTCTCGCCCGGCACCGGTTATCAATACCTTGCGAACCCCGCGCCCCAGCAGGACAACGGCATCTACCACAACAGGGTGAAGGTCGGCGCCAGAGATCTGCAGGAGGTCTTCGGACGGGTTGACGACACGATCGTTGATTACGGTTTTGCCTCAGAAGCTGATTACGCGGTTGCCGAGAGATTCTACCCTTCGCAATTGTTCAATGACGGCAAGGGGCCGATGACCTGGCGCCGTCATGTTCTGTTCCTGAAGAACCCGAATTCCGGGGGCCGCGATTACTTTGTAATGCGCGACACATTCCCGGGCGGTGAACCGCGATCCAAATGGTGGACATGGCTGAACCTTGATACAGCCGATCTCATTCTCGTGGACGGCATGGCCTTCGATCCGGCATCCGCTCCGGTCAACAAAGCCGTTCCGGAAGATCAGTTCCCGCGGCAAACAGGCAGGACCGTCGAAATGAAGACCAGACACGGAGCCGCTACTCTGTTCTGGTTCGCCAGACCTGTGGAGGTGCGGATCCGCATGACCTTCGACTACCCGAGGCAGGACGGCGCAGGCGGAACAGAAACCAAGACGATAGTGGAAATCCCGGCCGGGCCCGGCGAGGATTTTCTCTATGTTGTCATGCCCCGCCGGGAAGGCGAATCGGCTCCAGAGTGCGAGCTTGCCGCGCCGGACGCGATCCGCGTCAGGACCGGCGCTGCCACCGACTACGCCTTCATCGCCGACAGCGACATCTCCTTCGACCGCGAGGGAGTGAGTTTCCAGGGATCCGCGGGCGCCGTTCGCGTAGTGTCCGGCAAAGCAGCCCAGCTTCTGTGCGTGAAGCAGAAGCCACGGCAGAAGGTTGGTCTGGGACGCGGCGTGACAATAACCGGCGAGGGGCCTTTCTCCGCACGGCTTGACGGTGACACGGTCAAAATCGCCGCCGATGGAAGAGCCCGCGTCCTGCACATGACGCAACCGGAATGGATAATCAGGCCGCAACTGTGGATTGACGGCATGGAGTGGATGGCATGCTGGACGGACTATCCGGCCAGCGGATGGGGCAGTTACGACGACACCTGGCTTGTCGGAATCTCCGTGCCAGAAGGAAAGCACGAGATTACCGTCAGGAACATGGTGTACCCCCAACCCTGGCCCTGCCCGATTCAGCCCTCCATCGGGAAATGACGCCTTCCGACCGCAGGCGCGGAGGGGAAATTCGCCTTGCAAACCGGCGGCTGCAGGCATAATGACCCTGCGCGTTCCGGAGATGGAGGGAACTCATGCCAAAGCCAATGCGTCCGAAGGAGCGGGTGCTCACCGCCATTGCCCATCAGGAGCCTGACAGGGTTCCGGTCAACTATTACGGCAACGAAGGAATAAACCGGCGGCTGCGCGAGCGCTTCGGTGGCAGGGACATTCTCGATGTCCTGGAGGTTGATTTCCGCCATGTCGGCGCTCCCTATACCGGACCGAGAGTCCACGCCGATCCCGGCAATGGAGTCGTCTGCGACGAGTGGGGAATACGGCGCAGATGGGTGGAACATCCCGCGGGAGGGTACTGGGATTTCTGCGAATGGCCGCTGGCGACCGCGACCGCCGATGAAATCGAGTCATGGCCGCTGCCGAATCCGGACCATTTCGACTATTCGGCAGTTTCAGCCGCATGCGACCGCTGCCGCGATTACTGTGTCGTGGCCGGCGGAGCCGGCTGGCCGGACATCATCAACGGCTGCGGAATGCTCCGCACAATGGAGCAGGTTCTGGTTGACCTGGTAACCGACGACGAAGCCGGGCTGCGTCTGATCAAACGCCGCGCATCCATCCTGCTGGCTGTCGCTGAGCGGACTCTCGATGCCGGCAGGGGAAAGATTGACATGCTCGCTCTGGGCGAGGATCTCGGCACCCAGCGGGGCCAGACGGTCAGCCTCGAACTTTTTCGCAGACACATCCGCCCCTGGATTCAGAAATTCGCGGATCTCGCAAAGGCTTTCGGCATCCCATGCATGATCCATTCGTGCGGCTCAAGCAGCTGGGCTTTCGACGATTTCATTGAGATGGGGATACAAGTCGTGGAAACGCTGCAACCTGAGGCCGCGAACATGGCACCAGAGTTTCTGAAGAGCAGATACGGAGACAGGCTCGCCTTCCACGGGTGCATCTCCACCGCAGGACCTCTGGCGTACGGAACCGCAGAGGATGTGAGAAGAAACGTGCGCGAGGTTCTCGATGTCATGATGCCCGGCGGCGGATATATTCTTGCTCCAACTCATTGTATTCAGGACAACTCGCCGACGGAAAACGTCGTTGCAATGTACGACGAGGCGCGCCGCTCCGGCGTCTATCCGAAAATGTGGAGTCTGCGATGAAAAGGGACGAAAGGCCCAATTTTCTCCTGATAATGACCGACCAGATGCGCGGAGACTGTCTCTCGCTGGAACGGCATCCGGTGCTTCTAACGCCAGTCATGGACTCGCTGGGCGGACAGGGCGCGTGGTTCACGCGCGCCTACACGACCTGCGCATCCTGCATAGCCGCGAGGAGATCTCTGCTTACCGGCCTTCATCCGGCGCACAACGGCCTTGTCGGGTATCGCGAAGGCGTGCCGCTGAACTCACCAAGTCTGCTGGAGGTTCTGCGGCAGTCCGGATACGCCACCATGCTCGCAGGCAGGTACATGCACCAGTCGCCGTACGATGCCCATTACGGCTACGAGCGAGAAATCCGCGGCTCGACCCACATAATCGGAGACGAATACGATCGGATGCTCGCCAGTGCGGTTCCGGAGTTTGGAGAGATAAGGAGGGGAATCGGCATTTCCGCCAACAGCTGGCAGGCCCGGCCATGGCCGCTTCCGGAGCATCTTCACCCCTCAAGCTGGACGGTCCAGCAGGGCAGACGTCTTCTGCGCGAACATTCGGACAAGAGACCCTTTTTCATGACCCTTTCCTTCTATGCACCCCACCCTCCTCTCGTGCCGCCTGCTTTCTACATGGAGAGATATCTGGCAATGGATCTTCCACAGCCAGCAATCGGTTCGTGGGCCGCAATGCCGCCGAGAGAAGGACTCGGCGCCGAAATTGAGGCTTATCGCGTGTGCCTGCGGGGCGAGGCTCTGCGACGGGCTCAGGCCGGATACTTCGGGCTCATCAATCATATTGACGATCTTCTCTTCACGTTCATTTACGAGGAATTCATAAGGCTCAGCGCCCGAAACGGCCGCCCCTGGGTGATAATCTTCACAGCTGACCACGGCGAGATGCTCGGCGATCATTACCTTTTCCGCAAATGTCAGCCATATGAGGGCGCCTCCCGCATACCTTTCCTTGTGCGCGGGTCCGGAGAGATGAATTTTGCGGCCGGCCTTGTTTTCGACAAACCGGTGTGCCTCGAAGACGTGATGCCCACTGTTCTGGACCTTGCGGGAGTCGAACTTCCGCCTGGACTGGACGGAAAAAGCCTTGTTCCAATCCTGAGGGGCGGCGCATCCGCGCCGCGAGAATGGCTTCATGGAGAGCATTCTCCCTGCTACGACGAGGAACAGGCGTATCATTTCCTCACCGATGGCAGGTTGAAATATGTCTGGCGTCCGTGCCAAGGCCATGAACAACTCTTCGATCTGACTCGCGATCCGTGCGAGCTGACAGACCTTTCAGGAAAACCGGAGCATGCACAGACTTTGGCTGCCTGCCGCGCCACGCTCATTCAAATCCTGAAAGACCGACCTGAAAGTTTCACGGACGGCGAAGTCCTTGTTCCGGGGCGGCCATACGCCGCAGTTCTGCCACATGCGCGCACCTGCCCCGGCTCAGACAAATCCGTTTGACACCAGGAAAGAGCGCACCTCAGGCTGAGTGCGCGCGCCTGATGCCACAAGAGCATCGAGCGCAGCGGCCGCTTCCTCGACTTCTCCGGACGCCACAAGCCTGGAGTGCCACACCGAAGCCTGATCTTTCGGCCATACCTGCAGGTGGGGATTCACGCCGTCGGATTCATATGCCGAAGCGATTCTTCTGATGAACCTTCCGCAGCCCGCGGAAACTGAAAGAAAAAACACTATGCTGATCCTGCGGAACAGCCGCTCCGGCACGCCGTTCTGAAGACATATCTGCTCGCGCGCCTGCCCGAGAGTGTCCGCATGAAGGTTCGAGGCCAGCATGTGGCCTGCCCCGGCAAGTTCGAAGTAACGCCGCAGTTCCGGTCCCCAGAGATAGGCATAATACCCGCCCGGCCCGATTTCATGGCACACGTAGCAGACCCGCGGAGCGCCCTTTTTCATGCCGGCCTCGATGGTCGCCTGACAGTCGGCGGCGATCAGCGGGATGGAGCGGGGCGCAAAGTTCAATAATGCGCCCATTACAGTGGTCTTGCCGGCGCCGCCAGGTATGGCGCCCACCAGAAAAGAGCATCCCTTGCGAATCGCGGCCAGCGCGTAAGCCGCCAGATGCCTGGAGAGAGTTCCGGCATCGAGAAGGTCCACAATTGAAAGCATCCTCCCGCCCCGTTGATTGCACTCTTCTATGGCCGCGCAATGCGCGGCAACTTCCGAATTCATGCGGACTGCCTCCCTTTTCGATCCGATGTTCAAGCCGAACCGCGCAACAGGCCGCAGGCGCCACAGATGCGCGGATGCATATGTATATCCACGCGGTATACGGCCGGCAACATTCGAGGTGCCGCAGCCGCGGCCTGTTCCGAGGTTCGAGAATAAGTTTTCGCTTTTTTGTGCTTTCTCGTTCAAATCCGATCCTGTATGAACAGCATGTCTTTCCGAACACTTGTCCGAACCGACCTTCCCCGAACGCAAGACCCCGGGTGAAAAGATCGGTATTAGGCAAAGGAAAAGCCGCTGACAATGAACGATCTGGATAGATTTCTGGCGTGCATGGAATACAGACAGGTTGACCGTGTCCCCAACCATGAGCTGGGCGTGTGGGGGCAGACACGCGCCAGGTGGGAACAGGAAGCGTCTCAGGCAGTGGCAGGCTTCCGGTGGAATTGGTTCCGCGGCGAACCGGCCCTGAGCCTGGACCGCCGCGAGTATATCCCGGTGAACTATGACTTTGTTCCGCCGTTCAGAACTCGCATCATCGAGGAAACTCCCGAATACCTCATTGCAAGGAATTCCAGGGGGATTATTACAAAGGCGCGCAAGGAAGGCACTGCATACGGCACGAGAATGTGCATGGATCAATATCTCGATTTCCCCGTCAAGAACCGCAGCGACTTCCGCAAGCTCAAGAAGCGGCTTGTGGCCGCAGCGCCAGAGCGGTACCCGCCGGACCTCGACTCCCGCATCGAGGCATGGCAAAGCCGCGAGTGTCCGCTCGTGCTGGGCGAGAACTGCGCAGCCAATGGTTTCTACTGGCGCGCCCGCGAATGGATGGGCACCGAAGGACTTTCGTACGCATGGTACGACCAGCCGGAACTCATGCACGAAATGATGGAATTCTACGCTGATTTCATCATCGAAACCAGCAGGCCAGTCCTGAACCGCGTGCAGGTTGAATACTTCACGCTGAACGAGGACATGGCCATGAAAGGCGGACCTCTGCTCGGACCGGACACCTTCCGCGAGTTCATTTTTCCGCATCTGAAAAGAATGGTGGCGTTCTTCAAGAGCAACGGCGTCAAATATGTGGCCGTGGACTCTGACGGGGACCCCACCCCGCTCATTCCGCTGCTCATGGACGCCGGCGTGGATATCCTGTGGCCGATCGAGCGGGCATCGGATGTCAGTCCTCAGGAGTGGAGAAGGAGATTCGGCAGGTCGCTGCGCCTGTGGGGCGGCGTTGACAAGCGGGTGCTGTGGCAGGGGAGGGACGCAATCAAACGACATCTACGCGAGTTCATTCCGCTCATCGAGGAAGGCGGATTCATCCCCACAGTGGACCATGTCGTTTCGCCGGAAACCCCGTGGGACGATTTTCGTTATTACATGGACATGAAGATGGCGCTTCTGGAGGGAAGGTTCAAGGAACTGGAGTAGCCCGAACGCCACAGGCGGGCAGCCGCCGGCCTTCTACCGCCGGCACAACTCTTTGTAGCACTCGTTGTAGTAGAGAGCGTTCTCCACCGGCGTGTTGCAGGGAATCATGTTCGTAACTCCGAAAATGAAACCCGGGCAGCGCTTGCCAACAGCCATACACCGCTCGACCTCGGCTCTTATGGCGCTCCTGGGCCCGCTCAGCAGAACGTGAGTGTCAGCGTTGCCGATGAAGAAATGGGTGCGGCCGTACTTCCCGGCCACGTAAGCCATGTCGGTGAGGGGCTCCATGAAGAAGCCGTGGACCCCGCAGGCGGCGATGTCGTCTATGAACTGCGTGTAGTTGCCGTCCGAAAGAAAGAGGATTTTCTGTTTGCCGCGGGCGAGGATCGGCTCATACAGGCGCCGGAGATTTGGAAAGATGTACTTGCGATACCAGTCAGGATGGAACACAGGCCCCTGGGTCCACACGATGTCGTCGTGGCTGTAGATCAGCGGCACATTCGATTCGGCAAGCGCGTCGTAGTACTGCTGCATCCATGTCCGGTAGCGGTTCAGAACCTCGCCGGTCCTCTTGGGATCCAGGCCGGCCATGGTCAGGAGCATTTCCCACCCGAAAATATATATGAGGCCAGTGAGCAGGGTCACGTACGTGCCTGTCATGACAACAGTATCCACACCCTGTTCGATCTGCTCGCGGTAATGCTGTTCGAACCGCCGAACGAGTTCGGCCCTGTCCTTCTCTCCGAACATTTCCCACGGGTCGAAACGGAGCGCCTCCTCCGGATCCGTGAAAGCGGGCGGACCAGGCTGCACCATGTCGCCTCCGCCGGCCTCGTAGACGGCATGCCCCATCTGGGTTCGGCATGCGGATATCTCGTCCGCATGTATGAGCGCGCCAACCCGCAGGTCATAGTTCCATGCCTTCATGAAGGCCCGGCCAGCCTCCCATTTTTCCGCGGGTGAGCTCTCGGGCGTCACGCTCGTTCCCATAACGCGGTTCACGAGTTCCCAGTGGCGCTCAGCGTCGAACTCTGCCCGCGGCACTCTCCCGGGCATTTCGAGGTTTATGGCCGCCCATCCGATTTCGTATGACACATCCCCCTCCTTGGGCCGACTCTGACGCTGATGCCTGCACCTGTACCATGGACTGGCGGACAAGACAAGCATCTGCCTGGGGCAGGGAGCAGGTTCGACTCGGCCGGAGATTCATGCTTGACAAATATATATTTTTTGCTCATGTTATTTATATTGATGCTTGGCCCAGGCCCTTCCTGTTCGACATGGAGGCGCGTATGAACACTCTCTTGAGAATGTTGCGCCGCTGCAATCATTCGCCGGCTGCGGTGAAATCAGGATTTTTTGTCCGGGTCCGATCATGCTCCAGGTTTGTGAGGCTGATACGGAGAGTCGGCCTGCAACCGGACTTTGCATTCGAGAAATGGATACGGAGAACAGGACAAACATCCTGTTGTTGGAACCGCGCTGGATTTGCCGGAACAAGGCATCAGGTTTCTCGCCAGGCGGCTGCTGCAGGGATACAGAGCCTCCCCCCCTGCACCCCGCATCCGCAGCGCTCACGCCTGTTCCGGTATGCGGCAGCGCTGTCTGCCATTCTTTGTGCGCCCCTGTTCGCCCGCGCCGCTGATCTGACATGGAACACCGGTTCCGGCACGTGGGATGTTGGAATAACGGCCAACTGGGACCCGGGTCCCGCAACTTTTGCCAACGGGGACTCGGTTCTCTTCACTAACAGGGGTTCGGACGCAACGGTGACTATCGCAGCCGGCGGTGTCCAGCCCTCGCAGATGGTCGTCAGCAACAGCGCGAACACCTTCACTTTCACGGGCGGACCAATCGCGAGCCCGGGTGGCATCCTGAAAACATCCTCAGGCAGCCTTATTTTTTCGAACGATAATACCGGCGTGTCCGGCGGCGTCCAAATCAAAGGTTCTGGTGTGGTTCGATTCGGCATAAACACGGCTCTTGGCCCTGCAGGAGCCACGCTCATTGACAGCGGCAGCAGCATTGAATTGGCATTTGCCTCGTTTGGCGGCAGCAGTTCAGCCGGCGACCTCTCACGGGTCAATCCCGCCTCGCGCGGCGCTCTCATTTTCGCGGCCGCGCCGCAGACTGCCAATATCAATTTGTCAGGTTATTCCTCACGGCTGTGTCTTGGCAGCAGCGTTTTCGGTACCGGCGGAGGACTGGCGTACAGCGGTGTTCTGATTCCTTCAGGCTCAGCCTATGTGCTCGGCGGAGGCGGCGGAGAGCTTGCATTGAGTACTGCCTTGACGGATGGCGAAATGGCGCGAAGTCTGGTCGTCTGCGGCGTTCCGACCAATCGTTCGAATTCGAACGTTTCAACCATAGCTTTGAGCGCCTCAAATACGTTCTCTGGAACCATCCGTATCCTGCCGTCAGCCCTTCTTCGGCTTGCCGGTCCTTCGGGATCAGCCCTCTCGTGCCCGCTCATTACTGTCGAGGAGGGCGGCATCCTGCTCCTTGATCCGGGTCTGAAAGTGTTCGGATGGGGCAATGATGCGGCCGTGCCGGTGGGCAACAATACGAACCGCCTTGGCGATGACGCCACGGTGCATCTGCGCGGAGGCACATTCTTCCTTTTCGGGCACTGCAACAACGGCACTGTTGAGAAGATCGGTACTCTTGAGGTTGGCTTTGGCCACAGCATTCTGAATCCCCGTTACTTTGACCATCGCCCTTATGTCGGCGAAGAAATAGGGTCGGTAAATGTCGCTATGAACGGTCTTGGCTTTGATACGCACTCGACCCTGACCGGCACGCAGTCCTGCGAACTCGTCTTCTCCAGGCTTTCCCGAAACGCGGGCGACGGCGGCCATCTCGTGATCCGGGGCCAGAATCTGGGCGGCACAGGCACGGCGGGTGTAACGCGCGTGACGTTTCTTGAGGCGCCCGAAATGATCGGCGGAGGAGGAGCGGCCGGGTCGCCTCTCCTGAGCATTGTGCCGTTCCTCTACTTCCGAGGCCATAACAACAGCGGCAACTCGCTGATTACGCACGGTCCACAAGGCCTTCGGGCTCTTGACACAAACACTGAGTTCGCGCCCCTCGGCCCTCTGATCGGCACGGTATCCAGCAACAATGCGATCATCGCGGACACTACCAATTGCGCCTACACGATTTCGGCCGATACCGCGGTCAATTCGCTCTTCATCGCGGCCTCCGGGCAGAACACCACCATCAACAGCTCCGGCGGCGCCCGCATCATCCTGCGCAGCGGCGTGCTCATGATCCAGATCCAGGCGCCCAGCGACGGCGGAACATGGACAATGTCCGCGCCTGTTGATTTCAACGGACGCGAGGGGCACATATATTACTTCGGACGCAGCTTCTACGCGGTCAACAACACATCTGTTTATTCCAATACCGACACCAACGGGCTGACCATCACCGCCGTGATCGGCACTTTCGTCAGTCCCATGCCGTGGGGCGGGTCGGCAACTTTCAGCGGCCCGCTGACCATCAACCGCGGGTCAGTGAAGACGACCGCTTCGGAAGTCATTCCCGACTCCAGTCCTGTCCGCGTGCGGTCCGGAGCCCAACTCATCATCGGCGCCGGCCGGACCGAAACCATAGCCGGCCTTTCCGGAAGAGGGGTGCTGGCGTTCGAGAACACCAGTTCGGCTCTTGTGATCGGGTCGAGTCCTTCGGCCGCAGGCGGCGTGGTGATGGGAGGCCAGGCAATACTGGAGCCTGCGGATGGAGAAACTCCCGGCCGACTGATCTTTTCAGGCCTGGGCGCCGGCGGACTGCGTCTGCGGGGCGGGTGCTTTCGCGTCCGCATAAGAGATCCTCTCGAGTACTCCTGCATTTCCACGCCGGCAGTCAACGTTGTTCTCAGCGATCCTGCCAACGGTTATCCGGGAGCCGGACTGACTCTCACGCTCGACTCTGCTCCGGCGGAGGGCGATGCGTATCTGATTGTGGATGTCGCAGGCTCGACGCCTGTGAGCGGACGGTTCAATGTTCCGGAGGGAAACGGAACGCGCATATCGGCTCTTTACGACGGCGTCAGGTACGGGTTCGAGATTCTCTACAACACCTCAGAAGGGGGGGGCGACGGAAACGACATTGCGCTCCGCTGCACCGGCAAAATCCCGGGCGGCACAATAGTGTTCATCCGGTAGCAGAAGCATTACTCCCGTTCAGCGCGCATCCTGCTTTCGGGAAATGGCTGAATGTGGATTGGGCGGCTCAGGCCAGGCTTTTCTGATTGAATTGGCGGCTTTTTTCCGTAAAGCACGCCACCAGGGAGACATTCATGAGAATTCTTTACATTAGACCAAGGAGGGTACATGGTAACCCCCTGGAGGGGAAGTGGAGAGTGTGGGGACGAGTGGTTTTGGGAGGAGGGATTCGAGGAAGACGGGTTGGAGCATGCCCACGACGGGGTTTATG
>Ga0129299_1002807_pt1 | contig 11476 bp, 6 predicted proteins | sample ConPoolayeCmetaG_FD_94477 | JGI IMG/M metagenome (GOLD analysis project Ga0129299, IMG submission 94477) | Hot spring microbial mat communities from California, USA to study Microbial Dark Matter (Phase II) - Cone Pool mat layer C metaG ... | reverse complement strand
TTCGCCGCTGGTCCTGCTGCTGGTCTATGAGCCGCTGCTCCTGCTGGCCGCGCTGGGCGGGCTGGCCGTGGCGATCCAGCGACGGCACATGTTCGGCCTGCTGTGGGCGCTGTGGGCAGCGGTGAGCGCCGCCCAGCTCGCCCTGATGCCCGGCCGCCAGCCGTTCGACCTGCTGTGGCTGCTTCTGCCCCTGAGCGGCCTGGGCGGCCTGGCGATCCAAAAGCTGGCCGACAGCCTGGCCGCCTGCGGTCACTGGCTCAACGAGGGGCTGTACCTGCCCATCTCGCTCGTCCTCTGGGCGCACGGCTGGCTGGCGCTGGCCCGCTATGCACGCACAGGTGACTCGACCAGCCTGTTCGTGGCCATCCTGACCCTGATCCTGCAGGTCTTTCTCGCCGCTGCCTTTGGCTTTGCTCTGGCCACGCCGGATACAGAGGAGGACGATCTGACGTCTCTGCTCCGCTCGGGTGGCGAGACGGCGCTGCGGGCAGGGACGCTGTCGGTGGGTGTCTTTCTGCTGGTGGTGACCCTCTCCTTTGGCTGGGGGCTGGCCCACGTGCGCCCAGGCGACCCGCGCGAGCTGGCCGTGCGGGATGCGCTTGCGCCGGAGATTCGCGTGCTGGCAGAGGTGGTCGAGCGCGTCGCCCAGCTCAACAGCGGCACCGACACCGAGATCGAGGTGGGCTTTCTGGGGCCGGCCGACCCCGCCCTCGTCTGGCTGCTGCGCCATTTTGACCTGCAGGCCGTCACGCCGCAGACGCTCGACCCGCAGGCAGAGCTCGTCGTCATTGCCACGGCCTATGAGCAGGCGCCTGCCGACTGGGTTGGTGAGCGCTTTGTGCTGCGGCGCGGCTGGGTGTTGCCGACCAGCGGCCACGACCGCGCCCGCTGGTGGCTCTACCGCGAGACCGGCACCCCTCCCTACCCCATCGAACAAATCGCCCTCTGGGTGCCCGTCTCCATGACCACCGCCGCCCGCAACCCCTAAAACCCACACGTAACACGTAACACGTAAAACGTAAAACGTAACACGCAACACGTGATAAGCGATAGGCGATAAGCGATAAGCGATAAGCGATAAACGATAAGCGATACGCGATGAACAACAAACAACTCCCCTGGCTCGACCGACCCTTCATCAAGGGCCTTGGCCTCAACCGCGAACAGGCCCTCTACCTGCTATTCGTTGTCCTCTGCCTGGTCTCGCGGCTGGCGATGCTGGGCTACCGCGTCCAAAGCCATGACGAGAGCCTGCACACCCAGCACTCGTGGTACTATTACGTGGGGCAGGGCTACCAGCACAACCCGATGATGCACGGCCCCTTCCTCTTCCACATCACAGCGCTCTCGTACATCCTCTTTGGCGACAACGACTTTACCGCCCGTCTGCCGGTGGCCCTGCTGGGCACCGTCCTGGTCGCTTTCCCCTACCTCTTGCGGCGCTACCTGGGGCGCAGCGGGGCGCTGGTCACCTCGGCGCTGCTGCTGATCTCCCCCTCGATCTGGTACTATTCGCGCTACATCCGCAACGACGTCATGATCGCCCTGTGGGTGATGATCCTGCTCTGGGCCATACTGGAGTACCTGCGGGAGGGCAGGGATCGTCATCTCTACATCCTGGCGGCAGCGCTTTCGCTGATGTACGCGACCAAAGAGGTCTCGTTCATCTACACCGCCATCTTTGGCCTTTTCCTGGCGCTGCTCTTTGTCGTGCAGGCGCTGAGGCAGCCCTGGCCGGAGCGCAACCTGGACCTTGTCTTTGTCGCGGCGCTGGGAGTGGCAGCGATGGGCTTTCTCGTCCTGTTCGGCGGCTGGATCGTGCGCCGCACCACGGACAGCACCGCGCTGCCGCCGTGGGGCGCTGTCGGCGGCTGGGTGGGGGTGCTGGCGCTGCTTGCCGCCGTGGCTGTGCTGCTCTACGCCATGCGCGCTCGACTGCGCGCCTCGCGCCCCTTCCAACTCATGATCGTCATCGGCACCCTCATCCTGCCCTTTGCCTCGCCCCTGCCGATGCTGCTGGCGCAAAAGCTCGGCGCCGCCGTCGTCAATGCCGCTGCCGATCCGCTGACCGTTGCCCCCTTCTGGTCGAACCTGGCCAACCTGGAGATACTCAGCTATCACGCCCCGCACCTCTATTACAGCGGCGCCATCCTGGCGCTGACCTGCATCGTGGCGGCGGCAATCGGTCTCCTCTGGGACTGGCGGCGCTGGGCCATCGCCGCGGCGATCTATCTGGCCATCTTTCTCGTCCTCTACAGCAGCGTCTTTACCAACGGCGCGGGCATCGCCAGCGGCTGGATCGGCTCGCTGGGCTACTGGCTCGAACAGCAGGAGGTGCAGCGCGGCGGTCAGCCGTGGTTCTACTATTTCGTCGTCCTGCCCTTTTACGACTTTTTGCCCCTCCTCGGCGCGCTGGCGGCGACGGTCATGGCCGCCGTCCGCGGCATCCGCCGCCTGTTTGCTGCGCCGTCTGAGGGGCAAAGGGAGGAAAACGGAAGCGCCGTTTTCGTCCCCTTCCTGCTCTTCTGGACGCTGCTCTCGTGGGTTGGCTACTCCTACGCCGGTGAAAAGATGCCCTGGCTGGTCGTGCACCTGACCCTGCCGATGATCCTGCTGACCGGCTGGCTGATGCACCACCTGCTGGAAGCGGTCGAATGGAAGCGGGTGTGGGAGACGCACGGCTGGCTGCTGGTCTTGCTGCTGCCCGTGTTGGTGGCGGCGGTCGCCGGGATGTGGAAGGGGCTGGCCGCCGGCCCGTTTCGCGGCGTCGAGCTGGAGCAACTGATTGCCACCGGCGACTTTTTCGCCGGGCTGGTCGGCGCGCTCTTCCTGGGCGCGTTGGTGGTCTTGCTCTGGCGGCGCGTCGGGGCGCGCAACGGCCTGCTGCTGGCCGCGCTGACGGTCATCCTGGTCCTTTCCTTGCTGACCATCCGCATCGGCTACCGCTTTTGCTTTGTCAACTTTGAATACCCCACCGAGTTCCTGGTCTATGCCCACGAATCGGGCGACGTGCGCACGACGATGGAGCAGTTGGAGGAAATCTCGATCCGCGTCAACGGCGCGCCGCGCTCGGTGGATGTCACTTATGGCTCCGATGGCTCCTGGCCGTTCATCTGGTACCTGCGCGACTATCCCAACGCCCGCTATTACGGCGACCAGCCCTCCCGCGAGGCAGTGCTGGCCACGGCGATCATCGCCGGGCGCGACCAGTGGGCCGTCGTCGAGCCCTACGTGCGCGATGACTATTACCGCTACGATTACAACTTTTTGTGGTGGCCGATGGAGGACTATCGCCGCCTCACCTGGGCCAAACTGTGGGAGTGGCTGAGCGATCCGCAGAAGCGGGCGGCGCTGTGGCAGATTTTCTACCAGCGCCAGTACACGCTCTATGACGAGATCACCGGCAGCCACCACACGCTCGACGACTGGCCCCTGCGCGGCGACTTTCGCCTCTACATCCGCAAGGACGTGGCCGAGCGGGTGTGGAACATCGGCGTGGGCGCCCTGCCCGAAACACCCCCTGTCAGCTTTGACGTCTACCGTGAGGGCTGGCGCGCCCTCCGCGCGCAGCGGGTGTGGGGAACAGAGGGCAGCGGCCCCGGCCAGTTCCGCGCGCCGCGCGGCATCGCCGTCTCGACCGATGGCTTTGTCTATGTCGCCGACTCGCAGAACCACCGCATCCAAAAGTTCACCCTCGACGGGCAGTTTGTTGCCGCCTGGGGCAGCTATGGCGACTGTGGCATGATCATGCCCGACCCGGGCACGTTCTGCGAGCCGTGGGGCGTCGCCGTCGCCCCCAACGGCGACGTCTACGTGGCCGACACGTGGGCGCACCGCGTCCAGCGCTTTACCGCCGACGGCGCCTTTGTCAGCCAGTGGGGGGTCTTTGGCCAGCACGCCGTGGGCGATCCGTTGGGACAGGCCCGCTTCTACGGCCCGCGCGCTGTCGCTGTCGGCAGCGATGGCCACGTCTATGTCGTCGACACGGGCAACAAGCGCATCCAGGTCTTTGACGCCGACGGCAACTTTCTCTACGAGTGGGGCGGCGCTGGCGCGGCGCTGGGCCAGATGGAAGAGCCGGTGGGACTGGCGCTCGGCGCCGACGGGCGGGTCTATGTGGCCGACTCGTGGAACTTTCGCGTCCAGGTCTTTAGCCGCAACGGCGCGTCCCTGCTGAGCTGGCCCATCGACGGCTGGAACAACGCCAGCGTGGACGAAAAGCCCTATCTGGCCATCGACGACGCCGGCCGCGTCTATGTCAGTGACCCCGGTCATTACCGCATCCTGGTCTTTGACCACAATGGCAACTATCTCTACAGCTTTGGCCAATTCGGCTTCGATGATGCCTCCTTTGCCCTGCCGATGGGCGTCGCCACAGGCCCCGACAACAGCCTCTACGTCACCGACGCCGTCGGCAACCGCGTCATGGTCTTTCAACAAGAATTGCTCGAAATGCACGAATTGGACGCGAATGAACCCTAAAACTTGATGCTCACCACCAGGTACACAAAGGGTACAAAAACAACCTTGAAGGGTTCAACCTTCGTGTCCTTTGTGTCCTTCGTGGTAGGGGAAAAGGACAATGGCCCAAGTTTTTATCTCTGCCCATCCATTGGTGCAGCACAAGCTGGCGCTGTTGCGCGACGAGCGCACGGACCCCAAAAAGTTCCGCGAGCTGGTGCGCGAGATTTCCACCCTCCTGGTCTATGAAGCCACCGCCGACCTGGCGACCGTGCCGACGGTGATCAACACCCCGCTGGGCAGGGCGTCAGCACAGCGGCTGTCCGAGGCGGTCGGCCTGGTGCCGGTGCTGCGGGCCGGCCTGGGCATGGTCGAGGGCGCCTGGCAGATGCTGCCCGGCGCCGAGGTCTGGCACATCGGCCTCTCGCGGGATGAAAGGACCCTCCAGCCGATCGCCTACTACTCCCGCCTCCCCGTCAGCCCCACGGTCGATGTCTGCCTGGTGCTGGACCCCATGCTGGCGACGGGCGGTTCGGCGGTGGCCGCGGTGGACATCCTCAAAAAGTGGGGCGCGCAGCGCATCAAGTTCGTCGGCCTCATCGCCGCCCGGCCGGGGCTGGAGCGCTTTGCCAGCGCCCATCCCGACGTCCCTGTCTACCTGGCGGCGCTGGACGAGGAGCTCAACGAGAACGGCTACATCGTCCCTGGCCTCGGCGATGCCGGCGATCGCATGTTCGGCACAGGTTGACCGTGAACCTCACCCTGGCCTACCTGGTCGTTTTTGCCGTGGCTGCGCTGGCGGCAGCGGCCATCACGCCGCTGGCGATCCGCCTGGGCCGTCGCTGGGGCATCGTCGCCCGGCCCGGCGGACGACGCACCCATCGCGGCGAAATCCCGCGCCTGGGCGGGGCGGGCCTTTTTTTCCCCTTTATGCTGGCGCTGGCGGTGGGGCTGGCCTTTCGCATCCCCACTGCCGACCCCAAAGAGCCGCTCCGCCTGCTGGGCCTGGTGCTGGGCAGCGCCTGGATGTTCCTGGTCGGCCTGGCCGATGACCGCTGGGAACTCTCGCCGCTGGTGCAGCTTCTGGCGCAGGCGCTCGCCGCCGTCATCGCCATCGCCACGCTCATCTTTATCGAACGAGTCAACAACCCGCTGACCAACCAGGTGGCCGTTTTCCCGCCTGTCCTTGTCGTCGCCCTGACCATGTTCTGGGTGGTGGGGATGATCAACACCGTCAACTGGCTGGACGGGCTGGATGGACTGGCGGCGGGGGTCACGGCGATCCTCTGCGTCGTCCTGGCCGTTCACATGTACCGGACAGGGCAGTTCAGCGTAGTCATGCTGCCGCTGGCCCTCCTCGGCGCTGTGGTGGGGTTTCTGCCCTACAACTTTGCCCCCGCGCGCGTCTTTATGGGCGGCGGGGCGCTCTTTCTGGGCTACGCCCTGGGCTGCCTGGGCATCATCGCCGGCGCGCGCGTGGCGACGGTGCTGCTGGTGATGGGTATCCCCATCGTCGACGTGGCCTGGCAGATCGTCGACCGAGTGCGGCATAGGCGACCGCCCACGCTGGGCGACCGCGGCCACCTCCACCTGCGCCTGCTCGACCTGGGCCTGTCGCAGCGCCTCATCGTCCTGGTCTACTGGGCTTTTTGCGGCCTCTTTGGCCTGCTCGCGCTGACCATCGCCTCGCGCCTGCTCAAACTCGTCGCCCTGCTTGCCCTCGGCGGGCTGGTGATCGTTGTGATGAGCTTCCTCTCCCGGCGCAGGAGGTGAGCGACAGACTGCTCTTGTCTCTGCGGGCAGAGTGGTGTATACTGAACCTGACCATCTTGCCGGAGGAGGATTGCCCATGCGCGTTTCATGCTTGCAAGAAAACCTGGCCCGAGGCTTGAGCATCGTCGGTCGGGCGGTCTCGTCCCGCTCGACTCTTCCCATCCTGAGCCACATCCTCCTGGCAGCGGAGGAAGGGCGGCTACGCCTCTCGGCGACCAACCTGGAGATCGGCATCAACTGTTGGGTCGGCGCCAGGGTCGAAGAGGAAGGCGCCATCGCCGTCCCCGCCCGCACGCTGATCGACCTGGTCAATACTCTCCCCCCAGACCGGGTCGATATGGAAGGTCTGGTGCGCACGATGACGCTCAACCTGCGCTGCCTGCGCAGCGAGGCCAACATCAAGGGGATGGACGGGGTCGAGTTCCCGCTGGTGCCTGTGCCCGAAGGGGAAGGAGGCGTGCGCATCGCCGCCGAAGAAATGCGCACCGCCATCTCCCAGGTCGCTTTTGCCGCTGCCACCGACGAAGCGCGCCCCATTCTGACCGGCGTGCTGCTCGACCTGGCAGAGGACAAGGCTGTCCTGGCGGCAGCGGACGGCTACCGCCTCTCGGTGCGCTGGCTGCCGCTGCTCGATCCGCTCAGCGAACCGTTCAGCGTCATCGTCCCGGCGCGGGCAATGACCGAACTGGGCCGCATCTGCGCCGATTATCAGGACCCTCTGCTGCTGACCGTCACGCCGGACCACAACCGCATTCTCTTCCAACTGCCGGACGTGGTCCTGGTCTCCCAGCTCATCCCCGGCAGTTTTCCCGACTATAACCAGATCATTCCGCGCGGCCGCACGACCCGCACCGTGATGTCGACCGCTGAGGCGGTCAAGGCCTGCCGCGCCGCGCACATCTTTGCCCGCGAGGGCGCTCAAACCGTCCAGTTGCACATCCATGCCGGCTCGGAACTGACGCCCGGGCGCGTGGTCTTTTCCGCCACCTCAGCCGAGACAGGGGATGATGTGGTTGAGCTGGATGCCACTGTCGAAGGCGAGTCGATCGAGATTGCCTTCAACGTCAAGTATCTGGGCGACGCCTTCTCGGCGATCTCCACGCCGCAGGTCGCGCTCGACACCACCTCCTTCACCACCCCCGGCGTGCTGCGCCCGGTCGGCGAGGACAATTTCGTGCACGTGCTCATGCCCATGCATCTGGCCCACTAGCTGTCGGAGTGACGGCCTGCCCTCCCGCAGGTTTGGGCGCAATCTCCACATTGAAGTGCGCCGCAACAGCGCCGCCGACGGCAGGCAGCCTGACAATGTCACATTAAGTGAAGGGGAATGGGAAGGGTCTCGTTACGCTCCTCGGAATGACGCCGGGCGAAAAGGTCTCTGCGGTGAACACCACCTGCCAGGGGCGATCCAGACAGCGCCAGACAGGCGCTCTCCTCCTTTTCCTCCTTTCGATCTGTCTCCTGCTGGCCTCGCTGCGCATCGACAGCGGCGACGGCGAGACGATCTACCAGGTCAGCCGCTCCCTCGTCGAAGGGCGCGGCTTTGCCATCCCGCCGCCCCCGCCCGACGCCGTTGTTGTCGACCCCTTTGGCGAGCCGATCCCGCCGGAGCAGCTTCACGGCGGCGGTCCCTACGGCGCCTGGGGCCGCGACGGGCGCTACTATGCCCAGTACGGCATCGGCCAGTCGCTGCTGGCGCTGCCGCTCTACCTGGCCGGCCTGGCTTTCTACCGCCTGAGTGGCTGGGGAACGGCAGGCCTTGTCACCCGCGCCTCGGTGATGCTGCTAAACCCGCTGGCGCTGGCCCTGGCAGGGACGGCGCTCTACCGGTTGGCGCGGCGGCTGGGCTATGACCACGGGCCGGCCCTCGGCGCGACGATGGCAAGCGCCCTGGCGACGCCCCTCTGGGTCTACGGCAAGACCTTTTTCAGCGAGCCGCTGGTCGCTCTGGCGCTGGTCGTCGCCGTGCTGGGGGCGCTGCGCGGCGAGGAGGGCAGCCGCGGCGGATGGCTGCTCTGCGGCGCGGCATTGGGCGGCGCCGTGCTGGTCAAGCCCGTGGCGTTGATTGTGACGCCGCTTTTTGCGCTCTACGCTCTGACTGGCGCCGGAAACCGCCGCCAGGCGCTGTGGAGGCTGGCCTGGCCGCTCGCCGCTGCGTTGCTGGTCACGGCGCTCTACAACCAGCTTCGCTTCGGCTTCCCCTTTGACACGGGCTATCGCACCGCCGCCTGGGACGTCGCCCCATGGGTGGGGCTGGCCGGGCTGCTGCTCAGCCCGGGCAAGGGGCTGCTGTGGTACTGTCCAGCGCTGGCAGCAGGACTGATCGGCCTGCCTGCGCTGGCGCGGCAGCGCTGCCGCTTTGCCGCGCTGCTGGGCGGCGTCGCGGCTGCCTATCTGCTCGTCCACTCGACCTACAACCACTGGCACGGCGGCGGAGCGTGGGGACCGCGGCTGATCGTGCCCATCATCCCCCTGCTGATGCTCCCGCTCGCCGGGGTGTTCAGCCGTCCGCCTCGCCGCGCATGGGCCCGCTTTGCGCTGGCACTGCTGCTGGCTGCCAGCCTGGTGCTCCAACTGCCAGCCGTGCTGGTCCACCCCGCCCGCGCCCTGCAGGCGCTCTACGACCGCGCCGCTTCGCCTACCGACTATACCCTGCGCCTGCTCTACCGCCCGGCCGACTCGCCGCTGGTGGGCCAGTGGCGCAGCCTGATGGAAGTGGCTGCGCTGATGCGCTCCCCCGCCTCGCGCCAGGCGGTCATCGAGACCGCGCAGGCGGCGACGCGGGAGGGCAGCGACGATCCGCTGACGGCAACGGCAGGCTATCTGGCCTTCAACACGTTCGACCTGTGGCCCGTCTACTGGGCCTTGCTGGGCGCGCCGCTGCTGCCCCTGCTCGTCGTCGAAGCGGGACTGGCCGCCGTCGCCGGTTGGACAGGCTGGCGGCTGGGGCGGAGGGGCGGATGAGCGCCCGACGCTGGCTGGTACCTCTGGCCCTGCTGGCTGTGGCGGTGGCCTTTTTCTGGAAATTGGTCCCCGCGCCCGATGGCTTTCTCTACCGCCCCAACAGCGAATTCTCCGACCTGACCATCACTCACTGGCCCAATGCCCTCTACATCCGCCAGACGCTGGCCGAATACGGACAGGTGCCGCTGTGGCGCTCGCTGATCCTGGGCGGCGAGCCGTTCGCCGCCAATCCCCTCTCCGGGCTGTGGTATCCGCCGTTCTGGTTGCTGTTGGCGCTGCCGCTGACCCCCGCCTTCAACCTGCTCTTTGTGCTGCACATGGCCTGGGCCGGCTGGGGCGCCTGGCGGCTGGCCCGCTCGACGGGGGCGTCGCCCTGGGGCGGGCTGCTGGCGGCGCTGGTGGTGATGCTGACGCCCAAGGCGGTGGCCCACCTGGCCGCCGGGCACGTTGGCCTCTACTGCGCCTGGGCCTGGCTGCCGTGGGTCGTCTGGGCCGTGCGGCGGCTGGCAGAGCGAGGGCGCGCCGGCGACGTGGCGACAGCAGCGGCGGCGGCGGCCATGCTGATCCTGGCCGACGTGCGTCTGGGGTTCTATGGCGCTCTGGCGGCGGCGGGGTATTGGGCTGCAACGGCAGGGGGGGACAAGGGGGCAAGGAGATGGTTGCCTGGCCTGGCCGCTGCGCTCCTGGCGGCTGCGCTCGTTGCCGTCCAGGTCGTGCCGCTGGCAGCGGTGGCGGGAAGGCTCAACCGTGGCGGGCTGAGCCTGGCCGAGAGCGGCATCGCCTCGCTGCCGCCGCGTTACCTGTTGGGGCTGCTGATTGCCGACCACGGCGGTTTCCAGGAGTGGATGACCTATGTGGGGGCGGTGGGGTTGCTTTTGGCGCTGGTCGGCCTGGCGCGCTGGCGCGCGCGCGAGCGCTGGCTGTGGGGGGCCCTGGCGCTGACGGCGGCGGTCTACTCGCTGGGCGTCCACACGCCGCTCTACCCGCTGCTCTACCGCCTCCTGCCGCCGCTGAGCTGGCTGCGCGGCCCGGCGCGGGCCTGGTTCCTGGTCGTCCTGGCGACGGCGGTGTTGGCGGCGCAGGGGCTGACGGCGCTGGAGGGCAGGCGGGGGGACAAGAGGGCCCGTCTGTACGCGCTGGCGCTGGCCGTCGCCGCTTTGACGGGTGGTGTCGCCGCGGCCGTGATGCGCCTGCCGGCCAACGTCGTCCTGGCGGCGGCGCTCTGGCCGGCGGCGGGCGCGCTGACGCTGCTGGCGGGGCGGCGGCTGTTCCTGCCCGCACAGGTCGCGCTGGTGCTGCTGGCGCTGGTCGACCTGGCGCTGGTCGGCTCGACCCTCTACCGCGTCCGCCCGGCGGCGGAGGTGCTGGCCGAGGGGGCGGCAGCGGCGGAGTGGCTGGCGGCGCAGGCGCGTCCCTTCCGCGTCTATTCGCCCAGCTACAGCATCCCTCAGCACACCGGCGCCGTCTATGGCATCGAGACCGTCGACGGCGTCGATCCCTTCCAGCTTGCCGATTACGCCGCTTTTATGCGCCAGGCCACAGGGGTTGACATTCCTGGCTACAGCGTCACCATCCCCTCGTTCCCGCCGGTCGGCGAGGGTGAGGAGATGCTGCTGGCGCATCGCGACGTGCAGCCCGACCTGGAGCGGCTGGGCCGCCTGAACGTGCGCTATCTGGCGGCGGCTTTTCCGCTGGACATGGAAGGGCTGGAGTTGGAGGGCGTCTTGGACGGCGTCTATCTCTATCGCAATGAACGGGCGCGGCCGCGCGCCTGGGTGGAAGGGCAGACAGCGCCGGTCGAGGTGCTGCTGTGGAGCCCTAACCGCATCGAGGTCGAGGCGGAGGGGCCGGGCCTGCTGCTGCTGAGCGAGGTCGATGACCCCGACTGGCGGGCGAGGGTTGACGGCCAGGCGGTCGAGATCGTCCGCGTCGACGGCATCCTGCGCGGCGTCCCGCTCGAGGCGGGGAGGCATCGCATCGCTCTGGCCTACTGGCCGGCGGGGCTCAGCGCCGGTCTGGCTCTCTCGGCGCTGGGCTGGCTGACCGTCGTCATTCTCTGGGGTGTTCGAAGCAAAACATTGTCACCCTGAGCGCAGCGAAGGGTCCCGTTGCGACACGGATTGTTCGTAGCAGAAGGATAGAGCGCCCCGCCCGCCTTGCTCCCGCCGGGTCTGTGACCCGGCGGGCCCCACGGCCGGAGGTCACAGACCGTGAAATCTGGTAACTGCTCACCACCAAGTACACAAAGGGTACAAAAACAGCCTTGATAGGTTCAAAC